>Ga0210388_10000106_pt1 | contig 101751 bp, 91 predicted proteins | sample IncBWC19OmetaG_FD_155485 | JGI IMG/M metagenome (GOLD analysis project Ga0210388, IMG submission 155485) | Forest soil microbial communities from Barre Woods Harvard Forest LTER site, Petersham, Massachusetts, United States - Inc-BW-C-19-O ... | reverse complement strand
TGTTCTGCGGATATGACTGTGCCGAATAGGGCTGCTGCGCGGGATAAGGTTGTGCGGGATAAGACTGCGATGGATAGGATTGTGGCGATTGTTGATAGGGCGATTGTTGGTAGAGATTATATTGCGGCCCGTTTTGTTGCGGCGGCGGCAGCGTACTCGACTGGATCGCGCTCGAACGATTGGCCGGCGTATAGGGCGCGCCGTTTTCCTGGCCGTATGTTTGCCCGTAGCCAGTGTTTGAATTTTGGCCCGGCCAGCTTTGCGGCATCGCGCTGTTTGGGGCGGAGCCGTTCGGAATGGCGCCCGGCGGCCGCAGTGACTCGTCATCATAGCCGAGCGCCGAACTCGCGCCGAGCGCGGAGACGCGCAGCGGATAAGTAATGCCGCAGGCGCCAGGTCCGTCGATCGGCGAGATGCGCACACGCGCCGCCGACTCTTTGACCGCGCCGGAATTCAGACATGACAATTCCGCCTCAGCGCGCCATGGCTCGCGCTCGGCCATCATGTAATGACTACAGCCGGCGACGGCGATCAGAGCGACGAGGACGAGGGAGCTGACGAGGTACCAGCGAACTCCGCGCGTCATGCGCGGACAATGCGAGCAATTCCCTTAAGGACTGCTCAACAATGATGCGTGAACGCGCTGTTAACCATGGCCCTTGATCCGGAACCGCGTTTCGGGCCACATCGCGGCGGGAGAAAGCAATGTTGTCCGCACTCGATCTTGTCCGCCGTCTTGAATCCGGTGAATTGAAGCCGCGCGCCGCGATCGATTTATGCGCGCAGGCCATCGATGCGCGCGAGAAGGATGTCGGCGCTTTTGTGGTGCTCGATCTCGAAGCAGCGCGGCGCGCCGCTGATAATCCGCAGCTCGCCCAGACGCCGCTTCGTGGCCTGCCGATCGGTTTCAAGGACATTTTCGACACGGCAGATCTGCCGACGCAATACGGCTCGCCGATCTATGCCGGCTACCGGCCGCGCGCCGATTCAAGCCTCGTCGCGCTGACGCGCCACGCCGGTGGCATCGTCATCGGCAAGACCGTCACCACGGAGATGGCTTCTCTTGTGCCGTCGGTGACGCGCAATCCGCGCAATCTCGAACACACGCCGGGCGGCTCGTCGGCAGGCTCTGCCGCGGGTGTTGCGGCCGGCATGATGCCGATAGCCTTCGGCACGCAGACGGCGGGGTCGGTGATCCGGCCGGCGGCGTTCTGCGGTGTCGCCGGCTTTAAGCCGTCCTATCGTTTGATCCCGATGGTCGGCGCCAAAGACGTCGCCTGGCATCTCGACACCGGCGGTCTGTTCGGCGCGGGCGTCGCCGATGTCGCTTTCGTCGCCGGCGCCATTCTTGCGCGCGATCTGCGGGTCGATCGCAACGCGCCGGCGGCGCCACGCATCGCTGTCGCGCGCACGCATCTGTGGCCGCAAGCGAGCGAAGCGATGCACAAGGCGATCGAGACCGCGGCCAAGATCGCGCAAGGCGCCGGCGCCAAGGTCACCGAGATCACACTGCCGCCGATCTTCGAGGATGCTTATCTCGCGCAGCATACGATTCAGGATTACGAGAATCTCTGCGCGGTGGCCTGGGAATATGAAAATCACCGCGACAAGATCGATCGACGGCTGCGCGAAGCGCTCGATGCGGCGACCGCCATCACCGCGGCTGCCTATGATGCGGCGCGCCGCACCGGGAGCCGCGCCCGGCAGGCGCTCGCCGACACCATGGCGGATTACGACGTGATCCTCACGCCGTCGGCGCCTGGCGCCGCGCCGCACGGCTTCGCCACCACCGGCACTGCGATATTCAACCGGCTGTGGACGCTGATGGGCACGCCCTGTGTCAATGTCGCTGGCTTGAGCGAGAACGGGCTGCCGCTCGGCATTCAGATCGTCGGCCGCTTCGGCCGCGATCGTGCAGCGCTCGAAGCGGCGCTGTTTGTCGAGCGGGCGATCGCGAAGAAGGCGGCGGCGTAACTACTCCGCAGCTGCGCGCGCCGATGCTAGCGGATCGTAATTGAGGATCGGCGCCAGCCATTTCTCCATCGCCGCAAAGGTCTCGCCCTTGCGCTTGGCATAATCCTCGACCTGGTCGCGCTCGATCTTGCCGACGCCGAAGTAATAACTGTCGGGATGGCTGAAATAGAGGCCGCACACGGAGGCGCCCGGCCACATGGCAAAGCTTTCAGTGAGCTTCACGTTGATGGCGCGCTCGCCATCGAGAAGCTTGAACAAGGTTCCCTTTTCGGTGTGATCGGGCTGTGCCGGATAGCCGGGCGCCGGGCGGATGCCGCGATATTTCTCGCCGATCAGTTCGTCGTTGCGCAGCGTCTCGTCCGCGGCATAGGCCCAGAATTCGCGGCGCGCGCGCTGATGCATGCGCTCGGCAAGCGCCTCGGCGAGGCGATCGGCCAGAGCCTTGGCCATGATGGCCGAGTAATCGTCATTGGCGTGCTTGAAGCGTTCGACCACGGCTTCTTCGCCGAGGCCGGCGGTCACCGCGAACGCACCGATATAGTCGCGCAGTCCGCTCGCCCGTGGCGCGACGAAATCGGCCAGCGCGACATTGGCGCGGCCCTCGCGGCGCGCCAATTGCTGGCGAAGCGTATGCAAGGTCGCGATCGGCTTGCTTCTCTGCTCATCGCCAAAAACCAGAATATCGTCACCCTTGCTGTTCGCCGGCCAGAAGCCGATGACGGCGCTCGCGCGAAACCAGTTCTCGGCGATCATCTTCTTCAGCATGGCCTGCGCGTCGGCGAACAGGCCGCGCGCGGCGTCGCCGACGGTCGCATCCTGCAGGATTGCCGGATATTTGCCGTTGAGTTCCCAGGTGGCGAAGAACGGCGACCAGTCGATGTAATCGACCAGTTCGGCGATCGGAATTTCACTCAGCGTGCGCGCGCCGAGAAGGCGCGGCACCGGCGGCACGTAATTGCCGGACCAATTCAGCTTCAGCGCATTGGCGCGCGCAGCGGCGAGCGGCAGCCGCTGCTTGTTCTCCTCGCCGCGCGCATGCGCGGTTGCGATCCTTGCATATTCGGCGCGCACATCGCTGACATATCGCTCGCGCGCATCACGCGACAATAGCGACGAGACGACGCCGACGGCGCGGCTCGCATCGTTGACATAGACCGTCTGGCCGCGCCGGTAATTGGGATGGATCTTGACGGCGGTGTGCACACGGCTCGTGGTGGCGCCGCCGATCAGGAGCGGTACGTCGAAGCCTTGGCGTTCGAATTCCGCGGCGACATGGCACATCTCATCGAGCGACGGCGTGATCAGGCCGGACAGCCCCACGATGTCGGCGCGCTCCTGCCGCGCCGTCTGAATGATCTTTTCCGCCGGCACCATGACGCCGAGATCGATCACGTCGTAATTGTTGCATTGGAGCACGACGCCGACGATGTTCTTGCCGATGTCGTGGACGTCGCCCTTGACGGTGGCGAGCACGATCTTGCCGTTCGATGAGGAATGTTCACGGCCGTCGCGATCCTGCTCCATATAGGGCATCAGATGCGACACCGCCTGCTTCATCACCCGCGCCGACTTCACCACCTGCGGCAGGAACATGCGGCCGGAGCCGAACAGATCGCCGACCACGTTCATACCATCCATCAGCGGGCCCTCGATCACCGCGAGCGGGCGCGGGGCTTTCAGCCGCGCTTCCTCGACGTCCTCAGCGATGAAATCGGTAATGCCGTGGACGAGGGCGTGCGACAGCCGCTTTTCGACCGGCATTTCACGCCAGGACAGATCGGCTTCCTTCTTTTCCTTGCCGTGGCCGCGATGCCTCTCGGCGAGCGCCAAGAGCCGCTCGGCCGCGTCGGTGCGGAGGTTGAGCACGACGTCCTCGCAGGCCTCGCGCAGTTCCTGATCGAGGTCGTCATAGACGGCAAGTTGGCCGGCATTGACTATGCCCATATCCATGCCGGCTTTTATGGCGTGATAGAGGAACACCGCGTGCATCGCCTCGCGCACCGCTTCATTGCCGCGGAACGAGAACGACAGATTGGACACGCCGCCGGAGACATGCACATGCGGCAGGTTCTGGCGGATCCAGCGCGTGCCTTCGATGAAGTCGACGCCGTAATTGTTGTGCTCCTCCATGCCGGTGGCGATGGCAAAGATGTTCGGATCGAAGACGATGTCCTGCGGCGGAAAGCCGACGCGGTTGACCAGGATGTCATAGGCGCGTGCCGCGATCTTTTGTTTCTTCTCGAGCGTGTCGGCCTGGCCGGTTTCGTCGAACGCCATGACCACGACGGCGGCGCCATAGCGGAGCACGGTTTCGGCGTGGCGGACGAAAGCCTCTTCGCCCTCCTTGAGCGAGATCGAATTTACCACCGCCTTGCCTTGCACGCACTTGAGACCAGCTTCGATGACCGAAAACTTCGACGAATCGATCATCACCGGCACGCGTGCGATGTCGGGCTCGGCCGCGACCAGATTGAGGAAGGTGGTCATCGCCTTCTCGGAATCGAGAAGCCCTTCGTCCATGTTGACGTCGATGATCTGGGCGCCGCTTTCGACCTGATCGCGCGCGACGGCGAGCGCGGCGGGATAGTCGCCGGCGGTGACAAGCTTACGGAACCGCGCCGAGCCGGTGACATTGGTACGCTCGCCGACATTCACGAAGGGAATTTCCGGCGTCAGCGTGAACGGTTCGAGGCCGGACAGCCGCAGCCGCGGCGCGATCTCAGGGATTTTCCGCGGCGTCTTGCCGGCGACGGCGCGGGCGATGGCGCGGATGTGATCGGGCGTCGTGCCGCAGCAGCCGCCGATAATGTTTACCAGGCCGGAGGCGGCGAATTCGCCAAGCTGTGTCGCCATGGCGTCGGGGCCTTCGTCGTAATGGCCGAATTCGTTGGGCAGGCCGGCATTGGGATAAGCGCAGATCAGCGTGTCGGCGACGCGGCCGAGCTCGGCGATATGCGCACGCATCTCCTTGGCGCCGAGCGCGCAGTTCAGCCCCACTGAAATAGGCGACGCATGCGCGATCGAATTCCAGAACGCTTCCGGCGTCTGGCCGGAGAGGAAGCGTCCCGAACGGTCGGTGATGGTGCCGGAAATCATGACCGGCAGATCGATGCCGCGTGCGGCAAGTTCATCGGCAATGGCGAAGATCGCCGCCTTGGCGTTGAGCGTATCGAAAATCGTCTCGATCAGCAGCGCGTCGACGCCGCCGTCGATCAGCCCGCGCACCTGCTCGCCGTAGGCCTCGCGCAACTGGTCGAAGGTAATGGCGCGAAAGCCGGGATTGGAGACGTCCGGCGAAATCGAGGCGGTGCGGTTGGTCGGGCCGATGGCGCCGGCGACGATGCGCTCGCGGCCGTCCTCCTCGTGCGCGGCGCGGGCCGCCTCGCGCACGAGGCGCGCGCCTTCGAGGTTGAGCTCATAGGCGATGTCGGACATGCCGTAATCGGCCTGCGCGATCCGTGTCGACGAAAACGTGTTGGTCGAGACGATGTCGGCGCCGGCGCGGAAGTAAGCGAGGTGGATGGAGCGAATGGCGTCGGGCTGCGTCAGGTTGAGCAGATCGTTATTGCCGCGCACTTCGCGGTTCCAGGCGTCGAAACGCGCGCCGCGAAACGCTTCCTCGTCGAGCCGCAGCGCCTGGATCATTGTGCCCATGGCGCCGTCGAGGACGAGAATGCGCTCGGCGGCAAGCCGGCGCAGCGTCGATTCGGCTTTCGATGTTGGAGCGAGCTTGTTCATCGGCTTACGCGCGCTCCTTCACGACTGCGGAGGCCGGCGCGCCGGCCGCGTTATGGTCCGGCCGCATGCCGAGCAGGTGGCAGACCGCATAAACAAGATCGGCGCGGTTCATGGTGTAAAAATGGAAGTCAGTGACGCCGTGATCGACGAGGTCGATCACTTGTTCGGCGGCGACGGCCGCGGCGATCAACTTCCGCGTCGCCGGATCGTCGTCGAGACCGTCGAAGCGGTCGGCAAGCCAGGCCGGAACCGAGGCGCCGGTGCGCTCGGCGAAATTCTTGGTCTGCTTGAAATTCTGCACCGGTAGAATGCCCGGCACGATCGGGATCGTGATGCCGGCTGAGCGCACGCGGTCGAGATAGCGGAAGTAGAGCGCATTCTCGAAGAAGAACTGCGTCATTGCCCGTGTCGCGCCGGCATCGACCTTGGCCTTGAGCATGTCGATATCGGCCGCCACGGTCGGACTGTCAGGATGTTTTTCCGGATAGGCGGAGACCGAGACTTCGATATCGGCAATGCGCTTGATGCCGGCGACGAGATCGGCGGCGTTCTGATAGCCGCCCGGATGTGGTGTATAGCGTTCGCCGACGCCGCTCACCGGATCGCCGCGCAGCGCCACGATGTGGCGCACGCCGGCCTCGGCATAGCCGCGGATCACCGCATTGACGTCGTCGCGGCTCGCCGCGACGCAGGTCAGATGCGCGGCCGGCGTCAGCATGGTCTCGCCGAGGATGCGCTTGACCGTCGCATGGGTGCGCTCGCGGGTCGAGCCGCCGGCGCCATAGGTCACCGACACGAAGTTCGGCTTCAGTGGTGCGAGCCGCCGGATCGATTCCCAGAGCGACTGCTCCATATCCGTGGTCTTAGGCGGGAAGAACTCGAACGAGACATCAAGGCCGGGGCGGCCGGCGTCGACGAAACGGCTGGGCCGAGGTGTGGTGGGCATCACGCAACCTGCGTCGAAGGCTGCGCCAAGAGAATGCGGGGATCGCGCGCCAGCCACAGCGATATCGCGATCCTGCCTTCCGGTCCCGGCGCAAAGGTTTCCTGCCGCAGCACATCGAGACCCGCGGCTTCGAGCCATTGCGCCACTGTCTCCGGCGCGAAGCCGAGGCGGAGATGGGCATGCTCTTCGCGCAGGAATTCGAGGTCATGCGGCGCGAAGTCGATGACCAGAAGCCGGCCGCCCGGACGCAGTACCCGCGCCGCCTCGCGGATCGCGCGCGCGCTGTCGTCGAGGAAGTGCAGCACCTGATGGATGATGACGACGTCGAAGGAATCGCGCGGCGTTGCGAGGTCGTAAATATCGCCGTGGCGCACGCTGCAATGTTTGAGGCCGGCGCGATCGAGCCGCGCCCGTGCCAGCGCCAGCATGTCGAGCGACAGATCGAGCCCAAGTCCGCGCTCGATGTCGCCGGAAAACAGTTCGAGCATGCGGCCGGTGCCGGTGCCGAGGTCGAGTAGCGCGCGGATCGGTTTGTCGGCAAGCGCCTTCTTGATGGCCTCCTCGACTGCCGCATCGGCGGCGTGAAGCTTGCGGATGCGGTCCCATTCTGCGGCGTGGCGCCGGAAATAATTTTGCGCGGCGGCGGCGCGGGTAGCGCGCACCGCGGCGAGCCGCTCACGATCACGGGCGATGATCGGATCTTCGGGGTCGAGCCGCGCGATCAGCGTGCGGGCGATATCGATCCCGTCCTGCTCGCCGAGCCGATAGAAGGCCCAGGCACCCTCGCGGAAGCGCTCGACCAGCCGCGCTTCGGCGAGGAGCCGCAGGTGCCGGGACAGCCGGGGCTGCGACTGGCGCAGGATTTCGGTGAGGTCCGACACCGTGAGTTCAGCCTCCGCGAGCAGCGCCAGGATACGCAGCCGCGTGGTTTCGCCGGCCGCCTTCAGGGTCGCTGTCAACCCGGAAAAGGTGAGATGTTCTTGATCCATCAGCATTTCCGTATGCCCACTGTAATAGGGCCTGATATAAAGATATCTTTATATCATTAAGTACGCCGACGCAAGCTCGATGGGACACGTCCCACCACAACGGGCATCTGCCCGGCCCCCGCGGGATGCAGGATGCGCCTGGGATGTATGTCTCAGACGCTGCCGGCTGCTCGACCGCGGCACTGGCGGCTGCAAAAACTGCGTGCCACCTTGCCGTTCATGTCCGAGACGACAAAAGCTTCCGAGACCGCCGATCCTTACGGGCTGCGCGCCGGCGAAATTGCCGTCGAACTGCCGGGGCGGCCGGATGCCTCGCTCTATTACATCGGCCGCATCCGCACGCCCTGGAAGCGGCGTGAGGATTGTCCGAAGAACGCGCGTGGCTCGGACGAGGTCTGCACCGTCGAGCTCGACCCGCGCTGGGCCGCGGGCCTTCAGGGTCTCGATGCCGTCACGCACGTGCTCTTGCTTTATTGGATGGACCAGGCGCGGCGCGATCTTGTCGTGCAATGGCCGCGGCACTATGCCGAGCATCGCGGCACTTTTGCCTTGCGCTCGCCGGCGCGGCCCAATCCAATCGCGCTTTCGGTGGCGCGGCTCGTGCGCACCGACGGCAACACGCTGTCAGTTGTCGGTATCGACTGCCTCGACGGCACGCCGCTTCTCGACATCAAGCCCTATTTCGCCTCGACGGATTCCGTGCCGGAGGCAGTTGTCGGCTGGCACACCGAGCGGCGCTAGATTTTCCGTTTGAGCATCATGCTCTAAAACAACGGTGGCACGACGCCGAGCGGTATTACGCCGAGATAGATCACGCTGTCCTCGACCCGCACCGGCAAGACGGTCGCCGGCTTTTTGTCGATCTCGGTGGGCTGACCCATCTTTTTGATGCTCTCGATGACGCTCGCCGATGCGTTCTGGCGCACCACGCCGCCCAATCCCGGCACCAGACGGTCGAGCGCATTGAGCCCTTGATCGGCGGAGCCGCTGCCGCCGGTCAGCCGGTCGATGCCTTGCCCAATCAACTGATCGATGCCGAGAAGGGGGATGATCGTGTCGATGCCGACGACTGCGACCTGAACAAGACCGTTGAGCTTGCCTTGCGCGTTCACAGTCAACGTGCCGTCGCCGACGATGATGGCATCGGGCCGTTCGACGCGGAGCGACTTGATTTGGATGCCGCCGCCGGACGCCGCCATCTCGCGGAACAGAACGGGCCATGGCTTTGGCGAGAAGTCAGAAAAGCCGCGCATGACGAAATCAACGTCGCCTTGCAGCGGTTCGCCAAGCAGCGGGTGGAAGGACGGCGCGGTCGCGCCGACGAAATGTCCGGTTGCTTCGATCACCGGATTGCTGCGCGCGGAGCCGGAAATGATACGGCCGGCGACATCGACCGCGTCGGCCTGAAAGATCATGCCACTGCCGGGACCCGCGACGCGGTCAAGCCGCGGCTGACGCAACCTGACGGTGATAGCCTCAGGATCTGGCGGCAGCCCGAGCAGGCTCAAACGCGCATCGGAAAAATTGGCGACGAAGATCGGTTGTTGCCCCGGATCGGCGAGCGTGACCGGTCCGGCGATCTCGCCGTTCAGCAGCGTTGGGCGAAACACTTCCGCCGAGAAAGTGACGCCGGTCGCGCGTACGTCAAATGGCGGGTTATTATTCTTGAATTGGGCGGCGGCCTGATCACAGCTGCTGACAATGCCGAATGGGAAGCCGCTGATGCCCTGGCTGCCGCAGGCATAGACGCGGCCGAGCGCCGCCTCGCGCGCAATCCAGCCGGCTTCCGCTTCGCCGGCAATGTCGGCGGCATAGGACCACAACCAAGTCCAGCCGAGGCCGATGACCACGAGGACGGCCGGCAGGATGAACAGCCACAGCCGCCGCCGGCGCGGCGGGGCCGTGCGCTTGCGTTGCGGCCGCGGCGCGGTTCGCATCATGCTCATCGGCGATTGGCCGGGCATGGTCGGTCATCCTTCTTTCGATTCACACGGCGCCGCAAGACCGCTGGCGCACGTCCATTTGATTCTCAACTTCGCATCGGACTATATCGCAAAACGTAGACGCACTTTCGAGGTTCAATGACGAGCGGCGCCGCCCACGAAAATGGGGAACTCTGGGTTTTCGGCTACGGCTCGCTGATGTGGCGTCCGGGCTTTGCTTATCTTGAACGCATGCCGGCGCGCCTGATCGGCCTGCACCGCTCGCTCTGCGTGTTTTCCTTCGTGCATCGCGGCACGCCGGAGCGGCCCGGCCTGGTCCTCGGGCTCGATCGCGGCGGCATGTGCCGCGGCGTCGCCTATCGGGTGGCGGCGGCGGCACGCGAAGAGACCATCGATTATCTGCGCGGGCGCGAGCAGGTCACGAGCGTCTATGTCGAAACCGTGCGCCAGATCGAACTCGAGGACAAAGCCCGGCGGCGGGTGCCGGCGCTGTGCTACATCGTCGACCGCAGCCATGTGCAATATGCCGGCCGGCTGACCCTTGCGCAGAGCCTCCATCACGTGCGGCAGGGCCACGGTAAGTCGGGTCCCAATCGCGACTATGTCATCGAGACCGTGCGCGCATTGGAGGCGCTCGGCTATCGCGAAGGCGAGTTACATTTGCTCGCCGAACGTCTCGGCGGTCATCCTTCGGCAGGCAAGACTCAAGAGGCCGGCCCGGACGCCTGATCGTTTCGAACGGCTTCCTGGACAAGCCGGTTGGTCGCGCCTTCGATGGCGTCTTCAAGCTGGTTGGAAAACGTCATCTTATCGAGACCCGGCACGATCGGATCGAGGATTTCGACGACGATCGTTCCCGGCAACCGTAGCAGCGAACGCCGCGGCCAGTAGAGCCCGGAATTCAGCGCCATCGGCACGCAGGGCACATCGGCCTTGCCGTAGAGATAGAGGATGCCCGGCTTGTAGGTCGGCTCGGCGCCGGGCAGACGCCGTGTGCCTTCGGGGAAGATGACGATCTGACGACCGGCGGCGAGAGCCGCGCGCGCGCGCGCCGTCATGCGCGCCAGCGCGGCCATGCCGGCGGAGCGATCGACCGGGATCAGACCTTCTTTGCGCATGTACCAGCCGAACAGCGGCAGCCACATCAATTCGCGCTTGAGAATATAGGTCGGGTCGTCGATCGCCGCATAAAGCGCAAAGGTCTCCCAGGCCGATTGGTGCTTGCAAGCGAGAATGCAGGCCGTCTTCGGGATCTTCTCGACGCCGCGCCACTCGACCTTGGTGCCGCATATGACGCGGAGCAGCCACAGACTCGTCAGAGCGTAAGAGCGCACGAAGACATGCAGAATACGCCGCGGCAGCAGCAGCGTCGGCAGCGCGGCGATCATATGCGCGGTCAGGTTCACATAGAACAGCGCGATGAAAGCAAGAGAGCGAATGTAAGTGGCGAAAGAGGGCGGCACAGATGACCTGTTGGAAGCTTCGGCGTGCAAATCCGAGCCGGGACTATGCGGTTCTTGCCACCTTATTCGAAGGTGTCAGAAGTTCGCTCGTCTCCGCGAAGGCGTCAAAGTGCATACGCACTTTGGCCGCAAGGTATTTCAGATATTCCGACAGCACCAGCTTGGTGGTGTCGCTATTCGACCACCACGGCTCGATGCGCAGGCGGTCGGAGACGACCGGGTAGGGGATTAGCGCCACGTCGGGAAGCTGGTGCGCGATCTCGGCCAGCGCGCGCGGCATGTGATAGGCCGAAGTGACGATAATCAGCGAACTGAAGTTGTGCGCCTGCGCCCAGCGCCGCGTCTGCACCGCGTTGCCCAGCGTGTTCAGCGCGGCATAGTCGAGATCGACGCAGCAGCCGAGCACGCGGTTATAGTCGACGGTTTGATGGGCGATGTCGTTGGTCGTCGTGCCCGGATTGACGCCGGTAATCAGAAGCCGCTTACCGCGGCCCGAGGAGAGCAGTTCGAGCGCGTCGCTGACGCGCGACGTGCCGCCGGTCAGCACGACGATGCCGTCGGCATTGCGGTCGAGCGCGACTTCCTGCTCCGGCAATAGCCAGATGAAAAGGCCGAAGCCGGCCACCAAGAGGAACGCGCAGAGGAAGGCGAGCCTCAGGCCGATCGATCTGAGGCGCCGTCTTTTGACCGCCGATCTCAGGCTGTCCATTGCCGCGCGTCCCCTCGCGCTAAAATCTCAAATCAGAATATACGTCCAGAATACCGAAGCTATATCCAGGATTCCGGCGACAAGTTGAAGCTCCGCCCCAATCGAGGCGCCTAGTCGATACTGCCCAGGGTCTGATTGACGGTCCGGCGGGAGGTCAGCGCGGTGACCACCGCCATCAGCGCAATCAAAGCCAGGATGACAACGTAGCCCGAAGGGCTGACGGAAAAGGTGCCGAACAGGGCCGCGGTCTCGTCGCCGCCGGGCGTACCGGAAAACCATGCATTGACGGCGGCGATGACCGCAAACAGCGCGATTGCGGCGCCGCCGCCGGTGGCGCCGCCCTTGAGGCCAAGGAGCAGAAAGTGGCGCTGGAATTGGTGGGCGATGAAGCTGTCGGTAGCACCGACATAATGCAGCACTTCGACGACGGCGCGGTTGGTCGCCATGGCGCCGCGCGTCGCGAAAGTCACCGAAAGCACGGTCACGGCGATGACCAACGCCAGGATCGCGATGCCGACCGCGACCGCGGTGTCCGCCATGGTGCGCATACGGTCGATCCAGCCGCGGTGGTCGTCGAGGATCGCGCTCGGCACCTGCGCGGCGAGCGTCTTGCGCAGAGCGGCAAGATCCGGCGTCGCACCGGACACGAGCTTGACGACGATCATGCGTGGAATCGGCAGGTCGTTGAGCACAAGGCCGGTGCCAAGCCAAGGTTCGACAAGCTTTGCCGACTCCGCCCGGGTATAGGCCCGCACGTCGCCGATCCCGGCGGTGGATTGCGCAAGAGTGACTGCGGTGCGCACGTCGGCCTCGATGTCGCGCCCTGAAGCTGGCCGCACCTGGATGGTGACTTCACGCCCAACGTCGGACTGCCACTCGCTTGCGGTGCCAACCATCATGGTCACAGCGCCCGCCGTCAGCGCAGCGAGGAAGGTCATGATGGCGATTACGGCAGCAAGCGAACGGCCGGAGATCGAACCGGAGGGCACGATCGTGGTCAGAGCCTGTGGCGCAAGCGCATGCACAGCGGAGGCGACCAGGTCGTCCCACGGCTCCGTCATCGTGTCGTCGTCGAGAGGTTCAGTCGTAGACATGAAGCCGTCCGTCATGCAGCACCAGCCGGCGCGCGTCATATTCGTCCATGAGCGCGATGTCGTGGGTGGCGATCACCACCGACGTGCCCGATTTGTTGAGCTCGATAAACAGGCGCAGCAGCCGCTGGCCGAGATTGGGATCGACGTTACCCGTGGGCTCGTCGGCGAGAAGAAGCAGCGGCCGCGCGATCACCGCACGCGCGATTGCGGCGCGCTGCTTTTCGCCGCCGGACAGCACCGGCGGCAGCGCGGTCATGCGCTCGCCGAGACCGACCCAGTGCAGGAGTTCGACCACCTCGGCGCGATAGGACGCCTCCTCCTTGCCGAGCACCCGCAGCGGCAGCGACACGTTCTCATAGGTGGTCAAATGGTCGAGCAGGCGGAAGTCCTGAAACACGATGCCGATCCGCCGCCGCAAGGCGGCACGGCTGTCCTTGCTCAGCCTCGCCGTGTCGCGGTCGAATATGGTGATCAGGCCGCGGGTCGGCTTGAGCAGGAGAAACATCATGCGCAGCAGCGACGTTTTGCCGGCGCCCGACGGGCCGGTGAGAAACTGGAAGGAATGGCTGTCGATGCGGAATGAGAGGTCGCGCAAAATCTCCGGGCCGAGCCCATAGCGCAGGCCGACATTCTCGAATTGAATCACGCGGTTCTCCGGGGTGGCACGCGCTTTTAACAGCTGCCGGTATTGCCCGTCATTGGCCTATGTTGACCAAGCGATTCGTCCTAACCGCCAACTTAACACCTCCGGGTTGCGAGTCCGGCCCCCAAGTCTGGCTTTAGGTCTGGCTTTAGGTCTGGCTTTAGGTCTGGCTTTAGGTCCGGCTCTGGGTCTGGATCTAGGTCCGACCCCAAGCCCCGACCGTCGGCCCGCGGGTGTCGGCGGCAGGGCGCCGGCCGGATCGGTTTGGTTTCCAATCCGTTAACGGTTGGCCTGTTAGGGTTTCCCTAAAGATGGTGGGCTCTTGATTCACCTATGCTGATTGTCTGCCCGAACTGCGCAACATCCTACGATCTGGACGTGGCGAGCCTGCGGCCGAACGGCCGGAAAGTGCGCTGCGTGCGCTGCAAGACGGTCTGGCAGGCCGAACTGTCCCATGCCGATAGGCTGATGGCCGCTGCCGAGGCGCTGGCGCCGGTGCGCCGCACCGTCGAGGCGATGGCCGAAGCCGCGGCCGGGGAATGGGGCGACGATACCGAGGCCGAAGGGGCCGTGCCCGCGCACCTGCAGACCCAGGCCGAGGCCTGGTTCGACGGCCCGGAAGAGGATCCGGGTGTCGGTGCCGATGCCTTTGCGGTGGAGTCCCCCTCCATCGCGCCAACCGATCTCGATGACGATGATCCCGAAAACGACCCGGTGGATGATGATGCTGCCGCCGAACAGTCGGTCGACGACATCGAGACACTCGCGGCGCGCCTCTATCCGGATGGCGGCAGGTTTTGGTGGCTGCGCTGGCCGCTGTCCGGCATGCAGTCGTTGATCCTTGCGCTGATCCTGCTTGACGCCATTGTCATCGGCTGGCGCAACGATTTCGTCCGGCTGATGCCGCAGACGGCATCGTTTTACGCCCGGCTCGGGATGCCGGTGAACCTGCGCGGCCTCGCCTTCGACAATCTCAGCACGTCGACCGAACAGCACGAGGGCGTGCCGATCCTGGTGGTCGAGGGCGAGATCGTCAACGAGACGCACAAGATCGTCGACGTGCCGCGGCTGCGCTTTGCGGTGCGCAATGCCGGGCGGCAAGAAATCTATTCCTGGACTGCCGTATTGCCGCGCACCTTGTTGTCGCCGGGCGATGCGGCGCCGTTCCGCACCCGGCTTGCCTCGCCGCCGCCGGATGCCCACGACGTGCTGGTGCGCTTCCTCAACCGCAATGACATTTACGCCGGATCGCGCTGATGGCCAAAATTCTGATCGCCGAAGACGAAGAGGCATTGCGCGCGATGTGCGCGCGCGGGCTGACCATGGTTGGTCACGACGTCAAGACTGCCTGTGACGGTAGCGAAGCGCTCGACGTGTTGCAGCGTGAGGGCGGAGGCTTCGATCTTCTCCTCACCGACATCCGCATGCCGATCATGGATGGCATCGCGCTCGCGCTTGCGGCAGCGCGCGACGATCCCGAGCTCGTTATTCTCCTGATGACCGGCTATGCCGATCAGCGCGAGCGCGCCCACGGTCTTGATGCGCTCATTCACGATGTGATCTCAAAGCCCTTCACGCTTGCCGCGCTGCGCAAGATGGTGGAAGAGGCGCTAACGGTGCGGGCGGGCTGACGGCAGATCGGCGGGCAGCACCTAGTCCGACCAGCCGTAGGGCGGCACGATTGCTATTTCGTCCTTCGCCTTTTTCGGCGCCAACGAAATGTGCTCTTTTTCTATGACTTTGCGGCGCGTGAGCCGGCTCTTCGACAGCTCGTCGACCAGTTTCTCGGCATCGTCCCGTTCGATCGCGGCCGCTAAGGCGGTGATGTCGGCCTGGAACTCTTTGAGCGCGCCGAGGACTGCCGCCTTGTTGTTCAGGAAGATGTCCCGCCACATCGTCGGATTGGACGAGGCGATGCGAGTGAAGTCGCGAAAGCCGCCGGCCGAGAATTTCATCACCTCGGAATGGGTCTTCTCCTCGTGGCGGAGCGCGGTGTGAAAGATCGTAAACGCGATGAGGTGCGGTAAATGACTGGTAATCGCGAGAACATAGTCATGATCCTCCACACTCATGACTTCGACCGTCGAGCCCATGGCCTGCCAGAGTGAACGGACTTTTTCGACCGCGGCCTGATCGGCATCCGGTGCCGGCGTCAATATGCACCAGCGGTTCTCGAACAGGTCCGCCATGCCACTGTCGGGACCGGAATGCTCGGTGCCCGCCACCGGATGGGCGGGGATGAAGTGGATTTGCGGCGGCAGGTGCGGCGTCACATCGCGGACGACGGCTCCCTTGACCGAACCGACGTCGGAAAAGAGCGCGCCGGGCCGGATGTGACCGCCGATTTCCTCCGCGACGGAGCCGATTCTGCTGACCGGGACGCAAGCGATAATGAGATCGGCGCCCTGCACCGCCTCCATACTGGTGTCGGTGACCTTGGCTTGGCCAAGGCCAAGCTCGCGAAGGCGCTGACGAACCTTGGGGGAGGCGTCAGTGATAACGACCTCAGCATCGGGCTGACGCGCCTGGATGGCCCGGGTCAGTGAGGACCCGATCAATCCTTGTCCGATAATGGCAACGCGCTTGAACAGACTCATGGCGTGCGCCTTATTTCATGAACTCCGCCAGCGCCGCGACGACCAGACGGTTCGCCTCCTCGGTGCCGACGCTTAAGCGTAGCGCGTTCGGCAATTTGTAGGCGGTGGTCTGCCGTAGGATCAGCCCGCTCGCAGTGAGAAAGGCGTCGGCGTCCTTGGCGGTGCGGCCTTTGGTGTCCGGAAAATGGATTAGCACGAAATTGGCAACGCTCGGCGTCATGGCGAGGCCGAGCTTGCCGATCTCCGCGGTGAGCCAATTGAGCCAGCGTGTATTGTGCTCGCGCGAGCGCTCTTGGTGCGCGATATCTTCGATCGCAGCGATGCCGGCGGCAATCGCCGGCCCGCTGGAATTGAACGGGCCGCGGATGCGATTGATGGCATCGACGATCGCAGCGGGCGCGAACATCCAGCCGAGCCGCAGCGCTGCCAGTCCGTGGATCTTCGAGAACGTGCGGCACATCACGACATTTTCCGATGTCGCGACCAGTTCGATGCCGGCCTCGTAATCGTTGCGCGTGACATATTCGGCGTAAGCGGCATCGAGCACCAGCATCACATGGCCGGGCAGGCCGTAGTGCAAGCGCTTGACCTCGTCGAACGACAGCGCGGTGCCGGTCGGATTGTTCGGATTGGCGATGAAGACCATTTTGGTCTTCTCCGTCACCGCGGCGAGGATGGCGTCGACGTCGGCGGTGTAATTCTTCTCCGGCGACGCGACAGGCGTCGCGCCGGTGGCGAGAACGGCGATCGGATAGATCAGAAAGCCGTGCGTCGTGTAGATCGCCTCGTCGCCGTCCTTGAGATAGGCGGCGGCGAGAAGATGCAGCAAATCATCGGAGCCGGCGCCGCAGACGATGCGTTCCGGATCGAGCCCGAAGGCGCGCCCGATGGCCTCGCGCAAATCGCTCGCCGCGCCGTCCGGGTAGTCCTCGAGACGATCGGCCCAGGCCTTATAGGCCGCGATCGCGCGCGGGCTCGGGCCGAGCGGGGATTCGTTCGAGGACAATTTGTAAACCTTGGCCACGTTCGGCGCCGAGCTCTTGCCGGGCACATAGGCCTTGATGTCGAGCACGCCGGGCCGTGGTTGCGGACGCATCGCAGACATTATCTTTGAACTCCAAACACCCTCGGTATCCCGAAAAAAGCTTCCGCTTGTCGCGGAGATACTATTTGTCGGCCACGGTATAGCGGGTCGCGTGACTGCCGACGAGGGCTTTGGAGCGGATCGAGGCCCCGGCCTTAACCAAGGCTGCCGCGACCGGATCGATGCCGCCTTTCTCCGTGGACACCAATAGAGCCGCCCCGTCGAAGGCCCGGTCGGGCAGGGCGATCACGTCGGCGAGGGGGGCTACGGCATTCACCGCTGTGCCGCTCCAGCCGGAGACCCGCAGGCTCCAGACTTCGGTCTCGGTCACCATGGCGTCGGCGGCGACGCGCGAGATCACAAAGACCGGCATCGCGGCCGGGTGATTGGCGCGCTCGACGAACGGCAACCGGGCGATGATTTTCGGCGCGCTGTCGAATTCGAGCGCCGCCCACCAGGGGCCTGCGCCCGCGGTGGCAAAAGCCGGAATGAGGCCGAGGTCGCCGCGGGATTCCGAGACCGCTTCGACCACGCTCGATGCCCCGATATGCGGCACGAAGGGCACCGTGAAACCGAAATGAAACCGGGCGGAATCGCGCATGAGTGCGTCGCCGGCGGAGAGATCCGCATGCACGGCGAATGGCGCCTGCACATAGGTGAAAGTCGAGATGATGACCCGCCAGATGCTCTCCACCGTGTCGAATGGCAGGTTGCCATGGTGACGCTTGACCAGCCGCCGCATCATGTCGGCCTCGCGGGCCGGGCGGAACGCGGATCCAGTTTCCTCGGTCTTTTTCACCGCGATCAGCCGGTCGATGATCTCGCCGCGCTTGATCAGCAGGCCGTGCATTTCCCCATCGATGCGATCGATCTCAACCCGCAGCTCGGGAAGCGTCGGGTCGATCTGGGATGATGATTTTGACGGCGGTTTCGGCATTTACAGTCCCGGCAGTTGGGCGGATTGATAGGTGTCGTTAAGCCCGAAAGCAAAGAAAACATTGACTTAAGTGGCAACGGGCCTATTTACGCCCCTCTGATTGCCGGGTCTGCCTTTAGAGCATGATCCCGAAAAGTGGAAACCGGTTTTCGGGTAAGATCATGCTCAACTCAAAGATCCAGCGGCTGAAGCTGGACCGCGCCGCCGCAAATGGCATGCTAAGGTTGGCATTCTAAGGACAGCGCCCAAGGATGTGGTAATGGCCGACGTCAGCGCCATCCTCGATCTTGCCGACCGCACCCGCGAAGCGGATATGCCGCATTCGCCGGTGGTGCGTTTTTCCGCGAGCAAGCCGTTGCGGCTCGACGCCGGCGTCGATTTCGCGCCGTGGCAGATCGCCTATCAGACCTACGGCACGCTCAATGCCGACCGCAGCAATGCGGTCCTGGTCTGCCATGCGCTGACGGGAGACCAGCACGTCATCAACGAGCATCCGGTCACCGGCAAGGCCGGCTGGTGGGAGACCATGGTCGGCCCCGGTCTGCCGATCGATACCGAGCGTTTTTTCGTGATCTGCCCGAACGTGGTCGGCGGCTGCATGGGCTCGTCAGGCCCGGCCTCGACCAATCCGGCGACCGGCATGCCCTGGGGTCTCGAATTTCCGGTCATTACCGTGCGCGATATGATCCGCGCGCAAGCGATGCTGCTCGATCATCTCGGCATCGATTCATTGTTCGCGGCGGTGGGCGGCTCGATGGGCGGCATGCAGGTGCTGCAATGGGCGGCGAGCTACCCGCAGCGCATCTTCGCTGCGGTGCCGATCGCGGCGGCGACGCGGCATTCGGCGCAGAACATTGCCTTCCACGAAGTCGGCCGCCAGGCGGTGATGGCCGATCCGGAATGGCGCGGCGGGCGTTATTTCGCCGACAATACCAGTCCGCGGCGCGGACTGGCGGTGGCGCGCATGGGTGCGCACATTACTTATCTGTCCGACGCCGCCCTGCACCGCAAATTCGGCCGCCGCTTTCAGGATCGCGATAATCCGACCTTTTCCTTCGACGCCGACTTTCAGGTGGAATCCTATCTGCGTCACCAGGGCATCACCTTCGTCGAGCGGTTCGACGCCAATTCCTATCTCTATCTGACCCGCGCGATGGATTATTTCGATCTCGCCGCCGACTGCGACGGCGTGGCCGCCAATGCGTTTCGCGGCACGCCAACCCGGTTCTGCGTGATCTCGTTCACCAGTGACTGGCTGTTCCCGACATCGGAATCGCGCGCCATCGTGCATGCGCTCAATGCCGCGGGCGCCCGCGTGTCGTTCGCCGAGATCACGACCGACAAGGGCCACGACGCGTTCCTGCTCAACGAGCCGGAACTGTTCGGCATCGTGCGCGGCTTCCTTGAAGGCGCCGCCAAAGCGCGCGGCCTGCCGGCGAGGTAACAATGCTCAATCGTCTCAAATACGATCTCACCATGGCGGGGGCGGCGCGAGCGCCCGGCGGCTCGCGCGTTGACTTGCTTGTCGTCGCCGACATGGTGGAGCCCGGCGCGCGCGTGCTCGACGTCGGTTGCGGCGACGGCGAATTGCTGCGGTTGCTCGAAACGCGCGGCGTCGACGGCCGCGGCATCGAATTGTCGCGCGAGGGCGTGAATGAGTGCGCCGCCAGGGGCCTCGCCGTGGTGCAGGGCGACGCCGACACCGATCTCGAAGACTATCCGGACGACGCGTTCGATTTCGTCATCCTGTCGCAGACCTTGCAGGCCACGCGCAAGCCGCGTGAAGTGCTCGAACATATGCTGCGCATCGGCCGGCACGCCGTCATTTCATTTCCCAATTTCGGCCACTGGCGCATCCGGCTGCAGATATTCTTCGGCGGACATATGCCGCACACCGACAATCTGCCTTATGCGTGGTGGGAAACACCCAACATTCATTTCTGCAGCATCAAGGATTTTCGCGAATTATGCCAAGCCACCGGCGCCAAGATCGAACAGGCCGTCTCGCTCAATGCCTGGGGCAGTCGGATGCGGTTGAAAATGCCGTGGTGGTTCTGGAATCTGTTCGGCGAACAGGCGGTGTTCTTGCTAAGCCGGCCGGATTAGGCGAGTTTCCGCTTTCTCGTTCTATAATGTCGTCCCGCGTCGCATCCGCTCGTGCCGACGTGACTGCGCGGGCCCGTAGCTCAATGGTCAGAGCTAGCGGCTCATAACCGCTTGGTTGGAGGTTCGAGTCCTCCCGGGCCCACCACGCATTCCGAGGTTCGCAGAGATTTCCCGGTTCGCGATGCCCAGCGCCCAATTGGCGGGGTTGTTCGCCCATGTCTATTCTCTGCAATGGCGTCCCGGGATGTTCGGGGCGGTTTCGGGGCGTTTGTCTCTGCCCGCAAAATTCCGTTTCCCGGAAACAGAGACCTTGGTTCGGAGAGACGCAGTTCGAATGCAGGTCTCTGGGTGGTAATGCCAAGCACCTGGGCTGGTGTTCTGATGAAAATTGACTGGACGGAGACGATCGGCGGCGTACCGCTAATCAAGGTGCGCGATCTCCTGCGCTACATGGGGGCGGGAACGACGGGCGGCGAACGTACTTTGACACGCGAGGACATTTCCCATCGCGTAGGATGCGACATTGCGGATGAGCTAGTCGGTGAAGGCCTGTTGCATGTTTGCGAAAAAGATCGCCACGGCGGGCCATGGTACGAGATCACCGATGCGGCACCCCGACTGGCCAACGTCAAAATGCTCAAGCGCATCAATCGTTCGAAAGCTAACTTCTACGTTACCGAATTGCTGCGGCGGGCCGATGACATCAATGCCAATCTTGAGTTGCTCTATCGAGTAAAGCGCATCACTGCATTTGGCAGTTACATCACTGATGCCGCTGATCTCGGCGACATTGATATCGCTGTCGAATTAGAGTTCAAGCTTTCAAGGGAACAAAGAGTTGAGGCCAACAAAGCGCGAGCCAGGGCGTCCGGTCGACTAAATTTGAGTCTGCTTGACGAGCTGTCATTTGGCGAAAGGGAAGTCAAACAGCTCTTGCGAGGACGCAATCGTTACATCTCTGTGACAAACTATGACAGCCTTGAGAAACTGCGCACGCCCACCAAGGATATTTATCCCCGACTGGAAGACGAACGCGACTGTTGAGCAGCGAGGTACAGTCGGCATGGTGTGGCGAGGACACAAGCGGACCCCTGGAAGGTGGGAAGCCGCTTGCGCGGATCAATTAAACAAAATGACCACTTTTCTATCGATAAAGAAAATGACGGCCCAGTCATGGCATAACCTGCCGGTGGTCCCTAAAACTTCGCGACAATAGGCCTCCGTTGTTGGTGGCTTCTTCAGATGATTCTTCAGATTTCGTTGTTGTTTGGGCAACTGAGCCGCGGCGGTGCCTTAAACGTGATGTACGAGTGGACGCTGACTTCCGAGTGTCAGGCTTTATATTATATTCCGAGAAGAAATCGGTTGATGGATCGGTTTCACTGTCAGGCACGGATTGAGATATGCTCACTCTCATAATCAACGGACAATCACGCCAAGTCGATGCACCGGAGGACATGCCGCTTCTGTGGGTGCTGCGCGACCATCTCAATTTGGTCGGCACCAAATATGGCTGCGGCATCGCGCAATGCGGCGTTTGCACCGTGCATGTGGGGGGCAAGCCGGTGCGGTCGTGCCAACTTGCAGTTGGCGACGTAGGCACCCGCGCCGTCGTCACCATTGAAGGAATTGGCAATACGCCCAACGGCGCCAAGGTCCAACAGGCCTGGATAGAAGGTGCAGTGCCGCAATGCGGCTATTGCCAAGCCGGTCAGATCATGTCGGCCACGGCGCTGCTGGACAGCAACCCCCATCCCGACGATTCGGACATTGACGCGGCCATGGCAGGCAATCTCTGCCGTTGTGGAACCTACATTCGCATTCGCCGTGCGATCAAGGACGCAGCCGTGAGATCGGCGTGAACATGAGAAAAGTTATCGGCGTTATTGGCGCGGGCATATTCGTCGTCGCGCTTGGTTTTGCAGGTTGGACATTACTTGGCCGTGATCCGATGTCTTTCGCCGGCGGCTCGACCGTGGCGCTGCAAGATTACCAGGGCGGCGCTATCACCGGCGTTCCGACCGAGCTTGCCAGTGCCGATCTGGTGAAGCGCGGCGAATATCTGACGCACGCGGCGGACTGCCAAGCCTGTCATACAGCACCGAACAATGCGCCCTTCGCTGGCGGCTTTGCCTTCAACATGCCATTCGGCACGATCTATTCCACCAACATCACACCGGATAAACAAACAGGCATTGGCCACTACACCGACGCCCAATTTCTGGCCGTCGTGCACAGAGGCATTCGCGCCGATGGCGAGAAGCTCTATCCCGCTATGCCTTACACGTCCTATTCCTCCATGACGGACGAGGACGCGCTGGCCATCAAGGCTTATCTCTTTACGCTGGCGCCGGTGCACGCGCCCGCTAAGCAAAATCAGCTATCCTGGCCTTACAATCAGCGCGGCCTGCTGGCGCTCTGGGACGTGGTGTTCAATCCAGATGAACGTTTCCGTCCCAACACCGGCCAGAGCAAGCAGTGGAATCGAGGCGCCTACCTCGCTGAGTCGATGGGCCATTGCGGCGAGTGCCATACGCCGCGCAACCTCGCCTATGCGCTGGACAATCACCGGAAATTTTCGGGCGCCCTCACTGCGGGTTGGCGCGCCTACAACATCACTGCCGATAAGAATTCCGGCATCGGCGATTGGAGCGATGAGGACGTCTATCTCTATCTTTCCACCGGCCATGCCAATGGACATGGCGGCGCGGCGGGCCCGATGGGCGAAGCCGCTGACGACAGCCTCAGTTATTTGTTGCCCGACGACGTGCACGCCCTAGTGACTTATCTGCGCAGCATACCCGCCCAGGCGAGCGACCTGCCGCGCACCGTCACCGTGCCTGCGCCGGCGTCGTACAAGGAAGGGCCGGTGGCGACGTTCGATTCGCGCGGTGAAAAGATTTTCGCTGGCGCTTGCGCCAGTTGCCATGACTGGACCGGCGTTAGTCAGGTCAACGGCTATGCCACCCTTACAGGCGTACGCGCGGTAAACGATCCCAGTGCGACCAATGTGGCACAGACGGTCATCAACGGCGTCAACCGCAAGACTGCCGAGGGCAAGATCTTCATGCCGGCCTTCGGCGAGGGCTATTCCGACGACGACATAGCGACCGTGGCCAATTACGTCACCGCTCGTTTTGGCGCCAAAGGCGCGCAGCTAACAGGCGGGGATGTGGCCAATCTGCGGAAGCAGTCGGCCCAGCAACCGAAGTCCCAGGAGACACCCAATGGCTGACATCCTGTCCAATTTTGCCCGGTCCGATGATTATTTCTCTGCGCTGATGCGCGAGGTCCGTTCCGTACCGGCGGCCAATGCTTCGTTGACCATGGGAAGGCGCACCTTCGTCAAACTGGCAAGCGCCAGCGCTGCGGGGTTGGTGCTGGGCTTCCGGTTCGGAGACCAAGCGTTCGCGGCTGAGGCCGCGGACGGAAAAGACCAAGTGATGAATGCTTTCATCCGCATCGCGCCGGACAACACGGTCACCATTTACTCCAAAGCCCCGGAAATCGGTCAGGGGATAAAGACCTCCTTCGGGGTAATCATTGCCGAGGAACTCGACGCTGACTGGAATCACGTCGTGATGGAGCAGGCCGACATCAATACCAAGGTCTATGGCTACCAGGGCTCAGGAGGCTCGACTTCCATCCCGCGGGCATGGGACCAGCTGCGTCAGGCCGGCGCCGCTGCCAAAGCGATGTTGGTCGCCGCCGCGGCCCAAGAGTGGGAGGTGGATCCGTCGGAAGTTACCGCTCAGAACTCAGTCTTGAGCCATGCCATCAGCGGCAAGTCTGCGACCTACGGGTCGCTTGCCGCTGCGGCGGCGAAAGTGCCGGTGCCCGATCTCAAGAGCCTGAAGCTGAAGACGCGCGCCGAATACCGTCTGATAGGCAAGCGCTATCGCGGCGTCGATGATCCCAAGGTCGTTAGCGGCCAGCCGCTGTTCGGCATCGATATCCAACTTCCTGGCATGGTCTACGCCAGCTACACAAAATGTCCGGCAGCGGGCGGCAAGGTCAGCTCCTTCAATATCGATGAGATCAAGGCCCAGCGCGGCGTGCTCGACGCTTTTGCCTTGGACGGCACAGGCTTACCGCTTGAGGTGATGCCTGGCGTGGCCATCATCGCCAAAGACACCTGGAGCGCTTTTCAGGCTAAGGACAAGCTCAAGGTGGACTGGGACCTCAGCGAGGCGTCGAAGGATTCTTCCTCGCAATTCTCGGCGCAGGCGAAGAAGCTGGCGACCAATTTTCCGGAAAAGCCGGACGATAACGTCGGGGACGTCGACAAGTCTTTCGCTGGTTCCGCCAAGACCGTGGAGGCCTACTACGAATATCCCTTTGCCGCCCATGTCCCACTGGAGCCCATGAACACGACCGCGCACTGGCGTGATGGAATACTGGAAATGTGGGTGCCTACCCAGCAGCCTGATCGCGGCTTGCCGATGGTCGCGAAGGTGGCCGGCATACCGCAGGAAAAAATCGTGATGCACCAAACTCGCGTCGGCGGCGGTTTTGGGCGACGCTTGGTCAATGACTATACATGCGAAGCGGCGGCCATTGCGCAAAAGGTCAATGGCCCGGTCAAACTACAATGGACCCGGGAAGACGATTTCAGCCACGATTTCTACCGTCCTGCCGGCTACCACCAGTTCAAGGGTGCGATCGACAAGGATGGCAGGCTCGACGCCTGGCGGGAACACTTCATCACCTTTACCGCCGACGGCAAAAAGGAAGCCACGGGCGCGAACCTCACCGACAATCTGAAATACTCGATCAAAGCGCCTAACCTGCGCCGCGCCAAGACTATGTTCCCGCTGAAAGTCCCCACCGGCGCTTGGCGCGCGCCAGGCGACAATGCCCAAGTCTTCGCTGCGCAAAGCTTCATGCATGAACTGTCGCTCGCTTCGGGCCGCGACCACGTCGAGTTTCTTATCGATGCAGTGAACCGCGATGTGCCTGAGCTGGCGCCCAAGGACCGGAGCGTCAACTTCAGCCCCAAGCGGGTCACTGACGTGATCAAGCTGTGCGCCGAGAAGGCGGGTTGGGGCAAGAATTTGCCAAGCGGCCGCGGTCTGGGCTTGGCCTGGTGCTATTCTCATGCCGGCCATGTCGCGCAGGCGATCGAGCTCAGCGTGGACGCCAACAAGCGGATCAAGGTCGATCGCATCGTGGTCGTGCTTGATGTCGGCCCTATCATCGATATGGCCGGCTCCGAAGCCCAAGCGCAAGGCGCCTCTACCGACGCTCTCTCCACCGCTATGGGCCTCAAGATCAACATCGAGAACGGCCGGATTCAAGAGCAGAACTACAATGCCTATCCCATTCTGCGCCTGCCTTTCGCACCCATGACGATTGATGCCTATTTCATCCAGTCGGAGAACCCGCCGACCGGTATGGGCGAACCCGCTTTCCCGGCGCTGGCGCCCGCGCTGGGCAACGCTATTTTCGCCGCCACCGGAGAGCGGGTGCGCCGCCTACCGCTGCGCGATCTCGGCTACTCGCTAGCGGTCTGACAGATCGGCCGTATATTGAAACCGCATGGCCTTCGCCGAGACCCACACGGTTTTTCTTCTTTGAATCTACAATTCACGAACCGTGTGCGGGCCTTAGCCACGCCAGATGCCGGCGCGCCAGAGAATCAGCCGCCGCTCCGGAAAAGGCCGAGAGCAGCAGACGGTTCCGGCATGCATTAGTGACCGTCGCAATGCAAAGCTAAGAGCAAGGGGGAAGCAATGTGCCTTATTGGCCTAAAGCGGACCTGCCGGCGAGCGACAGTCGCGGCAGCTTTCGGGGGTAAAGCGGACATCGCTATTTGAGGGCGTAGGGTCCGTTAATGATTAAATCCAGATCTGCGGCGCCGCCCCTCCTTAGTTGTAGCTGGAGACCCGCGACCAAGGAACTGGACGATCCCGGCGAAAGCCGGCTCAACGCTGTGTCATGTAAGGTGGAGGCGCGCCGGTAAGAAAGTCCTCACGCACCGGCGCGAAGAAATCGATCGCCTCTGAATCTTCCGGAAAATAGCCTTCGTGCTCGACCCCGCCGGGGATCACCGCGACGTCGCCGGGTTTCATTGTTCGCTTCTCGTTGCCAATGCGAAAATCCATTGTGCCTTTGACCATCCACACAAACTGCTCGTGCGGATGCTTGTGAGCAGCGGCATGCGCGCCCGCCTTTATTCTCCAGTAAACCATTGTGCCCTGTTTGCCGGATAAGACGCGGCGCTGGATTTTGTCAGTAATCTGCTCCTCCGGCACTGACGCCAGTTTGTCGAAGCCTGCGATGACCGGCATGTCGTTCCCTCCGCGCAAAATATCTAGCGTTTGCTCATCAAATTACATCGGTCAAAAAGGCTGCGAAAGGGGCCAAGTCAGCTTCTGGCACATGTGCGACATAGCGCGTTGTGTGGTCTGTGTGCGAATTCGATATGAGCGCTTTATCTGTGGGTTGCGTTGCGGGTAGGGCGCAGACGATTGAATTAAATCAGGTGAGGCGGAGACTCTGTCCGACCAACTCAAGAAGTCCCTTTCGCATAATGACTGGTTATGGAACTATCGGCTCCTTTGGCGCAGGTTTGTCCGCAAGATCGCGCGACCGCGCATTTAATGGGCAATGATAAAGCTGCAAGCGGCAACGTTCCGGATCACTGTTGATGCTACGGATTGGATTGATTTGCGCGCCGAGACCGTGCTCTAAATGCTTTTATAGCGGTTTTGCCTTGTCTCCAAACGACAACGTAAAAATATAATTCGGGGAGTAGCGCCATGATCGACTTGTCGGACGTTCGCTATGCCGCAACGCAGTTGACGCGAGTGGCAGCGGCAATCTTGCTGGCGATATCATTATTCGCCGCCACAAAAGCGCAGTCGCAGGGACTTCCGCCACTCGCAAAGAATCTGAAGCCGAGTGAGACGGCGCTTATCCTGGTTGACTTCCAGTATCCCTTCACCAATCCGTCCGGTGGTAACTATCGTGCCGTGAAGAACGAGCTCGAGGGCAAGCAGATGCTCGACCGGACGGTTGATCTGGTCAAGAAAGCGCGCGGCACGGGCGTGTGGGTGATTCACGTCACCGAAGGCTATAGCGGCGATTACCGCGAGATCGACGCCACCAATCCGGGCGGATTCCACCGCGGGCAAATCTTGAGGCAGGCTTGGAAAACTGGCACGCCGGAGACAGGCTATTATCCCCCGCTGGTGCCCGGCCCCGGGGACAAGGACCTGTTCCTCCCGCCGCGCATCCAGACCTCCGCATTCGGCGGCACTGGCCTCGATCAGATTCTTCGATCTCGCGGAATCAAGAACATCGCTGTCGCCGGATTTACGACGGACGTCTGCGATTATGCGACCGTGACCAGCGGTTACGATCTCGGCTACCACGTCTATGCGTTGAAGGACTCTATGGTCGGCTACTTCCCGGACCAGTCGGAGCTCATGCTGAAGAATACCTATCCGATGTGGTCGAAGGTTCTCAGCAACGACGAGTTCGTCGCCATGCTCGCGACCGACTCAGAGGCGACGACGCGCTAGTCGTTTGACTTCGGCGGGAGCGTCGCTCGTGAACGCAAGAGATTGTTCGCGCTGCACTACCGAGTCCCGGCGTCGGGTGGTGTTGGGACTGGTTTGCATACCCTTAGTGATGACACAGAACTCTGTCGCGCGCGCCGCGACCGATCAGATCGTCGCACACTTGTCGGATCTGGCTCAGCCCTGGTCGGCTGTGAAGTTCACGTTACCGGACGCGGACGGTAGCGACATGCCCTGTATCATTGTCCGCCTGCCGGGCGACAAATGGTACGCGTCGAGCCTAATCTGCCCGCATAATAAATGCACGGTTATGTACGTGCCCGACGTGAACATGGCGCGTGACTCGTTCAACATCGAGACTAGGACCCCGGTGCTGGCCTGCCCGTGTCATTTTAGCGTGTTCGACCTGGCGCAAAGCGGCCGGGTGATCGGTGGCCCCGCGCCCAATCCGCCACTCCAATTGCGCGTCGAGGTGCGAGGCAACGACGTCTTCGTCAGCCGCTAATTTTGGGGTCATTAACTGCCGCTGAGCACTGTCACTCTCAGCACCATCTAAGTCGACCAAGTGTGACAGCGATCACTTCGCGGCTTGGCCCGATCCGCGTAAAGGTTGACTTCCTTCAGGAGGTCAACATGGCAAGAGTTGTTAGGAAGGCGACGACGGGGTTTGCTCGCTGGATGAACAATTTTCGGAAAAACCGCTATTACGATCGCTTGGAATAGCTGGAACTCGGACGCGCCAATGGCCATGTATGCAAGCCTCGCGCAGTTCCGAGATTTGTGGCCATACCGCATTTTGGGCGTGGCGGCGCTGGTGGGCCGCCTGCAATTAGTCGATGAAGATTTCTTATTCGGTGCACTTCGCTTTGCTCGTTCTCAGAATAAGATCCCAATAGCTCGCCGTGGGAAGTGATCTTCTTCAGGTCCCGAGAATAGCGTCTAGTGCTGGATTACGTTCCGCCATAAGCCGATCGATGTGACCGTTGCACCATTGATAAGCCGCCTCGAAGACTTCGGTATGTCGGTCGAAATCGATGACGTCCGAACCGGGGAACGCGGGCGGGGCGAGGATCAGGTCCAGGGGCTCTATTGGAAGTAGGTCTGGGTTCTGGTGAATGCCAATGCAACGTCTGAGGATGCTAATGGGGCTTGGCACATCCGGTAGTCGGCTCCGCGCAAATGGATTGAGCATTCGGCATAGCAATTGTCGACGGCCGGGAATGTTTTCATACTTTACGGCGTAGGGTTGGACTGCCGGCGCATCGAAATGCACGACCAAGTTGGGCCCGCTCTTCAGAGCCTTCATTGGCGCCAGAGGAATATTATCGACTACTCCTCCGTCCACCAGCATTCGGCCATCGTCTGTAAACATCGGCGGTAGGATCGCTGGGATGGACCCGGAGGCGCGGACCGCCTTCCAGAGCGACCCACGCCGTATAACACGGAGCCCGTGGCCCGCGTGATCGACTTCTGTCGCGACGGCGAAATACGGTCGCCACATGTCCTCTATCTGTGCACCACGGCATTGGCGCTGTAGCGCCTTATCGAACTCGACATGATCGAGCAGCGAATACCGCGGCCACGTCCAGCGTTTGAATCCACGACTTGAGACGAAAATATCCTTGAGTGCGAGATCAATCTCGGCCGGCGTTAGAAACAGGGCGAAACCCGCCAGCACCGCTGCTCCGACACTCGCACCACCCAAAATATCGAATTTTGTACCTCGTTCCTGGAAGGCCTTAAAGATACCGACGTGAGCGGGACCAAAGCCGCCCCCACCACCTGCTACAAATCCTATCGCTCTTCCCGTTACGAAGCGAAAGAGACTCTTGAAATCCTCGTCATCTTCAAGCGAGACATGATGGTGCATGGCAACATCTCGCTGACGCAGCCAGTCGTCCGTGCCGTTCGTGAGCGGCACTCGATGATCGTGAACGCGCACGAGTCTCCGGCGGCTTGCAGGGTGAACTGCGAGCCCCATTTCCTCAACTGGATTCAGGCCGTCGGCAGCCTTTCCGTGCGCGACGAGAATAAGCTGGTCCGCTTGGCGTATAGCTTTCTGTGTCCACTCGGTTAGCTTTGCGTCCCCCAGATAAAGAATTAGTTCGTATTCGCTTTCAACGACGTTCAGCCAATTTGTTGCGGTCGCATCATCGAGCGCCACACTCGGAAAGCGTTCTTGAAAATCCGCGTGGGTGAGAAAAAGGCATTTTCCTAACCGTTCAAAAGTGCTTCGTAAGCGGTGCAGGAATTGTTGTGGAATCGCAGTGTACCCAGCTGCAATGAGCGCGACGGTCCGCGCGGCCGGGAGACGGGTGCAGCCTGTTGCTCGGGTGGTCGTGTCGGCGAGCCTTCGTGCGAGGCTAGCTAGCAATCTGTCATAGACGGTAGGCACGCGGCGTGTGACCTCCTTGAAGGAGGCACGATCAAATGCGAGCACCACGGAGTCGCGTATCGCCATTACGCTCGCGGTCCGTAATCCTCCGGCAAAAAAGGCGATTTCGCCGATCGGCTGACCGACGCCGATTTCGACCAAAGGGAAACACTGCCGTTCAAGCCGGACTTCAAATCTCCCGGACACGACAATGAAAATTGCGTCGGCTGCCGTGTTCTGTTCGACCAGCGTTTCGCCGCTCCGCAACGGTCGGATTCTGGCCCACGACAAGACTTCCGCTTGCTGATCCGATGAAAGTTCACCGACCACGTGCGATAGCGCCGAATAACAAGAAGTCACGACGGCGTTTGTCCAAAGCGCACCATTTGCGTCAAGGTCAGCGCGCAAAGGTCGTGTCATTTCGCACACGGTATACCTGATCGATTACTGCACGCGTTTCCTTAAGAGTGCGGGCCATTCTCCAATGAAAACCGGTGATCGAGCGGATAGCGCACACTCTCAGGCCGCAACTTTATGATCGGATTGGCGGGAGATTTATTCCCAGGCGGTTTTCTCAATCTGTGCTCATGGAGACGTGATCTGCACGGCGCCGGCGCTCATCGATAGCTGGGAATATCACGTCAGATTCGCAGTCTCGTCATGTGGCCGCTCCGCTGTCGCGTTCGCCGCGTCGCGGCCAGCCTCCGAACGCCCGTCGCTCAGGCGATGGACGTCAGAAATCAACATCAGCAAGAGAGACAACGATGCTCATCAAGACAGGAATCGCACTTTCAGCAGTGATGTTACTGTTACTTGCCGCCACCTTTCCAGCATCAGCTGCGACCAAGCCTCGCGCCGCCCATGTTAAGCGGTCGGCGATCTATGACGTGGTCCCTAATTACAATACCTCGCGCGATCCTTCGCCGCCGCTTCTTGAGGCGCCGGACCCGTTTGGAATTCAGTCGCAGCGCTAATCTCTGGAACAAGAGTGTGGAAGCCGAAGCAGACGCGAACCCCGAAATGAAGCCGATGGGACCAACAACCATGGCTGAGGGCCAGACATGAGCAAATCCAACCGCTCGCTAAGCGCAGCATTCAATGACCCAAAGTCAGCGTCCGAATCTATTAGGCGGCGGGCCTTCTTTGGCTGGCTGATCGCCGCCACGGGGGCAACCCTGCTCTGCGGCGGTGGCCCCGCTAGCGGGCCCTGCACAGCGCAAATCGCGCAGCTCGAGCGACAAATCCAGCGCGGCTCAGCCGACCCGGGCAGCGGTCCGACGGCGCCACAGACCATCGCGGCGCAGCTTCATCACCAGCCGACGCCCGTCGCGGTTCAAAACGCCGAGAGTCAGGCTAGAGCGGATGCCGACGCCGCTCTGCGACGCGCGCAGAAAGCAGACACCGACGGCAGCGCGGCCGCATGCGTCATCGCCTCGGAGGAGGCCAAACATCACTGGGTGGGTCCAGCTCAGTTGGCGTTTGATGGAGTGTTGCCGCCGCGACCCGAATTTCGACCGCAGGGAACGACGCGAGTTGCAGTCTCATTCCATGTGAGCAGAACATCATCATCCCTGTCGGGCGCTGCACCGCACATGCGTCCAAAACATTATTTAGAAGGATTGGCATCATGAAAAACTATTTGCCCGCCGCACTTGGACTGGCGGCATTTGCTGCTGCCGGCGCAACACCTGCGCTCGCGCGCAACATCCATTACTCGCCTGCGCAAGCTGCGCGGCAAATGGCGCTTTATGCGAGCCCCGATGCGCCACGGATAGCCGGCCCCCTTCCTCCGACAGCCGTAACGGTCAACGGCGAGGTCGTGGGAAATGATCCGGATCCGCGAATCCGTCTTTCACTGATCCGCGAATATTTCTCCAATAAATGAGGCGTTCTATGCGCGATGCCGGTGGCGCACGGAAATTTGGAAGGCCGACATCGCGCAAGCGTTTTCTAGCGTGCGTGCTTCGGCTTCTGCGGCGCGATCGGGAACCGTGCGGTCGGTTATTGATCTCTGGATTGCAGGATGCCGATCCGGCGCAAGAGATCCTGAAAACGCACATCCGACCGCAGGGGATCGAATGCTGGACGCAGCAGGATGGACGCTTTGAAGCGCGATTCAAAGGCGCTCTCGAGCCGTGCCATTGCCTCGTCTCGATTGCCAAGTCCAACATAGATCAAAGCGATATCGGCGTCGACAGAGGGGTTCTGAATTCGTCGCGATTCCAGGTCATCTAGTATTTTCAATGCCTCATTCTTTCGTCCTGAAACTGCGTAGGCATAACCGAGATTCGAGTCGAAGGCTCCGCTGGGACCAGAAAGTTCAATAGCCTTTTTAAACTCTGCGATTGCCTCGTCATATTTATGCTTTTGGACTAAGGCCTGGCCTAGTTCATAATGGCCAATGGCAAAATTCGCGTCCATCTTTAGTGTCTTCTCACTTTGCGCCACGGCTTCGTCGTACCGGCCAGCGACGCACAACGCGTCAGCGATGTCTGCATTGATGATAAGAGAAAGGGGATCGAGACTCTGCGCTCTTTTCAGCTCGAACACGGCATCATCAGCTTTCCCGACCATGAACAGATGCCAAGAATACCATTGGTGCGCGGTCGCATATCCGGGATTGAATTTGATTGCCTGCTTATATTCTCTTTCCGCAGCCTCCCAATCCCAGCCATAGAGGTCCAAGGCAAAAGCCAGGGAGGCGTGGGCTTCACCGAGGGAATTGTCCAATACCAATGCCTCAGCTGCGGCTGCCGTAGCCTTGGAGAAAGCATCATGCGGAGGAAGCACGCCGTACTTCCAATCGCCGGATATTGCGTAGGAGTCAGCTAGGCCCGAGTAGGCTTCGGCATTGTTTGGATCGATCTCGATTGCGCGGCTGAAATATTCGATCGCCGTCCTTAGGCCGTCGGCCGTTCGCTTGTTCCAGAAGTAGCGGCCCTTAAGATAGGCCTCATAGGCCTCTGGGTTTACCGTTTTTAACTTATCAAGCGTCGCCAGTTCTTGGGCGTTCAAGTTGGCGCGAATCTGCTCGGCGATCGCGCGCGTTATCCTGCTTTGGAGCACGAGCGCGTCCCGAATGTCTTCGTCGTAGCTCTGCGCCCAAACGTGCTTGTCATTCCGCGCATCAATCAATTGGGCGGTGACTCGAATTCGGTCTGCAGACCGCGAGATGCTCCCTTCCACCACGGCGTCCACGTTCAACTCACTGGCAATCTCAGCCAAAGACTTGTGAACGTTCTTGTAGGTCATCGTCGACGTGCGTGAAATCACACGTAGCGTGCTGATCTGCGCAAGGCGCGTAATCAGTTCATCGGTCATGCCGTCGGCGAAGTATTCCTGAGATGGATCCCCGGAAAGATTTTCCAGAGGCAGCACTGCCAAGGAATGGAACTCCGGCGAAAGAGGGGCCCTGTGGTAAAGAGCCAGCGCCGCGGCGGAGGCAATCGCCACGAGCAAGCCGAGGCCGAAAAGCCTCCGAACAAGATTGTATTGGCCTCCTATGTCACGCGCCGACTCCAAGGAGAGCGAGGCGATCCGGAGACCCGCCGATGCCGGCTCGCGGGCGCCGGTGTCCGCGAGCCCATGCGGAATGACCGCGACGTCGGCGAGAAAGCGGTAGCCGCGGCGAGCTACGGTTTCGACAAAACGAGGATGCTCGGACGAATCACCTAACACTTCTCGAATTTTGCTAATTGCTTTATTGAGACCGTGATCGAAATCTACGATCGTCCGTGGCCAGAGTCTGCTGCGCAACTCCTCGCGGGTCACAACTTCCCCCGGCTTTTCCAGCAGCATCACCAACAGCTGAAACGGCTGTTCCTGAAGCCTGATGCGTTTTCCGTGCTTCGTCAGCTCGCCGGTTTGAACATCGGCTTCGAAGACCCCAAAGCGCAAAATTGTGGCTGCTGGCTCGTTGGTGTGCATGGGTAAGCCGTTTGCCCAATGCTACATCAAGCCTTCTGGATAGGGGAGGAGTTCTCAGAAGCCATTGGTACGATTAAGCTAATTGGGGGACATAGATTCCAGGTAGTAAGGAGAGCCGCTCCATTGTGCGATATGGAAGGTCCTGATCAATAAGTGCGCAGGTTGCAATGCAGCATCACTGTGACGGGCTCACTTTATGTATTCCGCAGCTGTCCGACGCTCCCGCAGTGGAGCGATCTCATCGCATCGCCAGCAAAAGCCCGGCGGGAATTGGACTGTGGGCGACGATCATGCGAGCTTCCGAAGCGTAGTCCTTCCGCATCTTGATGCCGCGTACAATTTTGCGTACTGGCTGACGGGCAATCGCACCGACGCCGAAGATGTGGTGCAGAATGCTTCGCTCCGCGCCTTCCGAGCGATTCGGGGATACGCTGGCGGCAGTGCTCGCGCCTGGGTGCTGAAAATCGTACGCAACAGCGCTTATAATTGGCTCCGCGAGAACCGCCCGGCAATAGTCTTCACGGTCGAAGATCTCGAGGCGGTTGAGGCTGAGCATGCCAAGCCAGGCGATGCCGGTGCCGAAACGCCGGAGGCAGCACTTATCGCCAAGGCTGATGCCGAACAAATCCGCGCGGCAATCGCGGCGCTGCCGCCACCGTTCCGGGAAACTCTCGTGCTACGCGACATCGAGGGCCTAGATTACCGCGAGATCGCTGACGCAACCGATGTACCGATCGGCACGGTGATGTCGCGGCTTGCCCGAGCGCGTGGCCGCCTGATCACGACCATCAGAGAAAAGGGCCAGTGAACTCCGGCGCCGAGAGGGGCGCCGGGCGTAGGACGGCTAGGAGTGGCCATGCGTAAGGTGGCGATAGTGATGAAGTCGAAGCCCTCGCCGAGACTTCATCAATCCAAACTCTAGCCAACGGGCAAATCGTTCAGGCTGGGCAGGTGTCCAGGCCAGAGCAGAATGAAAGTGTAAGGGCTCCCGCCTTCTCCCATACCGCGCCCGCCGCGGACTCCAGTGCTTCGTCGGAAACGTCGTAGGTGAGGTTTATTTCGTCAGTTAGGTCGATTTTACTGCTATCGATCATGGCATTTATTCCTGTGCTTTCTTGACATTGACCTGACTCCGAAGACCTGACTCCAGAATTTTTCGGTTTATTCCCGTTGGCTAGAATATTTGCGGAATGCATCCGATTGTAAGCAACTGGAAACAAACAAGCGCGGATTTAGCTCAGCCTGTTCAGAATGTGAATCGCACTCCGACAGTCGGATCGATAGTCGTCTTCTGGAGGAAGCCGCTAGCGAGACCGCTTGCCACCCTTGAATACATGGCGCCCGCATAGGCATCCCAACGTTTTGCAAATCGGTAGTCAGCCAGGAAAGACGCCGCGGATAGCTGCCCGCTGCAACTCGGAAGCGACGCGTCGGCGCAGCCGTTTCCAGAGAAACTGTTTTGTTCTTCGTGGTAATAGGCGGCGATCAGATCCAGATCAGGACTGGCGGCGTATTTCGCACCGGTCCAGAATACTTGCAGATCCTTTTTGTCGTTGAAAGCGGTGTTGCTCACCGTGCCGAGCGTGTAGCCGCCGATGATAGTCGAGCCAACCGGCAATGGGTCGGTCGGATTGGCAAAGTGTATGTTCTCATAGCCGGCATAAAGCTTGACGGGCCCGATGAGATAGCTGGCAAGCAGCATCAAGCCGGTGTTGTCAGAAACCGTGCCGGCCACAAGTCCCGAGCCCGCACTCGCAAGCTGGGCAGCAGTGGGCGCAAATCCGACGGCGAGCGGCGCTGCGGAAACAGCATCTTTGACATGGCCGTAGATCGCGTCGAGTGACACGCCGAGATAGTCTAAGCCGAGCTGTCCTTGGACGACATCTCGTGAACCGTCGCCGTTCGAACTAAGCTGGGCAGCAGCCGCGGCACGGAACGGGCCAACATTCACGGTGTATTTGAACGAATTGTCGAGGCGGGCATTTTCGGTATCGCCCATGCCCGCTGTTGCGCCTTGAAAGCCGATCACCGAGAAAGCGCCTGATCCACCCATTGGGTCATAGGCAATGACGCCATCCAAAGTCAGCGCGTTTTGCCGGCCATAGGTCAATGTTCCATATGTCGGCGAGCTGAGACCGGCCCAGGCTGCGGTGTTGAGTGCCTGGCCATCTTTGCTGGAATCGGCAAATGTGCTCTGCGCGCTCGCCGGCAGGCCGTTATTTTGCACTATCGACCCGAGTCCGTCGGCGAGTCTTCCTGAAGTAGGTAGAAACGACGTTTGAAGATTGAATACGCCCGAGAGTCCAGGGAACAGTTCCTCATTTCCTTTCAGACCGATATTCGAGGCGCTGAGTGCGTTGGGGGCAGCACCGAAATAGGATCAGTTGCTGTTCTTGGAGATCAGATAGGCCAATCCGAACCCCGCGCTATTGCTCAACGGAGCGCCGTGAGTTTGATACGCCAAACCCATGTCAACCGCGCCGTATAAAGTAATGCCATGCCAAGTCAGACTGTCGTCAGCCACCGGCGCAGGCGCCTTTATGGGCGTTGCGACCGCCGAACCCGCTGGATTTATCGGCTTGCGAGGGCGCGCAACGACAGTGGGCTGCGTTGCCCGCCGCGTCTCAAGCTTCTTGAGCCGCTGTTCGAGCAGTTCTACTCGCCTCGCCAATGCCCGGTTCTGATCGCGAAGCTGCGCCGGTCGGGCCTGTTCGTCCGGCAATTCGCCAGCATGCGTTACCGTTGCAATGCTGAGAATGGCCACCGCGGATATGAATGCTGCACTTGCGGCGGCTTTCCATCGCGCATGGTCGCTGTCGTAGCTGGCACGTGTTGTCTGATCGCCGTCGTCGCCCGATCGACGCATTATCTGCCCCCCTCGTCAGCCGCAAAAATGCGGCCTGCATGGACGAGAGCGGCAGCGACGCCGTTTATTCCCGGAATCAAACAAACAGTTGCGGCCGAACTTTATCAGCGCATTTGCATAAGTAAGATCAGATGCGTATTACGCAGATTTTATTCCCGTGGCGCGAATAAATTGTTCGCGTTATGCCCGACACGTCGCGCGGCATCTCCGTTGAAGGCGCGGAATAAATCATTGTTCACTCATAGCCGATTTTTATTCCTCGATCGTGTGTCACTCTATGTTGATATGAAATCCACTACATACAGATGAGTTTGTGGAGCAACGAAATGGAATAATGCGCGTGATTTACAGTCTCCTCATTACGATTGCCAACGATGTAGGCCCAGGAGCCTTTTGAATGAAGGAGACGGTCATGTGGAAGATGCTGAAGATACTAAGCTGCTTTGGATTTAGTGCGGCGAAGCGAGGGTTGGTTGGCTGCCCACGTTTCGAATCCACTGATCTGCGAAATCTCAGTGACAGATCTTTGGAGGATATCGGACTCCCTCCACGTAAGGCGGAACTGGATGCCTCAAAGCCATTTTGGCTCGCTTAAGAGTGCAAATGAGCGTTCCTTTACACGATAAGTGTGGGCTGTGAGCATCGACGTGCCGACAGTCCAGGCCGATGCTCCAAGTCTCGTTCATTAGAACGTGACCTCGTACCTACCATCGGTGACAGATCACCGGGAATAACTTAGGCGGTTTGCAATCTATCTTATGTGTCGGCGACCTCGCCTCGATCGGCGGGTCCGCGGCACCTAACACTCCGTAAGCTTGTCGCTTATTCGATCGGCTTTGGACGCTTGCAAACCAACAGGAGAATGACAATGCTCACCAAAACGAAAGTTGCGCTTGCCGCTGTGATTGTTCTCGGCACCGCGGTTTCGGCGTCCGCCGCGACCAAGCCTCAGGTCACTCGTGCTGATCAATCGGCGTCGTCCAATGTCATCCCTGGCTACGACCAAAATGGCGGTACAGTCGGAATTCCGAACCCGGACCAACCGCGCGCTAGGTCTTAATACTCCGGGCGTGTAGCTCGCGAATTGTAAGGCCGCCTTGTTTGGCGGCCTTATTCATTGAGTCGCGCATTAAGGTGCACTGCCTGATCGATGCAAAACCGATGTGCCTGAGCCGCCGATCAAATTCACACGACGACGTGCTGCAATTCGTCCGATCAACGTCGGAGGCCGGCTTCAGACGGGAATAAACTCCGACGAATGCGATCGGCTTCTTACGCAGGCAGTGCGATCCTGCGGCATGACCAGCCGGCGGTGTCATGGCTTAAACAACACCGGCAGACGGTCATCCGATATTTCCATTGGAGGGGCCGTCACACCCTCAAGCGCCACCGCTAAGGTTGGTTGGCTCCAATCGGGCGACATACCGCGGTGCGGAAATCGTAGACCAGGGGCAATATCAGAGGAGGCGATTGATCCAGCCGCCGATTTTCGGAACGGGTCAGAAGCCGTCCGAGCAATTGAGCCGCGGCAAATCGTTGATTGGCCCGTGCGTGGCGTTCGGCTTGCTTCGCCATTTCGCGGCAGACGATTTAGTTCAAAACTGGCCGCTGTGATTTTCCAAACCAGCCACTAGGCTCGGAAACCGGCCAGTAACTGCAAAGGAGCCAAAACGAATGAAGCTTCGCGCTCTCTGCTTATCACTACCATGCAAGCGAGGACTTACAGGTGCCCATAGCGGGTTCCGTCCGGGCATACCATCACGTCAAATCCGGTCGGCAACCCGTCGAACGTTTTTCCGCCGGTCGGGTGGCAGCCGCGGGGAACCGGCAAGCAACCTACATCGGTGCAGGCTATCTGGGGTTGAGAGGCAAGTGTTTGGTGCGTAACACGGTGATGCTTTGTCGCCGCCTGGGCGGACATCGGGATGGCGAGCGCCGCTACGACTAGAAGAAGTGTTTTCATTGAGACCTCGTTTTGTGTGTGATCGGCATCCGGCATTCTGGCTTGGCGCACTCCCAGTCCAGGTCGGAGCACTCCTAAACTCTTAGCCACCGACACCTGACAAAAGGTCGCGGCCGGTACGGGCACGCTAGTCAGTGTTCCCGCGTGGTCCCGAGCCGCTGGGTTTGGGGGACAGTGAGGCCGGGGCCACTCACATCCCTTGTCAGGGGCTATAGGGCGCGGGACGCTGCAAGATCAACGCGCGCAATCAAACAACGTTGCAGAACATCCCCGCGCCCTCCGGTAGCCGCCGGAACCGGAGTCCTCCCGTTGAATCGCGTCCGAAGCGGGAGTGCGTGTCTGCTTTACACCCGATAGCCGACATGCCGGCGAGGCAGCTCAGTGTCCGCTAAGGGCCATTAGCGGACATTCGCGTCTACGCCTTGCGAGTCTGTCATCAGGGCTGTGGATTTATTATGTCAAAAGCAGAGCAACGCGGGGCAAGCGGATGCCGCCCCCGCACCGTCGGTGCGCCTTGTGATGCTTTATTGCAAGGACTTGTCGGTGGTGCGGTTGTCGACAAACCGAACATCGATCGGGCGACCGACGACCGCGCCCGCCATGCCCTTGCTGAAATGCAGCGGCATGCAGCGGCTAAGCGCGGCGTTGACCGCATCGCGATAAACATCGCGCGTCTGCACCGACGCAGTGTGACTCGCATAAGTAACAAATGGCGGCGCCACGATGTCGCCATCGCGCTTGAACGCAAAGCGCACCGTATATTGCATGCCGTGCAGCGCGTCCTCTTTCTGCGGCGGCACCCAACAGGCGCGTAACGCAGCGAACATCTGGCCGATCGAGTCGAGCGACTCATCTGTCTGATCGGCGTCGTTTCCGCCTTTGCTGGTGTCACTTCCGGCCTTGTCGGCATCGGCGGGAGTATTTCCGCTGCCGCTTTGCTTGACCGGGTCGTTGTCATCGGTCGACACGATCGTGAGCTGCAAATTCTCGCCGATCGGCGGCCAATAATAGGGCTCGCAGGGTCCGCGATGAAATAGACTACAGAACGACGGGTGGCACGGATGCCCGCTTAACACACTGCAAGTCGCTTGCGGCTGTATATTCGGATGCAAACGCGGCAGTCGCAGCTCCAACGGGGCGGCTGTCGACGCGCCACCCGCTAGAAAAACCATCACGCCGCAAAAGGCAAGTGCGCCACGGAGTCCACGCATGTTCGCTGTCCACATCCTTCCCGGCTTCGACTTATTTAAGGCGGCGCTTCCGCAGCGCCAAGTACTCGTGCACCTGCCGAAAGCATCAGCGAGAAAGAGATTTGGCAGCACGTCGCGGCTGATCGACAAAGACTGCGGCCGATTGGAACCGAGCATGACCACAATTTAATGATGGAGCGTGCCGTCGAGCAGGAACACCCAGTCCCGGAAGCCGGTTGTTGCTGCCTAGGGTGCGACGCATCCTTGAGGAGGAGTAGATGATCCCAAGCATGCCGTTGCGTGCGATCACAATTGCAATATTGCTGAGCCTTCCGGCAGCGGGCCATGCGCAGCAGCCGGCGTGCGGTGCGCTCCCTGCGAATGGGGGTATTTGTGCAACGCCAACCACGCCGCAATTCAATACGCCCACGCAGCCGATAATGGTGCCCCAACCCCCGCAGGAAGTGCCAGTTTCACCCGCTGATCCTGTTCCGGGTTCAACGTCCGTTGGCAGTACGGTCAACCCAAACTCGGGTCTCTCGGTTGGCTGCACAGGACAGGTCTTTTCCGCGAGCGGGTGTTGAGTTGCAGCCGCGCCCATGAGGGCGGTCACCGAGCAGGTCGAAGATGAAGACTCCCCCGTGAGTGATCGCATCGGCGGACTGCGCAGCCGTCATGAACCTGTAAGGGTATCGACCTGATAGTCCATCACGAGCAGTGCGGCGCTCCTGGGATCAATGTGCGAAAGCTCAGGCACAGGCTTCTCCTTGCAGATGTGATGAGTTTTCTTACGAAATGCTGGCTGAGCATTTCCAAGCTGCGTTCGTTGCAAGGCGTTTCTCAACGACTTGGACCCGTGGGAGGAAAGTGTGGTCGTTGGCATGGGCGCGCTTGCAACTTCCTGAGCCGTTAAACACGCTTAGGCTTCTCGTTTACTTGGTCGTCAAAGCGGCTACCTATCATTCCATTGCGAGCGTGTGATCCGCACCGCCCGACGTTTTCTTGAACACGATAAGGAGCGGGAACACGGCAAGCGTCGCAATCATCAACAGCTTATAATCGTCGATGTAAGCGATGATCTGCGCCTGCTGCGTGATCATGGCGTCAAGTGCGGCGCGGCCGGCGGCGGTTAGAGGATTCCAAAACTGTGTGACTGCCGGACTCTCGAACGCGCGGTTCACCGCCGTGACGTGCTGCGCGATTTCTGCGTGATTGATCTGCGTGTTGCGGGTCAGCAGCGCGTTCACGACAGAAATGCCGACGCTGGAGCCGATATTGCGCGACAGACTGTAGAGGCCGGCGCCTTCAGTTCGCTGTTCGGGAGAAAGCGTAGCGAGTGTCGCGGTGCTCAGCGGCACAAAGAGAAAGCCCAGACCAATGCCCTGGATCACCCCGACGCTGATGATCGTTGATTGTGAGACGTCTGGCGTCCAGCCAGTCATGGCGTAGAATGCCGACGCGGTGAGGCCTAGGCCCAAGCCAAGCAGCAGTCGCGTATCGACGCGCCCAATCAGCCGGCCGACAATCAACATGACACCCATCGTGCCGATGCCGCGCGGGCCTAAGACGAGGCCGGCGGTGACGATCGGATAATTCATGAGGTCCTGCAGATAAGGCGGCTGCAATGCCAGCGAAGCATAGTAGGTGAGACCGACGACGAAGACGAAGAGCGTGCCAGCCGTAAAATTGCGGTCGCGGAACAGTGCGGGCCTCACGAAGGGCTTCTTCGCCGTAAAGGTGTGGATGAGGAACAAATAGAAGGCTGAAGCGGCTATGATCGCTTCGATGATGATCTCGCCAGAGCCGAACCAATCGAGTTCCTCGCCGCGGTCGAGCATAATCTGCGCGGCGCCAACCCCGAGGCTGAGAGTACCGAAGCCGAACCAGTCCAGTTTCTCGCTCGCGTTGCTCGCGGTGTCGGGCAGAAACGTCTTCATGCCGAGGAAGCAGATAATGCCAATCGGAACATTGATATAAAAGACATAGCGCCACGTGTAGTTCTCCGTCAGCCAGCCGCCGAGAACCGGGCCGAGGATGGGGCCGGCCATGACCGCAACGCCCCACATCGCCATTGCCGATCCCTGCCGTTCCGGCGGGTTGATATTGAGCAGCACAGATTGTGAGAGCGGGACGAGCGCGGCACCGAAAGCACCTTGCAGTATCCGGAACAATACGATCTGCGGCAGTGACTGCGCCATGCCGCACAACATCGAGGCGACGGTGAAGCCGGTAACGGCGACGAGGAAGAGACGCTTGAGCCCAAAGCGGCCGGCGAGAAAACCGGTCGGCGGTGTCATGATCGCGGCGGCGACGATGTAAGAGGTGAGCACCCAGTCGATCTGGTCCTGGGTCGCCGAGACGCTGCCTTGCATATAGGGCAAGGCGACATTGGCAATGGTGGTGTCGAGCGCCTGCATCAGCGTGGCGAGGATCACGCAAACAGTGATCGCCGACCGATTGCCGCCGCCCTCTGTTTTCCGCGCAGGCATCACGCACCTCGGCGCTGGCCGCGACCGAATAAGCCAGTGAGGAAATGCGGCAAGCCTCGCGCGTGACCCGTGTTGACCTCGACTTCAACGCTCATTCCCGCGCGCAGCGGCGGCAGGGTTTTATTGTTGGTGTCGACGCGCACGCGCATCGGCACGCGCTGGACGACCTTCACCCAGTTGCCGCTGGTATTCTGCGCCGGCAGCACGGAGAACTGCTCTGCGGCCGCCGGACTGATGCTTTCAACGGTGCCGCTCCATTCGGCGTCCGGATAGGTATCGACCGTCACCGTGACCGACTGCCCCGGCGCCACATAGGTCAACTCCGTCTCTTTCGGAGTTGCGTCAATCCAGACGTGATCCCTATCGACGAGATAAAAGGCAGTTGTCGAGGCTACGAGGTACTTGCCGGGTGCGATCGCGGGGACGTTCGTCACTATGCCGGCAAACGGCGCCCTGACGATGGCGTGATCGAGCTGGCGCTGTGCCTCGTCGACCTGTGCCCGGGCTTGCAAATACTGCGGATGCTGTGTCACCGGAAGGTCCGGGTCGCCGGCGAGCCTTGAGAGCTGCACGGCGGCCTGCCGGCGCAAGGATTCGAGTTTATTCTTGTTTGTTTCGAGCGTGTATCGCGCCTGATCGTAGGTGGCCTTAGAGGCGGTACCGCTGGGCAAGAGCATCGCGTTTCGATCATAGGTCGTCTGATCGAGCGCGACCTGTCCCTGTTGGGCGGCCGCATCGCTCAGCATGCGTTGATAATCCTGCTTCATCGCTTCGACGGAAAGTGCCGTTTGCGCAAGATTGGCCTTGGCATTGTCGAGGGCGATGCGGAACTGTTGGGGATCAAGCCGATACAGAATTTGACCCGGCTCGACGCGTTGATTGTTGGCAACATCGATCTCTTTGACGATGCCCGCGACGTCGGTGGAGATGCCGACGCTGTCTGCTTCGACATAAGCATCGTCCGTCGATATCATCTGCCCGCCCGCGACGTACCAATAACAGCCGGCGATGGCCGCTACCGGCAGGAGGCCGAACAACCCCCCGCGTATCAAACTCCTCCGCGACGGCGGGTTTTTGCGTTCGGCTGGCGGCGCGGCGCGCACCGTCTCGGGCGCGCGCTCGATCGGCGCAAGCGGCGCTTCATCACGCGCGCCTGGAACGGATTTCAGTGCCCGTTCGGCCATGGATTCGTTCACTCCCGCCGTCCCGCCACCCACGTGCCGGCGCAAGTGCCGCTCGTGCCTTGGCCTCGCCAAACGCCGTTGCCGTGGCTCTTGCTGAGATAGCCGGAACCGTTGGCCCATTGGCTTCCGGACCGCACCAGAACCCGCACGGCCCCTCGCGGCGAAACGCGTCCTTGCACCGAGGCGATGGCGCTGCCGTCGTTGATGACCGTTCCACCAGCCACCTTCACGCCGTAGCGAAGGCTGGCCTCGCACGGTCCTTCGCGGGTGACGATCAAAATGCTCCAGGCACCGTCAAAGTCGGTGCGGGCATGGGCCGGCATGGCATCAGCGACGCAGGCTAGTGCCATGACGAAGACGACGATGCGAGCGCGATACTCCCGGCCGTGCATGGATGCCTCTCGCTGTTAGGTGGGAGTATTGTGTTGACGTCGGACGAAAATGAAAATCCTATATCTATTGCATTCGCTATTGAGAGGAGCTCACTAATGGATCGTGGCACCCTTGCCGATCTCACCGCGTTCGCCGCTGTAGCTGATCGATTGAGTTTTCGAGCGGCGGCGTCGCAGCTCGGGGTCACGCCATCGGCGCTCAGCCATTCGATGCGGCAACTGGAAGAGCGTCTCAGCGTCCGCTTGCTGCATCGCACGACGCGCAGCGTATCGCTCACCGATGCCGGCCGGCGCTTGCTCGATCGCCTACGGCCGGCAATCGGCGAGATCGCCGGCGCGATCGAGGATTTGAACCAGGAGCGCCAGCGTCCCATGGGGCGACTTCGAATCTATGCGATCCATCTCGCGGCAGCGGCGGTGGTCGCGCCGATCTGGAAGCGCTTCTTGTCGACCTACCCGGAAGTTCACCTTGAACTCGCGCTGGGCGAGGAGGTGATCGACATCGTGGCGAAGGGATTCGACGCTGGGATCGCACCGCGCGACAGGGCAGCAGCCGACATGATTGCCGTACGCGTGACGGGGCCGATGAAAATCGCTGTCGTTGGTGCGCCGACTTATTTTGCGAAGCGGCGGCCGCCGCGCACCCCCGAAGACCTCGCCCGTCACAGCTGCGTTCAATATCGGCGCCAGGCCGACGGCAAACAAGTAGTGTGGTCGTTCGAGCGTGACCGCAAATCGCGGCAGATTTCCGTGGACGGGCGTGTAATGGTCGACGATACCGCTCTGGCGGTTCGCGCCGCCGTTGATGGGTTGGGCATCGCGTACACTCTTGAGGCTCTCGCCGAGCCGTTCCTCCACTCTGGTCAGTTAATCCGCGTGCTGGAAGACTGGTCGCCCTCGTTCGATGGATTGTTCCTCTATTATTCCGGGCGGCGACAGGTTCCCGCCACGTTGCGCGCGTTCATCGACATGATCCGCACGGCCCGCGCCCCGGCACCGCCCAGGCGCTCGCGCCAGAACCCTTTTATCGAGAACTGAGCGGCCGATCTGATCGCGTGTGGTCTGCAGTGCTTCTCTAGAATGTAGTCTCATACACGCGGAGCCAGCGGACGTAGAGCGCCGAGGATCAAAGCGCAGAGCAAAGGGATTGGAGAGGGAATGGCGATGCTTCTCCGGGTCTATCGCTCGCATTCGTTCATGAAGACCTGCCAGGGAGGGCGCAGGCGAGCTCCGCCGTGGTGACGACGGCCGCCTGCTTCGCGATGACGATGTCGAGCAGCATCGTATGCACCTCTGCATCTGGATCGGCGCAGCAATCGCGGACGACGACCAACCGATAATCCAGATCGCCGGCGTGGCGAACGGTCGACAGCACGACACCGCTGGTGTGGACACCGGCGAGCACCAGCGTGTCGATGCCGTTGGCGCGCAGCAGCGTCTCCAGGTCGGTGCCAACAAACGGGCTGATGCGGTGCTTGACCACGATCGGTTCCCCCTCTCGTGCTGCTGCGGCAGGATGAATTGCGGCGCCTTCGCTCCCGGCCACCGCCATTCCGGTTGCCTTCAGCGCGCCGAACACAGGGTTACGGGGGTTGACCTCGGGATGGCCGGGCCGGAATGCGACAACGACATGAAGCACCATCATGCCCGCGTCTCGTGCCATAGCGATCAGATCAGGCACGCACGCGATCGCGTCGGCGGACTGTGCAGCCGTCATGAACTTGGTGAGGGTATCGACCTGATAATCCATCACCAGCAGCGCGGCGCTCGCGGGATCGATATGCGAAAGCTCGGGCATGGGTTTTTTCTCGCAAATGTGATGGGCTTACCCCGCGGAACGCCAGGTTGGTCGGCACGCTTGTGAACTGCCGCCGTTGCTCGATTGTTCGGGCTTCAGCAATTTTATTGGTCTGGTACCCTCAGCGTGCAACGCGCTCCAGACCGTCGTTCAACCGTGAAGCTTCCCCTGAGTCGCCGGACCAACGTCATCACTAGGCCGAGGCCCGAGGACCGCGCTCGGGCCGGGTCAAAGTGAAATCCGGGCCCACGGTCTTGCACATAAAGCTCAATCTCTCCGGACCGCTGTCTAAGCCCCACGTTGACGGCGCTCCGGCCGCGGTGATCGGTGCCGTGTTTGGCGGCGTTGGTCAGCAGTTCATTCAAAACAAGCGCGAGCGCTACAATTGTCTCTTTCGGCAGAGACCCGGTGCTTGCCTCGTACTTGATCGCCACATCTCTGCTGAAGAAAGCCCTGGCATTGGCACAGATCGCCGCAAGGAACCTTTGCCCGCTGACATCTGTGGAATCGTGGGCCGAATAAAACACCTCTTGCGCCGCGCCCATAGCCCCAATGCGCCGACAACTGTCTGAGAGCACCTCGCGGGTCTCTATATTGTCTGTCTTGCGCCACGCCACTTTCAGAAGGCCATAGAGCACTTGGAGGTTGTTCGAGAGCCTCTGATTCATCTCCTCCAGCATTTGTTCGCGCAGTTCGACAAGCTCTGGGTTTTGGCTCGGAATACTCGGACGCATTTTCTGCGCCTTGTTCAACCGTGCGTCATCATTTGACTGACGCTCGGCTGATAAGACGGCATCAAGATTCTGACCCGTTACTTGCCATTCGTGGAGATCTTGGCAGAGGGGACATAGGACCCGAATGCTGATAAGCCGTGCACCACAATGTGAACTGATGCCGCTATCGACTTCCCGGCCGGTATTTGGGCATTGAAACCGCAGTGTATCCGCCGCGCGTTCCGACACGGTCTTGGGTGCAATCGGGACGCCACGGCGGCCGGATGAACGGTAGACCAAGTAAACGGCCTGCATCGATCACATCCCTCTATTCGCGGCCGTCACGGAGGGGGTCGAAGGCAAAGACGCCCTCGTGATTGACAGGGCCTCACAAGCACTTGCCGTATCGGCGACCTTAGATACATATCCCCGGCGGTAGATGAGAACCGCCGAGACATACACTCGGCGGCTCTCACGCGTCGGCGACCCTACTGGGCGGAGTTTCGCCGACGCAAGCGCGGCCTGATAGGCGCCGAGCGCACCGCCTCCTTGGAGGACGAGCGCGATCTTTTCGAACGGCAGGCGCGGCCTGGTTTCTAAAGCCATATCGCTGCCCCTGTTCATCTCGTCGCCCGTAGATGAGAGCCGCCGAGACGTACACTCGGCGGCTCTCACGCGTCGGCGACCGTGCTGAGAGACGGAATTGATCGCCGGCGCTAGCAGTAAACGGTTGAGAACCGTTTCAAACATGGAGTTTCCGAGCCTGATTATTCGTTGGCAACCATCGCGTCTTGTCGCTGGCGTGCGCTCCGTCGCGGCGCAGCGATACTACGTTCACATCAGGGACCCAGGAAACTTCTTCGACGCTTGAAAAGGTATCGGCGAAGAGGTGAATTTAAAACACTTCTCTATTGCCTTCGCTATTGAACAAAATTCAGGAATGAATAACGCGGGTTGGGGCCGCGGCGCGGGAGCATTCTTCGTTCTTACAGATTCGAGCTGGCTTTCGGCGCAATGAACTTGGCCGGTGTCTGCGATGGGTCATAAGCTGCCGCGCGCCGCGCGGAGAGGCGTGTCTGCTCTACCCCCGAAAGCGGACACGAAGTCACAAGATCAGCGTGTCCGTCATGGGCCAATAGCAGACATGGGCCAACGTCGCATTTGGCATTTATTCCGTCATCTGGAGGTGAGATCGAATGACTCTAGCGCGCTTAAGGCTTCCGCTAGCGACGCGCGAAAATTTCATTCAGGTAACGTGTCACGCATTGTTCTCATTGACGTTCGAGCAAGCGATGAAGTGTGATCGGGAATTTGCGCACGCGAATGCCGGTGGCGTGCCAGACCGCATTCGCGACTGCACCTGCCGTGCCGGTGATGCCAATCTCTCCGACGCCCTTGATGCCGAGCTCATTGACATGCGGATCGTCTTCCTCGACTAGGATCGCTTCAAGTGACGGCACGTCGGCATTCACGGGGACGTGGTACTCGGCCAGATTGGCATTCATCGGACGGCCGGACCGCTGGTCGACGACCGTCTGCTCGTGCAGCGCGAACGATACGCCCCAGATCATGCCGCCATAGAGCTGACTCTGCGCCAGGCGTGGATTAATAATGCGTCCCGCGGCGAAGGCGCCGACCACGCGCGTCACGCGCATCTGACCGAGATCTGGATCGACCTTGACCTCAACGAACACCGCGCCGTGCGCATGCATTGCATAGTCCGATTGGGCATGTGCCTCCATCGGATTCGGGTTACCGCCGGTGCCGCGACCTTCGACCTGCGCAAGCCCGGCGCGGCCGAGAATGTCGCCATAGCTTTCGCTGCGGCTCGGATCGTCGCGGCGAATCAAACGGCCACCGCTGGCGATAATGCCAGCATTACCCGCGCCGAATAGCGGTGAGCGCTCGTCGTTGGTGGCGAGATCGGCAAGCCGCGCGATCACATCGGCGCCGGCATTATGGATCGCCATGCCGGCCGTGGCGGTGTGTGACGAGCCCCCAGCAATGCCCGCATCGGGCAAATCGGATGTGCCGGAACGGAATTCGAGCTGATCGAGCTCAAGGCCAAGCCCATCGGCCGCGATCTGTGCCAGCGCCGTCCAGGCGCCTTGGCCCATATCATGAGCGCCGATCTCCATGATGCCGCTGCCATCCCGGCGCAGCACCGCTTTGGCCTGCGCCGCGAACATGTGGGCTGGAAACGTTGCGGTGCCCATGCCCCAGCCGATAAGCAAACCGTCGCTATCGCGCGTCTGTCGCGGCACGAGCGGCCGACGTTCCCAGCCGAACCGCTCGGCGCCTTGCCGATAGCATTCGCGCAACGCTTTTGACGAGAACGGCCTGCCGGAGATCGGTTCTACCTCGGCGTAGTTCCTCAGCCGAAACGCCAAAGGGTCCATGCAGCAGGCATGCGCCATTTCGTCAATGGCACTTTCGAGCGCGATCGAGCCGGGCGCCTCGCCGGGCGCGCGCATGAACAGCGGCGTGCCGATATCGTTCCGAACGCCCTCGTGCGAAATGGCGATGGCGGTGCTCGCATAAAGTGTTTGCGAGGGTGTGGAAGCCGGCTCGAAAAAATCGTCGTATGTGCTCGACATCGTTTTGGTGCGATGATCGAGCGCGACTAGCCTGCTGTCATCGTTGGTGCCGAGACGCAAGGTCTGCCGCGTTGGCGCACGGTGGCCCACCGGACCAAACATCTGATCGCGCCGCAGCACAAGTTTCACCGGTCGGCCTACGGCCCGGGCAGCGATGGCGCCGAGAACTTGCGGTCCGGAGATGAGACCTTTGGAGCCGAAGCCGCCGCCGAGAAACGGACTGCGAATATGAATTTTCTCAGGAGCGATGCCGAATAGTCCGGCAAGACGCCCTTGCGCCATCGCCATACCCTGGCTTGGAGTATCGATTGATAGCGTGTCGCCCTGCCACGCGGCAACGATCGCGTGCGGCTCCATCGGATTGTGATATTGCGCTGGTGTCTCGTAGGTTTGCGCAAACGTTGTTGTCGCCGCAGCGAGCCCAGCCTCCACATCCCCGCGGTGCGCATGCGCAGGAAAGCCGGGGCCGACGGCCTCCAACACGAAGCTTTCGCTCGCATCAAGACCGACCCGCGCCGGTTCGACTTCGTAACGCGGCGCAAGGAGCGCGGCGCCTTCCGTCGCCGCTTCGAGCGTCTCGGCGACCACGACCGCGATCGGCTGACCGGCATAGCGGACCCGATCGTTTTGCAAGAGATCGAGCCGGAACATGAAGGGATTGGATTTTTCGTCCGGATCATGTGCCAGCGGCGGCCGGTTTGCCGGCGTGATCACTTCAACCACGCCAGGATGGCCTTTTGCCGCGGCGACGTCGAGATGAGCAACGCGGCCACGCGCGATGCTCGACACCGCGAGCACAGCGTAGAGCATGCCGGGCGGGTGTTGGTCAGCGGCATATTTGGCAGCGCCGGTCACTTTGAGAACGCCGTCGCGGCGCGTGAGCGGCTGACCGATATTCGAGCCGTGGCGGATATGAATAGGCGATTGTGTGAGCGCGATCTCAGGCATGGGTGAGAACTCCAGAAATGGCGGCAAAGGGTGAGCCGGGCAGGGCGGGTGTTCGCTCCGGTGTGCCGGCCGCAGCGAGCGCAAGCGTCCGCGCTACGACGCGGCGGGCAAGTTCGATCTTGAAGGCATTGTCACCGGATGGCTTGGCGTCGGCGAGCGCTAACTCAGCTGCGCGCGCAAACAGCGCGGTGCCGGCCCGCGCACCCGTTAAAATCTGTTCCGCTTCACGTGCCCGCCACGCCTTCAAAGCTACGCCACCCATCGCGATACGCGCCTCTTCGATAACGCCTCCCTTGAGGCGCAGGGCGGCCGCTGCCGAGACGACGGCAAATGCATAGGACGTTCGGTCGCGAACCTTCAGATAACGGGCATGGTCGGCGAAATGCGCGGCCTCGGCGGCCAAGCGCACAGCGACGATCAGCTCGCCGGGCTCGAGCACGGTCTCGCGGTCCGGCCTGTCGCCGGGCAGGCGGTGGAATGCTTCGAGCGGGATCTCGCGCCGGCCCGCTCGGCCCTCGATCTCGACGATGGCATCGAGCGCGACGAGAGCAACACACAAATCGGACGGGTGCGTCGCGATGCAGCTTTCGCTCCATCCCAATATGGCGTGGAGCCTGTTGTCGCCGCCGCGGGCGTCGCAGCCCGAGCCGGGATTGCGTTTGTTGCAGGCGCTCGCCGGATCATAAAAATAGGCGCATCGCGTCCGCTGCAACAGGTTGCCGCCAACGGTTGCCGCATTGCGCAGCTGCGCCGAGGCGCCGGACAACAGCGCTTCGACAACGGCCGGAAAGCGCCGGGCGAAATTGCGATCGTGGGCGAGATCGGCGTTGCGGACCAATGCGCCGATGCGCACGCCGCCATCGGCAAGATCTTCGATCCGGTCGAGGCCCGGAAGGTGTGTGATGTCGACGAGTCGATCGGGCTTCGTCACACCACCCTTCATCAGGTCGAGAAGGTTCGTGCCGGCAGCGAGATAGACGGCGCCGGGTTTCGCGGCGGCTGAGGTGGCCTCGCGAACCGTTGCCGGCCTCACGTAATCGAAATTTTTCATGCGACCTCCTTGCGGCTCGCCGCATCAAGTGTCTTTTGTGCTTCCAGCACCGCTTCAGTGATTCCCCGGTAGGCGCCGCAGCGGCAGAGATTGCCGCTCATGGCCTCGCGCACGCGCTCCGGATCGTCGCCGGTTTGACCCTCTTGGATCAGACCAATCGCGCTCATGATCTGGCCCGGAGTGCAGAACCCGCATTGCAGACCATCATGTGCGATGAACGCCTCCTGCACGGGGTGGAGCCGACTGGCTTGCGCTACACCTTCGATCGTCAGGACGTCGGCTCCGTCGTGGCTGACCGCAAGCGCAAGGCAGGAATTGACGCGGCGTCCGTCGACAATGACGGTACAGGCGCCGCATTGGCCGCGGTCACAACCCTTCTTGGTACCGGTCAAATTCAGCCGTTCGCGCAGCAGGTCGAGCAACGTCACGCGCGGATCATCGAGTTCGATGGTTCGCGTGACACCGTTGATGGTGAGGGTGGTTGATAGGCTCATACCGTGCTCCATACGAGCGAGTGGGAAGCGAATTCCGTCCGCCGACGGGAATTCGGCGACATCAAGAATTGCCGGCAGGCCCGCAGCTAGGCCATTCCGCTGCAGTGTGGCGGCGCTGGACGCGACAGTGGTATGTGGTCAGCGTTGCCGACCGAGAGATACGGAGGTACCCTCCGCTTTTCAAGGCGTGCCATCGACAAAAAACACCGGACGAAACGTTGGTGGACAAAAAGACATTGGGCAAGAAGACGTTAGATGAGAGCCGTTCACGGAAGCCGCGGGCCGACGCGCTCCGGAACCGTGAACGTCTGCTTGAGGCCGCAAGAGCCGTGTTCAGCGGCGGCGGACCGGAGGCGAGCCTCGAAGCTGTCGCGCGAACGGCGGGTGTGGGAATTGGCACCCTTTACCGTCATTTCCCGACGCGCGAGGCGCTGTTCGAGGCGGTTTACCGCCATGAGGTCCAGCAATTGGCCGATCTCGCAAAACGATTGAAAAAGGAGACACGGCCGATTGAGGCGCTGCGTCAGTGGTTGCATTCAATTGTCAAATTTGTTGCCACAAAAAAAGGCATGTCCACAGCGCTCGCGCTTGCGATCGCAAAGGACTCGTCTCTTGTCTCCGATTCATCCGACCGGCTGACGCGGGCGATTGGCTTGCTGTTGGAGCAAGCGGTCGCGGCCGGCGAAATCCGCGGTGACGTCAGTCCGGAAGACTTGCTGCGAGCAATCGTGGGCATGTGTTATACGCACGATCAGCCCGGCTGGCAGAAGAACGTCCTTCGGCTCGTGGATATTTTCGTTGATGGACTGCGTAATCAGCCCACCAAACGTCGAAAGGGCGACAAGTAAAGAAAAGCGACTTTGACCAAGCCGATCTCCTGAACTTCAACTAAGCCGAAAATGGGTCATTAGCGGACACGGCGCAGTCAAATTCGGATGTCCGCTTTACCCCCAATAGCGACATCATCCGGCAACTCTTCGATGCCCGCTAGGGCCATGAACCGACATCGCGCGGCTCCCATCCGATGACGCTGTCGACGAAGCTCGATAGCCACCTTTATGTGCTTCGGTACCAAGCTTGTGCCTTCTTGCACGGGCCTAGGAGCGATAACTAGCCTAACGCTAGGTCAAGTCTTTGTGCCTGTCAGGAAGCTGCGACCGCGTCGGAGTGGCGTACGCGGATTCCTCGCGCGACACGCGACTGAATTTTCAACCGCCAGTAAGGAGCAAAACATGACAGTCATTTCGGTGATCGTGGGAAGCACCCGCCAGGGCCGCTTTTCCGAAAAACCGGCGCAATGGATTTTTCAGCGGCTCAAGAATCGCGGCGGCGTCGACGCGCGGCTGCTCGATCTCAGGGATTTTCCAATGCCCTTCTTCGACCAGCCCATGCCGCCCGCCATGCCGGGTCGCCCGGCTTACGAGAATGAAGTGGTCAAGAAATGGACTGCCGAAATCGCCCGGTCGGACGGCTTCGTCTTCGTCACGCCAGAATACAACTACGGTCCCTCTGCGGTGCTCAAGAACGCACTCGACTGGGTTTATCCGGAGTGGAACCGCAAGGCGGCCGCCTTCGTGAGTTATGGCAGTGCCATGGGCGCTCGCGGCATCCAGCAGCTCCGCTTGACGGCGATAGAGCTTCAGCTCGCTCCGGTCCGCTCGTCCGTATATATTCCTGTCGCGACGCTTTGGGCGCACTTCCAGGGCGGCGATGTGGACGCCGGACTGACGGAGCTTGAGGCAGCCGCCAAGACCATGATCGACGACTTGGTGTGGTGGACCGCGGCGTTGAAGGCGGCGCGCGCGACCGCATCATGATCAGCCAGTTCGCCGCAAAACGGCCCTGGTCACCGAAGTCTCATTTGGGTCAACAACGTCATTTCGGGCGCAGTTCGGACACTTCCGCTTTGACCCCAATTCCACACCTATTCCTGTCTCGCAACAGACGGCGTTAAGGCCCAGCAGCGGACTTATGCATTGCACCAAATAGTGTCGATGCCCTCAGGAGTAAGAAATGCCCAAAGGCGACTACGCAGCTTTTCGCGCGCTCGACCCCTTCTTCGCGGTTGTCATGGATGGTCTCTCGAAGTTCGTAGACGGTGAACACTATTTCGATACCCTCCACGACGACGTTTTATTTGAGTTTCGCTACGATCTTCCAGGTTGGCCGCAGGTAATGCGCGGCCGTGCCAACCTCGTGGCGCTCTATTCTGGATACGGTAACAATATCCGGCTGGATCGCGGCGATGCGCTGATCGCGCATCCTTCCGACAACGGCCGTGTCGTAACTCTCGAGTACGAAGTGCACGGAAAGATACTCGCCACCGATACGCCATTTGTCTCGATCGCTACGATTGAGAATCGCAAGATCGTGCGCTGGCGGGATTACATGGATTCACTCGCCGCATGGAGGGCGTTGAACAGGGTTACCTAACGCGCACAAGCCGCTTCAAATGCCTTCGACGACGGGTCTTTACTCGGCTAATGTCCGCTGCGGGTCATTAGCTGCCGCGACATGGTCGAGCTTCGATGTCTGCTTTGCCCCTGAAGTTGCCGCAAAAGTCACGAACGGACGTGTCCGCTTTGGGCCAATACGAGGTGAGTGGCGTGCTCGGTCGCCCGATGTTCGGTGACGCGATAGCCGAGCGCCGGCAGATCGATCCCGGCGAACATCGCTTCGCCTTGCCCGAGCACGATCGGGGACAAGGCGAAATGCAGCTCATCGATCAGCCCGGCGCGAAGATATTGACGCACGGTCTCGACGCCACCGCCGATCTTCACGTCGCGGCCATTGGCTGATTGTTTCGCCTGATCCAACGCTGCCTCGAGACCGTTAGTCACGAAGATGAAGGTGGTGCCACCTTCCATCACGATCGGATCGCGCGGATAGTGCGTCAGCACGAAGGTCGGCGTGTGATAAGGCGGGTTGTTGCCCCACCAGCCTTTCCAGTTCTCGTCCGGCCACGGACCGCGGATCGGCCCAAACATATTGCGGCCGAGGATGAACGCGCCGAACCCGTCCATCGAACGATGTGCGTAGGCCTGATCGACTCCGTCCGAACCGCCGTCCTTACCGACCATTGTTCGGAACATGCGCGTACCGAACAGCCACGTATGCAATTCATGCCCACGCTTGCCGAGCGGATTTTCAAGGCTTTGCTCAAGGCCTGCTCCGAAACCGTCGAACGAGATGGAAAAGCCTGCAACGCGTACTTTCGTCATAGCGAACTCCCTTTCATATCGGCCATTTATCTGATTGCAGGCAATGCGTCCGATTTGGGTCACAAGCGGACATGACGCGAGCGTGACACGGTGTCTGCTTTACCCTCGAAAGCGGACATTGATGGCGACTGTCGAAATGTCCGCGTTGGGCCAATAGCGGCCTCATGCATCGCAGCGAAAGATCGCCACTCGATCACTTCGTCGGCGGTAGCGAGCAACGAGGGCGAGATAGTTATGCCGAGTGCCTTCGCCGTTTTCAAATTTACTCCAAGTTCGAATTTTGTAGGTCGCTCCACCGGAATTTCAGCTGGCTTCTCGCCCTTAATTATCTTTTGCACCAGGGCACCCGTCCGCCGACAGATCGCAACAAGATTAGGTCCATAAGACAGAAGTGCGCCGGCCTTGAGCGTATCAGACGACCATACGCAGGTCGCCAACCGATGCTCCAGCGCCAGCTTGCCGATTGGCAACCGATAGAGAATGCCATTGTCGAGGTCGACGAACGACTGACGCATGTCTCGGTAGAATCACAGATCTCGACAGTGAAATTAAGTGCGATGAATCCAGTGGAGATTTCCTGCCGCCTTTTTAATTAGGAGCAAAGAAAAACGGATCTTACCGGGTTATGCTTGGCCACTCGGTTAGTTTTTACAAAAACATTAATTTTTACAAAACCTTTCCGACTATAGTCCAAATCACGTTCGAAAATGTGGGAGGACCTCTCGAGGAGAGGGCACTCGATGACGAACCTGACTGAACACGCGCAAAGGCTGCGTCTGAGAATCGGCACCATTCTCCATACGCTATTTGGCCTCATGCTCTTTCTCGTCATCGGCGGCCTTCTGGTGCCGATCTACAGCGACATTCGCGAGCGGATCGAGAGCCAAAACGCGCTGCGCAACGTCCGGGCGGCCCGGACCGTAGCTGCCGCACTCGAGCTCGTCCGAGTTGAACGCGGTCCAATCAGAGCAACATTGGAAGACCCCGCGCCGGCGTCTTCAGAAATCATTAAGACCACGTCTGAACTGCGCGCCAAAGCCGAAGCCGCAATCGCCGTGATGCTCCACGATTGCACCGTTGTCGACTGCACAGATACAAAGAAAGAACCGGTTGCCGGCCTCCGCGACAGTATCGACAGGCATGCGGAAGCCCGAAAGCGGGTCGACGTCGCTCTTTCCCAGCCCTTGAGCGCGCGTGCGCCGGATATAGCTCACGATTTCGACAGCACATCGACCGATTTGATCAATCGGCTTGATACAATGTTCAACGCGCTGGGCGACAAGGTCCGCATGTTCGACGCACAAACCGCCGAGTTGGTCGAGATCAAGCAACTCGGCTGGCTGGCGCGTGATGGATTGGGGCTCGAGCGCAGCTTTATTTACAGAAGCCTTATGGCCAACAAGCTTTCACCGGAAGCGCAGCGGCGCATTGCCGAGCTGCGTATGGAGGCCGAGGTAACATGGCGCGTCGTTCTTCAGCTCGCGGCCCGCGCGGACGCGCCGCAAGATGTCGTCGACTTGATCAAAGCAGTCGATCAGGAATCGTTCAAGAATTATACTGGCATCCGCAATAGCGTTTACGATGCGCTTTTGAAGGGGGAGCCGGCGTCGATTTCGCCCGATGCGTTTGCTGCAACATCAAAAAATGCGGTCCAGCGTATTGCCGATGTCTCTGATGCCGCGCTGGCTGCCGCCGAACGCCATGTGGCGATGAAGAGCGAGGAAGCTAATAGCAACCTTATCTCTCAAGGCGTATTGCTGGCAGTCGCGGTGATTATTGGCTTGGTCGGCGTAGCTATCGTGGCATATCGGATCACACGACCGATCCGCGCGATTACGATGACAATGCAGCGAATAGCAGACGGCGACGCCACCGTTGAGATTCCGGGCACCAAGCGGCTAGATGAAATCGGCGAGATGGCTGCCGCCGTGGAGATCTTCAAGGAGAATGCTATAGAGCGGCAACGGGTCGCGGCTGAACGGCTCGCTGAGCAACAGCGCGCCGCAGATCAGCGCAAGCTGGAGATTCGGGGATTTGCCGATCGTTTCGAGGCCGCGCTGGGCGATATTGTTAGTAGAGTATCAGCTTCAGCCGAGGAGTTCGAGGCCGTAGCCAGAACTCTGTCGGAAACGATGCAGACCACACAAGATTTCGCAGGCAAGGTCGCGGTGGCATCCCTCGATGCATCCAAAAACGTGGTATCGGTATCTGCAACGACCGAGGAAATGACGTCGTCCGCCAATGAAATTAGTGTGCAAACAAGTCAGGCGACAGAAATTGCGCGGCAGGCCGTGAGCCAGGCGGAAAAAACCACCGCAGGTATCACTGGCTTATCGCAAGCAGCAGAACACATCGGTGCGGTCGTCAATCTCATAAGAACGATAGCCGAACAGACCAATCTCCTGGCGCTCAATGCCACCATCGAGGCCGCGCGTGCTGGAAGCGCAGGCCGTGGCTTTTCCGTCGTCGCCGCGGAAGTGAAGTCGCTGGCCAACGAAACAAGCAAGGCGACCGAGGAGGTCAGGAAGCAGGTCTCCGCAATGCAAGCAGCTACCCAAGAGGTAGCAACGGTCATCACGGACGTTGTTCGTACTATCGCCAGCATTTCTAAGATTTCCTCCGTTATCTACAGCGCCGCACAGATGCAGAACTCGGCAACCAAGGACATTGCCCGGTTTACCGACGATGCTGGCAGACGGACCACGGAGGTCGCGCACAATATCGAACGCGTAAATCATAAGGCGATTGAGGCCGGGTCGGCGGCAACTCAAGTTCTGTCTGCCGCTCAAATGTTGTCCCGAGAGAGCAACAAACTTAAAAGTGAGATCGGAAAATTCTTATCCGAAGTCTGCGCAGCATGAATCAAGGTTTGGCTCCAAAGGGACCCTCACCCGACGACATTGATATTTTCTGCTGAAGATTTTTAGCGATTCGGCTATTTGGAATTGAACCGCAAGTTTGAAGCCGCGGCTATACCCATCGGCTTACCCAGTCACCAGTCATAAGTCGAAGTCGTACACCAAGTCAGCCGTTCCAACTTCGTTGGTCGTCCGCTACAGCAGGCGGAGAACATCCCGCAAACGGTGACATATTACTGTCACACGTCGCCGTTTACGCGCGACGCGCAAGCCAACATCGATGTGCCCGCCACAATTCCATGGAGCCGTGGAATCGCTATTTTGTGGCGGAGAATTGTGGCGAGCGTTCCGCGGAATCGCCAAACTACAATCATACCAGCGCCCCATTGTTTGTCGACATTATGTCTAAAGTTGGCGGTAAGCGGCGCGTTGCAACCAAAGAAAGCCGCGCGCTACAACAAAAAAAGCGTCCAGCTCTCTGGTACGTCCGGGTGAGGCCGTCCAGCTCCTGGTTGTGAGTCTGTCACACGGGTGTTGTAGCGTAGAGTGAGGGGGGTACGGAGATGTGGGCGCCTTTGCGGCGGCCGTTGTCACGGCCACAAGTGTTAACGTGCATCTTGGTTACCGGGGTGCTGGCAGCAGGCATTTGGATATCGCCGGCTTATGCGCAGCAAAAGCGCCACGATGTAGCTCCCGTCGTCGACGGCAATGCGCCGATCCCGGATAAGCCTGCTCTCGGCTCATTCGGCGCCCAAATCAATGCCAACACGATTGCCATTGTATCGGGCAATATCAATGCCGCTTGGCTCACGATTGCCTACGACCTTTCAGCAGTTCTGGATGACGGCGACAACTTTCGCGTTTTGCCCGTGGTCGGTAAGGGCGGTGCGCAGAACGTCCGCGACGTTCGTTATCTGAAGGGCGTCGATCTCGGCATCACCGTAACGAGCGTGCTGGGCAAGTTCCGCCGATCGCAAGAGCTCGGCAATATCGACGACAAGATCGTCTACATCACCAAGCTGTTCAATGACGAAATGCACGTCATCGTGCGCGTTGATTCCGGCATCACCTCGCTGCAGCAGCTGGAAGGCAAAAAAGTCAATTTCAGCGATATGGGCAGCGCGACGGAAGTGTCTTCCGGCGACGTTTTCGATCGCCTCGGCATCCACCCCGTCGAAGTGAACATGGGGCAGGCTGACGCCTACGAAAAGATGAAAACCGGCGAAATCGCCGCGACGATTCAGTTCGGCGGCATGCCGGCGCCGGCGATCGCGAAATTGCGCGCCAGCGACGGCTGGCGCATCCTGCCAATTCCTTATGACAAACGACTGCAGCAAGACTATTTGCCGGCAAGCTTCACGAACGAAAGCTATCCGGGCCTCATCCCCCAAGGTCAGAGTGTCGATACGATCGCTTATGGGGCGGTCATGATCGCGTACAACTGGCCGAAGGACTCGGAGCGCTATCGACGCATCGCAGCGTTCGTCGATCGGTTCTTTTCGCATTTTGACGAGTTCCAGAAGCCGCCGCGTCATCCGTCTTGGCGCGAAGTGAATCTGGCAGCGGTTTTACCTGGTTGGACTCGGTTCCCCGAGGCTCAAGCGTGGCTCGACAGTCATCGCGCCGCGTCCGCGCCGGTTGCGGATGGCCAGGACGACTTCAACCGCTTTCTGGCCCAGCGCGCGGGTGTTTCGACGATTGTGCTGACGCCCGATCAACGCGATATGCTTTTTCATGAGTATATGAAGTGGCACGACGAACGCCAGCGTGGCCAGAATCCTGGCCAGAATACGGGAGGCTAGCACTATCAAGCGCTGCGCGAGGGTCGACCATCAGGTCGAAAGCTGGAGGCGTGTAAATGAGTACTCCAATTCCGCCAAACTCCAGAGTAGCTGGCCTCGAGCTCTACGCGCCGCGACGGGCGCGTGCGCAGTCCGTGGCGGCCGATCAAAAGCAGTCTTTTGCCGATGACCAAGAGCAGCCCGCGGCCGGCGACCAAGAGCAATGGTTGGCGGACGGCCAAGATGGGCCGCCGGCTGGTCTGACGGGTGCGCCGGAAAACGATCGGCCGCAAGTGCCGGAAGGCGACTCGTGGGAAGCTGATGCTGAATCTGCGGACGCGGTGCAGGCGCGGATCGATAACGTAGCCGAGGCGGTATTCGATGTGGAGTGCGAGTTTCGCGAAGTCCACGTAGCACCGCTGCAGCGAGCCCCGCGCCTGATGTCGTCGCAAGACGAGACTCTGGCGCCATTGCCGCGCGCCGTGCGCCTGATGCCCTCGCGGGAAGAGACTTATGACGGGCCGCGGCCCTCATCCGATTGGCAAAGACAGTTATCCGATCTGCAAAGAAACGGTCGTCGGGTCGATCGGGGCGTATCGCTGCGCTCGCGGCTCGATCCGGACATTGTGCCCCAACCGTCGATCGACACGCAGCACGGTATTCGTCCCCTGCTGATGCGATTTTCGCTGGTAGTTGGTGCCGCAGCAATCGCAGCTTACGGCTTCACGGTCATGTCCTCGTTCCAGCCGCGCGAGAGTTCGCATCAAGACACTTTGTTGCGTCAAGACACGTCTAATCAAGGTACTTCGCATCAAGTCGCCTCGCATAACGCTGCGGACGATGCCGTCGCCGCGCTTGCGAAGCCACCGGTATCCCACGAGGCCGCAATCGAACCGCAACTGCCGACGCGGCTAGTCGTCGAAAACCAGCATACTTTCGTGAACCAACCTCTTCCGCTCGAAGCCTCGGTTGCCCCTTCGGCCGGCGACGAATCCCTGGTGGTCGCAGGCCTTGCCGCAGGCACGCGGTTGTCGGCGGGCGCAGCGATGAACGAATCCAGTTGGCGTTTGCCGTCGCGTGATCTTCGCGGCCTGTACCTTTACGCGCCCAAGGACTTTGTTGGCGTGATGAATACGGCGATCGATGTCCTTTCACCCAGTCAAAAGCTACTTGACAGCCGTTCGGTGCGGCTTGAGTGGGTCGTCAGCAAGGAGCCGCCGACGCAGCGGATCGATACAGTCGGTCCGGCAAGTCCAAATGTTCCAGCTGCACAACAAATTGACCCACAACAAGCCGCAATTCTGATGAAACATGGTCGGGACGCGCTGGCCAGCGGCGACATCGCTGCTGCCCGGCTTTCGTTTCGGCGTTTAGCAGATGCCGGCAACGCGGAGGCGGCACTCAGACTGGCGGCTACCTACGATCCTCGCTATCTTGCCGGCCTAAATGTCATCGGCGTTACCGGGGACGAGGCCCAGGCACGCGCTTGGTATCAGCGTGCGATGGATCTGGGATCTATCGAAGCAAAAAACATACTGGTGCTAATGGCAACCAAATAGCACCGGGCCTACCGCAACACCTCAATTACCTTCAGCCGTGCCGAGCGGCGAGGTTCACCGATTTCGCCACCGGCTGAGCATCAAGTCGGCTGTCGCCGACTTGAACGCTTGGACCGTACCAAGTTCGACCAAGCAAAAGGACAAAGGAAAACTTATGCGAATTTCTCGATCGGCAGTTCTTTTCTCGGTGCTCGGCATCGCCCTCGGTTCGGCAAGCGCGCCGTCCTTCGCGGAGACTCCCGAACAATTCTATGCCGGCAAGACCATCAACCTCGAGATCGGCTATCCGCCAGCAGGAGCCAACGACATATATGCGCGTACGCTTGGCCGCTATCTCGCTAGGTACATTCCCGGGCATCCAACGATCGTGCCGAAAAATATGCCCGGCGGCGGCAGCTTCCTAGCGCTCGCCTATCTCTACAACGTCGCGCCGAAAGACGGCACCGAGATCGGGATTGGCGCGCCGACGGCGCCCCTCGACGAAAAACTCGGTTCGACCGGCGTGCGTTTCAACGCCGCGCAATTCAACTGGATCGGGCGCATCGATTCGCTCGTCAACGTTGTTTTCATGTGGAACACCTCGCCAGTCAAAACCTTTGCCGACGCGCAACGCATCGAATCGACTCTGGCGGGGACCGGTGCGGGCTCGACGGTCTCCATCTATCCGACCGTCACCAACAATGTGCTGGGCACGAAGTTCAAGCTGATCATGGGCTACAAAGGCTCGAACGAAGCCCAACTGGCCGTCGAGCGCGGCGAAGCGGAAGGTCACTCGACGGCCTGGACGGCGGTTAAGGTCGCGCACCCCGACTGGGTGGCCGATCATAAGATCAACGTCATCGTGCAATACGCGCTCAAGCCGCATCCGGAGCTGCCGGACGTTCCGGTCGTCGTCGACCTCGCCCGCAATAACAGCGAGCGCGCCATTTTGCGCGCGGTCATGAATGCGAGCGAGGTGGGCTCGTCGTTCATGACGACACCTGGCGTTCCTAGCGATCGTGTTGCCCTTTTGCGCCATGCCTTCGAGCAGACCATGAAGGATCCGGATTTTCTCGCGGAGGCCGAGCGGCTGAAGCTTACGGTCAATCCGCTCAATGGCGAAGAGGTGCAGAAGCTTGTCGCCGAAGTAAGCAATTTGCCGCCTGATCTCGTCGAGAAGGTACGCAATGTTTACGTCGAGAAGGGAAATTGATTCGCGCAATGGGCGTGTCTTGCAGTAGAGCCGCGCTCTGCGCGTCTACTGCGGCGACCGCCCGGGAGCGACGAAAGTTGCGCCCGCTGGTTCGATTAAACGCAAACGGCTCACCGGCGCCCGAACGGCTCGCTCCGCTTCCGCTATGGCCTGTAAAAAGGACTTTGCGATTACGGTCGGCACGCTATTTGCCTCTCGCAAGCTGCCGCTGAAAGGCCGCCTTGCGGCTATCGCGATCTTCTGCAACGAGGTAAAGGGCAAGTCGGGGCTAGCGCTCTGCCGCGATCTCTACCTTTCTTACAAGGCTTGCTTCACAAACTCCGCAATGGCAATTGAAGGTTAAGGCCGATCGCGTTTGCCGGCAACGCGTGCGGCAGTCTAGCGTTTTGCACAATCCCGCCAGCGAGGAGCGTCAATGGAAACGGACATGCTGCATTCCGCAGCGCATGCCCTGCTCATTATCCTTGACCCCACGCGCATGATGTATCTGTTCGGCGGCGTGTGCATGGGATTGTCGCTCGGCATTCTGCCGGGCATCGGCGGCATCGCCGGCACGGCGCTGCTATTGCCATTCACCTACAACCTTGATCCGCCGACCGCGTTCGCGCTGCTGCTCGGCCTTGGCGCCACGACCACCACCGCCGATCCCATTGCGGCCATCCTGTTCGGCGCGCCGGGCCACGCCGCGTCCGCGGCGACCACGCTCGACGGCTATCCGATGACGCGGCGCGGCGAGGCCGGCCGCGCGCTCGGCGCCTCCTACATGGCTGCCCTGATCGGCGGCCTGTTCGGCGCGTTGCTGATGGCGGTCGCGCTGCCGATCCTGCGCCCGATCATCCTTTATATCGGCTCGCCCGAGCTTCTCGGCGTCGCCGTGTTCGGCATTTCCATGGTCGCCGTTCTCTCCGGCAATGCGCCGCTGCGCGGGCTCACCGCGGCGTGCTTCGGCATGATGCTGTCGATGATCGGCACCGACCCGCAATCGGGCACGCTGCGCTGGACCATGGACACGCTATATTTGTGGGACGGCTTGCCGCTGGTGCCGCTCACGCTCGGCATTTTCGCGCTGCCGGAACTTTGCGATCTCGCTATCGGCCGCATGGCGATCGTCCAGGAAGGCATGACGCTCGACACCAAGAGCGGCATGCTGCTCGGCGTCCAGGATTGCATGCGGCACTGGTTTTTGATCCTGCGCTGCTCGTGGCTCGGAGCGGCGATGGGCGCTATTCCCGGCATCGGCGCCTCGGTGATCGACTGGATATCCTATGGCCACGCGCTGCGCACCGAGAAAGGCGCGAGCGAGACCTTCGGCACCGGCGACGTGCGCGGTGTCATCGCCGCCGAAAGCGCCACCAACGCCCGCGAAGGCGGCGCGCTCGTTCCGACTGTCGCTTTCGGCGTGCCGTCGAGCGCCGGCATGGCGATCCTGCTCGGTGCCTTTTTGATCCACGGCCTCGTCCCCGGGCCGGAAATGCTGACCAAGCATCTCGACATCACTTATTCGATGGTGTGGAGCATCGCCATTGCCAATATCCTCGGCTCTGGGCTTTGCTTTCTCTTCAGCGGCCAGCTCGCGAAGATAGCGACGCTGCGCTACACGCTGTTCATGCCCGGCGTGCTGAGCCTAATCTATATCGGCGCGTTTGAGGCGTCGCGGAACTGGGGCGACGTGTTCTCGCTGATATTCTTCGGCATGCTCGGCTGGGCGATGAAGCACTTCAAATGGCCGCGCCCGCCGCTCGTGCTCGGCTTCATCCTCGGTGAAGTGATCGAGCGGTACATGTTCATCTCGATCCAGCGCTACGGCATCTCCTGGATGCTCCGTCCCGTCGTCGTCATCATGTTCATCATGGCCGGACTGTCGCTGCTGCGGCCGCTGTTGCAGGACATCCGTATCCACGGTGGCTTGAAAAAGATGGTCTCGCAATGGGGCCATCCGATGTTTTCGCCCGCGAATATTTTTGCCGCTGCGCTGTTATGCCTGTTCGTCGCCATGATCTCGGCATCGCTCGAGTGGCCCTTCGCTGCCCGCATCATTCCGACCATCGTCGGCACCGGTGCGATCCTGTTTTGCTCGTTGAGTCTGATCAACGATGTGTTCGGCCTGCACGAGCGCAACGGGGGCGGAGTCCTTGCCGCCAAGTCGCAAAAAATCCACATGGATATCGCGTCGAAGACCGCGCACCTGCCCGCTAAGATCATCCTCACCCGCGGATTTTTGTTTTTTGGCTGGATGGCCGGCTTCGCCGCCTGCATGGCGCTGATCGGGCTTATTCCGACCGTGCCGGTCTTCATCGCAGCCTTTATGCGCGTTGAAGGCCGCGAGCCGTGGAAGATCGTCATACCGATGGCGGCCAGCGTGGTGCTGTTGATCTATGTGGTGTTCGATCAGCTGCTGGCGATTCCATGGCCGCCGACCCTGGCGGGGATGTTGTTCCCGGTTCTGCACGCGATACCCAGCGTGTGAGAGAAATCGCGTCACTTCAATCGGTCGCGAATCTTCTCCAGCCCTCCTTTCGCGAAATCATCATCGAGGTTGCCGCCGGGCGCGCCGGCGGCGCCGATGCCGCCGATGACTTCGTCGTTCAGCTTGACCACCACGGGAAAGACTCGAAATTTTCCGGAAACTGTCAAATGGCCCGCCACAGGGAGGCTTATTCGAGATGCAGGTCGTCCGCGCGCCAAGAGTTTTTCAGATTTACACCCGACGCTTCAAAGCGAGGCCGCGGACTCTGGCAAGATCTTTCATGGCATCCGGGTTGTAGTTTAGCGGTATCGCCTTGATTTTTTCATGAAAGTCGGCCGGACCGGCGGCCTGCTCGGGACCAACGAGAGCCGGAAAAACAACCCTCGTTAAAAAATCGAACATGCCCGTATGAAATTCCGCCTCGATCTCAAATGAATCTCCAAGTGCCGCCGCTTTCAGCTTCTCGAATCGTGAATAGAAGTTGATACTGGCCGTGCGCAGAGGAGGCATTCCGCAGGCGGCGCGCAAAGCGTTGAGGCTTTCAAAGCCCTCTTGATAGCCCTCGACAAGTATGAGTTTGCCGCCGGACTTGATCCAACAAGCGATATTGTCAATCGCCGAAACTTGTTGGTTCAAATCACGAAGATTGATAAGCACTCGCACGCAAACCACTGCGTCATAGCTCCGGGGTTCGCAAGCTTTGCGATCGAGAACGCTACCGTGAAAGAAGCGACCGTTTTTCTCGCCGTAAGTTGAACGCGCCCGCTCGATCATGTTTTCCGCATAGTCAAAGGCATCGACATGCCTCGAATTGTTTCGCAACTGCTGCGTCACATATCCATTGCCGCAGCCCACCTCCAAAACGCGGCCGGCAGGCGGTAGCTGCTCTAGGATGAACGCAAGCTCCAGGTCGCGCTGAACGGTGTCGCCGATATTGACCCGCGCGTTATCCCGTTCGGTTAGAGCGCGCTCGTTCCAATGCAAATCGGTATTGCTTTTGCTCACTGTGCTCCCTCTGGCTCAACGTCGTGCCACACTATTTGAGTGAACAATATCCGTCCGTGGGTGTGAATACGTGTCTGGCATCAATAATTGGACCCCGAAGCTTAATAGGTCCGGGAAGGGAGGTGAATTATATCGACAGGATTTGGCGAGCGGCTCGAAGGCAGATTGGGCTGATTACTGAAAAGTAGAAGTCGTGTCCCTCAAGAGACAGGTGAAGACCGTCGGGCGCGAGCAGCGTCTCTGCTCGTCCCGCCTTTTCGGGGCCGACAATCCATACTTTCTCGATGTCAATTAGGTCGCTTCCCGTCGCTTTGGCGACGCGGCGCATAATATCATTATATTCACGTATTCGGTCCCTGTAGGTCCCGTTAGCTTGCGTTGCCTGTTTGGCCTCGATTGGACCATTTGGCTGAGTCAAATGGTTGGTGACGAAAAGAACCGCGCTGGTACCAAACAGTCGCGCCCGATCGACGATTTCACGCAAATTAGCGTCGTAAGCGTGAAGGCTCACGCGAGGGTGCCCTTGGTCGCTCGTCCAACAATTGCAGTCATTGAGCCCAAATTGAACAAGAACCATATCCGGTCGGTAGAGTTGCAGGTCATTCCCGACGCGTTCCAAAGCTTGACGGGTCGTGTTGCCGTTGACCCCACTGTTGCCAATTACGATGTCGCGCGTGCCCGCTTCCAGGTGCAGTTCGGCGCTCAGCCGCGATACCCATGTAAGGTGTGGAGAAACAAACTGACCAAATACAATCGAGTCACCAAAAAACACGAACCTCATTTCCGCCTCGTCAACCGCTCCGGCAAGCACCCGTCGGCGCAAGGCAGCGCCAATAATGCTCTGGTGATTCAAGTTTCAAATGCAACAAGTTTGGCGCCCCACCTCGCTACAATCACAAAGAGACTCATCTCCCATTTGGATGGTAGAATTATGATAGAATGCAACCTGTTTTGACAACTGGAATTCTCGCGATGCCTGCGGGTTCGAAAGGGCGCACGAGAGCGCTGGATATGTCGAAGCGCACCGGAATCGATTAGTTCTACGGCCCGGCTCTGCTGTTTCTCTGTTGTCAGGAGCTGCCGAGACGCGTTCGATTCGGACTGCGTCGCCAACACGTACTCCCCCGCATCCCCGGCAAGTCGCGTGGTTTCGATCGCGCTCCCGCTCTGCGACGACCCCCAGCACTAACCTGCCCAGTTGGAGGATGTGCCGTGCTTTGGCTCACGCTGAAGTTCGCGCCGCTGCTTCATCAGAGGTCCGGCTTGTTGCTCCTCCAGAGTTTGAACAACTTGCTAAGAGCCGGGGCGGCGCTCCACGGCGAGGCTGGTCGCCAAAGATGGGGTCAGCACTCATTCCAGGTTAGTCGCAAAAACTTATGCGTGTCGGTAACGCCTCTATTCCGCCCGCATCGTGGGTGCTTTCTAGGATCGGCGAATGCTGCAAAAAGTTCGCCTCGAGATTTCTGATTTTCTTGAGTTGCTGGTTCGAACGATGGACAAAGCGCAATGACTGACGGCGGAAAGCAAATCATAAATGCCGACTCTGTGATTGCATTCGCTCGCAAGCTGAGAGCGGAGGTGGACGCGTCCGTCAAATCCGGAATTGGAAGTGCGCATCACGCCGAAGAGTTCACCCGTATCGTTCTGGATAAACTTGGAAATGAAGGAACGCTGGAAAATCCGATCCCGCTTTGGCAAGAGGGAGCCTTCGATGCGCAAAAATACAAAATCACCGGATTTGCATTGGCTGATGAGGAAGACCGCCTGCTCCTGGTGACGACGGTTTACACCGGCGATTTTCCGCCGCGTCCACTCTCTCGCGATGAAATTTCTACCGCATTTAAGCAGACGCTATGGTTCTACGAGTCCAGCTGCAGCGGAATGCATGAAAGGATCGATCCGGCCAATACCGATGCCGGCGATCTCGCGCGCCGCATATTCGATTTACGCGCTCGTGGACGGATTGGCGTCCTTCGTCTTGTCATCATCTCGGACGGAATCGTTCCGATTGCGCCTCTCGATATAAGACGCGCCTCCGACAATACCCGCGTTATCGTAAACACGTTCGATATTGAGCAGCTTTTTTACATATTGCATGAGGGGCTCACAAACGACGACATCATGATCGATTTTTCAAAGGAGATCGGTCAACCGCTGGCATGCCTCAAAGCATCATTTGAAGGATCGGGCTATGACGCTTATTTAGCGGCAGTTCCCGCCAGCATTCTCGAGACCACGTATGAGAAATACGGAGCGCGGCTCCTCGAACACAATGTCCGCTCCTTTCTCGGCGTTCGCGGACATGAGACGGTGAACGCTGGTCTGCGAAAAACCATCCTGGGTGACCCGAGCAGTTTTCTCGCATTGAATAATGGCATCGTCGCGATAGCAGACGAAATTGAGCTAGCAAAAGCCCCCGGCGGAACTCTGGGAATTCGCTCCTTGCGAGGCTTTCAGATCGTGAATGGCGGACAGACCACGGCCAGCCTTCATCGGGCAAAAAGACAAGACGCAGCAAAACTCGACGGCATCATGGTTGCCGCAAAAATCATCAAGGTTGAGCGCGACAATTTCGATGCAATGGTGGCGGCGGTGTCTCGCTCAGCAAACAGCCAAAATCCGGTGCAGCCTGCAGACTTCTCCGCGAACGACCCTTTCCACATCGCGTTGGAACGCCTGGCTAACGATACATGGCTGAATGACGGGGAGAGCCGCTGGTTTTATGAGCGCGCGCGTGGCGGCTACGCGGCTTTCGGCAGCGAAATGCCGATAGAGCGCCGATTTACCAAGACGGATACGGCGAAATATCTGAATGCGTGGGACGGATTTCCATACTATGTCAGCTGCGGTAATCAGAGAAACTTTCAATATTTCATGCAGCGGCTCAAGGAAGAGCATCCCGAAGGTTTGCCGCTCGACGTTAATTGGTACAAGGCTTTCATCGGAAAAGCCTTGGTCTTCCGAGCTACTCAGAAAATCGTGCAAGCAAAACAATTTCCCGCCTATCAAGAAAGCGTCGCTGCCTATACGGTTGCGATGCTGGCGTGGGAGACCCACGGTGTAATTGACTTTGATTTGCTTTGGGCTCGTCAAGCAATATCGCCTGAACTTACCGTATTAATCGATCATTGCGCCGACCAGATTGATCGCGCTCTGCGCTTTACGGCTGAAGGGCGATTGCCTGGCGAGTGGGCAAAAAGGTCAGAATGCTGGGACAGAATTTGTGAGATCGAACTTGAGATCCGGTTGCAGATTCCGCCGGAATTCAGAGAAACGCCGGCCGACCCGAACGCGGAGGCCGAGGCGCCCCAATCAGGCGACGGGAAATTCGTTTCAACTCGCGACGAGCTGATCTGCAACGTCCGTCAGGTTTTTCGTGGATCTGAAGTCCGAAGCCGCGAAGATGTTAGCGCTGCATTGCAGACATTTCTCGTAAAACCACTCCCCCCCAACTATCCGGTCCGTGAAGAACTCGATAGCGTCATACGCACAGCCGTCCGGCGCAACATTCTGGAAAGCCGCGGTGACGGCCTGAGCCTCGCTACGAGAAGCATCATCGATTACAAGCGGGACTTTTTGAGCGATCAGCTTGTGGCCTCGATGCCGGGGCGCAGTTGGATTGAGCGTGACGAAAGCGTTCGCAGGTTTGCCATATGGCTGGGTTTTCGTCGCGCCAGTCCGTTCGTCGACGGGGCCGCCAGATCGGTCATAAGCGGGCTCATCCGCGACAGCCGCCTCGAAGCTCGCGGATCGCTGATACGCCGCGCAGGATGAACCGGCCTTCGCTCGATGGCGGCTGAAGGAAGCGTCACGTCAGCGCGACTAGGCGGGTTGCGTATCGACTTTCGGCGTCGATAAAGGTGTACCAAATCGAAACAGGTGCGCCCCGGAATTAACCAATAAAGATCATATCCCTGCCCCAATGCTTACCGAATAGTTTATTCTGGCCGCATATCGTTATTTGAATACCGGGAAGAAGATGCGCGGCGTCGGGGACGTTACGGGACTATCGGGGACGTTACGGGACTAATGTGTGCGTTGCGTTCGGTGTAGGTCAGCCGTTAGGGGTAGGGGGCGACATGTCAGCCTCCGCCACCCATGGTGTTTCCCTGCAATTGGATCGCGCTGAACGGGCCCGCGGATATCCTAGATATCCGCTGCGCGGATCTTGCCGTATGTTTGGATGACGACAATGAAAAATAGAAGGGCCTGCAGTCGCTAGTAACAATCGGAGCTTGAAAGCACAGGGAGGCGTTCATGAGTTCTCCGGTCCACCACGCCAAAGATCTCGATCCCGCTTTGATCTATGCCCCACCATGGGCGCGTGAGAAGGCGCTCTCCGCGCGGTCTCCAGTGCCGCCTCGCTTTCGGTTTAACGAAATCGGGCAACGCGATTTTGATGTACCGGACATCGCCGACAGCCCCGCCTACAATGCCGCAATTGAGTGCGCGGCGCTCTGTATGATCGCGATTAATTCGGGTGGCAACGACCCGTTCCGCCAGAACTTGCGCGAAGCGCTCCGCGAGGCGCTTTATTTGCGCTGTGGCTTTCACGAAAGTAAGCCATTTGTGGACAATAGCGAGGTCCGCAATGTGCTGAGCGACGTTGTTGCGCGTACAATTTCTCTCTCTCAGCAATCCGAAGCCGCCCCGGATGTGACGACGAAATAGCCGTGGTCCTTTGACACGCTGCAAACTGCTGTTCGATTTCGATCTGAGATAGTTGATGCGCAGGTCGCGGCGGCAAGCCGTGGGGCCGAATAGCGCCGCGGGGCGGCAATTTTACTGATCCTTGCTAAAATCTCACGCGCCAATTCGCAAATGTCTATTGAGTGCCGTTCTGAACGGCGCGATACGCTGATGCGCCTGAAAAATGAGTGGGTAGATTGGGAGAGACGAGGGTGCGTGCTCCGGTGGCCGTTATTTTCGCATCCGTCGTCTCGGTTGTTTCGGCGTTCCCCGCGATCGACGCAAAGGCGGGTCCATGGCCCGACCGTCCAATTCACGTTATTGTGCCGTTTCCGGCCGGCTCCGCCGCCGACACCGTCGCCAGACTTATCAGTTCGAAGCTGTCGGATCGGCTCGGCCAGCCATTTATCGTTGAAAATCGCGATGGCGCCAGCGGCGCGATCGGCACAGCCAAGCTCGCTGATTCCGATGCCGATGGCTACACGATCGGAATGGCGACGACGACGACCTTGGTGACGGTGCCGGTGCTCAATAAAGGCGTTGCCTACAAGACGCCCGACGATTTTACGCCCATTGCGATGGTCGGCTATTCACCGTTCATGCTTGTTGTCTATCCGTCGGTGCCGGCGCAGAACGTCCAAGACTATATTGCACTTGCAAAAGCGAAGCCGGGCAAATTGTCATATTCGTCGGAAGGCGAAGCGAGCCTCGCGCGGCTTGGTGCGGAACTGTTCGCCACGACGGCCGGCATCAAGCTGAACGAGATTCCATACAAAAGCTCGACCCAGGCCGTGATCGATCTCTTGGCCGGGCGTATCGATTCTCAGTTCGGTATCCTGACGACGACCAAACGCTACATCCAGAACGGCCAGCTTCGGGCGCTCGGCGTGACCACGTCCCGGCGTGTCGCCGATTTGCTGGACGTGCCGACCATCGCCGAATCCGGTGTACCGGGCTTCGAAGTGACTCTTTGGATGGCCGTGATTGCTCCGGCGAAAATGCCGCAAAACATTGTCGACACGCTGAGCGCCGACATCAACCAGGCGCTGGCGCAGGACGACGTTAAGCAAGCGCTCGCCAACCAGGCCATATTCGTCGACCTCAAAACTCCGGCCGACCTTCATGCCACGATCGAGAAGGATCTCAAGAAGTGGACGGATCTTGCCGGAAAGGCCGATCTGATCCAGTGAGTTCGCCGGCACATCGCAGGACGCCGATCACTAAGTACCTCACCCAATGCTGTGGCTGCGATCTGAGTGGCCGGCATTTTTCATGATAAGCCAAAGGACGGCCTCCTCTTATGACCGCGGCAAACAAACGCACCGTTAGTCTCGACTTCCAGTCGCATCTCGCCGATCTTGAAAAGCGCGGTCTTCTTGTCCGCGTCGACGAGCCGATCAACAAGGATACCGAGTTGCATCCTCTGGTGCGCTGCCAGTTCGTCGGCGGCGTGCCGGAACAGGACCGCCGCGCTTTTCTGTTCACCAATGTCGTCGATTCGACTGGCAGGAAATACGACATGCCCGTCGCGGTCGGCGCGCTCGCGGCGACGCCCGAAATCTATTCGATAGGCATGGGCTGCGCGGTCGGGGAGATCAGCGGCACATGGGTCAATGCGATCGCCAATCCCATTCCGCCGAAGGAGGTCACGTCGGCGCTCTGCCAGGAAGTCGTCATCACCGGCAAGGATCTGACCAAGCCGGGCGGCGGCCTGGCGATGCTGCCGGTGCCGGTATCGACGCCGGGTTTCGACGCGGCGCCGACATTGACCGCGACGCTATGCATCACCAAGGATCCAGAAAACGGCATTCCCAATATGTCGATGAACCGGGCGGCGTTGAAAAGCACCAATCGGCTCGGCGTCCGCATGGCCTCGCGGCTTGGCCGCACCGGCGGTTATCAGCACTGGCTCAGATATCAGAAAATGGGCAAGCCGATGCCGATTGCCATCGTGCTCGGCTGCGCTCCGGTCGTTGTCTATAATGGGCCGCAGCGATTGCCCACGGATTTTGACGAGATCACCGTCGCCGGCGCGCTCACCGGAGCGCCGCTCGAACTGGTGCGGGCCAAGACCGTCGATCTGATGGTGCCTGCCAACGGCGAAATCGTCATTGAGGGCTTGATCAGTACCGAGCTTCTCGAACCGGAAGGGCCGTTCGGCGAAAGCACCGGATACGTCGCACTCGAAGATTATAATCTTTCGATGGAGGTCACGGCGATCACGCATCGGCGGTCGCCGGTCTTCACCTCGATCATCAGCCAGGTGACCCCGAGCGAATCCAGCGTCATGCGCAAGGTGGCGATGGAGCCGGTATTCCTGACCCATCTGCGCCAGATCGGCATCAACGGCATCCGCAAGGTCGTCATGCACGAGACACTGAGCAACTTGCGGCCGTTGCTCTTTCTTCAATTTGCGCATGGCGCGAGCCGCACCGAGGTCTGGCGCGCATTGCAGGCCGCGTCTTCGCGGATCGCCGACTGTGGAAAGATCGTGATTGCGGTCAGCGAGGATGTCGACCCCAACAATGCCAACGCGGTGTTTTGGTCGATGGCCTATCGGTCCAATCCGATGGAGGACCTGCAAGTTCTGCCGTTCCGCGCGCCCGACCACGGGCCAAGCTCCGACAGCGATTCCGGCGAGCCGGCAGATCCGCGGACGGCAAATTCGACACTGCTGATCGATGCGACGCTCAAGCACATCATGCCGCCGATCGCCTTGCCGGCCAAAGCTTACATGGAGCGCGCCCGGGATTTGTGGAACAAACTGAAACTACCGCCAATTTCGTTTCAGGCGCCGTGGCACGGCTATCAGCTCGGCGACTGGCGCGACAGTTGGGAAGAGTTCGCGCAGAATGCAACGGCGGGCAAATGGGAAGTCAATGGCGCCGACACTTTGGCGCGGCGGCGCGGCGGCATGAAGCCTGAGACTCCGGTGCGTTCGCTGGAAGGCTGAACCCCCCGCTCTTTCTCAGCGGAGTGATATCTCCTGCTCGACGGCATCCGGTATTATACGTGAACGCTGCGGCTTGCCGTGGATGGCTCGCCAAATCCGTTCCGGTGTCGCGGGCATTTCCATGTGCGTGACGCCGAATTCGGCAAGCGCGTCGACGATCGCGTTGATAACGACTCCGAGTGCCGGCGTCGTGCCGCCTTCGCCGGCCGGCCGCATGCCGAGCGGATGTGTGGTCGACGGAATCTCGCTGATGTCCGTCGTGAAGAACGGCAGCACGTCGGCGCGCGGCATGGCGTAGTCCATGAACGAGCCGGACAGCATTTGTCCGGAACTGGCATCGTAAAAGCAATGTTCGAGCAGCGCCTGGCCGACGCCCTGGGCGATGCCGCCGTGGGTCTGACCGTGGATGATCAGCGGATTCACCGCGCGGCCCACGTCGTCGACCGTCGTATGGTGCACGATCTCGACCGATCCCAATTCCGGATCGATCTCGACTTCGCTGACATGGCAGCCATAGGGGAACCCGGCTTCGTTGACGGTTTGGTCGCATTCGCCGATCAAGGGACCGCGAAAGTCCTGCGGCAGGTCCGTGCGTGAGGCCATTGCGTCCGCAACTTCGGAAAGGCTCATGGCCTGATCGCGATCGACGAAGAAGGTACCGTCGCTGAACGTGATCTGCGCAGGGTCCTTTTGCGTGAGCAGGCCGACGACCTGCTTTCCCTTATCGATGATCTTGTTGGATGCATGCCAGATGACGATGCTGCCGAGCCGCATGCCGCGGCCCGAATGCGTGCCGCCGCCGACATCCACGATATTCGTGTCACCGGTGATCAGCCGCACTTTATCGAAGGGGACGCCGAGCCATTCATGGATGAGCTGCGCGAAGCTCGTTTCATGTCCCTGACCGTTGGATATCGTTCCGATCACGAGATCGGCGCTTCCGGCGGGATGCACGGTGATTTTTGCTTTTTCGCGCGGAATTCCCGTCGCGGTATCGACGTAGTTGGCGACGCCGATGCCGCGATATTTGCCGCGCGCTCGCGCTTCCGCCTTGCGCGCGGGGAAACCATCCCAGTCGGCAAGCTTCGCGGCACGTTTCATCACGCCGATATAGTCGCCGCTGTCATAGACCAGTTCGAAGGGATTTTTATACGGCAGTTCTGCTTGTGAAACGAGGTTGCGCAATCTGATGTCGATGCGGTCGAAGCCCGCCTGGCGCGCGGCGATATCGATCAGCCGCTCCATCACATAAATGACTTCGGGCCGCCCCGAGCTGCGATAGGGGCGCGTCGGCGCGGTGTGGCTCAACACCGCGCGCGCGCGAAAGTGCGCCGCGGGCATGCGGTAAATGCTCGACATGATCTCGACGCCCTTCTGGACCATCGAGAAGTTGCCGGTATGCGAGCCGAGATTGCCGACATTGGAGCCGCGCATCGCCAGGAAGTTGCCGTCCTTGTCGAGCGCGAGTTCAGCTTCGACGGCGAGATCGCGGCCCTGATAATCGCTCAGAAGGAGTTCGCTGCGTTCGCTGGTCCATTTCACCGGGCGGCCAACGCGACGTGCCGCCCAGGCGACCAGCGGTTGCTCGGCGAAGATCGCGCCACGGGTGCCGAAATTGCCGCCGACATCGCGTATGACAAGACGGACATGCTGTTCGGGCACGTTGAGAACGATCGACAGATCCCGCCGCAGCCGGAGCGTGGAGCCGCTGCATGTATGTATCGTGTAATGGCCCGTTGCCGGATCGTATTCGCCGGTCGCGCCGCGCGGCTCCATCGGTGAGCCTGCGACACGCGGAATCCAAGTTTTGACTTTGGCGATATGAGCCGCCTTGCGGAACGCGGCTTCCGTCGGCTCGGCTTCGCCGACTTGGGCGTCGATACAGACGTTGGAGGCGTTCTCGTCGCGCACCCGTGGTGCGTCGAGGTCGGCGGCATCCACTGTAAATGTAACGCAGGGGAGGGGCTCGTAATCGATGACGACGTGGTCCGCCCCGTCTTTGGCGGCAGCGACGCTTTCCGCGATCACCATGGCGACCGCCTCGCCGACAAAGCGCGCCTTATCCGCGGGCAACGGATAATCCGGAACATTGAAGGCCGGTGTGCCGTCGGTATTGACCAGCGGCCGTTCTGCCGGGTGCAAAGAGAATGTCTTGTTGGGAATAGGCTGCATCCGATCGGCGATGAAGTCCGCGCCGGTCAGAACCGCCAGGACGCCGGGGACACGGAGGGCTGCGCTGGCGTCGATCGAACGGATGGCAGCATGAGCGTGCGGCGAGCGGACCATGGCTGCATAGGCTTGGCCTTCGACGTTGAAATCGTCGGTGTAGCGGCCCTTTCCGGTTACAAAACGCAGGTCCTCTTTGCGTGGGACGGGTTGGCCGATGCGCGCGCTTTCTGCGGGTCCATGCATCGCTATCGTCTCCTAAGCCACCACCGGCGACCGCGTCACGAAATTCGGAAGAGCTTGGCGGCCGTGCCGCCGAGGATCGCTTGCCGCTCGGTCGTGCTGAAATTGCACGCGTCGATCAGTTTGAGCGGCTGCTGCTCGGCAATCGCAAACGGTTCGTCGGTGCCCATCAGCACGCGATCTGCGCCGGCAATGTCGCAGACAAAACGAACGGTGAGGGCGTCATAGACGACGGAATCGAAATACAGCTTGTGAAAGCCCAGAGCTGGGTCGGTGTTCTGCGCCGGCGCCGTCGCGAAACTGCGCCTGAGGCGGCCGAAAACCATCGGCAGTGCCGCGCCGCCATGCGAGATGACGAGGTTGACGTCGGGATAGCGCATCAGATGACCGGAATAGAGGAGCCGCGCGACGGCCAAGGTCGTATCGGTCACGCGACCGACGGCGCTGACAAGGCCATAGGCTTTGAGCCGGTCGTCGCGCGCGCCGAAAGTGGGATGCACGAAGAGTGTCGCTTTGCGCGCTGAAGCGGCCTCCCAAAACGGATTGAGATCGGGATCATCGAGGACGCCGCTCGCACCCTTGGGCTGGGTGCCGATCATCGCCCCATGAAAGCCCTGATCGAGCGCTTCTTCCAGCGCCTGCGCCGCAAGCTTGCCGGATTGCATCGGAACGGTGGCGAGCGGGACGAGAAACGGAATTTGTTTTGTCGCCTTGAGCAAATGACTGTTCAGGAACCGGTTCCATTCCAGTCCCTCGTCCGGCGGCAAGTCATAGCCGAACATATCGAGCCAGCCACCGACCACTTGCTTGTCGATGCCGCGGTCGGCGAGCCATTTCCGGCGGCGCTCGACGTCGCTCATTCCCGCGGGGACCGGCCGCTTCGCCTCCTGTCCCGCGAAGGCAAACCGCGTGCCGCCGTTTTCGGTGACGGCCTCGACGGAAGGGAACGCGCGCTGCATGAGCGCCTCGTCGAGCAAGGCCTGAGGAACGAAGTGCGCGTGGGCATCAATAATCATGTCTACCTACTCGGTTCATTTTGGCCGCGATCCGCATTCAAAGACGCAGGTCGCGACGCTTTGCCACTACGGCCGCGCCCGCCTCCAAATCCCCTGATTGTAGCCTTTCGATCGCTATGAGCTTTGCCAAAAGCCGACAACTTCCTTATCGGCACAGACCTGTGAGTTTATTGCAAGCGTGGCTCTCGAAGCCGATGCTATAGCGGTAGCGAGCCATATGGGCTCTCTGCTGGGACCAAGGACGATCCGGATGCGCTCCGCCATTACGGCTTTATTCGCCGCCGCGCTTATGGCCGCGACCGGTCAACAAATGGCAAGGGCGGAGGACTTTCCGACGCGCCCGATCAAAGTCATCGTCGGCTATGCCGCGGGTGGCCCGAGCGATACCGGCGCCCGCCTCATGGCGGACCCCTTGAGCCGCCAGTTGGGTCAGCCGATCGTCATCGAAAATCAGGTTGGTGGAGGCGGTCTGAACTCGACGGAGTCTTACGCCAAATATCCGCCCGATGGTTATACGCTGCTTCTCGGCGCCATCGGGCCGTTGACCATTATCCCTGCGGCCGAGAAGGTCAGCTACGATCCGCTGCACGATTTCACGCCTTTAGGCCTGGTCTGGACATCGCCGCTGACGCTCGCGATTAGTCCGACACTTGGTATCAAGACACTGAAGGACTTTATCGCCTATGCGAAGGCCAATCCCGGCAAGGCGACGATCGGTTCGGCCGGCGTCGGTTCGGTCACGCATTTGGCGGCTGTGCTGTTGATGCACGAGACCGGCATCCAGCTCACTCATATTCCGTATCACAGTACGAGTGAGAGCCTCCCGGCGCTGATGGGCGGCCAGATTGACGCGCTTTTCGGCGACACGCCGATCATCGCACCGCAAATCAGAGCCGGACAGATCGTGGCAGTCGCTGTTGCCGCGAAAAAGCGCGAGACGGCTATTCCGGATGTGCCGACGATGGCTGAAGCCGGGCAACCGCATGTCGAGGCGGCCAGCTGGTTCGGATTCGTCGCCTCTGCAAAGACGCCGGCACCCATTATCAAACGGCTACAGGACGCTATGAGCGCGGCCCAGAAAGATCCCGCCTACCATGCCGTGCTCGCCAAGCAGAGCGCGAGCTTTGGCGATCCGGGGCCTGACGCCTATGCCGATGTCATCAAGGCCGATGTCGTCAAGTGGAAGACCGTCATCGACGAAGCCGGCATCAAGCTCAATCAATAGCGGTTTGCAAAGGTTTGCAGGTCATCGAGCGGCGTAAGTTGCCGCGCTCAGACGCCGCTCTCGGCGAAAGCGGCCGCTGCTTCTTGCATCGCGTGATTGCCCGCCGGCGCCCCGCAATAGACGGTCGCCTGCAGAATGATCTCCTTGATGTCGTCCTTGGTGAATCCATGCGTCAATGCCGCCCGCACATGCAGCTTGAACTCTTCCCATTGATGCAATGCGATCATCATCGACATGACCATGTAGCGCCGTGTCTTGTGATCGATCGCGGGGCGGGTCCAGATTTCCCCCCAAACGTGGCGCGTGATCATTTCCTGGAATTCGGTATTGAACGCGTTGCGATTCTTCAGCGTGCGATCCACCCAGGCATCGCCAAGGACCGAACGGCGCACTTCCATTCCCTGTTCGTAGGACTTGTCGGCACTCACATCTCGCCTCCCGTGTTATTTCGGCGCGCTGATTCAGCGCGAATTTCGTCAGTGATCTACTCTCGCGGATCGCAGCACGCTTCACGTAGCCTTTGAGGTTTATGGAGCGAAGCTCGGCACCAGACAATTTCGCAATCGGTATCGCCGCGTGACTTTTGTTCACGGCTGCGGCGGCTCAGGCCGCTGCCAGGCCTGCGGGTAATCGGGCCAATATCGGGTCGAGCTGCCGGTGCAGCCACGACAGGAATTGCCGTGCCTTGCGGCTCGGGCCCGTCTCGGCTCGCCATACCGCGCAGTAAGAGCCCTGGCGGATCGGCTTATCGAACAACGGCACGAGCGCCTGGCCGAATTCCGGTCCAAGCACCGGGATTTGGCCGATTACGATGCCGACGCCATCGGCTGCCGCCTGATAGGCGAGCATCGAGTTCGGGAACTCGATCATTTCCATTTCATCAAGCGGAAAATCCGGGCGGCCCATCTCGATGAGCCAATCGCGCCAATCGCTGCGCCGGTTATTGGAGATCAAAAGCCGGTAGCCCCTTAGGTCGTCAATCCGTTCGATGGGCTTGCCATCCTTGAACAGTTTCGGATTGCACATCGGTTGCGCCCAATTTGCGAACAGCACTTTGCTTTCGGTGCCCGGCCAATCGCCCGAGCCGACCTGGATCGAAATGTCGACATCTTCGCGCACGAAGTCGACCGGACCGAAGCCGGTGATGATGCGGACATTGGTGCCGGGATGTTCTTCCTTGAATTCGGAAAGCCGCGGAATGAGAAAGCGCACCGCGAAGGTCGCCGGAACTCGGACATTGAGCGGCGCGCTCCCTTGCGCGCGCGTGACGCGGTCCGTTGCCGAAGTTATGATCTCAAACGCCGGAGATACGCCGCGGTAATATTCCGCCCCGGCTTCCGTCAGGACATTGCCTTCCCGCGCCCGGTGGAACAGGCGCACGTCCAGGAAGGATTCAAGCGTTGCGATCTGTCGGCTTACGGCCGACGGCGACACGCTGAGAAGTTCGGCGGCTTTGGTAAAGCTACCGACGCGCGCCGCCACCTCAAACACGTGCAACGGATTGAGAGGCGGTACGGACCAAGCCAAATTGTCCTCATTGACGAAAACTCAATCGGCCTTACCCATTACGAATTTGTCTGCCCGAGTCAAATGGGCGAAGGGGGCTGGACGGCGAGATTTTCCGATCGCGGTATCGCACGCATTGTCTTGCTAAACCCTGTCGGCATCTGCTCAATTTGCCGAAGACGGCTGTCGCCAAAGAGCGGCGCTTTTTGTGCACCGCAGCGCTTGTTCCAGCTGCGGTTGACGATCCCGGTTGCAAAAACTGCAAAGCGAAGGACGAAAACCGGTGGTTCAAACTCCAACAGCGGATTGCGCAATGCAAACCCCTTTGTCGGCTGCCATTGAGCGTCTGCCGAAGCTCGTCAACGACAACGAGGCCCTGCTGCGGCGCGGCCGGTATTTGACCACGGACATCATGATCGAGATCGGGGCGCAGCCCTATTACATCTCGATCGATCGCGGACGGATCAGTGCGCTTCAGCGCGGGCCCATAGTGATGAGGTCGTGGTCCTTCGCGGTGCGCGGCAGCGAAGACGCTTGGCGAAAATTCTGGGAGCCCTATCCGCCGCCGCATTTCCACGACATCTTTGCGCTGGCCAAGCAAGGCGCGTTTTGCATCGATGGCGACTACCAGCCGCTGATCACAAATCTCCTCTATTTCAAAGAACTGCTGGCTGCACCCCGCGCCTTGCAGGCGAAGGTGCAGTGATGGCGGCAAAATTCGATCCGATTGTCGGCCGCTATGTCCACGTGACGCTTCGCGGCCGTGAGCACCGCATCTATTTCGAAGAGGCGGGGCAGGGAATTCCGCTTTTATGTCTGCACACGGCCGGCGCTGACGGGCGCCAGTTCCGCTACATGATGACCGATGCTGCGATCACCGATCATTACCGCGTCATTGCCTTCGATATGCCATGGCACGGCAAGTCGACGCCGCCCGACGGCTGGCAGGACGAGGAATACCGTCTGACGACCGGCGCCTATATGGACGCGATCAGGACTTTTAGCGATGCGCTTGGTTTGGAACGTCCCGTCGTCCTTGGTTGCTCGATCGGCGGCAGGATCGTTTTAAGTCTCGCGATCAGCCGTGCAAAAGAATTCCGCGCTCTCATTGGACTTGAGGCCGCGGCATATCAAACCCCTTGGTATGACAGAGAGTGGCTGAACCGTCCGGATGTTCATGGCGGCGAAGTTTGTGCAGGACTGGTTTCCGGCCTGATTGCGCCGCAAAGCCCCGATGCCGCCCGGTGGGAGACCCTTTGGCAATATATGCAGGGCGGCCCAGGCATATTCAAAGGAGATCTTTATTTCTACCGCGTTGATAGCGATCTGCGTGGCGAGATCGGGAAAATCGATACCCGCGTGTGCCCGCTGTTTTTACTAACCGGCGAATATGACTTTTCATGCACGCCCGCTGACACCGAGGCCACTGCGAAAGCCGTTTCTGGCGTCGAAATGACGGTCATGAAGGAACTCGGTCATTTTCCTATGAGTGAGAATCCGGCCCAATTTCGCCGCTACATCCTTCCCATATTGGACAAGATCCGAGGGACTACCGAATAGTCGACCTCACGCATTGATGATCGGCGTTGATGCTGGCGCAGCCGTCGCTGGCCCTTGCTCACCGGGCTGAGCATCCCATATCTGCGGTAGTCAACTGACATGTCTTTTGGGATGACCCCATTGCGGATGTGTTTTTGACTTTCAGGGCAGCCCTTATCGGCGCCCCTTGTCTTTCCTCCGGCGTCAAATCGCACGGTAGCCTGCCCTGGTGCTTAAGCACTGGGCCTATGGGCTTTTCCCGTCCCTTTGAGCAGCCGGGCGTGATGGGCGGCCAAGCAGGTCTTTGATGGAATCAGACGACGAAGTGGACGCCAACACCGACAGCGGGCCGTGGTCGGCGACCGACGAGGAGGACCTGAGAGAGGCCGTGTCATCGGGAGCCTCGCTCGATGAGGTGGCCGGCTTTCTTTGCCGAGATCCGCTCGACGTCGCTGAACGTGCCGTGGCGCTGGGTCTCAGGTGGCGTCACACACGGTTACACTGACAAGCTGAGCCGGCGCGAGACCTGAACGGTCGAGCCCGAGCATTGAACGTGTTGTAAGAAGATTTCGCGTCGTTAGCTCAAGCGGCAGCCGGCCCAACGTATCCGTCACTTGGACCCTCAGCCGATTTTGAGGTTGACCGCGGACTCTTTGCCCCGATTGCTCTCTACCTCGTACTGAACGCTTTGACCCTCGTTGAGAGAATTGAGGCCAGCGCGCTCAACAGCCGAAATGTGAACGAACACGTCCTTGCCCCCGCCTGAAGGCTGAATGAATCCATATCCCTTCGTCGGGTTGAACCACTTCACGGTACCTTTAGCCATTTAATAAGTCTCCTGATTGCGCGGGCGCAGAGTACATTTTTTACCCCAGTTGGACAAGGACGTGACAGCGGCGATGTCATGGATGGGGATGTCGCGGATAGCAATGTCATGGACAAATGGCGCCGTCAGTCTGCGCTCGATTCTATTTGCTTACACCCAGCGCTTTCTTTGTCGCATCCATGACCGTTATATCCATATTCAGTCGGCAAAAATCTTCCACTTTATCAATGTTCTGTTCCATTCGGCTCATGTCGACCACGGTATTGTGCTGCAAGCCGCTATAGTAGCCGCTCAGCCAAACCGCGATGGATTTCGATAGTGCAATATCGTCAGATATGAATTGACGGCACGAGATTTTGGCAACGTCGACTGTTGTTTGTGCTCGCGTCGAAAATGCTGCAAGCGTCACCAGCACGCCGACGACAAAATTCGTTATTTTCATTATTTACGCCCCAGGTTCCTTCGCAAGATATTTCCACGGGCCGCTTACTTGGACGCGGACGAGAATCTATTTCTCTACGCCGAGGACTTTTTGGACTGCGTCCATGAGATCTGCATCGAGATTAGACCGGCAATATGTTCCGACCTTATTGGCAATATTTTGCACGGTGCCCGTCTCGATGACGGTATCCTTGCGTGTACCATTGGAATATCCGCTAAGCCACAGTGTCAGGTAGTCCTGTCGCACAATATTGCCGGCCAAATATTGTTTGCATGAGATTTTTGCGACGTCGATTATCTGCGCCGACGCATTTGCAGTCACGAAAAATAACGACACTAAGGCTAAACGTAAGACCTTCATCAAGGCGTTTCTCCAGATTCTCTCTATCTCCCGCTATTTCGACATAATATTTTTATCGGAACAAGGGGCAGTGCGGGTTGCGAAATTCGAGCATCGCGATGGTGCTGAAAGCGTATCCGAGCGAGAGCGAAGCGGGCGATCTTATTCCGCTGGGCGTTCGCGAACTTGAGAGCTGCGGCTTGCGGCTGATTTTGACGCTTTAGCGTAGAGCACTTGTGTCGGCGCCGAGCTACCGGGTGCGTCCGGCCCTGGATATCGGCATCTGGACATTGGCATCGAGTTGCGGGAAGCTCGATTTATTCACTTGTTTTAGCGCGAAGATGGTGGGGGCCATGAGCGCAAAGTCAGTGGATTATGCCAATATTGCCTTTGATCTGATCGACGAATTCGACAGATCTTTCAGGCCCGAGCAAGTCGTTGGCTGCATGTCGACGGCGCTCGGAAGATTCGGCTTTAGCTCTTTTCTCGTCGTCGACGTTCCCGAAATCACCAGCAACGCCAGGCCGGTGTTCCTGCTGAACGGGTGGCCGCCGGCCTGGGCCGAGCATTATCAGGGTCACAATTACTACAAAGACGATCCGGTCGCGGCGCGTTGCCGGCGCTCTGTCGATCCCTTCGAATGGTCCGAAGCGACCTACGATGCGGAAAAATGTCCGCGCGCTGCCGAAGTCATGGATGCAGGACGGCAGTTCGGTCTTCATGACGGCTTTGTTGTGCCGATCGACCGCCATACCGGTACGATGTCGGGCGTGACCATGGCCGGCGACCGTCCCGATTTTGAGCCGCGCGCCAAGCGCGCGATGCACCTCATCGGTCTCTATGCTCACGCCAAGGCGATGTCACTGATCGGACGCGAGGACATTTCGCGACCGGCGTCGGATTTGACGGAGGGCGAGCGCGAGGTCCTGACCTGGACGGCCGTCGGCAAGTCGTCGTGGGAGATTTCAGTGATCCTCAACATGAGCGAGGCCGGTGTCGTTTGGCGTCTCAAGCAAGCGATGTCGAAACTCGGCGCCAACAACAAGACGCAAGCCGTCGTCAACGCCATCGTCGCCAAGCAGATTAGTATATGAAATTTCCGACTCAGCTGAACTATCAGAACTGATAGTCGCTTTTCATCGGCATGGATCGTCTACTCCGTCGCGCCATCGCGAAGGAGGAGCCATGCTGCACGTCGTCACGCCGGAAAACCGGCATCTGTACAGCAGCGAGATCAAGGACCAGCACAAGATCCGCCACGACGTTTATGTCGAAGAACGGCGTTGGGTCGGACTGCAAAGCCGGGACGGCCTTGAATTCGACCAGTTCGACACCGACGACACCGTGTATTTCCTCGCCATCGAGCATGGCCGTGTGGTCGGTGGCTCGCGAATGAATCCGACGCTCAAGCCGCATCTGCTCGCGACGATCTGTCCCGAGCTTGCAGAAATAAAAGGCATCCCGCGATCGCCCGACATTTACGAATGGACGCGCATGTATGCGGTCAAGGATCGGCGTGACGGCGGGCGTTTCGGCAGCGGCGTCATCGGTGAGATATTCAGCGGCTGTCTCGAATATGCCTATGATGAAGCGATCAGCGCGCTGTCGCTGCAGTTCGAAGCCTGGTGGCTGCCCCGCCTGCAGCAGCACGGCTGGGAGATCAAGCCGCTCGGCTTGCCGAGCTTGATCAACGGCGAGTGGTGGCTCGGTGCGCTCATCCCCATTACCGCCGAAATGGTACGCTCGACGCGCGCGTTCTACCGGATCAGCGATCCTGTGCTGGTGCGCAACGGCATCACCAAGCCGTTGATCCGCGCCGCGGCCTGAGACGGGGAGCGCGGCATGCAAACGGGATATGACCTTGTCTGGCTTGCAGCCGAGCGGACTCCGGACCGCGTCGCGCTGGTCGACGACAGGACGGAGCGGACACTGACCTATCGCGAACTGATCCGCGAGGTCGACGTCATCGCCGCCGGTCTGTACGAACGCGGCGTGACCGCCGGCTGCCGTGTCGCGACCGCGTTGCCGAACCTGTTCGAACATTGCCTCGTGCTCCTGGCGCTGCAGCGCTTGGCCGCCGTGCCGGCGCTGCTCAACTTTCGCCTGCCGCCCGATCAACTCGCCGCGCTGATCGTTGAAGGTGGAATGTTCGGGGCGGTGGTTCAGAACGATCCGGCTCTGACGGAAAAAATGGCGTCGGCTCTTGCCGCCGATGATGGGTTGCTTTTGATTGTCGGCGGCGATGCGGACACGTTCGAACAATGCCGCGGCGATGTCGCCGGATTGCCGCCGCGGCCGAAGCCAGATCCCGACGACATCGCGTACATCTTCTATACGTCGGGCACGACCGGAAAGCCGAAGGGCGTCTTGATCGCCCACCGCACCACCGAACATCGCATCGCCTGTTTGTCGCCGCTCGCCGGGCTCCGCTACGGCGAGGATTTGCGCGCGCTTGGCGCCTCGCCGCTGTTTCACGCTATCGGCTTCTACTGTGTGTTCATGGTGACGCTGGCTTACAACGGCACCTATTATGCGATGTCGGCCTTCAGGCCGGACGCCGCAGTCGAGCTCATCGGCGAGCATCGCATCACCTTTTTGTTCGTGGTGCCGACCGTTTTGCAGGCCATCACGTCGGCGCCGAACTACGATCCGGCGCGCATGGAATCTTTGAAACTCGTGATTCACGGCGGCGCCCCGATTGCCGCTTCCTTGCTCGCGCGAATTAGCGATGAATGGCAGGAAGCCGAACTGTGCCATTTGTACGGCACCACCGAGACCATGATTCCGTTCTTCAATCGCTCGCCGAAGGACAATCCCACACAATTCAGTGTCGGCTATTCCCATCGCGCCCGCGTCATAGCCTTTGGCGGCGTTCCTTCGGATCTGGTGGCGCCGGGCACGTCGGGCGAACTCATTATCGACGCGACGACCGATAGCATTTTTGCTGGTTATCTCGGCCTTCCCGAAGTGACCGCCAAAAAGATCCGCGATGGTTGGTACTATACCGGCGATGTGTGCGTCCGTAACGCCGACGGCACGTTTGCCCTTGTCGGCCGCGTCGATGACGCGATCCGTTCGGGGGCCGAAACCGTATATCCAGAGGAGGTCGAAGCCGTGCTTGCCGAACATCCCGGTGTTCGCGAAGCGTGCGTGATCGGCCTGCCGGATGATTATTGGGGCGAGATCGTGGTCGCCTGCATCGTAGAGAGCCGGTCCGGATTGGCCTGGGAAAGTCTCGATACGCATTGCCGCGGCAGCAGGCTTGCCGCCTTCAAACGGCCGAGGGCTTACATTTTTGTCAAAGCCATTCCGCGCAATGCCGCCAATAAAATCGTCCGCAGTCTGGTCAGGGAAACGGCGGTTGTGGCAGTCACGACGACCAACGACATCCATCGCGTGGCGGCTTGATCATGCGCCCAGACGATCCCATGCGCTCAGACAGCCCGACGGCCCATCAGGTTCCAGATCGGCATTTGCTTGCCGCCTATCTGAGCTACGCGCTTGAGGAACTCACATTGGTCAACGAGACAAGCGCCGCTCTCGTGCGAATGGCGATTGAATCATTGAACGAGGAGACGAGCATGGTCCCATTGGATCAGGATGCAGATATCGATCTTGAATGAGCCTCTCGGCATAGTTGTGCAATTAACGCATTTCACTCTGTGAAAATTTCCTGTTATTCTCAGCTGATGCAGTAAAGTGTGGACTTGGGGTGATTCAGTTGGAGCGATCCAATTGGTATGGTCCAAGTCGAGGGAATCGGCATGTCTCGAAGCAGATCCAAGCCCGCGGACGGGATTGTGGGCAAAAATATTCGAATCTACAGGCTTAGATCGCAGCTCTCTCAGACCGCTCTCGCCGAACGGATCGGCGTGACGTTCCAGCAAGTGCAAAAATACGAAAAAGGAACAAACCGGGTCGGTGCGAGCCGCCTTGTGCAGATTGCCGACGTGCTGAAAGTTCCGATCACCAGCCTGTTTGCCGGTGTCGACAGGCACGCCACGAAAGACACCAAATCGCCGCAAGAGCTTCTGGCTGATACCGCTGCGCTCAAACTGCTCAAGGGCTTCGGAGATATTTCCGATCGGAGCCTGCGCAGTGCGCTTGTTCACCTGGTGACGCATATTGCCCAGAAGGGCAGATAAGCGAGCGCGCGACCGTTGGCGCCGGCGCCGTGTGGCCTTCATTTCATTTGCCGGCGCCGAATTCCCCCGACAAGCGCGCCGCCGCCTCTTGCACGAGCTTCGCCCGGCTTTTGACGGCCTGATTGGAGAGGCGCCAGACCGGACCGGAAACGCCGAGCGCGCCGATCACTTTTCCTGTGAAGTTCTTGACCGGCACTGCGATACACCGCACTTCGAGATTGAACTCGCCGTCGTCGAAGGCGATCGCGGTGCGTTTGATCTCCTCGATCTCGCGCAGCAGGACCGGAATTTCCGTGATCGATTTTTCTGTCGACGGTTTGAGACCGGTGCGCTTGAGCAGGCCTGCGAGTTGATCCGGCGGCAATGCGGCGAGGATCGCCTTGCCGAGCGCCGTACAATGCGCGGGGCGCACGACGCCGACGCGATCGGCAAGCTGAAAGGCGCCGGGGCCAGAGGTGCGCGCGATCACCACGATGGCGTCGCCCATGCGCACGGCGAAATGGCTGCACTCGCCGGTCTGCCGCGCCAGCTCTTCAAGAATCGGTGTCGCGACATTGATCATCTCGATCTCGTCGAGCGCGCTCGCGGCAAGCGCGAAGAGCGGCCGGCCGATGCGGTAGCGCTTGGTGTCCTTTTCCTGCCGCACATAGCCGAGCGCCGCCATGGTCTTGGCGAGGTGAAACGTCGTGGAATTGTGCAGGCCGACGAGTCGCGACAAATCGGCAAGCCCGATTCCGTCGCGGTGACGGGCGACCTCCTCGAGAATGCCGAAAGCGCGGCCGAGCGATTGGATGCCGACGCTGGCGCGCGCCTCGACGGCCTCGTCGGCGGCCCGTGTCGGGCGGAGCGGCCGAGCGGCATTCGGCGGGACTTTCGGCGCGGCTGGCGCCGCCGCCCTCACCTTTGCGGCGACGCGGGTTTTGGCGTGCGTGGTCACTTGGCGGCCTCCCAAAGGGGTCTGGCTCTATATCACAATATCAATTGACGTACAGCATTGTGAGACATAGCGTGCAGCCGGTTTGGGGGCGGCACGTCCCGCGAAGCCGCCAACCGGAGACGCGCGCAATGTCGACCAGCAATAAGCTCAACGGCGCTCAGGTCATCGTCGATTATCTGGTGCGGGAAAAGGTGCCGAAAGTTTTCGGTCTCTGCGGTCACGGCAACATTCAGTTCATCGACGCGCTCTTTGAGCGCAAGCACGATATCGAGACGATCTCCGTGCACCATGAAAGCGTCGCCGGTTTCATGGCCGACGTCTATTACCGCGTCTCCGGCCGGCCGACGGCGACCTTCACGTCCTGCGGTCCCGGCTCGGCCAACCTGCCGATCTCGCTTGCCAATGCGTTTCTCGATTCCGTGCCATTCATGGCGGTGACCGGCAATGTGCCGACCAGCCAGTTCAATCGCGGCGCGTTCCAGGAGCTCTATCGGCACTATCAGGCCGACTTTCCTTTCACCGTACGCTCCTATTGCAAGAAAGTGTTTCAGCCGACGCGCGGTGAGATGGTGCCGCTCGCGGTGCGCCAGGCCTGGAAGACCATGGTGACCGGCCGGCCGGGCCCGGTCGTGCTTGACGTCCCGTTTGACGTGTTCATGGAAGCCGCCGCCGAGGAAGCGCCCAAGCCGGAAGAATGGAGCGCCAATATATCGAGCCGCTGCGGCGCCGATCCCGAGGGTGTGATCAAAGCCGTCGACATGCTGCTCAATGCCGAGCGGCCGGTGATCATCGTCGGGCAGGGCGTGCGCTACGGCGGCGCCAGCGAGGACTTGCTGCGGCTCGCCGAGCGGTTGCAGATTCCGGTGGCGTCGTCGGCGAGCGGGCTCGGCGCCATTGACACCAAACATCCGCTGGCGCTGGGCCTCGTTGCACGCGCCGGACATTATCAAGCCAACCATGCGACGCGGCAGGCCGACGTGCTTCTCGCGCTCGGCGTTCGCTTCGACGACCGCACGTCGAGCTCATGGATCCCCGGCTATTCCTTCACCATCCCGCCAACCAAGCTCATTCATGTCGACATCGATCCGGAAGAGATCGGCCGCAATTATCCGGTCGCGCTCGGCCTGATGGCCGACGTGCGCACGTTCTTGCGTCAGATCCTCGCCGAGCTCGACCGCCGCGGCGATCTGAACAAGCGCGCCGATGCGCGCCAGAAATGGCTGACCGCGATCGACGGCTATCGCAAGGAATGGGACAAGTTCGTCGCGCCTGGCTTTTCCGACGACACGACGCCGATCAATCCGCAGCGCGCTGCGCTCGAGATCGACAAGGGCCTGCCGGATGATGCGATCCTGGTCAGCGATATCGGCGTGCATCACAACTGGCTGCTCGGATTCTGCAAGCCGCGGCGTCCGGATTCGCTGATCGGCTCGATGGGATTTGGGCCGATGGGTTTCGGCGTCGCCGGCGTTCTCGGCGCAAAATTCGCCGCGCCCGATCGTCCTTGCGTTTCGGTGTGCGGCGACGGCGCGTTCTTCATGCATGCCAACGTGCTCGGCACAGCGGTCGAATATAATCTCCCCGTAGTCTGGGTGGTGTGGAACAATTACGCCTATGCGTCGATCCGCGGCTTGCAGCGCGGCTATCTGAACGGACGCGAGTTGGCGACCGACTTCCACAATCCGGTCACCGGCGAACGTTACAGTCCGGACTTCGCGGCAATGGCGCGCTCGGCTGGTGTCGAGGGCGTGCGCGTCGACCGCGCCGGCGATCTCGCTGAGGCGGTACGCAAAGCCATCGCCGCCAACCGTCCTTATTTGATCGACGTCGATATTGCAGCCGACATCAATCCCGCGGGCGCCGGCGTCTGGGAGCTTCCCGGCCTCGGCCAAAGCAAGCCCGGCATCGGCACCCGCTATCAGCCGGCTTGATCCAAGTTAAGTCGTGCGCATTGCGGCGCGCGCAAACGGCACGGCAAGGTTGCAGGCGTGCAATTCGGCGTATTCCCGTCATTGCGGGAAGCCGCCTGATGCCCCGCAAGTCTTCGGAAATTCATTTTAGTTAACTCATCTTAAAACTAAATCGGACCTAATAAGCGCGGCGCCGGCAGCAAACAAACAGCCCGGCCGACTGCCGCCTGGGGATCCGAAATGTTGAATCGCGTGACGATCAGTACCCTTCTGAAGACCGTCATCATGACGCTCGGCATCGCCGTCATCGTCATGCTGTCGCTGACCGCGTGGGACTCCTGGAATAGGCTCGCCTCGGCAAACCAAGCGGAAGCCGCCGCCAATGCCGAGGGCCATCTATTCACGGCGCTCTACAACATGCGCATCGATCGGGCAACGACCGGCATCGACCTGAACTCCGACCGCACCGGCGTATCGCAGGTCCTTGGCAAATCCCGCGCCGCCGAGATGGCGGCCCTGCAATCCGCGCTGGAATACCTGCCGCAGGTCGATTTCCCCGATCAGCCGGCGATGACCACGGAGCTTGCCGACCGCTTCAAGCGCATCCAGGAGTCGCACGACGAAACCGCCGCCGCGTTGGCGCAGCCGAAAGCATCGCGGCCCGCCGGTCTGGCCGAAAGTGCGTTCAAGGAAGCCAACGAGTTGTTCGGCCTGATCGATAAATTATCGACGCGGGTCGCGACCTCGATCAAATTGCAGGACGCCTTCATCGACCAGATGATGGAGATCAAGCAGCTCGCCTGGACGATGCGCAACATCAGCGGCGACGCCACGCTTGTGATTCTCAATCCGCTGGGCGGCAAGCCGGTTTCGCCGACGGCGATGAACGATTACAACAGTTACGTCAGCAAATATACCGTCACCTGGGCGTCGCTCAAAGACTTGGCCGCGGGCCTCACGCTGCCGACGCGTCTCACCGACATGATCAAAAAGGTCGACCAAGTCTTCTTCGACCCCGATTATGCGGCGCAGCGCATGAAGGTGCTGACTGCGCTGATTGCCGGCCAGCCCTCGGGCACGAACTCAGATGAGTGGTCGACAATTTCGATCACCAGGCAGGCGCCGATCCAGGACACCGCGATCATCGCGCTCGACGTTGCCAAAGAGCGTGCGGCCGATCTGCATTCGCGTGCCATGTGGAGCCTCATCGTTCAGCTCTGCCTGATGGCCTGCGCCATCGCCGGCGTGACCGCGATGATGTGGGTGGTGTCGTTCCGCGTCAGCAACCCGCTACATCAGCTCAGCGCTGCCATGCGCAAGCTCGCCGGCGGCGATTTCGATGTGGTTCTGCCCGGCCTCGAGCGCAAGGACGAAATTGGCGCGATGGCTAATGCCGTCGAAGAGTTCAAAGTCGTCTCGGCCGAAAAGGCTCATAACGAGACCGAAGAAGCGGTACGCCGGCAGAAGGCCGAAGCCGAAGTGCAAGCCAAGGCCGCGGCGGAGCAGCGCAAGAGCGCCGAAGCTCAGGCTCAGGCGGCGCAGGAGCAGGCGAAGGTCGTCAACCTTTTGGCCGACGGTCTCGTGCAAATGTCGGAAGGCAATCTCGGTCATCGTCTCGGCGCGGGCTTTACCGAGAGCTATCGCCAGATCAAGGACGACTTTAACGCCATGGGCGCGCGCTTGCACGACACGATCGGCGCGATCGCGCAGGCGACGCGGGAGATTTCCAACGCGTCCGGCGAGCTCTCGGCGAGCACCACGGATCTGTCGCAGCGCACCGAGGAGCAGGCCGCGAGCCTCGAAGAGACCTCGGCCTCGATGGAGGAAATCTCCTCGACGGTGCGGCAAAACGCCGAGAATGCACAACGCGCGAGCCAGTCGGCGGGCGGCGCGCGCGAAGTCGCCGACCGCAGCGGCCAGGTGGTGGCCAAGGCGGTCGACGCCATGGCGCGGATCGAGGAATCCTCGCGCAAGATTTCCGACATTATCGGGGTCATCGACGAGATCGCGCGGCAGACCAATCTGCTTGCACTGAATGCCGCCGTCGAAGCGGCCCGCGCCGGCGAAGCGGGCCGCGGCTTCGCGGTGGTGGCGTCGGAAGTGCGCAGTCTCGCGCAGCGCTCCTCGCAAGCCGCCAAGGACATCAAGGACCTCATCACCAATTCGAGCGGTCAGGTGAAGGACGGCGTTGATCTGGTCAACAAAGCCGGCACGGCGCTGCATGAGATCGTCGACTCCATCGAACAGGTCGTTCAGATCGTGTCCGACATCGCGGCGGCCTCGACCGAGCAGGCGACCGGCCTCGAGCAGGTCAATCGCGCGCTCAACCAGATGGACGAGGTGACGCAGCAGAACTCGGCGCTGGTCGAGGAAAATGCCGCGACCGCAAAGACGCTCGAGCAGCAGGTCAGAGCCATGGATGAGCGCCTCGCCGTGTTTCAGCTCGGCGCGGATGGCCGCCGCGGCAGGGACGACGCGCACGAGGCGGCGGCATAATTCGCCGCCGTCTGACGCAACTAAAAATAGTGCACGTCATTTGATTTGCCGTGCCGGGCATTGCCCGCGCCGTGCGGTCGAGACTAATGAAATTCGCTCCCAGCAATTCATTTTAGAATAATTGACCTGCGCTCACGATTGCGTGCGTTGCCGATCCTGCGCATTAAAGGGGCAGCGTCTGCTAAAGCTTATAACTTGATGCGGAATGAGCGGCGGCTATAGTCCCGCCCCGACGAGGTCCCCCTTGGGGGCCAATCAAAACATCGTTCGATTTTCGGTGCCGCTGCGGCCGGTTTTTGGATCAGCGTGTACGACTGTTAAGGAGTATCCGATGCGACTGTCCCGGCGCAGAGTTTTGCTTGCGGCAGCTGGCGCTGCGGCACTTCATGCTTTGCCGCGCGCCGCCCGCGCCGATAAATTTCCCTCGCGCTCGGTGCGCGTGATCGTGCCGTTCGCGCCCGGCGGACCGGTCGATGTCTTCGCCCGCCTGATGGCGGAGAAATTCTCCGATCATTTCGGCCAGCAGTTCTTTGTCGAGAATATCAGCGGCGCCGGCGGCAATATCGGAACCGAGAAAGCGGCGAAGTCGGAGCCCGACGGCTACACGCTTCTGATCAACGCCAACAATCACGTGATCAATCCGCTGCTCTACGAAACGATGCCCTACGATCCGTTCAAGGATTTTGCGCCGGTGTCGCTCGCGGTCGGCTTCCCGACTGCGTTCTCGGTCAATACAGCGGCGGTGCCGGCAAAGACCGTGGCCGAGCTGGTCACGCTGGTGCGCGCCACGCCCGGCAAATACAGCTACGCCTCGGCCGGTGTCGGCACGCCGTCGCATCTTCTCGGCGAGCGCTTTCGTCAGGCGCTCAATCTCGACATCGTGCACGTGCCGTACAGCGGCACCGGTCCGGCGACGCAAGCTGTCTTGGCCGGCGACACGCCGATCTGCTTCGCCGGGCTCACCGCCGTGGCACCGCTGGTGCCGACAGGAAAAATCCGCGTGCTCGCGACGATGAGCAAGACCAGATCGCCCGCGCTGCCCGACGTGCCGACTATTGTCGAGGCCGGCTATCCGGGCTTGGACGGCGAGGGCTGGGACGGCATTTTCGTTCCTGCCGGCGCGCCGCAAGACATTGTCACGCAGCTCAGCGATCAGACCCGCGCCGTTCTCAAGCTGCCCGATGTGGCGCAGCGCGTCGCGACCCTCGGTTTTTCGTCGGTGGGCTCGACGCCGGAAGCGTTTGCGAAAGAGCTCGCCGAGGAAAACCAGACCTGGGCCAAAGTGATCAGCGCGGCGGGTCTCAAGCTGAAGTAGGCACCGCGCGCCAGCTTATTTCACGGTCTTTAGGTCTTATTTCAGGTCTTATTTCTTGGGCGGCACCGCGGCGAATTTCGAGCCGCGCACGCACATGCGGCCGCGCGGATCCTGCCATAGGCGCTCGGTCTGATGCAGATAGCCGAGTGCGCGCGCGACCATCACGAAATTATACGACGCGAAGCGCTCCGCGATGTCGGTGTAATAAAGCGGCTCTTTCTCGATGGCGGCGAGGATTTCGACGGCGAGGTTGCGCACCGTGATGTTGTCGCCGCCATTGCCGGCCGCATCGGTCTTGCCCTGCACATAATCGTCGATATGCGCGCTGCCGGCATAAGCATAAGTGATGCGCTCATAGTGCTCGATCGGGATGCCTTCCGGGATTGTCGCGTCGATACCGACTTTGGCGCCGGTCGGCGCCACGCCAAAACCTTGCAGCAGGCTCGGATCGAGCGGCTTGGCGCGGGCATTGCCGACAATCATGATATCGCGGTCGCCTTGCACGCGGGTCGCGATCGCCCATTCCACGTCGGTCGGATCGAACACGTCGATATCGTCGTCGACCACGACCACATGTTTGAGGTCCATCACCGACAAAGCGGCGAGAAGCGCGTTCTTGCCTTCGCCCGGCTGTTTCTTGATCGAGATCACCGCGTGCCAGAACGCGCAGCCGCCGAGCGTCACATTGATGTCTTTGACGACGACGCCGGCCGTCTTCAGCGCCTGGCGGATCGCGGCATAGCGCGTCGGCGCCGCCAGCCAGGTATTTTCCCACGGCATATGCAGGTTGTAGTAGATCGCGTTCTTCTTCATGGCGATGGCTTTGACGCGCACCAGCGGATTCCAATGCAGGCCGCCCATCAGGCGAGTGAACTCGCCGAACCGGCCTTCCGGATAGGTCCAGCCGGTCGGCAAAATTTCGGCTTCCAGCACGATCTCGGCATCGGCGATGCAGGGCAGGTCGATGGTCCGGCACTGCGCGAGCTCGACCGGCGCGCCGCGCAAGCCGCCGGCGATTGCCATCTCGTCGGTACCGAGCGGGGCGCGATAGCCGGCGCCGGCAATCTCGATCGGATGCGTGCCGATGGAAATCGAAATCGGCAAGGGCTCGCCGCGCTCGAGCGCCCGCCGCGCGAACAGTCGCATATTGTTCGGCGTGACGATGTCGATACCGGTGAGATTCTTCTCTTTGACGATGAAGCGATAGATGCCGCTGTTGAGGCCGAATTCCGGATCGCGCGCGATGACGATGCCCGCGGTGATCATCGGCCCGCCGTCATAGATCGACGACATCGGGATCGGCAGCTTGTAGAGGTCGACGTCGTCGCCCTCGAGGAAAACCTCGTCGGCTGACGAGTTTTTCACCGTCTTCGAGGCAATCGGTTTGGTGATGGCCTGCTGCAGCTTGTCCTCGATCTCGCGATAGTTCTCGGCATGCATCGACATCATTGCGCGTTCCTTGGTGCGGATGATGCCGGACACCACCGGCATGTCGTAGCCGATGACCTTATGGAAAAAGAGCGCAGTCTTCGCCTGGTCGACCAGCGTTGCGATGTGGCGGATATCGACCGGCTGGTGCAGGTCGACGAGCTCGCCGGCCTGGCGCAAGCGGTCGAGAAACTGGCGGAAATTCTCTTGCATGGACGATCCTTGAAGCTTGCCTTGGAGCTTGCCTTCGGGCGGGGCGGTCGGCCGTAGGTTTAAGGGTGTCCTGATTGGCGGCGCAATCGCAATCGGGGGCGGGCCATGTGCGAAATTTGCGCAGAACAAAGAGACTAAATTATCACGTGTTACGATAGTTATGTACTATCATATATGTCTATAGTAGTATATTATACTATATATGTCTATATAGTTAGAAAGAACTAACTGTAGGCGTTGGGCGCGATTGGGCGACCCCGCGGCCCCTTGTCCGGACCTGGATTTCATCGGAGTTTCAAATGCCTGCAGCAGCGTTTGCTTCATCCGCCCCGTCGCTGGGCCATGCCGTTCCGGCCACCGGGATTCGACAACTCACAGCCGAAATCACCGCCGCCTGCGACGGCGCGCCGGAGCGGATGGTCCAGCGCGCGGTCGCGGCCCTTCAGGCCGCTGCTGCTGATCCGGCCTTGCTGACAGCGGATCAGCGCCTCGCCTGCGCCGATAGCTACGCTCGTCACGTCCTCCATGCCAACCCGCAAGGCCGCTTCACCATCCTCGCGCTGGTCTGGTCCGGCGGCCAGTTCAGTCCCGTTCACGCACACGATACTTGGTGTGCCTATGCGGTGCACCGCGGCGCTCTCACCGAAACGCTGTTTCGCTTCGATGCCGGAGCCGCGCAGGCGGCGCCCTTGCGCACCGAGACCCGGCGTGCTGGTTACGGCTGTTTCGCCCGGTCCGGGCTTGAACAAATTCATCGGCTCGGCAATGCCGGCCTGGAGCCCGCGATCTCGATCCATGTCTATGGGGTCGACGCTGTGCAGGTGTGTTCGCATGTGAACCGGGTTCTCGACGCCCGGAGTTGAGGAAACAATGGTGACGGCTAAGACGATGAAGGCGCTGCTGCTGCGACAGCATGGCGGGCTCGATAACCTCGAACTGGTCGGCGACTATCCGGTGCCACAAGCGGTCGCGGGTCACGTCGTTATTCGGGTGCGGGCGTCTTCCTTCAACTTTCATGATCTTTTCACCGTCAAGGGCATGCCGGGCATCAAGGTGCCGCTGCCGGTCATCATCGGCCTCGACATGGCGGGCGAGATCGCCGAGGTCGGCGAGGGCGTCACCGGCTGGAAGCCGGGCGCCCGGGTTCTGGTCAATCCGGTCAACAAGAAGAAAGGGCTGATGGGCGAAATGCTCGACGGCGGAATGGCGGAATATTGTTTGGTCGCCGCCGATCAGCTCGTCGCCATTCCTGAAGGCGTCGATTTCGCGCAAGCCGCGTCACTGCCGGTTGCCTACGGCACTGCGCACCGCATGCTGATCACGCACAATACGGTGAAGAAAGGCGACAAGGTTCTCGTCCTTGGCGCCTCTGGCGGCGTCGGCACCGGCTGCGTCATGCTGGCCAAGCTGCTCGGCGCCGAGGTGATCGCCTGCGCCTCGAGCGAGCACAAGCTGCAGCGGCTCAAAGACATGGGCGCCGATCACGCGGTCGATTACACCAAGGTCGATTGGTCGAAATGGGCGGTGGAGAAATACGGCAAGCCGCAGCGCCGCTCCTATGATGGCGGCGTCGATGTCGTGGTCAATTTCACCGGCGGCGATACCTGGGTGCCGTCGCTGCGCTGCATTAAGCGCGGCGGCAAGCTTCTGGTCTGTGGCGCCTCGGCCGGCCACGACCCGAAGGAAGATTTGCGCTATGTCTGGAGCTTCGAGATCAATATCCAGGGCTCCAACAGCTTCTATGACGACGATCTGAAAGGGCTGATGGCGCTGATCCAGGTCGGCAAGATGAAGCCCGTGATCGACAAAGTGCTGCCACTCGATCAGGCGGTCGAAGGCTTGCGCCTGATCGAGGATCGCGAAGTCATCGGCAAAGTCATCGTTGCGCCGTGAATGCCGGGAACCAGAGCATGAGTGACGACATCACACTCGAAAAGGCGCAAGCGATGATCACGCGCGCGCCCTATCATCAGTGGCTCGGCCTCAAAGTAACCGTGCTGCACGACGACGGCATTGAGCTCACCGCGACCTGGCGCGAGGAATGGGTTGTCAATCCCGAGCAGCGTTACACCCATGGCGGTGTGCTCGCCGCTCTGGTCGATCTCACCGCCGATTGGGCGATGCTCAAGAAGGTCGGCCGCCCGGTGCCGACCGTCGACCTACGCGTCGATTATCACAGCGTCGCCATGCCGGGCGATCTCACCTGCCGCGGCAAAATCGTGCGGCTCGGCAGCCAGTTCTCGTCGTCGGAAGCCGCTATATTCGACGCGCAGGGCAAATTGCTCGCCAGCGGCCGCGGCACCTATTTCAACGCGCCGCCCAAGGCTTGAACTAAGGCTTTGAACCAAAGCCTGAAGCCGTGGCAAAGTGAAAGGCAGATGTTCCCCTTCAAAAATCTCGGGCAGTTGATCGGCCGTGAGCGCGACCTGTCGAAGATCGCAATTGTCGATCTCGGCTGGGAAGGGGGCGCGCGCGAATTCAGCTATGCTGCGCTTGACGCCATGGCGAACGGTGTCGCCCGCGCGCTTCTTCGCGGCGGCTTCAAGCGCGGCGATCGCATCGCGATTCTTTCTGCCAACCGCACCGAATATATCGCGGCCTGTTTCGGCATCATGCGCGCCGGCCTGGTTGCTGTTCCGGTCAATTTCAAGTTTCCGAAGAAGACCATCGACTTTGTGGTGCGCGATGCCGGCGCCAAGCTCGTGTTCTGCGATATGGAGCGGCGCGCCGATTGTCCGAGCGGGCTTCCTGTCGTCTGCTTCGGCGGAGGTGGCAAGGAAAGGTTCGACACCTTCCTCGATCCCGGTTCATTCACGGCGGTGACGCCGGAAGCCAACGCGCCGGCAATGTTTCTTTATACGTCGGGCTCGACGGGGATTCCGAAGGGCGTCGTCCTCTCCCATCAGAGCCATCTCTGGGTGGTGGAGACGCGGTTGTCCGGCCAAGACTTGTCGAGCCAGCGCTATCTGATCGCGGCGCCGCTCTATCACATGAACGCGTTGGCTTTGGCACAACTCGCCATTGCCGCCCACAGCACCATCGTGTTGCTGCCGAATTTCACCGCGCGCAGCTATATCGCGGCTATCGAGAAATATCGCTGCACCTGGCTCACGGCGGTGCCGCCGATGATCGCGATGATGCTGCGCGAAGCGGATGCGCTGGCGAAGACCGATCTATCGAGCGTGCAATTCGTCCGCATGGGCTCGGCGCCGGTCAGCCAGAGCCTGATGTCGGCGCTCCGGCGCGTGCTGCCGAAAGCAGCAGTGACCAACGCCTATGGCACGACGGAAGCCGGCCCGGTCGTATTCGGACCGCATCCGAAAGGCTCGCCGACGCCCGACATGTCGGTCGGCTATCCGAATCCGAAAGTGCAACTGCGGCTGGTTGACGGCAGCGACAACAATGCGATGCAAGGCGTACTGGAAATGAAATGTCCTGCGGTCATGAACGGCTATCACAATCGTCCGGACGTGGCGTCGCCCATCGGGCCGGATGGTTTCTACCGCACCGGCGATGTGTTCCGCCGCGACGCCGAAGGTTTTCATTATTTCATCGGCCGCACCGATGACATGTTCAACAGCGGCGGCGAGAACATTTATCCGGGCGATGTCGAGCGCATGCTGGAAACACATGCCGATGTCAGCCAGGCGGCCGTTGTGCCGATCGACGATGACATCAAAGGGCAGAAGCCGGTTGCTTTCATCATTCCCAAGGCCGGGCGGCATCCGACGGTGGCCGAGATCAAGCAATATGCGCTTGCCAATGCGCCCGCCTATCAGCATCCGCGCTTTGTCTGGTTCCTCGACAAACTGCCGCTCGCTTCGACCAACAAGATCGACCGCAATGTGCTGCAAAAGCTCGCCGAGGAGCGGGTCAACGGCGGCCGGGCGCACTGATCCGGTCACCCCGCGACAGGTTCACCCTGGCTTCAGCCCGGATTCTTTCAGAATAGGTACCCAGCGCACCTGCTCTTGCGCAAGATATTTTGTGGTGCGGTCTGGCCCGAAATCGACGACTTGCTCGAAACCGGCGTCCTGCAGTTTGACTTGAAAATCCTTGTTGACGACGACATCCTGCGTGACCTTGGCAAGACGGTCGATGATCGGCCGCGGCGTTCCGGCCGGAGCAAACAAGCCGACAAAGAGCTGCGCGATCAGATCGGGGTAACCGGCTTCCGCCGTCGTCTCGATATCGGGTGCCGCTGTCAGGCGATGATCTGTCGCCACCGCAAGGATGCGCACCTGACCGGCTTTGTGCATTTCGAGCACGGTGCCCGTGATATTCGACGTCATGATCGGAATGGTGCCGGCGATGAGATCGGTATAGCCGGGCGCCGCGCCTTTGTAAGGGATATGGACGATGTCGGGCAGGCCGGCGAGTTTCTTGAACAATTCGCCGCACAGATTCGACATCGTGCCGGCGCCCGCGGAGCCATAGGACAGTTTGCCGGGATTGGCTTTGGCATAGGCGACGAGCTCCTTGAGATTTTTTGCCGGCACGGATGGGTTCACCATGATCATGGCGACCGAGATCGCGAGCCCGGCAACGGAGGAGAAATCCTTCACCGGATCGTACAATTGCTCGGCCGACAGTGCCGGGTTGAGCACGAGATCGCTGGTGCTGCCGAGCAGGAGCGTGTAGCCGTCGGCCGTGGCGTGCGCCACCATTGCCGTGCCGGTCATGCCGCCGCCACCACCGAAATTTTCGACAGCGATGGCGCCGAGACTGGGCGCGGCCGAATTCACCCAGTCGCGTCCGACAATGTCGAGCACGCCGCCGGCGCTGCGCGGGACAATCAGGCGGATCGGGCCTTTGGGATAATCGATGTCGGCGTCAGCCTGAGATAATCCCGGCACGGCGTTTGCCAGTGCGCCGGTGCCCAACGCCATCAAACCACGAGCCATAAATTTACGCCGGTTCACCGGATACATTGCATCATCCTGTTTGTTGATTGAGCGTTGTGGCACGCCGCGGCACCAGCGAAACGCGAAGGTTCCGGAAGCCGCGCGGCGCTTCAATCAGGAGCAATCCGCGTGCCAAGCGCTTCGAGGGGAGATGACCGGCACGCATTTCATGCCTGCATTTTCTTCGTGCGGACAAAGCGCCGCACGCCTAAAGGTAAACACGCCGCAGCGGACATTCGCCGTGACGGACCCTCTAACTGGTCGTTGCCGCTAACGAATCCAGTGCCGTCACACAAAACGCAATAACTATAGGGTCTTGTTCGTGCACACCGACAAAATGGATCGTCAGCTTCCGCGCGGAGAGGAGATTTTTCTCGACCATGTCGGCCATTTCGCCGCCGACCCGGAGGCGGCGAGCGCCGCGCTTTCACGTGCCGGCTTTTTCGCAACTCCGCGTTCGGTGCAGGTCAATCCCCGAGTCAGTGCTTCGGACAAGGGCGGCGTCACGCTGACCGGGACCGGCAATGTGACGAGCATGTTCGCGAGCGGCTATATCGAAGTTCTCTATAAGACCGCGGATACCGTGCTCGGCCGCGAACTCGATAGCGCAATGTCGCGCTATGCCGGCGTTCATCTGGCGGCGTTTTCCGTGAGCGATGCCGCCGCTGCGCATCGCCGACTTGAATCGTCCGGCTTTCGCGTGCGTCCGCTCGCGCATATGCAGCGTCCGGTCGATACCGAGGCCGGGCCAGACACAGCCAAATTCACCGTCACCCGTGTTGAGCCCGGCGAAATGGCGGAAGGCCGCATACAAATTCTTGCCCATCACACGGAAGCGGCGGTCTGGCAGCCGCGCTGGCTCACGCATCCCAACGGTGCGGTCGGATTGATGGACGTCGTGATCGCGACCGCGAATGTCGAGGAGGCAGCGGGCCGCTTTGGCCGTTTTCTCGGACTCGCGATAACTGGCAACAGCTTCGGCAACGCGATCCGCCTCGATCGCGGTGGCGTGCAATTGGTAACGCCCGAGGCGTTTTCGCGTTTGGCGCCGGATGTCGCAATACCGGCATTACCGTTCATCGGCCTCTACGCCATTGCCGTGCGTTCAATCGCAGCATTGTGCGAGAGCTTGCAGTGCGGCGGACTGCAATTCGTTGCGCGCGACGGATACGTTATGGCGCGTTTTCCTGCTGCGCTCGGCATCGGCAGCTGGGTCTTTGTCGAGACGCCCGAGCATCTGCCTTGGCGCACAAGCTGAAGCGGCATCGGAAAAGAAAACGGCGGCCCGAAGGCCGCCTTTCTCAGTTTCAGATATGCATTTTCGGCATGATCCCGAAAAGTGGAAGCCGGTTTTCGGAAAAGATCATGCCTGAATCAGATGTCGATTATTTCTCGACGAACGCCTTCTCGATCACATATTGGCCAGGCTCGCTGTGATTGCCCTCTTCGAAGCCGAGCGCGCGCACGATGGCGACAAGGTCGCGCAGCATGCTCGGGCTGCCGCACATCATCACCCGGTCGTGGTCGGCGGAGAGTGCGGGCAGGCCGATTTCGTCGAACAGCGTGTCGGACGTGATCAGATCCGTCAGCCGGCCGCGATTGTGAAACGGCTCGCGCGTCACGGTGGGGGAGTAGATCAGCTTT
>Ga0210388_10000105_pt1 | contig 102154 bp, 102 predicted proteins | sample IncBWC19OmetaG_FD_155485 | JGI IMG/M metagenome (GOLD analysis project Ga0210388, IMG submission 155485) | Forest soil microbial communities from Barre Woods Harvard Forest LTER site, Petersham, Massachusetts, United States - Inc-BW-C-19-O ... | reverse complement strand
GCAAACCGCCCAAAGTTGCCCTCATCGCCGTGCTCCGACGCCTCGTCGTCTTCGCCAACGCCGTGCTCAGGTCAGGCCAGCCCTGGAAAGGCGCCTCCGCCACTTGACATGCAACACGGTAGATCCCGGCGTTCGCCGGGACGACAGACCGTCACCCCTACGGCAGTTGCGGGTCATCCACCGGCAGCAGGTATTCCTTCAAAATGAGGCCGACGATCAAAAGCGGCGAGGACAGGAAGCCGCCCATCGGTCCCCACAGCCAGGTCCAGAACGCCAGCGCGATGAAGACGGCGAGCGCGTTCAGCTCCAGCCTGCGCCCGATGATGGTCGGTGTGACGAAATGTCCTTCCAGGAAGGTGATACCGATAAAGGCCAGCGGCGCGATCAGCCCGGCGCTGATGGTGGGGTATGCGACCACGCCGACCGCGACGAGGATCACGAACATCGCCACCGGGCCGATGATCGGAAAGAAATTCAGGGTCGCGGCCAGTGCGCCGAGCCCGGCGGGATTGGGCATGCCGGCGATGGCGCAAACCAGGCCGGTGGCCGCGCCGACGCCGAAATTAATCATGGTCACGGTGAGCAGATAGCCGCCGAGCTGGCCCTCGATCGCGTTGAGGATGCGCAGCATCCGCAGCCGCGCGTCGTGGTCGCCGAAGGTCATGATCAGCGCGCGGCGCAGGTCGCGCCAGCTGGCGATGAACAGGATCAGGGTGGCGATGAACAGCAGGAATTCGGTGAAGGTCGGCGACAGGAATTCGAGCGCCGGCTGCACCCAGTCGATTTTCGGCAGCTGGAAGGACGCAGCCGGCAACGTATCGGATACGCCGAGCATGTTCTGCAGCTCCTGCCACAGCGCCAGAGGCCGGTCGAACACATGAAGTTTCTCCTTGAGCTGCGCACCCAGCTCCGGCAGGTGCCGGCTCCATTCCATCAGTGGCGAGGAGATCAGTCCGATCATGAAGGTTGCGCCGGCGCCCACCGCGGCCACGATCATCACCGCCGATACCGCGCGGGGAATCCTGTGCCGCTCGAGCAATCCCGCGGCCGGCGACAGCATGGTCCCGACGATGAACGCGGCGACGACGGGGAGAAAGAACGCCTTCGCGACATAGAGTACGGCGACGACGGAGATCACCAACAGCGCGAGCAGCGCGAAGGCGACCAGCTCCGCGCGCCGGATCACCGGCGGCTGTTCGCCCTTACCCTCGGGCAGCGGCGTACCGGCCGTTTCCCGGCCAGACCCGCGGTCGTTGGGAAGGATACGCAACTGGTTCTCCCCGGGTGCGGGCTTGATCGTTGAATGAGCCGCGAACGCATGCGTGGCGCCGGCTCCGGCCGCAACAACCCGTCCACCCGGCAGGAGTTCCATCGCGGGAATGTGAGCAGGGCGGTTCTTGACACGGCCTGATCTATTCGAGTCGCGACGGAACTGTGGAGCCTCGGTGGCGTTTGATCTGACAGAAGCATCAACGGGATGCGCTTTCCGCATCGGGGCAGATCATGAAACAGACATTCGCAGGCAATCGCAGGCTTTCCTCGCGCGCGGTGAGCGCGCTGGTCGTTGGCGCGGCGTTGACGCTGTCGCCGTTCCTTTTCTCCAGCCAGGCAAGCGCGCAGGCGCTCAGCTATGCATCCACAGTGCCAAGCGGGTTTCCATCGGACAATGCCATGCAGCCGGACCAGCCGGCGCTGACGGATGAAGACAGCGTGCTGCCGGCGCGGCTGCAGCGGACCGAGGTCGCGCTGGACAGCCGCGAGGCCGCCGGCACCGTCATTATCGATACCGGCAACACCGTGCTCTATTACGTGCTCGGTGGGGGCCGCGCCATCCGGTACGGCGTCGGCGTCGGCCGCGAAGGCTTTACCTGGGCGGGTGTGCAGACCATCAGCCACAAGGCGGAATGGCCGGATTGGCATCCGCCGGCGGAGATGATCGCGCGCCAGCCCTATCTGCCGCGCTTCATGGCCGGCGGCCCCGGCAATCCGCTCGGCGCGCGCGCGATGTATCTCGGCGCCAGCGAATACCGCATCCACGGCACCAACGATCCCACCACCATCGGCAAGTTCGTGTCCTCGGGCTGCATCCGCCTCACCAATGACGATGTCGCCGACCTGTTCAGCCGTGTCGATGTCGGCACCCGGGTCGTGGTGCTGCCGAAGAACGGGCCGCATGTCGCAGCCAGGGCGATCGGAGAGCGCGACGCGTTCGCGGCCGGCCAGCGTCCGCTCCTGACGACGGTGTCGACGGGACGGCAGGCGGTGAACCTTTCGACCTCGTCGCTGTATTGACGGGCGGGCTTTTCGGTTTCGGAGGCTGACATGCTGACGGTATCGGGCAAGCGAATGGCGTTCGGCGCGGCGGTCGCAATCTGTGCGCTGACGCTGGCGCCGGCGGCACAAGCCTGGGATTTCTTCTCCGCACTGTTCGGCGTGTTCGGCGGCGGTCATGCGCGCGCGCCCATGATCCGGATGCCCTATGCCGGTGAGACGCCGCCCGATGCCGCCGGCGGCGATCCTGTCACCTTTCCGCCAAACGACATCCCGCGTCTGCGCGCCTATGGCGGCGGCGCGGCGTTCTGCGTACGGACCTGCGACGGGCGCTACTTCCCGCTCGCCGCCTCCGATCGCGAGAGCCGCGCGGCCTCCTGCAACAGCTTCTGTCCGGCGAGCAAGACCGAGGTGGTCTATGGCGGCAATATCGACAACGCCGCGACCGAGACCGGCAAACCCTATTCCGAACTGCCGAATGCGTTCCGCTATCGCAACGAAATCGTCGACGGCTGCACCTGCAACGGCAAGGACCAGTTCGGGCTCGCGCCCGTCAGCGTCGAGAACGACCCGACAATCCGCAAGGGCGACCTCGTCGCCGGTGCCGACGGGCTGATGGTCGCGAGCGGCGGTGCCGACAGACGCCATGCGCAGCTGAATTTCTCGCCGGTCCCGAAATCGGCGCTGGCGCGCTACGGCCGCGTGCCGGTGGTGGCGCGGGAGTGATTGTTTGCGGTCCCGTCATCCCCGCGCAACGGCTTCGCCGTTGTCGCTGGAGGCGCGAGCCTTGCGGTGCGCTTGCACCGCTGGGCGAGCCTCGAAGGATGCGCGGCTCCAGCCGGGCCGACGTCCTTCGAGACGCCGCGCAAGAGCGCGGTTCCTCAGGATGACGGTCGGCCCATCGGGTGATCTCCTGGGTGGCGGTGCCCTGTTTTCTGCACGGCGGCGGCGATCGCGGGAGGCCGGGTTCCTCGGCCTGGAACCGGGAGGCCCGGCCAGGCGTTAGCGAACCGTTAATTCGCATCAAGCGGTTTCAGGGGATTTTCAGATGCTGATCAGCATACTCATCACGTTTCTCGTCATCATCCTGGTCTTGTACCTGATCAACCTGTTGCCGCTCGACGGCCGCGCCAAGCAGATCGCGCGCGTCGTGGTGATCATCCTCGGCGTGATTTCGCTGCTGAAATATATCGCGGTGTTCTGACGCAATTGCGTAGCCCGGATGGAGCCAACGGGTCGGCGCGCAGCGCCGCCCCGTTGGCTCCATCCGGGCTACGAATGCAGAATCAGCCCGCCGCCTTGGCCTCGCGGCGGCGCGCGGTCAGGATGTATTCGGTGTAGCCGTTCGGCTGCTCGCGGCCCTTGAAGATCAGGTCGCAGGCCGCCTTGAAGGCGACCCCATCGAAGGAAGGCGCCATCGGCCGGTACAGGGGATCGTCGGCGTTCTGCTTGTCGACCACGGCCGCCATCCGCTTCAGCGATTCCATCACCTGCTCTTTGGTGATGACGCCCTGATGCAGCCAGTTCGCCAGATGCTGGCTCGAGATGCGCAACGTGGCGCGGTCTTCCATCAGGCCGACGTCGTGGATGTCAGGCACCTTGGAGCAGCCGACGCCCTGGTCGATCCAGCGCACGACATAGCCCAAAATGCCCTGGCAGTTGTTGTCGATCTCCTGCTTGACGTCGTCAGGCGCCCAGTTCGATTGCGACACCGGAATGGTGAGGATGTCGGACAGCTTGGCGCGCGGGCCGGCCTTGGCCAGTTCCTGCTGCCGTGCCTGCACGTTGACCTGGTGATAATGCAGCGCATGCAGCGTCGCTGCGGTCGGTGACGGCACCCAGGCGGTGGTGGCGCCGGCCTGCGGATGCGCAATCTTCTGCGCCAGCATGTCCGCCATCTGGTCGGGCGCGGCCCACATGCCCTTGCCGATCTGGGCATGGCCCGGCAACCCGTCGATCAGGCCGACATCGACGTTCCAGTCCTCATAGGCCTTGATCCAGGGCTGCTCCTTCATGTCGTTCTTGCGGATCATGGGACCTGCTTCCATCGAGGTATGGATCTCGTCGCCGGTGCGGTCGAGAAAGCCGGTATTGATGAACATGATGCGCTTGAGCGCGTTTTGGATGCAGGCCTTCAGATTGACCGTGGTGCGGCGCTCCTCGTCCATGATGCCGACCTTGATGGTGTTTTCCGGCAGCGACAGCATCTGCTCGACCCGGCCGAACAGTTCGCAGGTCAGCGCCACCTCGTCGGGCCCGTGCATCTTCGGCTTGACGATATAGACCGAGCCGGTGCGGCTGTTTCGGGTCTTCGAATGGCCCTTGAGATCGTGGATTGCGAGCAGGCCGGCGACCGCGGCATCCAGGAAACCTTCCGGAATTTCGGCGCCGCTGGAATCCAGCACCGCGTCGGTGAACATGTGATGGCCGACATTGCGCATCAACAGCAAGCTGCGCCCGTGCAGCGTGATCTCTCCCTTGCCATCGGGCGAGGTGTAGACCCGATCGGGATTGAGCGCGCGCTTTAGCGTCTTGCCGCCCTTCTCGAAGTCGGCGGACAAGCTGCCGTCCATCAGGCCCAGCGTATTGCGATAGATCAGCACCTTGTCGTCGGCATCGACCGCCGCGACCGAGTCCTCCATGTCCAGGATGGTAGAGACCGCCGCTTCCAGGATCATGTCGGCGACGCCGGCCGGATCGCCCTTGCCGATCATGTGGCCGCGATCGATCCTGACCTCGATATGCATGCCGTTGTTGACCAGCAGGATCGCCGACGGCGCCGCCGGATCGCCACGGTAACCCGCAAACTGCGCGTTGGATTTCAGCGCGGTGGCGTTGCCGCTCTTCAGTTTGACGGCAAGCTGGCCGGCGATCACAGCGTAGGAGGTGACATCGGTGTGGCTTCCGGTCGCCAGCGGTACCGCTGAATCGAGGAAGGCTTTTGCCTTTGCAACCACCTTGGCGCCACGGGCCTTATCGAAGCCTTTGACTTCGTTCGGCTCGTGCGGGATCGCGTCGGTGCCGTAGAATGCATCGTAGAGGCTGCCCCAGCGCGCGTTCGCCGCGTTCAGCGCGTAGCGCGCATTGGTGAGGGGAACGACGAGTTGCGGTCCGCAGATCTTTCCGATCTCCTCGTCGACATCTGATGTCTCGACCTTGTGCGTCGGCGGCTCCGGCAGCAGATAGCCGATCTCCTCGAGGAAGGCCGTATAGGCCTTGATGTCGAACGGTTTGCCCTTGTTGGCGCGATGCCAGCCGTCGATCCTGGCCTGCAGGGCGTCGCGTACCTTGAGCAGCTCATGATTTCTGGGCGCGAGATCGCGGAGGATGGCGGCCAGTCCAGCCCAGAATGCATCGGCCGAAATCCCGGTATTCGGGGTGGCTTCCTTGGCGATGAAATCGAACAGAACGGGAGCGATCTTCAATCCGTGGGCTTCGACACGATTCATAATCAGGTTTTTCTCATGAGATGCCGCGAATACGCGGTGTTCAGGAAACAAACGATAAAATGCCCCGGCAAGGGGCATTGTTCCGGGCCTTTTAGCGCTAAATCCAGGGCCGTGAGAAGGCCTTTGGCGGCCCTCGACTGCCCATAACAGAGGCCGGCAACGCTCAAATATTGGCGGCGAGGTCGACGAGTTCGTCGAACAGGATGCCGGTCCGAACCAGCATTCGCTCGATCTCCTCGATGGCTTCAGCGACCGAGCGCCTTGAGGTGTCGATGGTCAACTCGGCCTCCGCCGGCGGCTGGTAGTCGTTGCCGATCCCGGTGTAGGCGTGCAGGGAGCCCGCGCGCGCCTTGGCGTAATGGCCCTTGGGGTCGCGGCTTTCGCACACCTCGGCCGGCGTTGCGATGTAAATCTCGCGGAACGCCTGGTCTGCGATGCGGCGCGCCGCGGCGCGATCCTCGCGCGCGGGCGAGACCGCCGCGACAATGGCGATGTGTCCGTTGCGGGCGAGGTGGGTGGCGACTTCGGCGAGCCTGCGGATGTTCTCGCTGCGGTCGAAGGCTGTAAAACCGAGATCGCTGTTGAGGCCGGCGCGCAGGGTGTCGCCGTCCAGCAATACCGGCGAGCCGCCATTGCCGAACAGCCGGCGTTCCAGCGCGCGCGCCAGCGTCGATTTTCCGGAAGCCGGCAGCCCGGTCAGCCAGAGCACGGCGCCGGCGTGACGGTAGCGCGCCGAGCGTTCGTCGAGACGCAGCGCGGATTCCACCGGCACGATGTCGACGGGAATGGCGCGCTGCCCGGCGTCGACCGACAGCACGAGGCCGCCGCCGGCGATGCGGCCATTGACTTCGATCACCAGCCGTCCGGTGCGGGGATTTTCCGAATAGGGATCGGCGGCGATCGGCTGCGCCAGCGCAATGTCGATCTCGCCGACATGGTTGCGCGCGATCGATTGGGTCTCGACGCTCGACAACTCGCCGGGATCGACCGCCTTCTCGATTGCGACCACGGTGGCGCGGGTTTCCCTGGTGCCGAGGCGGACCAAAATGGCGTCACCCCTTGCCAGCGGCCTGTCGTGCAGCCAGAAAATCCGGGCGCGAAGGCGCCGCGTATCGCGCGGGCTGTCGCCGACATGGGCGATGACGTCGCCGCGCTCGACGAACAATTCGCGGTCGAGCGTGATGCCGACCGACCGGCCGGCGGTCTGCGCACCCCTGATCGGCGTCACCGGCCAGCCCTCGACGCTCCTGATTTTCGCGATCTTGCCGGCGGGCATGATGACGATCTCGTCGCCGGCGGCGAGGCTGCCGGACTCGATGCGGCCCGCGACGATGCGGCGGTCGTCGAATTTGTAGATCGCCTGCACCGGCAGCCGCAGCGCCAACTGCTCCAGCGGCCGCGCCGGCTCCAGCGCGTCGAGCGCTTCCACCACGGTCGGTCCCCTGTACCAGGCATTTCGCGGCGTGCGCTCGGCAACGCCGTCGCCGTCGCGCGCCGATATCGGAATCACCGCCGAGGGCGTGAGCCCGAGGCCGGCGAGGTGTGCCGAAATCTCGTTGCTGATCTCACCGAACCGTGCCGCGGAAAAATCGACCCGGTCCATCTTGTTGACCACGACGGCGACCTGCCTGATGCCGAGCAGATGCAGGAGATAGCCGTGGCGCCGGGTCTGGTCGCGCACGCCTTCCAGCGCGTCGATGATCAACACGGCGCCATCCGCCTGCGAGGCGCCGGTGATCATGTTGCGCAGGAATTCGGCGTGGCCTGGGGCGTCGATCAGCACGATGTCGCGCGAGCCCGTGCGGAAACGGATCTGCGTGGTGTCGATGGTGATGCCCTGGTCGCGTTCGGTCTGCAGCGCATCCAAAAGGAACGACCATTCGAACGGCATGCCGCGCCGGGCGCTGACGGCCTTGAGCATTTCCAGCTTGCCCTCGGGCAGGCTGCCGGTCTCGTGCAGCAGGCGCCCGACCAGGGTCGACTTGCCGTGATCGACATGGCCGACGATGACGATGCGCACTTGGGGCCGCGTGGTGCCGTTCGGCGTTGCGGATGTCGCGGCGGAGACGATCATGTTCATCGGCGCACCCAATGTCGGTTCAGAGATAGCCGGCGACGCGCAGCCGCTCGAAGGCGTCTTCGGTTTCGTGATCGAGCGCGCGGCCGGCGCGTTCCGGCACTTTGGTGCCATCGAGTTCAATCAGGATCTCGTCGATGTTCGATGCCGTCGACTTCACCGGAAACGTGATGTCGGCATCGCCGAGCGAGCGATAGCGCCTGCCGCCTTTGGCGAGATAAAGCGGAATGATCGGGATGTTTTCGCGCTTGGTATAGGCCCAGATGTCGGCCTCGGTCCAATGCAGGATCGGGTGGATGCGCAAATGCGCACCTGGCGGCGGCGAGGCGTTGAACTGGTCCCAGAATTCCGGCGGCTGGTCGCGCACGTCCCATCCGCCCTCCAGCCCGCGCGGCGAGAACACGCGTTCCTTGGCGCGGGTGGCTTCTTCGTCGCGGCGAATGCCGGCGATCAACCCGTCAAAGCCGTATTTGGCGAGCGCGAGCTTTAATCCTTCCGTCTTGCGCGCGGCGGAGCGCGCCGCCGGCGGCAGGGTCGGATCGATCGTCTCCAGCGGGGGGCAGGGTTCGATCCGCAGATCGAGCTCCCACTCCTTGCCGTAGCGGTCGCGGAACGCGTACATCTCCGGAAATTTCTTGCCGGTATCGACGTGAAGCGCCGGGAATGGCACGCGGCCGAAGAAGGCCTTGCGCGCCAGCCAGATCATGACATTGGAATCCTTGCCCAGCGACCACAGCAGCGCGAGCTTCTTCAGCCGCGCGAAGGCTTCGCGGAAAATGTAAATGCTCTGCGCTTCCAGCGCGTCGAGGTGATCCATTGACGGCGCCGGCAGGCGTCCACCGGCTGAAAGTTGCCGCAGCGGAACTGGCTCGGACGTGTCAGCCCAAGGCAACCGCTGTTTTCCCTGATCGTTGTCGAGAAGATGCATCTCTCGCCCTTGGCCTCTAGGGGTGAAAATTCTATAGTTGCAGTGCAATAGAGAAGAAAGAATTTTCTCTTTGCGGGCATTGAACGAGACATATATAGAAAATAATTCCAGTCAACCCCGGATGTCGGGCAAGCGAGTGTCGCATGCGATTTCTGCCGGTATTTCTAGATTTGCAAGCCGGACCGGTGCTGCTGATCGGCGCTGGCGATCCGGCGCGGGCGAAACTGCGCCTGCTCGCGGCCGCCGGCGCGCGTGCGCGGTGGTACGCGACAGATGGTGATCATGATCTTGATGGGTTCTCTGCCGATGACGTAGCTCGGATCGAGCGCCTCGAGGGCGATCCGCTCGCGGCCGATCTCACCGGCCTCATTGCGATCGTGTGCGCGGGCGCTGATGACATTGGACCGGCGATGTCGGCGCGGGCCAGGGCGGCAGGACTGCCCGTGAACGTCATGGACGACCCCTCGCATTCGACGTTCATTTTCCCTGCCATTGTCGATCGCGGCGATGTCGTGGTCGCCGTCGGTACCGGCGGCGCCTCGCCCGTGGTGGCGCGCCGCGTGCGCGAAATGATCGAGGCCGTCCTGCCGGCGCGCATCGGCGACCTCGCCGGTTTCATCGGTCGCTGGCGCAAGGCAATCCATGCCCGCATTCCCGAATTTTCGTTGCGGCGCCGTTTCTGGGAGAACGTTGTCGATGGCCCGATCGGCGCACTCGTTCTCGCCGGGCGCAAGGACGAAGCCGAAGCCGCGCTGAATGTCATTTGCGATCCGTCGGCCTTCGCCGGCGCGCTGCTGTCGGGACAGGCCGAGGGCAGGGTGACGCTGGTCGGCGCCGGTCCGGGCGATCCGGATCTGCTCACCGTCAAGGCGCTGCACGCGCTGCAGGACGCCGACATTGTTTTCCACGATGAACTGGTCTCGCCCGAAATTCTCGATCGCGCCCGCCGCGATGCGGCGCGCATTCCGGTCGGCCGCCGCGTCGGCAAGCCCGGCATCGGCCAGCACGCCATCAACGCCCTGATGATCCGCGCAGCCAAATCGGGACAGCGCGTGGTGCGGCTGAAGGGTGGCGATCCCTTCGTGTTCGGCCGCGGCGGCGAGGAAGTCGAAGCGCTGCGCAAGGCCGGCGTTGCCTATTCGGTGATTCCCGGAATTACCGCGGCGCTTGCCGCCGGCGCGCAATTCGAAGTGCCGCTCACCTTCCGCAACGAAGCGCTGCGCATCACCTGCCTCACTGCGCACCAGGCCAAAGACGCCGAAGCCGTCGACTGGTCAGTTCTGACCGACGAGAAAATGACGGTCGTGGTCTATATGGGCATGACGGCAGCGACGGCGGTCCGTGCCGGGCTGCTGGCTGCGGGCCGCTCGCCGCAAACGCCCGTCGGCGTGGTCGCGCGCGTGACCCGGCCCGACGCGCAGGCCGAAGTCGGCACGCTGAGCCAATTGCCCGATCTGGTCGAAAAGATCGACGGCGGTCCCGCCCTTCTCATCATCGGCGACGTGGTGGCGCATTCCGCGCCCTGGCGCCAATCCGATCTCGCTCAACTGGTCTCTTATTTTCAGGAAGCAGCCGAATGACCTCCCCGCTCGAACAGAAGAAAATCAAAATCGCCGGCCCGTCGGTGGTGACCGCCAACCGCACCTGGGACGGCATCGTGATCTACCGCACCGACCGGCACAACTGGTCGCCGAAACTGTCGGACGCCGCCATCGTTCGTACCTCGGATGAGGCACGCGCGCTGCTGGCGGAATCGGCCGCCGACGATGTCGGCGCGGTCGGCGCCTATATCGCGCCGGTCGAGATCAAGGAAAGCGGCAGGATCAAGCCCGGCAATCTGCGCGAACATATCCGGCTCCAGGGCGTCACCATCGACCTGCCGGTTCCGGCATAAGGCCAAACCATCATGTACGCATATGACGAACTCGATCGCACGCTGATCAATGAACGCGTCGAGGAATTCCGCGACCAGGTGAAGCGGCGTCTTTCCGGCGAGCTCACCGAGGACGAATTCAAGATGCTGCGGCTGCAGAACGGCGTCTATCTGCAGCTGCACGCCTATATGTTCCGGATCGCGATCCCCTACGGCACGCTGTCGTCGCAGCAGTTGCGGCGGCTGGCGCATGTCGCGCGGCGCTACGACCGCGGCTATGGGCATTTCACCACGCGGCAGAACATCCAGTTCAACTGGATCAAGCTTGCCGAACTGCCGGATGCGCTGTCCGATCTCGCCGAGGTCGGCATCCACGCCATGCAGACCTCGGGCAACAACACCCGCAACGTCACCTCCGATCAATGGGCCGGCGTCGCACCTGGCGAGATCGAGGATCCGCGGATCTGGTCGGAATTATTGCGGCAATACACCACGCTGCATCCGGAATTCTCCTTCCTGCCGCGCAAGTTCAAATTCGCGATATCAGCCTCGCCGCACGACCGCGCCGCGATCAAGATCCACGACATCGGCCTGCGGCTGCACAAGAACGCCGAAGGCGAAACCGGATTCGAGGTACTGGTCGGCGGCGGGCTCGGTCGCACGCCGTTCATCGCCAAGACGATTAAGCCGTACGTGGCGGGGCGCGATCTGCTCAGCTATGTCGAGGCGATCCTGCGCGTCTACAACCAGTACGGCCGCCGCGACAACATCTACAAGGCCCGCATCAAGATCCTGGTGCACGAACTCGGCATCGAGAAATTCGCTGCTGAAGTGGAGGACGAGTGGCGGCAGATGCGCGAGACCGGCACCGCGCTGACGCTGGATGAGGCCATGATCGAGGACATCCGCTCGCGCTTCACCTATCCGGCTTACGAAAAGCTGCCGCATCTGCCGGAGGAATTGAAGAAGGCCGCGCAGGATCCGCTGTTCGAGCGCTGGCGGCGCAATTCGGTGTTCACGCACAAGGTGCAGGGCTACGCGATCGTGACGCTGTCGCTGAAGCCGGTCGGCGGCCCACCGGGCGACGCCACCGCCGATCAGATGGACGCGCTGGCCGATCTCGCCGACAAATATTCGTTCGGCGAAATCCGCGTCGGCCATGAGCAGAATCTGGCGCTGCCCCATGTCGCCAAGCGCGATCTGCCGGCGCTGTGGAAGGCGCTCGACAGGATCGGGCTGGCGACACCGAACGTCAATCTGGTGTCCGACATCATCGCCTGCCCCGGACTGGACTATTGCTCGCTCGCCAATGCGCGTTCGATTCCGATCGCCCAGGAACTGACGCGGCGGTTTGCCAATCACGACACCGCCGAATTGATCGGACGGTTGCACATCAATATCTCCGGCTGCATCAACGCCTGCGGCCATCATCACGTCGGCCATATCGGCATTCTGGGCGTCGAGAAGAACGGCGAGGAATTCTATCAGATCACGATCGGCGGCCGTGCCGACGAGAACGCCGAACTCGGCGCCCTGATCGGGCCCGCCGTGCCTTATGCCGAAGTCGCCGACGTGGTCGAGGACATCGTCGAAGCCTATCTCGCGCTGCGCACCCGCCCCGACGAGCTTTTCGTCGACACGGTGAAGCGGCTCGGCGTGGAGCCTTTCAGGGAGCGGGTCTATGCTACTCGTTAAGGACGGAGCGACCGGCGACGATCCGCTCGTCCATCTCGCCGACGACGCCGAGATCCCCGGCGACGGCGCGATCCTGGTATCCTCCGCGCGCTTTCTCGAAGACGCCGAAGCACTGTCGCAGCGCAAGGGGCGGACCGGCGTGATCTGGCCGAATAACCGCGACGTCGACGACCTCGTGCCGTATCTGGACCGGCTTGCGGTGATTGCGCTGGTGTTTCCCACCTTCCGCGACGGCCGCGCCTATAGCCAGGCGCGGCTGTTGCGCGAACGCTACAATTTTCGCGGCGAGTTGCGCGCCACCGGCCAGGTGCTGCGCGACCAGTTCCTGTTCATGCTGCGCGCAGGCTTCAACGCCTTCGAGGTGAAGAAGCCGGCCGACGCCGAGGCGTTCGCCAACACGGTCAAGCGTTACTCGGTGTTCTATCAGCCGACCGGCGACGGCCGCATGAGCGCGCTGCATCGGCGGATGATGCTGCGCCATTCGGAGAGTGCCAGCCAGTGAATGCTCTCGCCCACCAGAGGTTGTTCGAACGGACGGCAAGCGCTTTGCCGCCGGCCGAGGAGATCGACCGCGCGCTTCGCGACGCCGCTCCGGCGGAAATCGTCGCGACCGCCTTGCGGATCGTCGGCCGCGAACATCTCGCGCTGGTGTCCTCGTTCGGCACCGAATCGGCGGCCCTGCTCAAGGTGATGACGGACGTCGATCCCGCGATTCCCGTGATCTTCCTCGATACCGGATGGCTGTTCGAGGAGACACTGGCCTATCGCGACACGCTGATTGCGACGCTCGGCCTGTGCGACGTCCGCTCCATAAAACCCTCGGAAGCGACGCTGTCGCGCGAGGATCCGGATCGCGAATTATGGTTCTCCGATCCCGATGCCTGCTGCCGGATCAGGAAAGTCGAGCCGCTGGCGCGCGCGCTAAAGCCGTTTCGCGGCTGGATCAACGGACGCAAGCGGTTCCAGGGGGGCTTGCGCGCCGCGATGCCGGTCGTCGAACAGGACGGCGAGCGGCTGAAATTCAATCCGTTCGCCAACGTCTCGCGCCAGCAGATCGAGGCGATCTATGCTGCGGCCAACCTGCCGCCGCATCCGCTGGCGGCCAAGGGTTTCCTCTCGGTCGGGTGCATGCCCTGCACCAGCCGCACCTCGCCCGACGAGGAGACCCGCGCCGGCCGTTGGCGCGGCCGGCCCAAGACCGAATGCGGCATCCATACGGTGAAGATGGCGTAGCACTGGGCCGTCATTCCGGGATGGTCCGAAGGACCAGACCTCAGATGCGCCATTGCGCATCGGGGAATCTCGAGATTCCGGGTTCGAGGCGTCGCCTCGCCCCGGAATGAGGGGTGACTTGCCTCGCCGTTCACTATTCAGCCACGGTTGGTATGCAACAACCGCCCTTCACGTTGGGGGTAGGTCGAATCATGCGGGCGGCGATCGCCATACTCGGATTGTTGGCGCTTGGCGGCTGCGCGGCGGAGGCGCCGATCGAGGAGCCGACCATGTATGTCAACATGGCCGCTCCCGGCGCCAGACTCGATCCGCAGGCGGCGGCCTCGATGATCTCGCTGTACCGGCAGAACAACGGGCTCGGCAGCGTGGCGATCGATCCCGATCTCATGAAGCTCGCCGAAGCGCAGTCGCTGGCGATGGCCAGCCACAACAAGCTCGACCACGACGTCAAGGCGCCGCTGGCGCAGCGCCTCACGACGTCAGGATATCCGGCGACGCTGGCGGTGGAGAATGTGTCGGCGGGCTACCATACGCTGGCGGAAGCGTTTTCGGGCTGGCGTGACTCGCCCCCGCACCGGGCCAACATGCTGAAAAACGGTGTCACAAAATTGGGCATCGCGGCCAGCTACGCTCCGAATACCAAATACAAGGTGTTCTGGACGATGATTATGGCGGCATCGGAACCGCGATAAACACGGCGTGATCACCCCTTCCCGCCTCGCTGATTGACGCCATCGCGATCTGACCCCACCTTGTCATTTCATTTTGATCATCGATCGACCGACATGACCGAATATTCCGATCCGCTGCCTGCAACAACGCCCGCGAAGGCGCAGCGCGTACTGGTGCTGCAGGGCGGCGGCGCGCTCGGCTCCTATCAGGCCGGCGCCTATCAGGCGCTGTGTCATCATGATTTCGAGCCGGACTGGGTTGCCGGCATCTCGATCGGCGCCGTCAACGCCGCGATCATCGCCGGCAATCCGCGCGAGAAACGCGTGGACCGGCTCAAGGAATTCTGGGAGATGGTTTCCGCGCCGGTGCCCTGGAATCCCGTCACCAACGGCGATCGCGCACGTTCGCTGTTCAACGAAACCTCGGCCGCGCTGATTGCGACCTTCGGCGTTCCCGGCTTTTTCAGACCGCGGATTCCGCCCGCCCCGCTGTGGCCGCAAGGGTCGCCGCAGTCGCAGAGCTATTACGATACCTCGCCGCTCCGCGCCACGCTGGAGCGCCTGGTCGATTTCGACCGCATCAACGCGCTGGAGACCCGGTTGAGTGTTGGCGCGGTGAGCGTCACGACCGGCAACTTCAAATATTTCGATAATTTTGAAATGAAGAAAGCGGGCAAGAGAATCGGCCCCGAGCACATCATGGCGTCGGGCGCGCTGCCGCCGGGCTTTCCTTCGATCGTGATCGAGGGCGAGCATTTTTGGGATGGCGGCATCGCCTCCAACACGCCGCTCGATTATGTGCTGGACGAGGAGATCAGGAACGACCTGCTGATCTTCCAGGTCGACCTGTTCAGCGCGCGCGGGCCGCTGCCGCTCTCGCTGCTGGAAGCCGCCGAGCGCGAAAAGGACATCCGCTTTTCCAGCCGCACCCGGATGAACACCGACAAGGCCAAGCAGATTCACAACGCCCGCAAGGCGCTGCGCGAGCTGATCGGCAAATTGCCGGACTATTTGAAGAACGATCCGTCGGTCGAATTCCTGTGCAAGCTCAGCCAGGAGAGCACCGTTACGGTGGTGCACCTGATCTACCGCAGCAAGAATTATGAAACCAACTCCAAGGACTACGACTTCTCGCATGTCGGCATGGTCGAGCACTGGAGCGCGGGCGAGCGCGACGTGCATCTGTCGATGCGCCACGAGGACTGGCTGGAGCGGCCGCAATCCGACGAAACCATGGTGACCTACGACCTCACGGGGGACGGCACCGGAACCCCGGCGAAACCGGACAAACAGGAGTGAATGCAATGGGTACGTTGACAGGCAAGACCGCGGTGGTGACCGGCTCGACCAGCGGCATTGGGCTCGCATATGCGCGCGCCTTCGCGGGCGCCGGCGCCAATATCGTTCTCAACGGCATGGGTGTGCCGGCCGACATCGAGAAGGAGCGCTCCGGCATCGAGACCGATTTCAAGGTCAAGGCGGTACATTCGCCGGCCGACATGACGAAACCCGCCGAGATCGCCGAGATGGTCGCGCTCGGCGAGAAGACTTTCGGCGCTGTCGACATCCTCGTCAACAATGCCGGCATCCAGTTCGTCTCGCCGATCGAGGAATTCCCGCCCGAGAAGTGGGAGGCGATCATCGCTATCAACCTGTCGTCGGCGTTTTACGGCATCCGCGCCGCCGTGCCCGGCATGAAGAAGCGCGGCTGGGGCCGCATCATCAATACCGCCTCTGCCCATTCGCTGGTGGCCTCGCCGTTCAAGTCGGCCTATGTCTCGGCCAAGCACGGCATCGCCGGCCTCACCAAGACCGTGGCGCTGGAGCTTGCGACCTTCAAGATCACCTGCAACTGCATCAGCCCCGGCTACGTCTGGACGCCGCTGGTCGAGCACCAGATCCCCGATACCATGAAGGCGCGCAACATGACCAAGGAGCAGGTCATCAAGGACGTGCTGCTGGCGGCGCAGCCGACCAAGGAATTCGTCACCTCCGAGCAGGTCGCGGCACTGGCGCTGTTTTTGTGCGGCGACGATGCAGCGCAAATCACCGGCGCCAACCTCTCGATCGACGGCGGCTGGACCGCGGAGTAGGCTAGGAACGGCGCGGCCCGCGCTTCCTTAACCTCTCCCCGCCCTTTTGCGGGTCGAGGCCTGCTACTTTGCATGGGGTTGTTTTGCGATTTTTTTGGTAAGGCCCTGTACCCGCAAAGAGCAGGGAGACCTTATTAGCCGCGCTTCCCGAACACCAGCACATGCAGGCCGAGCCGCTGCCGCACGATCCAGAACAGCAGCACGGTCTCGAACGTCAGCGAGATCGAGGTCGCGGCGGCGGCGCCGTGGCCGCCGTAGCGCGGCACCAGGGCGACGCACAGCACCACATTCATCACGAACGCCAGCGCATAAGCCATTGCGCAGATATGCTGGTGGCCGAGCATGTTTAATAGCCGCTCGACCGGGCCGATCGCCGAGCGCACCACGAGGCCGATTGCGGCGACGAACATGATGTCGTAGCCGCCGACGAATTGCGGCCCGAACAGCCACAACAATGGCTTGCCGAATACGAGGAGCAGCGCGGTGGCGGCGAGCGAAGGCCAGAACGTCCATTTGATCGCATGCGCAACATAGGCCGATAGCCGCTGGCTGTCGCCTTGCGCGTGATATTCGGCAAATCGATGCGCCGTGGTCGCCGACATCGCATAGTGGATGAAGGACACCAGCGCCAGCGTCTTGACCACGGCGAAATAGACGCCGACCTCTTCGGAAGGACGAAACTGCTGCAGTACCAGCACGTCGGTGTAGGACAACAGCAGGTAAAAGCCTTCGACCAGCAGGATCGGCAGCGAGATCGCAAGCCAGCCGCGGAAATCATAGGCTTTTGCGCCAGGCTCGATGTGGCCGTCGAGCCTGCGATTCAACACCAGCATCTGCCCGATCATGGCGATCCATACGGCGCTCGCGCTGGCGAGCATCGCGGCCGCAGCGCCAAGGTGGAAGCCGAGCGCGACGGCGCCCGCGGTGAAGCCGATGATCAGCGACTGCCGCACGATGAATTGCGGCATCAGTCCGAGCCGCATCCAGTCATGCGAGCGCGCGATGCCGTCCTGGGTATTGGCGACCACGAAGGCCGGCAGCGTCAGGCAGCCGAGGTAAAGCGGAACCATCTCGCCGGCGTCGATCCACGGCGACAGCATTTTCACTACAAATGCGAGCAGCAGCGAGACGATCGACGACACCGCAAAGGTCAGCCAGCGGCTGCCGGACAGGAAGCCGCGCAGCAGCGCGTGCTCGCCGCTTGTACGATATTCCGGAATGATCTTCTGCGCGGAGGCCGAGATGCCGAAGTCCATCATGCTGCCGAGCAGCAGCACCCAGGTCCAGACATAGACATAGACGCCGTAATCCGAGCCTCCCATCCAGCGCGCCAGCAGGATCTGCGACAAATAGGCCATCGCCGCGCTGACGACGCGGATGATGAAAATCGTGCCGGCCAGCCGCCTGGTTAGCGAGGCCTCGTTCGAGGTGCCCAGCATCGCGCGCAGCCGGCCAAGCGGGCCTGCGGGCGGAACGGTCGCGGATTGAGTGTCCATCACGGCCAAGCGGAAAATTCCCACGCCGCCGCAGGGCTCGCGGCGATGATTCCGGCCTATCAACTATTCGTTAAGATTCGGTGGCTCGCGTCGTCGCCCCGGCGCAGGCCGGGGCCCATAACCACCGGCGTGCGTGGTTATGAAGCTCTCTCGCACCGGCGCTAGAACGCGATTGCACGGCGTATGGGCCCCGGCCTGCGCCGGGGCGACAGATCATTCCAAATTGGTATTGAACTCGTAGGAGCGGTCGCCGCTGACCAGCGTCAGTTTTAGCGCGGCGCCGTCGGGGTTAACCCCCGGCGGCACGCCGTCGAGATCGAAGGCAAAACGCTTGACCCCGGGCGGGCCGTGTTCGAGCAGCTTTGGAACCGGCAGGCCCCAGTCCGGCGTCGGCCCCTCGACGAACAGGTTGACCGCCTTGTCATCGGGACTGACCACGTCGACCAGCACCGTGACCTTGCCGTCGCGCTTGACGTCGCGGATGGTCAGCGGGTTGGGATCGCCGATATTGGCGGGCTTCGGCACCGTGTCGAGTGCTGCGAATAGCGCGCTGTCTTCGGTGGAGGCCACGCTGGTGAACGGCAATTCGGCATTGGCTTCGACCGGAATGCAGATTTTCTCGCACACCGCGTACTGGATGTCGGCACGCAGCGTTACCGGCTTGTCGGGATTTTTCGCCACGATCCGCAGCGGCAGCACGATGGTATCGTGATAGCCCAGCGAATGGCCGCCGGCGCCGTCGTCGAATTTGGCCGGCGCCGGCCACAGCACGGTCACGGCTTCGATATTGTCCGATTTGGAGAAATCGAAGCGCGGCGGCGCGCCGGAATCGCCAGGCGTGCGCCAGTAGGTTTTCCATCCCGGCTGCAGCTGAAAGGCGATGCCGCCGAGCAATACCGCGCCGCTGCGCGATCCCGCCAGCAGCCGCACAGCGGAATGCCCATCCCGCAGCCAGGGCGAGGCATCATCGGCGCGGGCCTCGATGGCCAGCGATGACAGCAGGATGGTGGCGGCAAAGCCGAGCGCGGCAGGGGCGGGAACTATGACGGTCATGAGACGTCTTTACAGCCAGGCCGGATCGCAAACCATTGAATTGCTTGTGATGTATGACTAAAGGCGGCGGGATGCTTGATTGACAGAACCGGCACCCGATATCAGGATATGCGATACACGAGAGTCCTTTGCGGATGGACCCTGAAGGCAAAAGACCGAGGAACGTTCGCCGCGAAGCCGCCGGCATCGGCGACAATGCGTCCAATCGCGGCTATCTCGACGGCCAGCTGCTGATCGCAATGCCCGTCATGGGCGATCCGCGCTTCGAACGTTCGGTGATCTATCTCTGCGCGCATTCTTCCGAAGGCGCCATGGGCATCATCGTCAATCGCCCGGCCGGCAGCATCGACTTCCCTGACCTGCTGGTGCAACTCGACATCATCAAGAAGGCCGACCAGATCAAGCTGCCGGGAAATGCCGAGACCATGAAGGTGCTGAAGGGCGGTCCGGTCGACACCGGCCGCGGCTTCGTGCTGCATTCGAGCGATTTCTTCATCAAGGATGCGACGTTGCGGATCGACGACGATGTTTGCCTGACCGCGACCGTCGATATCCTGAAAGCCATCGCCAGGGGCGCAGGTCCCAGGCACGCGATCCTCGCGCTCGGCTATGCCGGCTGGGCCCCGGGACAGCTGGAAAACGAAATCCAGGAAAATGGCTGGCTGCATTGCGACGCCGATACCGATTTGATCTTCGGCGGCGACGTCGAGGAGAAATACATCCGCGCGCTGCGCAAGATCGGGATCGATCCGGGCATGCTGTCGAATGAAGCCGGGCATGCGTGAGAATGTCGTCCCTGCGAAAGCAGGGACCCATAGCCACAGACTTCAGCGATTGGTGAGGGCATCCCCTCCAACCTGTTCTCTGTTGTGATCAACAATTGGCGGCACGGAGTATGGGTCCCTGCGTTCGCAGGGACGACGAGGGAGCTTACTCCGCCGCCTGCTGCTGCACCGTCGGCTCGGTGCCGGCCACGGTGGCGCGGCGCATGTCGCGCGGCTGCGACTGGTCGTAGCGGCGCACCCGGTGCATGGTCTGGCGGTTGTCCCACATCACGAGGTCGTGCAGCGTCCATTTGTGGACATGGACGAATTCGGGCCTGGTGGCGTGCTCGGTGAGGTCGCGCAACAGCACCCGCGCCTCCGGTACGCTCATGCCGAGGATCGCGCCGGCGTGCGAGGACAGGTATAGCGATTTGCGGCGGTGCACTGGGTGGGTGCGCACCAGTCGCTGCAGCACCGGCTTGAACAGCTGCTTTTCCTCCTCGCTGTAATCGAGGAAGCCGAGCGAGCCGCGCGAATACATCAGCGAATGTTCGCAGATCAGATCCTCGATCTCGGCCCTGGTTTCGTCGTCGAGCGCGTCATAGGCGGCGCGCATGTCGGCGAATTCGGTGTTACCGCCCTTCGGGTTCACCACCCGCGCCGACAGCAGCGAGAATTTCGCCGGGATCGGGCGGAACGAGGAGTCGGAGTGCCACAGGCAATTGCCGAGATTGAACAGATGCACGCGGCTGTCGCGCGGCAGCGGCTTGCCGTCGCGATCGAGATTGGAGACGTCGTTGAGACCGGTGGTGGCGAGCCGCGAATCCTCCGGCTTGACGACATTGCCGCCGCGCGGATTTTCGCGTTCGCCGAAATTCAGTGCAAACGCCATCTGCTGCGCGTCCGTGATGTCCTGGTCGCGGAACAGCAGCACGGCGTATTTGTCCATGCCGGCCTCGATGTCGCGCGCCTCCTGCGGCGTCAGCGGCTTTCGCAGATCAACGCCCGACACCTCGCCGAAAAAATGCGGGTGAAGCTGGCGGATCGTGACCGTCATGGCGTTTCTCCTGCTCGAGGGCTAAGCGGTTATCCCGCTCCGTTGGCTGAAAAACTACTCCGGCATGGAGTTATGTCAACGTTTCGCAGCGCATGTCCGCCCCTCACGCATTCCGGGCCATCAGCCCGCCATCCACCGGAATCACCGCGCCGGTGAGGAACGAGGCCGCGGGCAGGCACAGGCTCAGCGTCATGTGCGCGACCTCTTCGGGGTCGCCGTAGCGGCCGAGCGCGGTGCGGCGTTTGGCGTAGAGCGTCTTGTGTTCTTCCGGGATGCGGTCGGTGATCGCGGTGCGGATCGGTCCCGGGCAGATGCAGTTGACGGTGATGCCGTCGCGGCCGAGTTCGACGGCGAGCGACCGCGTCAAGCCCGTCACGCCCGCCTTCGCCGCCGAATAGGGGCTGTGCAGCGCGGTAGCGCCCAACGCCTCGGTCGAGGCGATGTTGACGATCCGGGGCGAGGCGGACTTTCGCAAGTGCGGCAGCGCCGCGCGGATGAGGCGCGGATGCGCCGTCAGCATCACCGCCAGCGCTTTTGTCCAGGCCTCGTCATAGCCGTCATCGCCGATCGCCACGCGCACCGATATGCCGGCATTGTTGACGAGGATGTCGAGCCCGCCGAAATGCGCCGCGACGCCGTCGACGACGCGGATGATCTCGTCGCGATCGGCGACATCCAGTCTCCACGCCTTGGCGATCTCGCCCCTTTTCGTGATCTCGGCGGCGACGGTTTCCGCGCCCTCTTCCGCAACGTCGGTGACCGCGACGTTAGCGCCTTCGGCCGCGAACACGCGCGCGGTGGCGCGGCCCATGCCGCTGGCGGCACCCGTGACCAGGACGGTCAAACCCCTGACCGAGCGGCTGAGCTCCTTGAAATCGGACATGCGTTTCTTCCCGGCGTTGTCAGCTGCTATGCTGTTTGGCACCAACACGATGCGGGGCTGACGATGAACGAACTGGATTTTGGCGGCAAGCAGGTTTTGGTGGTCGGCGGCAGTAGCGGCATCGGCAACGGCATCGCGCAGGCGTTTCGCGTACGCGGCGCGCGCGTCGCCGTCTGCGGCACAAGGGCGAGCCCTGCCGATTATTCCCCCGCGCAAGGATCGCATCTCGAGGGTCTCGACTACGCGCAGCTTGACGTCGGCGACCCCGCGGCGATCGAGAATTTCAAACCCGCCTTCGAAAGACTCGACGTGCTGGTGCTGGCGCAAGGCGCGGTGATCTACAAGCGCGGCGAATTCGAGATGGCGGGCTTTCGCAAGGTGCTGGAGGTCAATCTCATGAGCCTGATGGCCTGCGCCGGCAAATTCCATGACATGCTCGGCGAGAGCAAGGGCACGCTGATCATCGTCAGTTCGACGGCGGCCTATCATTCCACCAAGGGCAATCCGGCCTACAACGCCTCCAAGACCGGCGCGGTCGGGTTGACCCGGACGCTTGCGCAGGCCTGGGCCGAGGACGGCATCCGCGTCAACGGCATCGCGCCGGGCCTGGTCGACACCAAGATGACGAAGGTGACGACGTCAAATCCGAAGCGGCTCGAAGGCGCGATCGCGCGGATTCCGCTGAAGCGGCTGGGCACGCCGGCCGACATGGCGGGCGCCGCGCTGTTCCTGGCCTCGCCGCTGTCCGCCTACATCGTCGGCCAGACGCTGGTGGTCGATGGCGGGCTCATTCTCTAAAGCGTTTTCAAGCGAAAGCCTGCCCCGCACTTGATGCGGGGCGGGTACCGGTTCGCGTGAAGAAAACGCGCGTCAAAACAAGGGTCGGAGGAACCGGAACTGGTCTCATCGGTTACATCCAGCGAGAATAAACTCATGGAGTGACTGCGATGGACAAGGATCGGATAGCCGGCTCGGCGAAGGATTTCGCCGGCAAGGTCGAAGGTGCCGTCGGCGATATGGCCGGCGATGCGAAGACGCAGGCCGCGGGTCGCGCCCGCGAGGCTTCGGGCACGGTGCAGAACCTGTACGGCCAGGCCAAGGATGTCGCGCGTGACGCCACCGATGCCGCCGTCGGTTACGCCAAGGACGCCTATGAGAATAGCGGCGATACCTTGCGCGACGGATCGCAGGCGGTGGCGAGGAAAGTCCAGGACAATCCGCTCGGCGCGCTGCTGGTCGCAGGCGGCATCGGCTTTGCGTTGGCGCTGTTGATGACGCGTCAGCCGCGCCGGCCGACGCCGCGCTGGCGCTATTACGGCTGACGTCAGTTACCCGTAGCCGTCATTCCGGTTCGCGCGTGAAACGCGCGAACCTCAGATGTGCAATTGCACATCGGGGAACCCGGAGATTATCGGAAGTGAACATCAGCTTGAGATTCCGGGTTCGCTCGCTACGCGAGCGCCCCGGAAATGACGATTCCTAGCGCGCAAAGAAGCCCGGCACCGACGCCGATCGGCCGACATTGGCCGGCGGGCGCGGTGCGCCCAGCGGCGGAGCCGTTGGCTTGCGCGGCGCGTTTCCAAAGCCGAAAAAGTCCCGCAGCGACGGTGTGCTGGATTGAACCGGAAGCGGCTTTTTCGGTTTCGTCGGCGCGGCCGGGGCGCCGGGGATGACCGTTCCATCCGGCCCAACCGAGGCCACCGGCGTTTCGCCCTTGGCCTGCTCGCGTCCGACCTCGCGGCGCGGCCAGACGAAATCGTCGGCGCGGCCGGCGGGTGCTGCCAGCGGCTCGCCCTTGACCAGCGTTCGCGCGGCCAGCGCATCGACCGCGGCCGGGCGTGAGCCGGGGCCGCCCAGCAATTGGTCGGTGCCGACCGAAGACGCCACCAGCGGCAGGATCGGTCCGGCCAGCGGCCGCGGCGTCGGCTGGCCGGGCAGCGCGTTGGCGTCGGGGGTTGCCGGCTCGGTCGGCAACGCGATCGGCGCGGAGCGCGCCGCCAGCAGGCGGGTGATCTCCCGCTCGACATAATGCGCGAGCTTTCGCGCGCCGTAGGTGGTGAAGTAGACGCCGTCATAGGAGCGCAGGCGCCGCGGCTGGCCTTCGAAGTCCGGACCTTGCTGCACGTAGCGGCCGGCCTCGTCGACGAAACCGTCCCAGACGTCGACATAGGTGATGCCGGCCTTGCCGGCGGCATCGCGATAGAGCGAATCCAGGAACAGCATGTCCGCCGTCGCCTTCGGGCCGCGCACCGCTGGTAGCCCCACCCACAACACCGGCACGCCCTTCGACTTCATGACCGCGATCATCTCTTCGATCTTCTTGTTGTAGAGTTCGACCCAGCGTTCCTCGCGAAACTGATAGACGCCGTTCGGCGAGCGTATGCTCTTTTCCGGGGCGAGGATCGGCGCATCGTTGTCGGCGGCATCGTCCGGGGACAGTTCGGTATCGACCGGCTTGTCGTCGGGTTTCGCGGCGGTGTCGGTTGAGCCGTCCGGCTTGGCGTCCGGTTTGCGAACCTCCTTCTTGTCGGCCTTCTTGTCGCTCGGCTTGTCGGATTTATCGGCCGCGGGCTCGTGCATCGCCACGCGGTCGTCGAGGCCGAGCATGACCACGATGGCGTCCGGCTTTTCGGTCGCCAGGATGCCTTTGGCAGCGGCGGCCCAGTCGGCCGGATCGCCCTTGGGCTGATATCGGATCAGGCCGGAGAAGGTCTTTGACTTGCGGATCACGCCCATCTCGGGCTGATCGGTGTAGGCGCTCTCGAGGCCGTAAGCGAGCCAGTCGGACATGGCGTCGCCGAGCACGAGCACGTTGCGCTCCGGCACGGTCTCGCGTTTCTCCGGTGGCGGCGCCTTGGCATAATTCTCCACCGGGCGCCGCGGCGCCTGTTGCTGGAACGGCGCGAACAGATCGCCGCCGAACCAGCCGCCGCCGTTGGAGCGCGGCTGCGGCCGCGACGGGCCGCCGAAATTGAAAAATTGCGCGGAAGCAGGTCCCGCAATCCCGACCAGCAGCACGATCGCGACCGCCAGCGCGACCAGCGGACCGGTCTCGGTGAACAGGCGCAAAAAGGATTTTGGCTTCGACATGCGGCTTCGTCGCAATGGCTCGTTTGGCTATAACTATAGTAGCTGAATCAGGCCGCAAGCGGGCAGATTCCGGGGCCATAAACCGGGCATCGGGCGTCCCCGTCAAGGGCGCTTTGCAATAGACGTTTTCAGGGTTACCGCCGGGCTCGGGCCCGGAATCACCGTCCCCGCAGCCGCTCCAGCACGTCGGAGGAGGCAAATCCGTCCGCCGGCGCCCCGATCGAAGCCTGGAAGCCGCGCAGCGCCTCCCGGGTCTGGCCGCCGAGCTGGCCGTCCGGGGTGCCCTTGTAGAAGCCGCGCTGCGCCAAAAGTTGCTGCAGTTCCAGTCGCTCGGCGCGGGACAATTCCCGTTCCTGCCGCGGCCAGGGCTGCACGAACGGCGCTCCGCCGCGCAGACGGTCGGCGAAATGCCCGATCGCCAGCGCATAAGCCTCCGCCGGGTTGTATTTCATGATGACGCGAAAGTTCTGCAGCATCAGGAAGCCGGGTCCCTCGGCACCGGCCGGCGCCAGCAGATAGGCCTTTTCGCCGGCGTGCGGGAACGGCTCCTTGCCGGCGCGCTTGATGCCGAGATGCTCCCACTGTGCTGTTGTCATCGCCTTGGCGCGGTCCGCCAGCATGTAATTGAAACCCTGCGGCACCACGACCTCGTAGCCCCAGGTCTGGCCGGCCTGCCAGCCGTCCTTCTTCAAATTGTTGGCGGTCGATGCGATCAGGTCGGCGGGATCGTCGACCACGTCGCGGCGGCCGTCGCCGTCGGCGTCCACCGCATAGCGCTTGAACGCGGTCGGCATGAACTGGGTCGGGCCGAACGCGCCGGCCCAGGAGCCGTGCATCTGCTCGGGACGCAGATCGCCGTGGTGCAGGATCTCCAGCGCCGAAAGGAACTCGTCGCGGAAATATTGCTGGCGGCGCCCGATGCAGGACAGCGTCGCGGTGGATTGCAGCACGCTGCGGTCGCCCATCTGGGTGGAGTAGTTCGATTCGATGCCCCAGATCGCGGCGATCGTATAGCGGTCGACGCCATAGGCCTTTTCCGCCGCATCGAATTGCGGCTTGTATTTGGCGAGGATCTCCTTGCCCTTGGCGAGCCTGGTATCGTTCACCAGGATGTCGAGATAGTCCCAGATCGATTTGGAGAATTCCGGCTGCGAATCCATCAGGTCCATGATGCGCAGATCGGGCGTCAGCCCGGCGGTGAAGCGCTCGAAGCTTTCCCGCGAAATGTTGCGGCGGGCGGCGTCAGGCCACATCGAGGCGACGCAATTGTCGAAGTTCGCCGCCGCTTCCCGGATCGCGGCCGCCGTCATCAGCGGATGGCCGGAGGCGCCGTCCTCGCCGCTCCAGGGCAACGCTGCGCCGCTACCCGGCGTCGCCTGCGGCTGCGCCGGCGCGCCGGCGTTTGGTCCGGAGAAGATATTGCCGAACAGGTTGGAAAGCCCGCCACCGGACGATTGCGCGCGGGCCTCGCCGGTGCATAGCAGCGCCGTCCCGATCACAGCTAAGGCCGTCAGCGTCCGCATCAATGGTTCCATCTTCATGTCCCAACCGTGCCGCAAGTTTTCGGCTTTCAGGAGGCCTCGTCACGGTTTCCAGGAGTTTAACAAAGGCGAAGAATTAACGTTAGGGGTGCGATCTCTCTTTGTTCCCGGCTGCAAACCGGCTAATCAAACCCTGTCCTCCCGCGCCCTCCCGGATATCCCGACACAACATGAAAATCCGCAAAGCCGTCTTCCCGGTCGCCGGCCTCGGCACCCGTGTCCTGCCCGCCACCAAGGCGATGCCGAAGGAAATGCTGACCATCGTCGACAAGCCCTTGATCCAGTATGTGGTCGACGAGGCGAAGGAGGCCGGCATCGAACATTTCGTCTTCGTCACCGGCCGCAACAAGGCCGTGATCGAGGACCATTTCGACCGCATGTTCGAACTCGATGCCACGCTGGCCGCGCGCAGCAAGCAGGCCGAGATCGAAATACTGGCGCGCGACCAGCCGCAGGCCGGCGCCATGAGCTTTACCCGCCAGCAGGCGCCGCTCGGTCTCGGCCACGCGGTATGGTGCGCCCGCGACATCATAGGCAATGAGCCGTTCGCGGTGTTGCTGCCGGATGAACTGGTGCTGAACACGCCGGGCTGTCTTGCGCAGATGATCGAGGCGGCAAGCAAGCTCGGCAGCAAATCCAACCTGATCGCGGTGGAGGAAGTGCCCGAGCACCTGACCCATCAATACGGCATCTGCGGCGTCGGCAAGCGTCACAAGGGCGGCAGGATGTTCGAGGTCGACGGCATGGTGGAGAAACCGGCCAAGGGCACCGCGCCATCGAATCTCTCGATCACCGGGCGCTACATCCTGCAGCCGGAGATCTTCAAGATCCTGGAAACCCAGGAGCGCGGCGCCGGCGGCGAGATCCAGCTCACCGACGCCATGATCGGGCTATCCAAAACGCAAAAATTCTACGGCGTCGAATTCGCCGGCGAGCGGCACGATTGCGGCTCGAAGGCCGGCTTCCTGCGCGCCAACATCGCCTTTGGCCTCGCGCGCGCCGACTTGCGCGACGGCCTCCGCGCCGAGATGAAGAAGTATCTGGGGAGATGAGGGCGAGTTCTGTCGCAGCAACGGGACCGTCATCCTGAGGCGCGAGCCTCTTCGGCGAGCCTCGAAGGATGAGAAGGTGTCCCCGTGGCGCATCCTTCGAGGCGCGCAAGAGCGCGCACCTCCCGAGTGAGCGCGAATGCGCTCATCCGGGGATGAGGGCAGCGTTACGCCACCAGCGACAATGCCGGCATGCTGGCCAGCACCGACTGGTTGCGGCCGCCGGCCTTGGCCGCGTAGAGCGCCTTGTCGGCGGCGGCAACCAGTGCGGACCAGTCCATCGCCGTCGCAGGCGTCAGGCTGGCAACCCCGATGCTGACGGTGGTGACGGTCGGGTCGTCGGACCATTGCAGCACCTTGAGCCGGATGGTTTCGGCGACCCCCACCGCTTGCAGCGGCGACAGTCCCGGCAGCAGCACGGCGAATTCCTCGCCGCCGTAGCGCGCGGCGCAATCGCCGGAGCGCCGCACCGAATCCGAAATGCAGATGGCGATACCGACCAGGATTTCATCGCCGGCCTGATGCCCGAAGGTGTCGTTATAGGATTTGAAACGATCGGCATCGATCATCAACAGCGCCAGCGGCATCTTCTGGCGCGCGGCGCGCCGCCATTCGGCATCGATGACGGCGTCGAATTTGCGGCGGTTTCGCAAGCCCGTGAGGGCGTCGGTGGTTGCCATCTCCTCCAGTTTTTCCTCGGCCTGGGCGCGGCGGCCGATCTCACGCGCCAGGAACATCGCCACGGCGAGCACGAACAGGATCAGCGCCAGCATGATGGCGCCGATCCGTGTCGCTTCCTTGCGCCACAGCTCGAGAATGCTGCTCCAGGGTTTGCCGACCAGCACAACGAGCGGCTTGGTACCGTCGCGCCAGACGAACAGCCGCGGCACCCCGTCCAGTATGCTGGGCGAGGAATAGGATCCGCTCGGTTCGGACAGCGCCCGCCTGACGCCGGCGGACTGGCCGATATTCTTGCCGATCACGTCGAGGTCGAAGGGGGTGCGCATGATCACGGTGGCGTCGTGGCGCAGCACCGAAATGATGTCGCCGGGGCCCAGGCTCAGGCGACCGAACAGGTCATGAAAATAGGAAAACCGGATCGAGCCGGCGACCACTCCGAGAAAGCTGCCGTCGGTGCCGGTGATGCGCCGGCTCAGCACGATGGCGTAGGCGCCGTGATGCAGCATCGGGCGGCTGATGAACAGGCCGGCGTCAGGCCGGTCGCGATGAATCTCGAAATATTCCTCGTCGCTGCGATTTTCCTGGACCGGATCCAGCGTCGAGGCGTCGATGATCAGTTTCCCCTCCACGTCGAACACCTGGATCGCGCCGAAATGCCGCGCGGTCGCGGCGTGGTCGAACAGGATCAAATGCCGGATCGGTTTGGAGACGTCGCGGATCTCGGGCATCACCATGTTGCTCGCCACCGCGCGCAGCGAGAGATCGTAGAGTTCGACGTTGCGGCTGATCTCGGCGTCGATCGAGGAGGCGAGATTTTCCAGCGTCTGGCGGGCCAGTTGCTCCTCGCCACGGCGCATGTCGAGCAGCACGCTGGCGCAGATCGCGGTGAACCCGATCACGGTCGCCACCGACGATGCGATCAGCAATTTCGCCGATAGCCGCCACGGCCGCCTGGCCATGCTGTTGAGCCGTCCAAAGGGCATCCGTTCGCTCCCGAAGCTTCTGAATGCGCTCCGAGTAGTTGCTGCCTGTTTAAGCGGCGACAACGATTCGTTAATCGGTTAACGCTTGGTTGCCGGGACGTGGGCGAATGCTTCGCCAACGCCGGCCTTGTGCAAATCCCGCCACCGAGGGCACCCGTGAACGACTACGACACGCTGCGCGATTATCTGAAGAAGCAGAAGCTGCCGGAATTCGTTCTGACCTTCGAGCAGATCGAGGAGATCATCGACGCGGCGCTGCCGCGCGCGGCGCATCGGGCGTCGTGGTGGGAAACCCAGCGCAGCCCGCAGGAGAAAATGCCGCAGCGTGAGGCGTGTCTGGCCGGCGGTTATATCGCGACGCGGCAGGCGGACGGCAAGAGCGTGCGGTTCAAGCGGATGCCCACTCGTCGCCCCGGCGAAGGCCGGGGCCCATAACCACAGGGCGTCATTGTAGCAGAGGCAACTTGCACCAACGCTTTGCCGATAGGCCGCGGCGTATGGGCCCCGGCCTTCGCCGGGGCGACGAAATCAACTCGCCGCTTCCAACCGCTCTTCCGTGAGAAGCCGCATCGCGGCGTCGGCATCCATCGGCTCGCCGAAGGCAAAGCCTTGGGCGTATTCGCAGCCGAGTTGATAGAGCTCGACGGCGTCCGAATCGGTTTCGGCGCCCTCGGCGACCACGTCCATGCCGAGGTCGTGGGAAAGCGCGATGATCGATTTCAGGATCACCGGCCGGGTGCCGCGGCTGGTGGTGCGGACGAAGGACTGGTCGATCTTGATGGTGTCGAACGGAAAACGCTGCAGATAGGCCAGCGAGGAATGGCCGGTGCCGAAATCGTCCAGCGACAGGCCGACGCCGAGTTCGCGGATCCGCGTCAGCATTTGCGTCGCGTGTTCCGGGTTCTCCATCACGAGCGATTCCGTCAGCTCCAGTTTCAGCGTGCCGCGCGCCACCGAGGAGCGCGACAGCACGGTGCGGATGTCGTGGATCAGATCGTGGCGCAGCAATTGCCGCGAGGAGACGTTGACGCTGGCGAAAATCGGCTCGCGCGACCGCATCGCGCGCTGCCAGATCGCAAGCTGTTTTGCAGTCTGGTCCATCACGAACATGCCGAGATCGACGATCAGGCCGATTTCTTCGGCGATCGAGATGAATTCGACCGGCGACATCCGCCCGAGTTTTGGATGATCCCAGCGCGCCAGGGCTTCGAAGCCGGCGATCGAGCGGTCTTCCAGCCGCACGATCGGCTGGTACAGGATGGCGATTTCCTCGCGCTCGATGGCGCGGCGGAGTTCGCTTTCCAAGGTCAGCCGGTCGCTCTTGCGCGCGCGCATCGCCGGCTTGTAGACGTCGATGCGGTCGCCGCCGATCCGCTTGGAATGATACATCGCCAGCTCGGCGTCCTTGATGATCTCGTCGGACAATTGCGTCTGCGGGTCGGAGAGCGCAAGCCCAATCGAGGCGGTGAGGAAGATCTCGCGGTCGTTGAAGGCGATTGGCGCCCGAATGGTCTTGCGGATGGTTTCCGCAAAGGCGGTGATGCGCGCCGGGTCCTGTTCCGACATCAGGATCAGGCCGAACTGGTCGCCGGCGAGCCGGGCGAGGGTGTCCTGCGGTTTGAGGATTCGGGTCAGCCGCCGCGCCAGTGTCAGGAGAATGGAATCGCCGACCGCGATGCCGACGGAATCGTTGACCTGCTTGAAACGATCGAGGTCGATCACCATCAGGGTCGGCCGCAGGCTCGGCATGGTTTTCGCGAAATTGGCGACCGCGCCCAGCCGGTCGATGAACAATTGCCGGTTCGGCAGGCCGGTGAGGTTGTCATGCACGCTGTCGTGCAGCAGCCGTTCCTCGGCGTTCTTGCTCTCGGTGACGTCGGTCAGCGTGCCGACCACGCGCGACACTTCGCCGTCGGAGCCGACCACCGGCCGCGCTTTCAGCGCGAACCACATGAAATGGCCGTCGGGCGTGCGCAGCCGGAAATCCTGCACCAGGCGGCCGCGGCGCTGGTCGAGCACGCTGTCCAGCGCGGCGCGGAATCGGTCCTGATCGAGCGGATGCAGCACCTCGAGCCATTTCGCGGCCGGTCCCTCCAGCGTGCCGCGCTTGAGGCCGAGCAGGGCTTCGGTCTCGGGGCTGGTGAAAACCTTGTCGGCGGAGACGTCCCAGTCCCAGATCAGATCGCCCGAGCCGGTCAGCGCCAGCGCACGCCGCTCGACGTCGGAGACGACGCCGGTGGTGGCCCCGCCGCCGGCGAAGGCGTGCTGCATCACCGTAAATCCGATCAGCATCACGATCAGCACCAGGCCGCCGAGCAGCGCCGGGCCGACGATGTCGTTGGTGACGCTGCCGGCCACCGTCATGCCGGCCGCGACCACCCAGACCACCAGCAGGAACCAGGTCGGGATCAGCAGCACCGCGCGGTCGAAACCATGGGTCGACAGATAGATGATCAGCGCGAAGCCCGCGAACGCGATCAGCACCAGCGACATCCGCGCGATGCCGGAGGCGACCGCCGGATCGAACAGCGCCAGCGCCACCAGCGAGCCCAGGAAGATCAGCCAGCCCATGGTGATGTGCGAATAGCGCACATGCCAGCGGCTGAGATTGAGATAGGCGAACAAGAACACCAACAGCGTCGCCGCGAGGATCGCCTCGCCCGCCGCGCGCCACACCCGCTCGGCGTTGTTCGACATGTCGAGCACCTTGCCCCAGAAGCCGAAATCGACGCCGATATAGATCAGGACCGCCCAGGCCAGCGCGGCGGCGGCGGGGAACATGATGCTGCCCTTGACCACGAACAGGATGGTCAGGACCAGCGCCAGCAGCCCGGAAATGCCGATCACGATGCCCTGGTACAGCGTGAACGAATTGACCTTGTCCTTGTAGGCGTCGGGTTCCCAGAGATAGAGCTGTGGCAATTTATCGGTGCGCAATTCGGCGACGAAGGTGATGACGGCGCCGGGATCGAGCGTGATGCGGAAGATGTCCGCGGTCGGGCTCTCCTGGCGCTCGGGGCGATCGCCGGTCGACGGCGTGATGGTGGCGATGCGCGACAGCCCGAGATCGGGCCATAACAGCCCGGACGCCACGATGCGATAATGCGGTGCGACGATCAGGCGGTCGAGCTGGTCGTCGGTGTTGTTGGCGAGCGCGAACACCACCCAGTTTTGCCCGCCCTCACGGGCGCGTACCTCGATGCGGCGGACGATGCCGTCGGTGCCGGGTGCGGTGGAAACCTGGATGCGGTCGCTGTCGGAGTGTTGATGATCGAGTATCGCGGTGAGGTCGATCGCAGGCGCGTCACCGCGGACGCTGACGGCGTCAAGCGCTCGCGCCGGTTGCGCGGCGGCAAGAATCATGAGGCCCAGCGCCGATAGCGCGAGGCACCTGATTAGACGCAATGTCAGCTCTCCGCGATGAATAAACGTTTCCCGGCAAAGCGAACCGCCCGGCCAGCGCGATTAAATGACATGAAAGCGAGGAAAATCAAAGGGTTTCCGCCCAACGATCGCTAGCGAGCGTTAAAGCGACAACACAATTTTGCCAATATGTTCGCTGCTCTCCATCCGCCGGTGCGCGTCGGCGGCCTTTTGCAGCGGGAATGTGCTGTCGATCAGCGGTTTGATCCGGCCTTCGCGGAACAGCGGCATCACCTTGGCCTCGATGGCGGCGACCATCGCCGCCTTGTCCGCATTACTACGGGGCCGCAGCGTCGAGCCGGTATGGATCAGCCGCTTCACCATGATCCTGGTGACGTTAACCGTTGCCTTGGCTCCGCCGAGAACGGCGATCTGGACGATGCGCCCGTCGACCGCGGCGGCGTCGTAATTGCGTTCGACATAGTCGCCGCCGACCATGTCGAGAATGACGTTGACGCCGGTGCCCCCGGTGGCCTCCTTCACGGCTGCGACAAAATCCTCGGTCTTGTAATTGATGGCATGATCGGCGCCGAGTTTCAGACAGGCGTTGGCCTTTTCCTTCGATCCCACGGTGACAATCACCTTCGAGCCCAACGCTTTCGCGAGCTGGATCGCCATGGTGCCGATGCCGGACGAGCCGCCATGGACCAGCAGCGTCTCGCCCGGCTGCAACCGGCCGCGCTCGAACACATTGTGCCAGACCGTCATCAGCGTTTCAGGGACAGCGCCGGCTTCCAGCATCGTGAGCTGCGGCGGTACCGTCATCGCCTGGGCGTCCTGCGCGATGCAATAGGGCGCGTAGCCGCCACCGGCCACCAGCGACATCACCTTGTCGCCGAGCTTGTGCTTGCTCGCGCCTGCACCGAGCGCGACCACAACGCCCGCGATTTCAAGGCCGGGCAGATCGCTGGCGCCGGGCGGCGGCGGATAGGAACCCGAGCGCTGCGCGACATCGGGCCGGTTGACGCCGGCGGCCTCGACCTTGACCAGGAGTTCGCCGGGTGCGGGCACCGGGACCGGGCGCGTTTCAGGCAACAGCACCTCGGGGCCGCCGGGCTTGCTGATGCCGATGACGGTCATTTGCGCGGGCGGCTTTTCCATGATGTGTCCAGACGCTAGGATTTCGGTGAGCGGCCTCTGATTAGCCAGCCGCGCCGCGGCTGGCAACCGCTTCAGGGCTTCAAGGCGCGGAGAGAACCGATGGCAACCGAGGACGACGACAAGCCGAGGAAGAAGATCACCCACGAGATCGGGCAGGACCTGTCGCTGTTGTCGGTCGAGGAACTGGCCGAGCGCATTGCGCTGATGAATTCCGAAATCGAGCGGTTGCAGCTGGCCCAGGCGAAAAAGCGCGCCTCGAAGGATGCGGCGAACAGTTTTTTCAAGACGTGAGTTAGTTGCGCGCGATCCTCCATTTCGTCGTCCCGGCGAACGCCGGGACCTATACGCCGTGCACTCTCGTTAGGGCAGAGCGTCAGACACCTTCCCTTATTACTCCGGCCGCGGAGTATGGGTCCCGGCGTTCGCCGGGACGACGTTGTGAGAGTCGCGCAAGCCGCTCGGCCAATGGCCGATATGGCAAATGAAAGCTGAAAATAATCGTTCGTTTACGATTGATTAAGCTTTCTCGTCTATGACTGCGCTTGTCCTCGTTTGGACACCGAGTGGCTCCTGTCCACTCTGTTTGACGCCTCCCTGTTATCAACTTCAAAGCCGCCGGAAACGGCGGCTCTTTTTTTGGCGTCGCGGTACCTCGCCGGAAACCATAAATCGTCTTGCGGCTGGACTCTGCTGCCCGCCTGCGTAATGATTTGTTCATTATAAGCCGGCGGGGGCGCAAAGCCGGGGCGTAACCAGTGGTGTGAGGCGTTAACCATGTCCGACCGTTCGCAAGGCGAAACCGCGCTCGTGCAATTCAGCGAGCGGCTGACCAACTCGGCGGCGTTCGGCACCTTGTTCCGCGAAGGCATGGATCTGGTCGAGGAGACCGCCGCCTATCTCGACGGCGCCGGCCGCACCGAGGCCAAGGCGCTCGACCGTTCCGTCAGCCTGACCTATGCGACCGAAAGCATGCGGCTGACCACCCGCCTGATGCAACTCGCCTCGTGGCTGCTGCTGCATCGCGCGGTCAAGGAAGGCGAGATGACGCTGACCCAGGCCAATCGCGAAAAGACCAAGGTCAAGCTCTCCGCCGCCGATCCCGGCCCCGACGACATGATCGAAAAGCTGCCGCCGGCATTGCAGGACCTGATCGCCCGCTCGATGACGCTGCAGTCGAAAGTCCGCCGCCTCGACGTCACCATCCACGCGCCGACGACTGAACGCGCCGCGATCGGCAACCCGTTGGTGCCGCAGCTCAACCGCCTGAAGGCGGCGTTCGAGCAGTAAGCAATCTGTCATTCCGGGGCGATGCGAAGCATCGAACCCGGAATCTCGAGATTCCGGGTCTGGTCCTTCGGACCATCCCGGAATGACGGCTCCAAATACAAAAACGCCCCGGTCCAAGACCGGGGCGTTTTGCATTTGGCCTCGAATGAGAGCGCTCGCGCCCTCACTCCTTCTTGAGGAAGCCTGAAAACTTCTTCTGGAACCGCGACACGCGGCCGCCGCGGTCGAGCAGCTGCTGGGCGCCGCCGATCCAGGCCGGGTGCGACTTGGAGTCGATGTCGAGGTTCAGCTTGTCGCCGGCCTTGCCCCAGGTGGAGCGCGTCTGGTACTCGGTCCCGTCGGTCATCACGACCGTAATCATATGATAATCCGGGTGAATTTCGGCTTTCATGGCATATCCTCTGGCGCGCCGGCGCCGGTCCTGCAACTGTGTCGGGGATGAATTTGGGCCGCTCTATAGCGCCTTGGGCCCGTCAAAACAAGCCGCGTAGTTGCCGGATTCGCAATCTCCCGGATTTGCCTCGGCTGGCCATGGAGCCTATCTGGAAAGCGATGAAGCGATGGTCCTGATATCATGAGCGCAGTGGAACGGCTTGAAGGCGAAACGTTGCCGCGGCGCGACGTGGAGCCGGCGGAAACCTCCGCCTTCGAGGCGCCATTGGCGCCGCCGGAAGCAAAGCGCAGCGCCCGGCTGCGCCCGCTATTTGCGCTGGCGCCCTATGTGGCGCGCTATCGCGGCCGCGCCTTCCTCGCGCTGATCGCTTTGACGGTTGCCGCGATCACGACCCTGATCGTGCCGGTCGCGGTGCGGCGGATGATCGACTTCGGGTTCTCGCCCGAAGGCATCGCCATGATCAACAAATATTTCAGCGTCATGATCGCGGTGGTCGCGGTGCTCGCCTTCGCCAGCGCGTCGCGGTTCTATCTGGTGATGACGATCGGCGAGCGCATTGTCGCGGATCTCAGGCGCGACGTGTTCGCGCATCTGATGTCGCTGTCGCCGGCGTTCTTCGATTCCGCGCGCTCCGGCGAATTGATCTCGCGGCTGACCGCCGACACCACGCAGCTCAAATCCGCGGTCGGCGCCTCGGTCTCGATCGCGTTGCGCAACCTGATGCTGTTTATCGGCGCCACCGCGATGATGGTGGTCACCAGCCCCAGGCTCTCCGGCTTCGTGCTGCTGGCTATACCGCTGATCGTGATTCCGCTGGTGGCGTTCGGGCGCTGGGTGCGGCGGCTGTCGCGCAATGCGCAGGATACGCTGGCGGAGGCGACCGCCTATGCCTCCGAACTGGTCGGCGCCATCCGAACCGTGCAGGCCTATACCAGCGAGAAGCTGGCCGGCGCACGCTTCGGCGGCGAGGTCGAGCAGGCCTATGAGGCGGCGCGCACCTCGACCCGGGCGCGCGCGGTACTGACCGCGATCATCATCTTCATCGTGTTTGCCAGCGTGGTGGCGATCCTCTGGGTCGGCTCGCATGACGTCCTGACCGGCGTCATCAGTCCGGGCCGGCTCGGCCAGTTCATCCTGTACACGGCGTTCGCCGCCGCAGGCCTCGGCCAGCTCAGCGAGGTCTGGGGCGAGGTGTCGGCGGCTTCCGGCGCCGCCGAGCGGCTGTTCGAAATCCTGCGCGTCAAGTCGCAGGTCACCGCGCCCGCATCGCCGCGCGCGCTGCCGTCGCCGGCGCGCGGCGACGTCGCTTTCGACCATGTCGGTTTTGCCTATCCGACCCGGCCGGACGCCAGGGCGATCGACGGCGTGTCGTTTGCGGTGCGCGCCGGCGAGAAGGTCGCGATCGTCGGGCCCTCGGGCGCCGGCAAGAGCACGCTGTTTCATCTGCTGCTGCGGTTCTACGATCCCTCCTCGGGTGCGATCTCGTTCGACGGCGTGCCGGTCAAGGCCGCCGATCCGCGCGAGCTGCGTTCCCGCATCGCACTGGTGCCGCAGGAATCGGTGGTGTTCGCAGCCAGCGCCCGCGACAACATCCGCTTCGGCCGGCCCGATGCCAGCGATGCCGAAGTCGAGCGCGCCGCCGATCTGGCGCACGCCAGCGAATTCATCCGGCGCTTGCCCGGCGGCTTCGAATCTCAGCTCGGCGAGCGCGGCGTGACGCTGTCCGGCGGCCAGCGCCAGCGCATCGCGATCGCGCGCGCCATCCTGCGCGACGCGCCATTGCTGTTGCTCGACGAGGCCACCTCGTCGCTCGATGCCGAGAGCGAGACGCTGGTGCAGACCGCGCTGGAAGAACTGATGCGCCACCGCACCACGCTGGTGATCGCCCATCGCCTGGCCACGGTCCTGTCCTGCGACCGCATCCTGGTGCTGGAGGCGGGCCGCATCGTCGAACAGGGCACGCATGCCTCGCTGGTCGCCGACAACGGCCTCTATGCAAGGCTGGCGAGGCTGCAGTTCGAGGGGGTGTGACTCTTTCCTCATGACCGAGGAAGCGCCTCATGTGACAGTTCCTTAGGCGGCTTAATCATTCTTTGCTTCGAATCTGTACTTTTCTCCCTCTATCCGGGTGGCTTAGACACTCCTGAGCAACTCGCGGAATTGAACGCTCTCACGTCCACCCAGCCACTTTTGCCGTCCATTGTCTTTACGGACATGAAGCCCTTGTCTGGCTCGTCATTTTTTTCTAGCTCAGTTCCTGCCGATAGCGTGGTGTGATTGTAAGCATCTGGACCGTTCCCAGATGCTCCCGCTTTTTGGACCAGAAGGTCTGTCTCGCAAGCGAGCCGAGGATTGGTCAGGGGCACGCAAATTTTGATCAATCCGAACGCACAGGCATACGCATCGTTGCCTTTCTGGACAACAATTTGCAGCGCTTGATATGGCGGCACTCCCAATGTCGTTGCGGCCTTGATTTCGAAGCCTTGGAGGAGAAGCGAGGACAAAGTAACTTGATCAGTCTTTTTCTGTTGCTGGTTTTGCGCTCCAACAGGTTTGCAGATGAGAGCTGCTGCCAAGAAAGCAATAAAATAAACGCAGAGTTTGGTGGTCGACATAGCGGACTCTCCCAATAGATTTATCCAAAGTTCCCTTGCCCGAATTGATATCAAAAAATGAATACAAGCTGCTGTAAGGGTCAATAGAATTGTGGGTGGGGCAGAGCGATCCCCGCATTCATTTGTTATCGCACGTTGTCCTTTGTTGTTTGCTTTTTTGCCATCACGGGGGCGGACTTAACCTGTGGGAAATCTCGATTCCGACCCAAACGACCTGCATAGACTTCAGCATAAGCAGTTCAGTTAGATTTATAGATCAATGTCATAAAACACCCGAAACTCCCACAAGGGGAGAAGGAAAGAAAAAAGTGTCCTACCCCTTCCACTCCATCCGCAGCACCGGCCTGCCCGAGGTCGGATTAACATCCTCGCCGGCATGCGAAAAACCATTGCGCTCGTAGAAACGGATGGCGCGGGCGTTGTCTTTGTTGACCAAAAGCGTGATGAGCTTCGGTGACAGCCGTTTAGCTTCATCGACGAGCGCCCCGGCAAGCTTCGAGCCCCAGCGATCCGGTGCGACCACCAGCTGATCGAGATAGCCCGTCGCGTCGATCGTGACGAATCCGGCCAGCGCGTCCGCCTCTTCCGCGACGATGATCTCGGTGTTCGGCACCAGCTCGCCGCGCCAGCGTTCCCGCCACCAGGGCACGCGCGCCGCGAAATCGATTTGTGGATACGCTTGCTGCCAGGTCTCGAGCCACAGCGCGATGGCCGCATCTTCGTCCTCGGCGCGGTAGGGGCGCAAATGAAACGGGGCGCTCACGAAACGAAGGCCGTCATGCCCGGGCTTGTCCCGGGCATCCACGTCTTTCTTTTCGGTGGAGCCTCAAGACGTGGATGCATAGCGACTCGGCGATGCCGAGTCGCGTTCTTTTGAAGACCCAAGCCGAAAATATCCGGCTTGGGATGACAAGCCCGGCCATGACGAGGAAATGGGATTTGCGACATCACCACTCACCGTTCCGTCAGCTTCAGCTCGATGCGGCGGTTGCGCTTGTAGGCGTCTTCGGTGGCCGCCGTATCGATCGGCTGGAATTCGGCGAAACCGGCGGCGACCAGCCGCTGCGGCGGCACGCCGAGCGAGACCAGGTATTGCACCACCGAGATCGCGCGCGCCGACGACAATTCCCAGTTCGACTTGAACAGCGGGCTGTTGATCGGCCGTGTGTCGGTGTGGCCGTCGACCCGCAGCACCCAGGCGATTTCGGCCGGGATCTGCTTGTCGAGATCGGTCAGCGCATTCGCCACCTTGTCGAGCTCGGACTTGCCTTCGGGCAGCAGCACCGCTTGTCCGGTGTCGAAAAAGACCTCGGACTGGAACACAAAACGGTCGCCGACGATGCGGATGTCGGGCCGGTTGCCGAGGATGGCGCGCAGGCGGCCGAAGAATTCCGAGCGGTAGCGCGACAATTCCTGCACCCGCTGCGCCAGCGCGACATTGAGACGCTGGCCGAGATCGGCGATCTTGCCCTGCGATTCCTTGTCGCGCTTCTCCGAGGCGTCGAGCGCCTCCTCGAGCGCGGCGAGCTGACGGCGCAGCGCGCTGATCTGCTGGTTCAGAACCTCGATCTGGGCGAGCGCCCGCGAGGTGACCTGCTTTTCGGAATCCAGTGCCTTGTTGAGTTGGTCGGCGCGGCCGGCGGCGTCGTTGCCGGCGCCGGCAAGCCCCTCATAGAGCCCCTTGATGCGATCACGCTCGCCTTCGGCCGATGCCAGGCCGGCGCGCAACTGCGAGACCTGGTCGTCGAGATTGAGCTTGCCGAGCTTTTCCAGCGACAAGAGGTCGTTGAGCTGCGCGATCCTGGCATTGAGCTGTTCCAGCGCCTTGTCCTTGCCGGTGACCTCCTGCGACAGGAAGAACTGCACCACCAGAAACACCGACAGCAGGAACACGATCGAGAGCACCAGCGTCGACAGCGCATCGACGAAGCCCGGCCAGTAGTTGAAGCCGGATTCGCTGCGGCGTGCACGGGCAAGGGCCATTTTGTCAGTTCTCCGCTATCGTGTCCCGGACGCGGTGCAGCGCTCTTCGCGCTGCTCCGCAGAGCCGGGACCCATGGTGACGCGAGATGGGCCCCGGCTCAGCAGCGCAGCATTCCATGCTGCGCAGCGTCCGGGGCACGATCCCCCTAGATTGACGCGTTTTCCGTTCGCCTCAAAACGCGTTCGCTAACTCTTCTCGGGCTGGCGGGCGAGCCGCTCGAGCAGTTTCTTGATCTCGCGGTTCTGTTCGCCCTGGCCGTCGGCCCATTCGCGGATCATCTGCTGCTCGGTGCGCATATGCGCGACCAGGCCCTGGATGGCTTCGGCGAGATTGGCCATCGCGGTGGTGGTGCCGCGGTTGCCGCCGCCGTCTTCCAAGCTCGCCCGCAGCCGCTCGACCGCGCCCTGAAGATCGCCGGCGGGGCCGCCCTCGCCGGAATATTCGCGCACGGTGGAGGCGAGCCAGTCTTCGAGGTCGGTATAGAAGCGGTTTTGCGCCTGGCTCGATTGCAGGTCGAGAAAGCCCAGGATCAGCGAGCCGGCAAGACCGAACAGCGACGACGAAAACGAAATGCCCATGCCGCCGAGCGGCGCCGCCAGCCCCTCCTTCAACGTATCGAACAGCGCGCCGGCGTCGCCCCCGACCTTCAGGCCGTCGATCACCTTGCCGACCGAGCCCACGGTTTCGATCAGGCCCCAGAAGGTGCCGAGCAGCCCGAGAAACACCAGCAAGCCGGTCATGTAGCGCGAGATGTCGCGGGCCTCGTCGAGCCGGGTCGCAATGGAATCCAGGAGATGCCGCATGGTCTGCTGCGAGATCGACATCCGCCCGGTGCGCTCGCCGCCGAGGATCGCCGCCATCGGCGCCAGCAGCGTCGGATGGCGGTCGACCGCAAGCCCGGGGTCGGCGATGCGGAAATTATTGACCCAGGCCACTTCCGGATAGAGCCGGACCACCTGACGGAACGCCAGGATGGTGCCGATCAGCAGCACCAGTCCGATCAGCGCGTTGAGGCCCGGATTGGCGAAGAAGGCCGTGACGATCTGCTTGTAGAGCACGACGGCGACCAGCGCGCACAGCACCAGAAACACCAGCATCCGCACCAGGAAAATCCGCGGCGAGGACAGCTTGGTCAGTTCGATCTCCATCGCGGAGCGGGGAGAGGGGCTCGAGGGCATTGCCGTGTCATCCGTTGCGAGAGACCGCTTTTCGGGCACCAATATGGCACAGCGGGGCGGAGAAAAAAGCCGGTTGCCGGCGGTTTGCGGCGGGAAAAGGGAACTTCGACGTGAAACCGGGCTTAGAGGGGATGCGTATTTGAGGAATGTTTGACGGCTAAAGCGGTTAATGGGCTTTTTTGCATGACGGTTCTTTATCTCGAAGCGCTGGCCGCGATCGCGGCATCGCTCTCGATCCTGATGACGATGGCCTGGCTGGTACAGCAGCGCACCGGCAATTCCGGCTGGGTCGATACCATCTGGACGTTTTCGGTCGGTGTTGTCGGGGCCGGCAGCGCGCTGTGGCCGGTGGCGGGCGCCTCACCGAACGCGCGGCAATGGCTGGTCGCAGGCCTGGTCGCGATCTGGTCGCTGCGGCTTGGCCTGCACATCGCGCTGCGCAGCGCTGAAATCACGGACGATCCGCGCTATGCGGCCTTCGCCGCGGATTGGGGCCGCGATGCTCCGCGAAAAATGTTCCTGTTCCTGCAGAACCAGGGTTTTGGCTCGATCCCGCTGGTGTTTGCGATTTTTCTCGCGGCGCGGTTTCCCGACCCCGCCTTGCGCCTGCAGGATTATCTCGGCGTGCTGATCCTGTTCACAGGCATTGCCGGCGAAGCGCTGGCCGATGCGCAGCTGAAGCAGTTTCGCGAGCGTCCGGCCAACCAGGGCCGGGTCTGCGACGCAGGGCTGTGGCGCTGGTCGCGCCACCCCAATTATTTCTTCGAATGGCTGGGCTGGCTCGCCTATCCCGTGATCGCGATCGCGCCGGATTACGGATGGGGCTTTGCCAGCCTGCTGGCGCCGCTCTTCATGTACTGGATCCTGGTCCACGTCACCGGCATTCCGCCGCTGGAAGCGCAGATGCTGCGCTCGCGCGGCGATCGCTACCGCGACTACCAGTCGCGCACATCAGCGTTCTTTCCGCTGCCGCCGCAAGCATGATCCCGAAAAAGCCTGCCCCGCACTTGATGCGGGATGGGGACCGGTTTCGCAAAAAAGATCATGCTTAAGATGAAAATGGGAGTGGTGACATGAGCGTCGTATCCAGAATCATCGGCACCGCCGAGCGGGTGCCGCTGCCCGATCTCATCATCCGCGCCGCGATTGGGCGGCTTTGCTCTCGCACCGCGGCGCGGCTGGCTTTGGGCGATGCGGCAAGCGACGCCGCCTTCGCCGCGGAAATGACTGATCGACCCATCGCCGAACACACAGCCGAGGCCAACGCCCAGCACTACGAGGTGCCGGCGGAATTCTTTGCCCGCGTGCTCGGCCCCAACCGGAAATATTCCGCCTGCTTCTACAAGGAGCCACAATCGACGCTGCGGGAGGCCGAGGAGGAAGCGCTGCGTCAGACCGTCGACCATGCCGATCTCGCCGACGGCCAATCGATCCTCGAACTCGGCTGCGGCTGGGGCTCGCTGTCGCTGTGGATGGCGCGGCAATTTACGAAATCGCAGGTCACCGCGGTGTCGAATTCGCAGTCGCAGCGGATGCACATCGGGAGCGAGGCCGCCGCGCGCGGGTTGTCCAATCTCCGCGTCATCACGGCAGACATGAACGAGTTCGACCCCGGCTGCCAATTCGATCGCATCGTGTCGGTCGAGATGTTCGAGCACATGATGAACTGGCGCGAACTGCTGAGCCGGGTGCGGTCGTGGCTTAAGCCGGACGGCCGCTTCTTCATGCACATCTTCACCCACCGCACGGGCAGCTACCGGTTCGACCGTATGGATAGCGAGGACTGGATCGCGCAGCATTTCTTCACCGGCGGGGTGATGCCGAGCCATCATCTGATCCGGCAATTTCCCGACCTGTTCGAGGTCGAAAAGGAATGGCGCTGGAGCGGCGCGCAGTACCAGCGCACCGCGCTCGACTGGCTGACGAATTTCGATGCCCGCCACGACGAGATCGAACCGATTTTCCGCGACGTCTACGGCCATGACGCCGCGTTGTGGATGCGGCGCTGGCGCTGGTTCTTCCTCGCCACCTCGGGCCTGTTCGGCTACGCCGGCGGCAGCGAATGGGGAGTCAGTCATTACCGGATGCGGAAGGTCCAGCCCGCGAATGCCTGATGTCCACGCTCAACGAAAGGCTTGCGCGAATGAAAATCCTCGCCGTCGATGTCGGTGGCAGTCATGTCAAAATTCTTGCCACGGGTGAGAAGCAGGAACGGGAAATCGTCTCCGGATCCAAAATGACCGCACGACAGATGGTCTCGCGCGTGAAGAAGCTGGCGCAGGGTTGGGCCTACGACGTCGTATCGGTCGGCTTCCCGGGGCCGGTTCTCGACAATCGTCCCGTTGCCGAACCCCACAATCTGGGATCGGGCTGGCTGGGATTCGATTTCGCGGCGGCCTTCGGCTTGCCGGTGAGGGTTATCAATGATGCGGCGATGCAGGCGCTCGGCAGTTACCGGGGCGGAAAGATGTTGTTTCTGGGACTGGGAACCGGATTAGGTTCTGCGATGATCGTCGACGGCATCGTCGAACCCATGGAACTCGGTCACCTGCCGTACAAGAAAGGCACCTACGAAGATTACGTGGGCAACGCCGGCCTTCTCCGCTTCGGCAAGAAACGCTGGCGCAAGCTGGTGGCAGACGTGGTCGAACGTCTGGTCGCGGCGCTGGAGCCCCAAGACGTCGTCATAGGGGGTGGCAACGTCATTCACATGAAGAAGCTGCCGAAGGGATGCCGGGCCGGCAACAATACCCACGCCTTCATCGGCGGCTTTCGGTTGTGGGACGATGCACGGCCGCCAATCCGCCGGCCGCGGAAAAGGAAATGACCGTTGTCGTAGCGGAAGCGGCGTATTGACTCGCCATCCCAGGTAGATAGCGCTAAATCAGCAATCGGGGCGGGGGCATGCTGAATGCGCAGTCTGTTTTTTCTGGCGGGAATGGCTTTCCTGCTAACCGGATGCGGGGCGGACCGGGAGCATCCGGGTCTGAAAATCAAATATGAGGCGATGGATGCCGCGCAGGGCCTCGTGACACCAGCGGTCATCAAGGATTGCGCGGACAGGATCGCAAAAGAAATGCCCGGAGTAAAAGTGGTGGGCTCTTTCGGTCTGTCGGCCAGAGGCGCCGCGTTGGTTGGAGATCTGCAGCCGTTCCCGTCAGGACCAAATGACAATATTGTCGCGCTGATGGCGCCATCGACGACCGAAGGATTGTTTGGCCAGGAAGGCAAGAGTTACGTTGGATGTTCATATCGCCTTCTGGAAGGCAAGCTTGTGTTTCGCGGAGTGCATAGCCCGTTCGTTCGAAGATTATGATCGTGCATTGATCGGGTCGTGCACAGTCGATTTGTCTCTACGACCGCTCGACACGCGGCTCACCGCGCCTCGCCGGAAAATGCCTGCCGCAACGCCGACAGCCGGTCGAGCGCGGCCTGCGGCAATGGGCCTTTCTGGACCGCGGCCAGCGCGTCCTCGAATTGTTGCGGCGTTGCCAGGCCGACCAGGATGGTGCCCATCGCCGGGTGCGACAGTGCAAAGCGCGTGGCGGCTTCGGTCAGGCTTGCGGCGAAACCTTCCCTGACCAGCGGCATCAGGCGGCGGCCGCGCTCGACATCGGCATCGTAGCTCATGGCCGAGCCGATCGGCTCGGGGGCGGGCCCCGCGATCGGATGACGTTCGATGGAGCCCGACAAGGCGCCGCCGGCCAGCACGCGGATGCCGACCACGCCGACGCCTGCGGCCTTGGTGTGATCGAACATTCGTCCGTAATCCTGCGCCGGATAGTTTTGCGGCAAGGCTTCCGCGGCGGATGGATTGAGCATGTTGTAGACCACCTGCGCGCTGTCGAAGGCGCGGGAATCGATGACCTGATTCAGTGCCGCCGTCTCGCCCACCGCCGTCAACCCGAGGAAACGGATCTTGCCCTGCTGCCGCAGCCGCTCGAACGCCGGCACCACCTCGTCGAGCACTTGGCGGACGCTCAGCGCTGGTCCGCCTCCGGTCGCGGTGATCGAATTGTGCAAATGAAAGATGTCGACCCGCTCCAGATGCAGCCGCGCCAGACTGCCTTCGAGCGATGCCGTGATGGCGTCGGCGATGCGGCGGTAGTCGCTCGCCGGCAAGCGGACCTTGGTGCCGACGAAAAAATGAGCCGGTTTCAGCTTCTGCAGGACCCGGCCGAGGTTGTTTTCCGATTCGCCATCGCCGTATTGCACGGCGGTGTCGAAATAGTTCACCCCGGCGGCGAGCGCACGCGCGACGGTCCGCTCCTGCTCGGCAGGATCGCCGCGCACCATGAATCCGCCGACCGCGCCGCAGCCGAAGCCCAGCACCGAGATCTGCATTCCGCTGCGCCCAAAAGTCCGCAATTGCATCGTTGTTCCTCCGATTGCCCGCACCATACTCCAAATTGCTGTGCCGGCTAATCTGTCCAAGCGACGTTTTGCCCTTGTTCGGAACGGCGCGCTCGCCGATGATGGCGTCAACAAGAAATTGCCCAGGGGAAGCGCCATGATGCCTGTTTTGCGTTGGATTTTCGCAGCCGTGCTGCTGCTCGCCGGCGTGGCGCCGTCCCTGGCGCAGGGGTATCCGAACCGGTCGGTGCGCGTGGTCGTGGGCTTTCCGGCCGGCGGCCCGACCGACGTCATCGCGCGCCTTGTCTCCCAATCCCTCTCCGAAAGTCTCGGGCAGCAGTTCTATATCGAGAACCTCGGTGGCGCCGGCGGCAACATCGCGTCCGGCCAGGTCGCGCGCGCGACCCCCGACGGCTACACCATCATGGCGATCAGCACGGGCTTCATGGTGAACCCGAGCCTCTATGCCAAGGTGCCGTACGATCCGATCAAGGATTTTTCTCCGGTGACGCTGGTCGCGGTTTCGCCGAACGTCGTGGTGGTCAACCCGTCTGTTCCGGCCAAAACGCTGCCCGAGCTCGTGCAGCTGATCCGGGATAATCCCGGCAAATACAGCTATGCCGGCCCGGGCGTCGGTTCGACGCCACATCTCGGCGGCGAGCTGTTTCGTCTGACCTACAAGCTCGACCTGGTCCACGTCCCCTTCACTGGCGCGACGCCGGCCGTGCAGGCAACCATCGGTGGCCACACGCCGATCGCCTTCACCGCATTGCCGTCCTCGCTTGCGGCGATCCAGGCCGGTCAGGTGCGTGCGATCGGCATTGCCGCCACCGAGCGCTCGCCGGAAATACCCGACGTGCCGACCTTCGCCGAGCAGGGCGTGAAAGATCAGGAAGCCGACACGCTGACGGGGATCGTTGCGCCGGCGGGTACGCCGAAAGAGATCGTCGACCTGCTGGCTCGCGAGACCGCCAAGGCCGTTGCACGGCCCGACTTCCGGGAAAAGCTGGCGAAGCTCGGTTTCACGCCGGTCGCCAATACGCCCGACGAGTTCGCCGCGCGCATCAAGCTCGAGTTGGAAAAATGGGGCAAGGTGGTGCGCGCCGCGAATCTGCGGATCGAATGATGGCCCCAGGCAAGCCCTGCCGCCGCGCCGGATTCGCTATTCGACCTTGATGTTTGCCGCCGTGATGATCGGCCCCCATTTTTCGAGCTCGGCCTTCTGAAAGGCGCCGAGCGCCTCGGGCGTTTGCTGTTCGGGCGGATAGATTTCCTGCCCCAGATCCGCAAGCTTTTGGCGCACGGACGGATCGGCCATCGCATGCACGATGGCCTTGTTGAGCGTCCGCACGATGTCATCAGGCGTGCCCTTCGGCGCCCAGACACCGTTCCACTGCAGGAGATAAAGCTCCGGCGTGCCCGCCTCGTCCACGGTCGGAACATCTGATATCGCCGCCAGGCGCTTCCCGGACATCACGGCAAAGCCCTTGATGTTGCCGCTGCGGATCTGCGGTATCGACGTGGTCGGCGTATCGATGATGAAGTCGACCTGGCCGGCCAGCAACGCCTGCATCATCGGTGCGGCGCCGCGGTAGGGGACGTACTGGCAGTTCACGCCGGTGACGTGTTGAAAGAAGACCCCGCCGATATGACCGAAGCCGCCGACGCCCGGCGTGCCCTGCGTGGCCTTGGCCGGATTGGCCTTCAGCCACGCAATCAATTCCTGCAGGTTGTTTGCCGGCAGATCCTTGCGCCCGACGATCAGTCCGGGATTGCTGGACAACAGCGCGACCGGCGCAAAGTCGGTGAGCGTATCGTAGGGCAGCTTGTAGATGGCCGCATTGGCCACATGGGTGCTCCATTGACCGACGCTGAGCGTATAGCCGTCGGGCGCGGCGCGGGCGACCCGGCCGACGCCGATGCTGCCGGCGGCACCTGCGATATCCTCGATGATGAAGGGTTGTCCCAACAAGCCCTGCATGTGCTCGCCCAGGATGCGAGCGATCGTATCGACCGGGCCGCCCGCCGGAAACGGCGCGATCAGCGTCACCGGGTGCGTCGGATAGGTTTCGGCGCTCGCGATGCGCGAAAAGGCCGGCAGCGCGGCGGCGCCCGCGACGACAGGCAGGAAGGTGCGACGTGAAAGTTTCATGAAGTCTCCCTGCGTCGTCGCGCATGCACGCAGACGCTCGATCTGATGCAGTCCGGGTAAAATGCTACATCAGTTGCATAAGCCGTTGGAAGGGGTCGCACCGCCGCATGCGGCCAAGCCGCCGCCCGCCGAGGAGTCCTCGGCGATGCATCAATCGTGAAGTTGCATGGCGTGAACCGCGCGGCCGGTCCGAAGACGGCCGGCGCGGTCGCGCTTACTCGGCGGGTTGCAGCAAGGTGATTTCCGAAACCAGCTCCTTGCCCTTGGTCTCCGGGCTGTACAAGAGCGTGATGACGAACATGATCGCGGCGCCGGTCGTCGCGATCAGCATCGGAACGGCGAAGCCGAGCGGCTGACCGACGGCGAAGTAGGTGAGCAACGGCCCGGTGAAGCCGGCCCAGATCGCTCCCTGGTGGTAGCAGAAGCCCGACGCGGTTGCCCGCACTTCGGTCGGGAAACGTTCGGTCAGATACGACGGGTTCTGTCCATAGATTGCGCCGAGGAACACGCCCTGCACGATGAAGGCGCCGGCCACCATCGGGTAGGAATCGGAGAACAAATAGAGCGGCGTGATGCAGGCGCCGATCGCCGCCGGGATGATCATCGCCCATCTGCGGCCGAAGACATCGGCGACATAGCCCCAGGCGCCGCTCGCCAGGAACGCCACCAGGTTGGCCAGCGCGATCGGCATCGCCACCATCCCCGCGGCCAGATGCAGATCCTTCTGCAGGTGGGTAGCGAACATGCCGTAGACCGAATAGTAGATCACAAAACTGCTCGCCATCCACAGGCACGCCATGACCGTGTTGCCGAGCACGCGCTTGCGGAAGATGTCGAACAGCGGCGCCCGAAACTCCTGCTTCTGTTCGCGCTGAATGCGGCGGTTCTCCACCCACACCTTCGGTTCCTTGACGTAGATGCGAATCCACACCACCGCCAGCGCCGGCAGCACGCCGAGGATCAAGAGGCCGCGCCAGCCGATCTTGTCATAGAGCAGTCCGTAGGCGGCGCTCGACAGCAGAAAGCCGATACTCCACGACCCCTGCAGCACGCCGCTCATCAGGCCGCGCGAGCGCGCCGGCCACGATTCCATGGCAAGCGCCGCACCTGCGGGCCATTCCGCGCCCATGCCGATACCGAGCAGCGCGCGGAACAGGAACAGCAGCGCGAAAGTCGGCGACAGGCCGGCGCACAGGTTGGCCACCGAGTACCAAAGGATCGAGATCATCAACGGCGCCTTGCGTCCGATGCGGTCGGCAAGCCAACCGGAGCCGACGGCGCCAACCAGCCGCAGCCACAGCGTGATGGTGAAAACGGCCGTCACTTCGATCAGCGGCACGTGGAACGTTTCCGAGATCGGCACCATGATCAAGAGGAAGATGGTGAAGTCGAAGGCGTCGAGGGTCCAACCGAGCCAGGCGGCGATCCATGCCATCCATTGATCCCTGGTGGGTTCTTTCCACCACGGGACCTGGCCGGGTATCTCAGCTGTCATTGTCATAGCGGTTCCTCCGGATGTGCTTGAGCAGGCTCCTTTTCTGCAGGCGGCCGTCTACGCGGCCTGAGCACAAACATCGGGAGGAAGCGAAGCCGCCAGCCGCAATTTCAAGACAAGCAATGACGCATTCGCTCCGCCTTGATGGCGGCGGGACACCGACCAGGGTCAGAATCCCGCGCCGCATTCAATGGCGGCTCCCAGACGCTGCACGATCTCAGTCATTCGCTGCGCGCAGTATGTGCGTGCGTCCACGGCATGACAAGGGGAGCATTCCACTAACTTTGGAAGGGGGATGGCCCGTTTCGCACCGCCGCATGCCAGTCGGACATTCTGCGCGCCACCGGCATGCAGCGAAGTTTACTTCCCCAGCGGCTTCAAAATCTTCACCAGCTCGGCGTGGATGAATTCATTGCCGCAGATGACGTCGCCGGTCTTCAAGGGATCGTCGTCGCCTTCGATGCCCGAGACGATGCCACCGGCTTCGCGGACGATGATCTGCCCCGCCGCCATGTCCCAGGCCTGCAGGTTGCGTTCCCAAAAGCCATCGAGGCGGCCGGCGGCGACAAAAGCCATGTCGAGCGCGGCGGCGCCGAAGCGGCGGAGGCCAGCGACCTTGGGCTGGATTTCGCCGAGCTCGGCGAGCGACAATTTGAAGTCGCCGCGGCCGATATGCGGCAGGCCGCAGGCGACCACGCTGTCGGCGAGCTTGCGACGGCCGGCCACCCGCAGGCGCTGGTCGTTGAGGAAGGCGCCCTTGCCGCGTTCGGCGAGGTAGAGCTCGTCATTGGCGGGATTGTAGATCACGCCAGCGATCATGGTGCCCTCGCGCTGCAGCCCGATCGAGATCGCAAATTGCGGGATGCCGTGCAGGAAGTTGGTGGTGCCGTCCAGCGGATCGACGATCCAGGTATGGCTCTTGTCCTGGCCTTCGCGCAGTCCCCCTTCCTCGCCGACGAAACCGTAGCCCGGCCGCGCCTTGGTGAGGTCTTCGAGCAGCATCTGCTCGGCGCGCTTGTCGGCGAGGCTGACGAAATTGGCGGGGCCCTTCAGCGACACCTGCAGGTTCTCGATTTCGCCGAGGTCGCGCTTGAGGCTGCGGCCGGCGCGGCGCGCGGCCTTGACCATGACGTTGATGACGGCTGAATGCAGCATGATCTAAGGCTCTGCGGACCTGAGCGTCAGGTCAGGAAGAATTGATGGGATTGCTCGCAGTGGGGTGCCCTGCGGTTGCCGTCGCGTCAAGGCGGATCATTTGACGCCCAACCATAGGCGCGCGGCGGCTTCCGCCTTGGCGCGATCCTCCGGGCTCAGCTTGGCCAGTTCAGCGTCGAGCACGGGGTCGCCCTTGCCCGCGGTTTTCGCGATCAGGTGCCATTTGAGGCCCTCGATCTTGTCCATCGGCACGCCCAGCCCATTGACCAGCACGAAGGCGAGGCGATTCTGCGCGATCGGACTGTTCGCCCTGGCCGCCTTCCGCAGCATCGCCACCGCGGCGGTTTCGTTCTTCGGCGTGCCGGTGCCGTTGAACAGCGCGATGGCGTATTCGACCTCGGCATCGACATTGTCGGCAAGCGAGGCCGCCCGCAGCAGCTCGACCGCTTTTTCGGGGTCCTTCGGCACGCCGGTGCCTTCCTTGTAGAAGGTCGCGAGCGCGTATTGCGCTTCCGGATTGCCGGCGTCGGCGGCCTGCCGGAACAGTTCGGCGGCGCGTTTGGCATCCTGCGGCAGCGTCTGGCCGTCGAGATAGAGCAGCGCCAGATTATAGGCGGCCTTCGGGTTGCCGAGTTTCGCCGAGGATGCCAGCAGCTTCACGGCGTCCTCGCGGTTGGCCGGCGCGCCGCGGCCCTCCAGACGCATCATCGCCAGCGCGAACATGGCCTCCCGGTCGCCGCCATCGGACGCGCGCTTGTACCAGTCGAGCGCCTTGACATAGTCGCGCTTGACGCCCAGCGCATTGGCGTAGAGTTCACCCAGCATGGTCATCGCCTTGACATCGCCGGTCGCCGCACGCTTGGTCGCCAGATCGAACGAGGTCTTGTAGTAGCCGCGCTGATAGGCGCCATAGACCAGGTCGACATTGGGATCGTCGGGCGCGGGCGCAGGCACGACGGTCGCGGTCGGCGGCACCGGCGTCGCCGCCGGTTTCGGCGCGGCGGTCTGCGCGGGCTTTTTGGCGATCGTGTGCGGTTTCGTTTTCGGCTTCGCCGCCTGCTTGGGCGCCTCGGCTGCCGGAGGCGTGAGCGAGATTTGCGCCACCGCGCTTGCCGTCCAGATCAGGGCGATCGCGAGAACCGATATCGGACGCAGGATCTTCATTTCCGGCGCTATCCCTGCTCGGCGCCGGCTTTGCCGGCAACCGCGTGATACGCTTGCCGGATCGCCTGCTCGATCCCGGCAAGCGCCGCCGCAGGCCCGCGCGGATCGTTCCAGATCAAATCGCCGGCCAGGATGAAATCCGCGCCCGCCGCGGCGAACTCATAAGCCTCCTTGCGCGAGGCGGCAAAGCCGACACAGGGCGGCTCGAACAGCTCGGCCCACCATTGCAGGCGCTCGGCGATGGCCTCCATCGAGGGCCGCTGTCCCAGCGCATCGGGTTCGCCGAACAGCACGTAATCCGCGCCTATCTCGCCTGCGGTCATCGAATCGTGCCGCGTCGCGAGGCCGCCGACGCCGGCGATGCGGTCGGGCTTCAGCGACGGCAGCGCCTCCTGCAGCGCCGCGATACCGGTCAGATGCGCCCCATCGGCGCCGGCACGCGCGACCAGTTCGACACGACCGTCGAGCAAGAGCGCCGCGCCGCTGTCCTGCACCGCCGACGCCAGTGCCTTTGCCTGCGAGATCATGCTGCGCTGGTCGACAGGTTTCAGCCGGACCAGCACCGCTGCGACATCGGCCGTGGCAAGCAGCCCCGGCAGGCTTGCGATCAAAGGCTGCGGATCGTCCAGCTCCGGTGTCGCGAGATAGATCCGCGGCACCGGGCGGGCGGGAACGGATTTGGTGGCCAACCTATGCCGCCTTCTTTTCCAGCTCGGCCTGCCATTCGCCCTTGCTCGCGAGCGAATTCATCTGCGCCCGGTGGCTGAAGGCGCGCTGGCCGGCGGCGACATTTTCGGATCTGCCCGACCACGCCTTCTGCGGCGCCGCCTGCAGCGCGCGGCCGTAGGAGAAGGTCAGCGGCCAGGGCAGGCCGCCGATGGCGTTCATGGCGTTGAGATGCGCGGTCGCCTCCTCGTCGGACTGCCCGCCCGAGAGGAAGGCGATGCCGGGAACGGCGGCGGGCACGCAGTTCTTCAACAGCCGAACGGTTTTCTCCGCGACCTCCTCGACGGACGCCTGCTTTGCGCTTTTCTTGCCGGAGACGACCATGTTGGGCTTCAGCACCATGCCTTCCAGCGCGACGCGCTGCACCCGCAGCTCCTGGAAGGTCTTGTTGAGAACGCGTTTGGTGACCTCGTAACAGCGCTCGATGTCGTGATCGCCGTCCATCAACACTTCCGGTTCCACGATGGGCACGATCTGCGCGGCCTGGCATAGCGCCGCGTAACGCGCCAGCGCATGGGCATTGACGTCGATCGCGGTCATGGTGGGGATGTTCTGACCGATATCGATCACCGCGCGCCATTTCGCAAAGCGTGCGCCGGCGTCGTAATATTTCTTCAGCCGCTCGGCGAGCCGGTCGAGCCCAACGGTGACCAATTCCCCGGGGCAGTTCGGCAGTGGTTGCGTTCCCTCGTCGACCTTGATGCCGGGGATCGCGCCGGCCTGCTCGATCAGCTTGACCAGCGGGGTGCCGTCCTTCGCCTTCTGCCAGATGGTCTCGTCATAGAGGATGACGCCGGAAATATACCGGCTCATCGCCTCAGACGAGCGGAACAGCATTTCGCGATAGTCGCGGCGGCTGTCCTCGGTCGAGGCCACGTTGATGGCGTCGAAACGCTTCTTGATGGTGCCGGTCGATTCGTCGGCGGCGAGGATGCCCTTGCCCGGCGCGACCATGGCGCGAGCGACTTTGTTGAGATCGGCGAGATTCATCGATGCTTCCTCCGCAAGCACGGTTGATTTGCAGGCCAAACTAGACGGTTCTCGGGCAAACCCCAAGATTACTTTGCGAGGAAAACTTGCGCGGGCGCGAGGCGGAACAGCCGTCCGCCCGGGAGGCGCCGCCGGTCATGCGACTTTCGGATCAAGCTCGCCCTTGACGTAGCGCTTGGCCATCTCGGCGGTGGTCAGGACCTTCTTGATCTTGCTGGCTTGCCCCGCGGTATTGAATTCCTGCAGCCGCTGTTTGCAGAGTTTTGCCATCGCTTCCATCGCGGGTTTGAGATATTTGCGCGGATCGAACTCTTCCGGGTTCTCGTGCAGTACTTTCCTGATTTGCCCGGTCATCGCCATGCGGTTGTCGGTGTCGATGTTGATCTTGCGGACGCCATTCTTGATACCGCGCTGGATCTCGGACACCGGCACGCCCCAGGTCTCTTTCATCTTGCCGCCATTGGCGTTGATGATCTCCTGCAGGTCCTGCGGCACCGAGGAGGAACCGTGCATCACCAGGTGCATGTTCGGCAGCTTGCGGTGGATTTCCTCGATCACGTTCATGGCGAGGATATCGCCGTCGGGTTTGCGGGTGAACTTGTAGGCGCCGTGCGAGGTGCCCATCGCGATCGCCAGCGCGTCGACTTTCGTCTCCTTGACGAATTTCACGGCCTCGTCCGGATTGGTCAGCAACTGGTCGTGGGAGAGTTTTCCCTCCGCGCCGTGGCCGTCTTCCTTGTCGCCCATGCCGGTCTCGAGCGAGCCGAGCACGCCGAGTTCGCCTTCCACCGAAATGCCGCCGAGATGGGCCATGCTGGTGACGGTTTTGGTGACGCCTACATTGTAGTCCCAGTCGGCCGGCGTCTTGCCGTCGGTCTTCAGGGAGCCGTCCATCATCACCGAGGTGAAGCCGGCCTGGATCGCGGTCATGCAGGTGTCGGGGCCGTTGCCGTGGTCGAGATGCACGCAGACCGGGATCTGCGGATAGATTTCGGTCACCGCGTCCATCATGTGTTTCAGCATGATGTCGTTGGCGTAGGACCGCGCGCCGCGCGAGGCCTGGATGATGACCGGGGCGTTGAGCGAGGAGGCGGCATCCATGATCGCCAGCGCCTGCTCCATATTGTTGATGTTGAAGGCCGGCACGCCGTAATCGTGCTCCGCCGCATGGTCGAGCAATTGACGCAACGTGATCCGAGCCATCTGTCCTGTTCTCCGCGTTGGGGCCGAAAGCCCAAAATGCCTTAAAGTCAGCCTATTCTCAAAACCTCGACGCCGGGCAAGGGTTTTCCCTCCATCCATTCAAGAAACGCGCCGCCGGCGGTCGAGACATAGCTGAAATCCTGGGCAACGCCGGCCTGGTTCAGCGCCGCCACCGTGTCCCCGCCACCGGCGACCGAAATCAGCTTCTTCGCCTTGGTGCGGGCCGCGGCATGCCTTGCCGCCACCACGGTGCCGTGGTCGAACGGGGCCAGCTCGAAGGCCCCCAGCGGGCCGTTCCAGACCAGCGTCGCGGCGTCGTCGATGGCTGCGATAATGCGCACGATCGATTGCGGACCGACGTCGAGGATCATGCCCTCGGCCGGGATCGCATCGAGGCCGTAGGCGTGCGACGGCGCATGGGCCGCGAATTGAAACGCGACCACGCCATCGACCGGCAGGATGATGGCGCAATTGGCGGCTTCCGCCTTCTCCATGATGCGCAGCGCGGTCGCCGCCAGATCCTTCTCCGCCAGCGACTTGCCGATCGGGACGCCTTGCGCATGCAGGAAAGTGTTGGCCATGCCGCCGCCGATCACCAGCGCGTCGACCTTGCGGACGAGATTTTCCAAAAGGTCGATCTTGGTCGAAACCTTGGCGCCGCCGATGATCGCGATCACGGGCTTGGCCGGATGGTCCAGCGCCTTGCCCAGCGCGTCGAGTTCGGCCTGCATGGTGCGCCCGGCATAGGCCGGCAAGACGTAGCCGAGGCCTTCGGTCGAGGCATGGGCGCGGTGCGCCGCCGAGAAGGCGTCGTTGACCCAGATGTCGCCTAGCTTTGCGAGCTCCGCGACAAAGGCCGGATCGTTCTTTTCTTCTTCTTTATGGAAGCGGGTATTTTCGAGACAAAGGACGTCGCCATCCTTCATCGCGGCGACAGCGTTTTGCGCCGACACGCCGATGCAGTCATCGGCGAAGGCGATCGGCTTGCCGATCACCTTCGACAGTTCAGCGGCGACCGGTTTCAGCGATTCCTTGGGATCGCGTCCCTTGGGGCGGCCGAAATGCGCGAGCAGGATGACCTTGCCGCCCTTGCCGGAAATCTCGGTGATGGTGGGCGCGACGCGTTCGAGCCTTGTTGTATCGGTGACGCGGCCGTCTTCCATCGGAACGTTGAGGTCGACGCGCAGCAAGACGCGCTTGCCCTTCACGTCGACGTCATCGAGGGTCCGGAATGGTTTGGTCATGCCACGCTTTCCACGTCATGGCCGGGCTTGTCCCGGCCATCCACGTCTTTAATGCCAAGAACGAAGACGTGGATGCCCGGCACAAGGCCGGGCATGACGGCAAAATTATTTCTTACAGCAGCTTCCCCATCGCCACGGCGGTGTCGGACATGCGGTTGGAAAAGCCCCATTCATTGTCGTACCAGGCCATCACCCGCACCAGCGTGCCGTTCTGCACCTTGGTCTGGTCCATGTGGAAAGTGGCGGAATGCGGATCGTGGTTGAAGTCGATCGAGACGTTGGGAAAATTGGTGTAGGCTAGGATGCCCTTGAGCTGCTGCTCGCTCGCACGCTTCATCGCCTCGTTGATTTCCTTGGCGTCGGTTGCGCGCTTGGCGACGATCTTCAGGTCGATCACCGAGACGTTCGGCACCGGCACGCGGATCGAGACGCCGTCGAGCTTGCCCTTCAGTTCCGGCAGCACCAGGCCGATGGCTTTCGCCGCACCCGTCGAGGTCGGGATCATCGACATCGCCGCGGCGCGGCCGCGATAGAGATCCTTGTGCAGGGTATCCAGCGTCGGCTGGTCGCCGGTATAGGCGTGGATCGTGGTCATGAAGCCGGTCTCGATGCCGACGCTGTCGTTCAGGACTTTGGCCACCGGCGCGAGGCAGTTGGTGGTGCAGGAGCCGTTGGAGACCACGAGCTGATCCCTGGTCAGCGTGTCGTGGTTGACGCCGTAGACGATGGTCGCGTCGGCGTTCTCGCCCGGCGCCGAAATCAGCACGCGCTTGGCGCCGGCGGTCAAATGCGCGGAAGCCTTGTCCTTCGCGGTGAAGATGCCGGTGCATTCCATCCCGATGTCGACCCCGAGTTCCTTCCACGGCAGCTTTGAGGGATCACGCTCGGCCGAAACCTTGATCTTGCCGTTGCCGACACTGATCGAATCGCCTTCGACGGTGACGGTGCCGGGGAAGCGGCCATGCACGGAATCGAAGCGCAGCAAATGCGCGTTGGTCTCGACCGGGCCGAGATCGTTGATCCCGACGATTTCGATATCTTTGCGGCCGGATTCGGCGATCGCCCGCAGCACGTTACGGCCGATTCGGCCAAATCCGTTGATTCCGACCCGGATTGCCATTCAACTTCTCCTCAAAGGTTCCAAGATCCCGTGCTTTGCGGCCCGTTGGCCGGTTCCCGGGCCATTTTCATGGCCCTGAAGGGCGCTGACGCTGCAATGCATCATAATCCCGAATGTTCCGGTAACGCTACTTCCCATTCGCGCGCTTCGACGCAGCCTCGACCACCGCCTCGGCCGTGATCCCGAAATGCGGGTAGAGATCCTTGGCCGGCGCGCTGGCGCCAAAACTGTGCATGCCGATAAAAATCCCGTCCGGCCCGATCACCGCGTCCCAGCCGAACCGGACCGCAGCCTCGATCGCGACCTTGACCGGGGCATTTCCGATGATCGCCTTGCGGCGGTCTGCCGGCTGCTCCAGCAGCAATTCCAGCGAGGGCACCGACACCACGCGGGTCGCAATGCCGCGTCCGGCTAGCTGCTTCTGGGCGGCGACGGCGATTTCGACCTCGGAGCCCGAGGCGTAGATCGAGACTTTGGCCTCGCCCTGGGCGGCGATCAGTTCATAGGCACCGTGGCTGCACAAATTCTCGGCGCTCGCGGTGGTGCGCACCGGGGTGAGGTTTTGGCGCGACAGCGCCAGCACGGTCGGACCGGTGAGCTTCTCCAGCGCCAGCTGCCAGCATTCGGCGGTCTCGACCGCGTCGGCTGGGCGGAACAGGCGCATGTTCGGCATCGCCCTGAGCGCCGCCAGGTGCTCGACCGGCTGGTGCGTCGGACCGTCCTCGCCGAGCCCGATCGAATCATGGGTCATGATGTAGACCACCGGTGCATGCGACAGCGCCGAAATCCGCATCGCGCCGCGCGCATAGTCGGTGAAGCACAGGAAAGTGCCGCCGGCCGGCGCAAAACCGCCATGGGTCGCGAGGCCGTTCATCGCCCCGGCCATCCCCATCTCGCGGATGCCATAATGGATGTAGCGGCCGGAAAAATCGTCCGGCGTCACTTCCTTCAGGCCCTTGGTGCGGGTGTTGTTGGAGGGCGTCAGATCCGCCGAGCCGAGCACGAGTTCCGGCATCAGCGGCACCAGCACGTCGAGCGCCAGCTCGCTCGCCTTGCGGGTGGCGACCGTCGGCGGCTCGGCTATGAGTTTCTCCTTCAGCTTGCGGATGGTTTCGGCAAGGCCTCCGGGGCGCGTGCGCTCGATCACGCGGCGGGTGAATTCGGCCCGCGCGGCGTCGGGCTTGGCCTCGAAGCGGCTGTTCCAGTCGGCGTGGGCGCTTTGGCCCTGCTTGCCGACATTGCGCCAGGCCGCCAGCACGTCGTCGGGAATTTCGAACGGGCCGTAATTCCAGCCCAACGCCTTCTTGGCCTCCAGCAGTTCCTCGGCGCCAAGCGGTTCGCCATGGGCCTTGTTGGTGCCGGCCTTGTGCGGCGCGCCGAAGCCGATCGTGGTCTTGCAGGCGATCAGCGAGGGACGGTCGGAACTCTGCGCTTTGGTGATGGCATCCGCGATGGCCTTCTGATCGTGGCCGTCGATCCGGACCGCATTCCAGCCATGCGCCTTGAAGCGCGCCACCTGGTCGACATTGTCGGTCAGCGTGATCGGGCCGTCGATGGTGATGCCGTTGTCGTCATAGAGGAAGATCAGCTTCTTGAGCCTGAGATGTCCGGCGAGCGACAGCGCCTCATGGCTGACGCCTTCCATCAGATCGCCGTCGGAGCACAGCACATAGGTGTAGTGATCGACGATATCCTCGCCGAACTCCGCCGCCAGCAGCCGCTCGGCCAAAGCCGAGCCGACCGAGAAGGCGACGCCCTGGCCGAGCGGGCCGGTGGTGGTCTCGACGCCGGAGGTGAGGACATTCTCGGGATGGCCGGGAGTAATGGAACCGAGCTGGCGGAAACGCTTGATCTGGTCGAGCGTCATTTCCGCGTTGCCGGTGAGATACAGCACTGCATAGAGCAGCATCGAACCGTGCCCGGCCGAAAGGATGAAGCGGTCGCGGTCCGGCCATTTCGGATCGGCGGCGTCGAATTTCAGGAACTGCGTGAACAGCACGGTGGCGATGTCGGCGGCGCCCATCGGCAGGCCGGGATGGCCGGAATTGGCCTTTTGCACGGCATCCATCGCAAGGGCCCGGATTGCATTGGCCATACGGGAGTGATCGACGCGCGTCATGATGAAATCCGCCTGAAATGAGAGGCTTGGCAGCGATCCGCCGGATGAAGCGGACAGCCTCGGCACGAGCCTGCTGGCAACGGGAAGCGAGGGCTGGATAGCATCCCGGTTCCATTGAGTCCAAGCAGTCAAACGCGCCAGGGGTGGGAAAAGTTGCTTTGCGGTGCATAGCTTGCAAGCGGCGTTGCGCTGGCCCCGCCGGCCACGTAAATTTCCCCGTCTAAGCGCTTGCTGAGCCGGGAGATTCCCGGCGCGGCCGGCGCATGATCCGGAAAAGTGGGAACCGGTTTTCCGAAAAGATCATGCTCAAACAACCAAGGGTCAGCACCTTCGAATGAACGATCGCCCCGCCAACGGTTCGGGCAATTCAGAGCTCTCATCGGCCGATATCGATGCCGCGACACGACGGCTGATGACGGCGCTGGAAGCGCTGGAAAGCGCGGTCGAGCGGCGCCGCGAGGCCGACCGCGACGAGAACGAGCTGGCGAGCCGGATCCAGGCGCTCGGCGCCGATCGCTCGCGGCTCGCCGACGAACTCGACGGCTCGCTGGTGAAATCGCGGCGGCTCGAGCGCGTCAATCGCGAGATCGCAGAAAGGCTCGATGCCGCGATCGGCACCATCCGCGAGGTGCTGTCGGCCGGAGAGGAGACATGAACCACATCAACGTCACCATCAACGGCCGGCAGTACCGGATGGCCTGCGAGGACGGGCAGGAGGCGCGGCTGTTGACGCTCGCCGACAACCTCGAATCGCGGATCGGACAGTTGCGCGGCAAATTCGGCGAGATCGGCGATGCGCGGCTGACCGTGATGGCGGCGCTGACGGTGTGCGACGAGTTGCTCGACGCCGGCCAGCGGCTCCGCCAGCTCGAGGAGGAAGTCAGGGAGTTGCGCAGCGTCCGTGCCGCGTCCGCCGACCGCGCGCGGGTGACGCAGACCGCGGTCGCCAACGCGCTCAACGCCGCCGCCGACCGCATCGAGCGCACCACGCAAATCCTCAACCGCACCATCGGCGGCGGTGTCGCGATCGGGTAGCCGTTGCTTCCTCTGTCATTGCGAGCCAACGGGTCGCGCGAACGCGCGCCCGATGACAGGCTCCGCGAAGCAATCCATAGCGGCGCAGTGGAAGTATGGATTGCTTCGTCGCAAGGGCTCCTCGCAATGACGGGAGAAGGTCCCAATCTGCCGGCCGAAGCCCAGCCTTAACGCTGGCGGTTTGGTTCCATCGTGGTTACATTGCCCCCGCGAAGCTGTGTCGCGCGTCAGGAGCCATATATCCCCGGGGCCTTATCGATCCTTCAGGGAACTGTCCCTGGCCAGGTCCGTGGACTTGGTCACATGGTGCCCACCTACTTTCGTAGGGAACTCCGGGATCGAGCGCTCCAACGGCCATCGCGGCTTCGCACTTTTGTTTCTTGTTCTGTTGCAAACATTGTTCTTGGCCGGGCTCGTTAGTTGTCGTTATGCCCGGGCTTGCCCGCCTTCGCTAAAGCTTCGGCGGACTAACACAGGAATGCCCGGCGAAGCCTTGGCGCAGCCGGGTCCCGAGCATCCACGTCTTTGATTTGCGCAACCAAGCAAGTCGTGGATGGCCGGGACAAGCCCGGCCATGACGGTGAGTGCCAATCCCTTGGATTCCTCGGTCACATCGAAATCAAGCTTGCGCACCGCGGCGTTGGCGGCGCGCGATGCGTTGAGCGAGACGGAGCGCGCCGCCGCGGCGCAGGCACTGGCCGCGCGCGGACTGCCGATGGAAATGAAACCCGGCGCCGTCGTCGCCGGCTATTCGCCGATCCGAAGCGAACTCGACCCGACGCCCCTGATGCAGGCGCTCGCCAGCCAAGGCGCAAGGCTGGCGCTGCCGGTGATTACCGCGCGCGGCCGATCGCTGATCTTCCGCCGCTTTCATCCCGGCGACCGGTTGCTGCCGGGCCCGCTCGGCATCCTGGAGCCGTCGCCAGCGGCGGCCGAAATCCATCCCGACATCGTGCTGGTGCCGCTCGCGGCCTTCGACCGCACCGGCCACCGCATCGGCTATGGTGCCGGTCACTACGACCGCACGCTGGCGCATCTGCACAAATCGAAAGGGTTTGTGGCAATCGGGCTGGCCTTTTCGGGCCAGCAAGTCGACGCTGTGCCGGCGCTGCAGCACGACGTGCCCCTGGATTATGTGCTAACGGAAACGAAAGCGTTCGATTTCCGGAGTCCGTGATTTGCGCATTCTCTTCGTCGGTGACGTGGTCGGCAGGACCGGACGCACCGCTGTTTCCGAACATCTGCCTGGCCTGATCCGCGACTTCCGTCTCGATCTCGTCGTCGTCAATGGCGAGAACTCTGCCGGCGGTTTTGGCATCACGGAAGCGATCTACCAGGAATTCCTCGATGCCGGCGCCGACGCAGTCACGCTCGGCAACCATTCATGGGACCAGCGCGAGGCGCTGGTATTCATCGAGCGGGCGCCGCGGCTGATCCGCCCGGCGAATTTTCCGAGGGGCGCGCCCGGCCGCGGCTCGGCGCTGGTCGACACCAAAGGTGGCCAGCGCGCGCTGGTCGTCAACGCCATCGGCCGCGTCTTCATGACGCCATTCGACGATCCCTTCGCGGTGCTTGCCCGCGAACTCGAAGCCTGCCCGCTGCGGCAGGCCGCCGACGCCATCGTGGTCGATTTCCATGGCGAGGCGTCCAGCGAGAAGCAAGGTATCGGCTTCTTCTGCGACGGCCGCGCCTCTCTCGTCGTCGGCACCCATACCCATGTGCCGACCGCCGACCACCAGATCCTCGCAGGCGGCACCGCCTACATGACCGACGCCGGCATGACCGGCGATTACGATTCGATCATCGGCATGCAGAAGGAAGAACCGCTGCGGCGCTTTACCACCGGCATCCCCTCGGGGCGATTCGAACCGGCGGCGGGGGCTGCAACGCTCAGCGGCGTCGCGGTCGAGACCGACGATGCGACGGGGCTCGCGCTCAGGATCGCGCCGGTGCGGATCGGGGGCAGGCTGGAGCCTACGCTGCCGGGATTTTGGGTGGGGTAGGGCTAGCGGCCGGCGCGCTCTCGCAACATGGCCTCGAAGGCGGTCTTGATGACGCGGACGAAGGGATCCTTGTAGGGGAATTCCGCATTGTCGTCGTGCACCAGCATCGAGGCATTGACCTCGAACACGACGAGATTGCCTTGTGGATCGAGCCCGCAGTCGATGCCGAAATAATCCAGTCCGACGCGTTCGCGCACCGTGCGCAGCGCCTGAAAATTGCCGGCGCTGAACACCGCGCCGGGATTGGCCAGAAATGCCGCTTCCTCCCGCTGCATCCAGGGCTGGCCGGCCATGTCCGTCGAGACGTGGTGCACCTTCCAGTCGTTTCCGATCGCCAGATGGTAGGGCAGGATCTCGTCGCCGACGAAGATGAAGCGGTATTTCCGGAAATGGCCGTCGCTGGACGCGTAGTCGATGAATTCGATGACGTAGTGGTCGTCCTTTGGACGCCGCGCGAGAAATTGCGCGAGCTCATCGAGGCTCTCGACTTTCTCGAAGTCGTCGCCGCCATGGGTGCCGGCCGGCCGGGCGAGAAGCGGGAACGCGAACGGCAGCCGCGCCGCAAGTGCTGTGACGGAAACCTCGGTGCCGGCATCGAGGCGCAGGATGCGGGGAACGCGGCAGCCGGGGATACCCGAAAGCAGATCGGCTACCGCATCGCGCGTCGTGCGCATGATCCTGCCCGGGGCGTTGACGACAGGCTTGCCGAGCCGGTCGGCGAGATGCGTGGCCACCGGCAGCATCGCCGCGGCCTGGTCGGCATCGGAAATCAGGTTGATGACGACGTCGATGTCCCCGGGCGGAGGGCTGTCGGGCTCGCCGGGACCGAACAACGCCACCGTATCGATGTCGTAGGTCGCGTCCTTGAACAGGTACAGGATCGGCGTGTTGCCGCTGAAGGGAGCGTAGATCGCGAGCATGCGAAAATCCGGCGGCGTCTTGATCGCCCGTCGCCGGACCAGCGGCCGGATTTGCGTGGCGGCGGCGTAGGCGGCCGCGGCGGCATCGAGGTCGCCGGCCTTGTACCTGACGCCGCCGATCCAGTAGCGGCTGTCGGCATCGTCCGGGTCCAGCGCGATCGCCTGTTCGAAATGCCGGATCGCCGATTCCATCTCGTTCAGCTCGAAGCAGACCTTGCCGAGCAGGTAGTGGATCTGGCCGGCCTGCGGCCGTTCCGCCTGCAATTCCTGCAGCAATGCCCTGGCCGTCGGATATTGCTTGGTCGCCATCATGGCCTCGACCAGATGGGTGCGCGCCTCCCAATGTGTCGGCGTCAGCTTCAGCGCCTCAAGGTAAAGCGGAATGGCCTCGTGGGCCCGGCCGGTCCGGAGCTGCACGTCGGCGAGATCGTACCAGCAGGACGCAAGCTGAGGCATGAGCTGCAGCGCGGCCTTGTAGTTTCCGGACGCCAGCGTGAGACGGCCGCACCGCTTGTAGGCAGTGCCGAGCTCGGCGTGCAGGCCGGCTATCGTTTCGGAATCGACCGAATCCCTGCCGGCCGCATCGAGCCCGGCCTGCAGGGCGGCGATGGCTTCGTCGATCCTGCCGGCCGCGTAATGCTCCCGTCCGCGCTGCAGATGCCGGGCCGCCGTCGAAGGAGGGGGCTCGGCGGTGAAGGCGGTTGCGGTCACGGTCGTACCCTCGGCGAGAATCGGTGACGCCCATGGTAGACAAAACCGATTCCAGCGCCCGCCATCGCCAACCGCCGGCGGGCTAAAATTTTCGTAATCTTATGAGCCCGTCGCACGGAACGGCGCTGGCCTGTTCCAATCCAACGGCCTTTCGGGAACGCGCTATTGTCGATGACATCAGGCGCTATTGTTGATACAACTTGTGAATGAAAAGTATTTTCGTACTCTGCCGGTTTTATTGCGCGAACTCATAGGAGAGAACAATGCTGTCCCGTCGTCATTTAATGCTGGGCGCCTCTGTCGCGCTGGCCGCACCGCACATCATCCGCAGCCCGGCGATCGCAGCTAATCCGATCGTGCGGCGCGATGTCATGGATATGGCCGCATCCGATCGCTTCTTCTCGGACTATGGCAAGGCCGTGGCGGAAATGCACAAGCTGAAGGACGGCCGCAACTGGTCCGCTCAAGCGCGTATCCATGCGGACAATTGTCACCATGGCGAGGTGGAATTCCTGCACTGGCACCGGAATTACATCCGGTTCTTTGAAAAGATATGCGCCAAATTCAGTGGAAATCCCGACTTCGCGCTGCCGTACTGGAATTGGTCCAAGAACGCGGGGCGGATTCCGGCGCCGTTCTTCGACCGGCCGGAGCTCAATGTCGAACACTGGAACGATCCGGGACAATATGTCGGCAAGGCGTGGGGCCGGATCGACACCGTCGGGCGCCGGGGATTGGACAAGACTCATGGGCTGATGGACGATCCGACCCGAGGCGGCGCCTTTACATTGGCCAACATCAACGCGATCAAACGGCTGCCATCGATTGACAAGTTCCACCCCGCGCTGGAGGGCCAGCCGCACAACACCGGTCACGTCATCGCCGGCGCGACCAAATCGGGCAAGGGTGGCCATATCGGAAGCGGGTTGTCGCCGCTCGACCCGATATTCTGGCTGCATCACTGTATGGTCGATCGGGTATGGGCGGAGTGGCAAAAGTCGGGACACGTCACCCCTGACCCGAAAAGCGACTATTCAGGGCAATTCTTCGAAGCAGACGGCGCGCCGGCGAAGGCCAACAGCACCGACGTCATGGACATCGCAAACCTCGGCTATACCTACGACATCTTTCAGCGGCCGGTGTCCGGATTCGAATCGGTGCAAGTGGATGCCAAGAAGATCGATGATCTGAAGCAATTGCTGCAGCCCGGTGCCGCTCAGTCCATCGGCTCTGCCGCGTATGCCGGCGTTTCGCGGGTCAATGCGGCCACTTCGATCGACGTCGCGGCGCCTTCGATCGCGAGCCGCGTCACGCAGCTTCAGGCACTGGAGTCGGCTACGGGAACCACCGGCGGGCAGCACGTTTTGGCGGTGTTGAGCGACATCGTGCCGCCTGAAAAGGACGACCTGGTGGTCAACGTATTCGTCAATTGCCCCTATTTGTCCCCTTCCACGCCCGCGAGCGATCCGCACTATGCCGGGACGTTCAGCTTCTTCGGCGCTTCGAAGGACATGCAGGGGATGAGCGGAATGCATTCGGCGACCTATGTCGTTGATATCACCGAGGCGGTCCGTCAGGCCGGTTTGGCCGACGACAAGGTCAGGGTTCAGCTGATGCCGTTGACGGCCGCCGCCGGGGCCGAATCCGGTTCGACGTTCAAGGTCGGCAAAGTGGAGATCGTCAGCGTCTAGCGACCTTGAGAAGCATTCCGGGCAACCTATCTGGGAGGGCAGAGGTTCTAACGCATGTCTCGCGCCGTTCAGGTTCTGTTGCTTGGCGTGGCCATATCGGCTGCCGCGGTTGCAGGGCGTGAGGGCCGCGCGCAGGGCGGCAGCGCATGCGGCGCCGAACCGCGAGAGGGCGGAAGCGTGAATGCGCAGTCAGCGATAGCTACGCCGCAACAGCCGGCCCGCATCGTCCCCCAGGACGGCCCGTCCCTGACTTCGGAATCGCCGGCCCTGCGGCTTACCTTGCGTCCGACCGCAACGGATGCCGACGTACCTTTCCTGGTCCAGGTGTTCACCAAGGATCTCTGCGGCAACAGCGAAACTGGGCCGGGGCAGTTATTGGGAGTGGTGTCGTTCTTTCCGGCGACGATCGGCAAAAGCCAGGAATTCGTATTGCCGGCCCCGGCACAGGGATTTCCCTCGACCGCCAGCCAGAACATCGAGATAACGATCAAGCTCATTCCCGCCAATTCGGTTCGCGAACTGCAACACGCCTCGCTCGAGGTCGTGAAGGCACGCTTCGCCGAATAGTTCAGCGCCCGCCGTTTCCGGATGAAACGGTTTTGACGATGCGGTCTGGATCACGAAGGCGGAAGCGCCTCTTGCAAGGCGCGCAAATATTCTTCCAGGGTCGCGTCCAGGCGCTCATAGAGCAGGCGTTCGAATGCTTCGCTGCCCTTGCCGGACTGCGCGTCCTGTAACGCGCGCAGATAAGCGAGCCGGTCCTCCGGCCGCACGGCGACCGGCGGATAGCCGCCCCGGATCAGGACGAGATTCATCAAAAGGCGCGCCGTGCGGCCGTTGCCGTCGTTGAAGGGATGGATATCCACCACGCGCAGATGCGCCGCGAACGCGGCATCGGGCGCAGCCGGCGCCGCGGCAAGCCACGCGGCAAAGTCGCCCATCAGCGCCGGCACTTCCGAAGGCGATGGGAATTGATGCCGGCCGCTATCGGTGGTCACGTAACGGCTCGCGGTGGCGTAGCGGCCCGCGATCTCCGGGCCGGAGCGCTTCATCGCCAAAGCGTGCAGATTCCGCACGTCGGATTCCGTCAGCGGCGAGCTATGCCGCGCGATTTCCCGGACATAGCGGATGGCCTCATAGTGGTCGATGGCTTCCAGATGGTCCCTGAGCTTTTTCCCGCTGATCGTGATGCCTTGCTCGATCACGAGATTGGTTTCGACCTGGCTGAGCGTGTTGCCTTCGATGGCGTTCGAGGTGTAGGTCAGCTCGAGATCGTAGGCATGTTCGAGATTGACGAGCGCGCCGGGCGACAGCGGGCGCAGCCGGTCCAGTTGCGCCTTCTTCCGCTCGATATCGTCGGTGAGTGCGGTAAGCATTTGGAAATTGTATCATTGCGCTCAAAGGCGGTCACCTTCCATCGCGGAGCCGATTAACGCGTAGGATGGTTAAGCCCTTCGCGAAACCCCTCCTACGGACTTACCTGCACTTCGACGGAGCCGATGGCCTCAAGCTCGAATCGATAGTTCGCATCTCGCTCCGGAAACACCGTCTTCATCACGCTTCCCGTCATCACCACTTCGCCTGCCTTAAGCCGCACGCCGCGCGAATGCAGCTGCGTGGCGAGCCAGGCGACGGAGTTGAAGGGATGGCCGAGGATGTCGCGTCCATGCCCTTCGCCGATCGCCGCGCCGTCCTTCGTTGCGCGCCCGAGCACACCCTCGAGATCCGGCCAGGCGATCGAAAATTCCGACAGCACGATGCCGCCGTTCCAGGAATTGTCGGCAACCAGCGACAGCACGTCGAGGTCGGCATAATCCGCAGCACGATCGTCCACGATTTCGATGGCGGCGCAGACGCCGCCGATGTGCGGCCGGATCGTCTCCGCGGTCAGCGGCGCGCCGGTGAGCGGGACGTCCGATTTCAGGCGCACGGCGATTTCGAATTGAGCCCCAGCCGCCCGAAATCGGCGCGCCGGACGCGCGCGCCCGTTTGCAACACGCGGCTTGCCAGCACCACGCCGGCGATCGGATGATCGATCCCGCAAAACGCCTGCATCGTAGCCGACGTCAGCCCGACCTTGTAGCCCACCGGTTCGCCGTGCTGGCCGCGCAGCAGCGCGACGTAGCGCTCCTGAATGTCGTAGGCGTCCGAGATGGTGGCGGGTCGATCAGGCGGCCCGAGCGGGGTGAAGCGCGCATTGGCCTTGTGCTCCGCGAGCAGATGCTCGGCCGCACGCCGCGCCGCGATGTCGTCCATGGGTGTTCTCCCTTTTTGGTCTTCGGGTTTGATTGCAGCGGATGATCCCGCCGAGGTGTTGCCACGCCATCGGCGCGCGCACTAGGCAATGTTGCGCCGCTTTCGCAAAAATATTGCTGTTTTATCCCGACCCGACCGGAGTCCAGTCGCGGCACGTTCGCGCTCAATCGCCCCGGGCATTCCTGGCGCTCGCTCCCCGCTCGAACGCCTCGATGAAGCGCGACAGAAACTCGCGAAAGGCGACCATGTCTTTCGCCGAAAAGACGGCGAACACCCGCCGCTCGATCGGCTCGACCCGCTGGCGCGCGGCGTGCAGCGCCTCGCGTCCAACCTCGGTCACCTGCAGCTCGAGCACGCTGGGATGTCGTGGGTGAGACGATCGCGTGATCAGGCCCTGCTGCTCCATGGTCTTGAGCAGGATCATCATGGCCTGGGGCGTTACCAGGCAGGCGCGTGCCAGCGTCGCCGCGGTGATCCCCGGCTGCAGATCAAGTTCGAAAAGCGCGACATATTGCGACGGGGTCAACCCGACGGATTTCAAGGCCGCGCTCTTGGCGCGGACCATCGCCTGCTCGGCGCGCTTGACGAGCATGCCAAGGCGCTCCTGCTCCGAAGACGGCCGCGGCGAGGGCTTTTGGTCGACACCTTTGCGTGCGGAAGATTTGTGGGCGGACATTTTGCCTTTGCGGTTCACTTCCATGGCACGATCGATCCGCTCGCGACCACCGAGCCGAACGGGCCCGGTTCCTGCCGGCCGACGTGGACGAGTTCGCCATAGAAGGATGGGTGCGGCGAGGGGTCGAGCGCGAGGTCCAATAGGGGCCCGGCGACCTCGTCCGGCTGGGGCGCGCCGGTCAGGTCGAGCCATGGGCGCGAGGCTCCGGTATCGATCAGGCCCGGCGAGATCGACGCGATCAGGATTCCGCGCCGCAAATCGTCGGCGCGACGCTGATCCGCGAGCACGCGCACCGCCGCGACCTGGCCGATCTTGGACGGGATGTTGATCCAGGCCGGCCAGGCCTGTCCCGGCGCGCGGCCGGAGCGCACCGCGTCGCGCCAGCGGCAGACCGCGCGATCGACATCGTCGAGCGATTGCAGGTTTTCGAACCGCGGATGCAGCGCCGGCGCCAGCGCGCGCAGGCTGCCGGCCCGGCTCGCAACCACGAACAGTCGTCCGCCATCGCGCAGCAGCGGGGCGAAGTTGCGCAGAACATGCGTGGTGCCGAGATTATTGGCCTCGACATAGGTGTCGATCACGGCGCGGGGATCGTCGTCGGGCTGCACCCTCGTGTAGTGATTGGAAAACACGATGTCGACGCCGCCATGGCGCTCGGCCAGCAGGTCCGCGAAGCGTTCGACCGATTCGGGCCTGGCGACATCAAGCACCTCGCCGCGCACCTCGGCGCTGGCGTTCGACAGGCGCGACACCGATTCGGCGACCCGAGCCGCGTCGCGTCCCGTCAGATACACGGTGTCGGCGGGTTCAAGCCGCTGCGCCAACCCTTCGGCGAGCGAGAAGCCGAGGTTGCGCGTCGCGCCGGTGATCAAAGCTACTCTATCCATAGCCTTATTGTTATCAACCTATTGATACGAGTCAATATGATTTTCGGTTTCTGCCGCGGCGGATTGCGCCTCTGGGAAGCGGGAACTGATTTGCCCGCCGTGTCGGGCGCCCGGCATTCCCCGCGCCCTCATGGAGGGGGCGGGAAATAAATAAATGGATACCTCGCGTAAAACACATGCGGAGAGATAGCGGAGGTGTGTCTTGCCGTCATTGCGAGCGCAGCGAAGCAATCCACACTTGCTTTGTTGCGCCATGGATTGCTTCGCTGCGCTCGCAATGACGGTGCTTGGGGCCGAGACCTCGCCCTACAAATATAAATTGAAATGACGGAACCGTTTCTCACCATGGTCATTGTCAGTGCGATCCCCCGGAATGGAGGGATCGAGATGAAACAGTCAGCAGCCCGAAATGGTCAAATCTCTCTCAGCCCTGGCGATCTTCTTCATCCTCGGAGCGGCGGTGATCGCCTTGCCGGGCTTCGCCCCCAAGGTGGAAGCCGGCGAGCCCGCGGCGCTGGCCAAGGCAGACCGGCTGGAACTCCACGTGGCGGCCTCGAATTGCTCGACCCAGGTCTGGCCTGATATCGCCGCCTCCTGTCTGCGAAACGCGAATTCAGGGGCGAAAATCCTGCAAGCGCGCCTTGTCGGCGTCCAACGCTGAGCATCGCGCGACTTCTCCCGTCTATCCCGCCAGCAAATTGGATGCCTCATGACATATCCCGCACCCGAAGGTGACGGCCAGATCAGCCGCGTCCATAGTGCTGCGCTCTGCAGGGAAATCGGCGAGCGGCTTGGCGTTTTTCTGGACTTGAAGCCCGCTCAAATGCCGCCGCATCTGGCGATGCTCGTCGGACGACTGCGCGATGAGCCCGCTGGAATCAGACCGGATCCAAATCCATGAAAGACTTCGCAAACGCGTCTTTCCCACCCGACACGATCGGCATCATGACGCTGGCCATGGAAAGCGCGCTCGCCGCACTCCCTCATCCGGTCGGCTCGGCGCGGATCCAGTCGCTGGCCGAAACCATTCTGCGTTCCGCCAAGGAAGGCGAAAGCGATCCCGCGGTGCTGGCGCGAATGGCCTTGCTTGAACTCACTATCTCACCGCGAGACTGAATCGCTGCCCGGCGCGGGAATAGCGAATTCCCGATCAGGTTCCGGTCCCGACGAAAGGCTCGGGTGAAGCGAATTGGCTCGCTATTTGTCCGGGATAAGCGCAGCACTGTTCGGGCCATCTCGCTCAGCGCCGCTGCGCGCTGTCGGATCCATCGCGAAACAGTGAGCCCGCTTATGTCAACCAATTCGATCGCGGTACCGAAGGTTCTCGTCGTCGAAGACGAGATGATTCTGCGGATGCGTGCCGTGGACATCGTGGAAGATGCCGGCTTCCATCCTGTCGAAGCCGTCAACGCCGACGAGGCCATCTCGATTCTGGAGTCGCGCTCGGATATATCGCTACTGTTCACCGATATTCAGATGCCCGGCAGCATCGACGGGCTGAAGCTGGCGCACGCGGTGCACGACCGTTGGCCTTCCATCAAGATCATCCTGGTTTCCGGTCAGGTGAAGCCCACCGATGCGGAACGGCCGGCGGATAGCCGCTTCTTCGGCAAGCCGCTGGGCGTCGCGCAAATGATCGCCGAATTGCAGGCCATGGTGGGCGAGGGCGCGCTGAAGATCGTGCCGAGCGCGACCGAGTTGCCGCAGGACGATGCGTCTCACTCCATGGCGCCCATCGAGGCGTCGCCCCGCTCCGCGCAGGAGGTCGTCCTGTCGGCGGAGAACGACAGTCTTCGTCTGTTGCTGGAGCAGGCCGGCATCGACGCCGAGACCCTGCTGGTCCAGGCCGGTATCGACGCCAAGGAGCGGGAGGCCGCCGACAAGCTGCAGAAGCTGATCCTCGGCGAACTGCATCACCGCATCAAGAATACCCTCTCCACCGTGAGCGCGATCGCGTCGCAGAGTTTTCGGGCGGCGCCGAGTATCGAGCACGGACAGAAAGCCATGGAGGGCCGGCTGACCGCATTGACACGGGCCCACGATGTGCTGATGCAGGTCAGCTGGGCGAGTGCGAGCCTGATCCATACCTTCGGCAGCGCGACCGAGCCCTATGAAAGCCAGGGCGCCCGGCGCTTCCATTTCAACGGGCCGGATATCCAGATTACCTCCAGCGCCGTGATTGCGCTGGCGATGACGTTCAACGAGCTATGCACCAACACCACCAAATTCGGCGCACTCTCCGTCCCCGCCGGCCGCGTCGAGATCGCATGGACGGTGGACGAGCCGAAGCAGCGGCTGCGCCTGTTCTGGACCGAGCGAGGAGGACCCGTTGTCCGGCCTCCGACGCGGCGAAGTTTCGGCACCCGCATGATGGAGTCGCTCGGCCAGCAATTGAACGGCCAGGTGCAACTCGCCTACGAACCGTCAGGATTTGTCTACGCGCTGGATGTGCCGCTCGGCTCGGTTATGGCGGCCGCGTGACGATGGTGGCGGGCGCATCGCGCTATCAAATCAACCTCGTCATGCCCGGCCTCCGTGCCGGGCATCCACGTCTTCACCTTGCTCAAGTAAGAAAGACGTGGATGCCCGGATCAAGTCCGGGCATGACGAAAATGTCGCAGCGAGCAATCCACGCGAGATGTAATCGCTTCAACCTCGATTACTCCTCCGCCGACTGTTTGCGCAGCTCCGCCACGTCGCTGGCCGTCAGCTGCGAGCCCTTCGCTCCGAAGCGGGCGGTGACATAGTTGGCCAGCGAGGCGATCTCGGCATCGGAATAGGCATCGCCGAACGCCGGCATCGAGATCGCGTCGGGCGGGTTTTTGCGGCTGGTCCCGGAGATCACCACCTGCACCACATTGACGCCGGAGGGATCGTTGACCGCCCAGGCGCCGGCGATGGTGGCAAAGGGCGAGATCGGGCTTTCGCCGGTCCAGCCGTGACAACTGACGCAGGCGCCTTCGAACACCATTTTTCCGCGCGCATCGGCCGTGCCGCCCTGCTTGTGTGAGGCCGGCGCCGGCGGCGCCACGCTCGCCGGCAGGTCGGGCGAGGCGATCGCGGGCACGGTCCTCAAATACGCCACCACGGCGCGGACGTCCTCCGGAGCGAACTGGCTGAAACTGCGGTCGACCGCTTCGCCCATCGGTCCGGATGCGGTGCCGTGGCCGTCGGCGTGTCCGATGGCGAGATAGGAAACGAGATCCTCGTCGCGCCAGCCGCCGATGCCGGTGGCCTTGTCGGAGGTGATGTTGAAGGCGCGCCAGCCCGCGGTGACGGCGCCTGCGAATTTCTTGCGGTTGTCGAGCGCGAAGGCGAGATTGCGCGGCGTGTGGCATTCGCCGCAATGCGCCAGCGCCTCGCTGAGATAGGCGCCGCGATTCCATTCCGGGCCCTTCGCAGGATCAGGCTCGAAGCGGGCGTCCGCATTGAAAACGGCGGACCAGAACATCATCGCCCAGCGCTGGTTGAACGGAAAGGCCAGCGTATTTTCGGGTGCCGGCGCATGCACCGGCGGCAGGCTGAACAGATAGGCCTTGATCGCCAGCGCGTCGGCGTCGGTCATATAGGTGTAGGACGGGTACGGCATCGCCGGATAAAGCCGCGCGCCGTCGCGCCGGATGCCGCGATGCACGGCATTGAGAAAATCCTGGTCGCTGTAATTGCCGATCCCGGTTTCCTTGTCGGGCGTGATGTTGGTCGAGTACAGCGCGCCGAACGGCAGCTTGAAGCCGACGCCACCGGCATAGGGCTTGCCGCCGCCCGTGGTGTGGCAGGCCTCGCAATCCGCGGCGTGCGCGAGATAAGCGCCGCGCTCGACCAGACTGGCTTTCGCCAGCGCGGACGGGACGCCGGTCGGATCGGCGCCGTGATAATCGGCCAGCGTCACTTTCGCGCCGTCTGCGAAGGCCATCGGGCCGGGACCGCGGATGAACCAGACAGCGGCGGCGAGCACAAGCACGGCGATGCCGACAACACCGAGGAGAATGCGGCGCGCGGCGATGCTCATGACTTTCTCCCCACAGCTAACAGCGTGCGGTCGATCGGCAGCCGCCGCAAGGCGACGCCGGTCGCGGCATAGATCGCGTTGCGCAGCGCCGGCGGGCCCGCGGTGACGCCGGTCTCGCCGATGCCGCCGGGCGCCTCGCCGCTCTTGATGACATGAACCTCGATTCTCGGCGCCTGGTCGATGCGCAGCATGCGGTAGTCGTTGAAATTGGATTGCTGCACGCGGCCCTTGTCGATGGTGACTTCGCCATAAAGCGCCGCCGTCAGCCCAAAAATCAGCCCGCCTTCGAGCTGCGCCATGACGGTATCGGGATTGACGGCAATCCCGGTATCGACCGCGCAGGTGACGCGGCGCAACTTCACCTCGCCTTGCTCGTCGATTTCCGCTTCCACCACGGTGGCGATGAAGCTCGCGAACGACGGCTGCACGCTGACGCCGCGTCCGACGCGCGCCGGCAGCTTCTCGCCCCAGCCGGATTTCTCCGCCGCCAGATTCAGCGCGGCGAGGAAGCGCGGAGTCTTGGCCAGCATGCCGCGGCGGAAATCCACCGGGTCCTTGCCGGCCTTCTTCGCCAGCTCGTCCATGAAGCATTCGATGGCGAACACATTGTTGTTGGGGCCGACGCCGCGCCAGAACCCGGTCGGCACCGCCTTGGGTTCGGCGCGGACGAATTCGACATGCAAGTTCGGGATGTCGTAGGGAATGTCGATGGCGCTATCGACGCCGTCGATGTCGACGCCCTTCTGGAAGCCGGCCGGAAACCAGCGCGCCATGATGGACGAACCGCTGACGCGATACTTCCAGCCGACAATCTTGCCGTCGGACAAGGTCGCGGCGATGGTGTCGCGATAGACCGGGCGATAGACGTCGTGCTGGATGTCCTCCTCGCGGGTCCACACCACCTTGACGGGCCCATCGACCTGCTTGCCGATGAGCACGGCCTTGACCACCATGTCGGCCTCGAGCTTGCGGCCAAATCCGCCGCCGAGCAGATGGTTGTTGACGATCACCTTGTCGACCGGCAGGCCGGCCGCCTTCGCCGCCTCCGACTGCACCCGCGTCATGACCTGCGTGCCGGTCCAGATTTCGCAAGCGTCGGCCGTGACATGAACCGTGGCGTTGATCGGCTCCATGGTCGCATGCGCCAGAAACGGCAGCTCGTAGGCGGCCTCCAGCAGGTCGCCGGTGGCGAGGCCCTTGTCGATATCGCCGACCGATTTGGCGACCGCGCCGTCCTTCGCGCTGGCGGCGCGCAGATCCTGCCAGATGTCGCTCGAGGTGAGGCCCGCGTTCGGGCCTTCGTCCCAGTCGATCACGAGCGCATCGAGGCCTTTCTTGGCCGCCCACATATGATCGCCGACCACGGCGACGAAATCGTCTGATACCACGACCTTCTGCACGCCCGGGATTTTTCTGGCGGCAGCGTCGTCGACTTTGGCGACCTTGCCGCCGAACACCGGACAGGTTTTCAGCGTGGCGAACTTCATGTTGGGCAGCATCGCGTCGATGCCGTAGACCGCCTTGCCGTTCGTCTTGTCGGGGGTGTCGAGCCGCTTCAGCGGCTTGCCGATCAGGACAAAGTCCTTCGGGTCCTTGAGCGGGACGTCCTTCGGCGGTACCTCGCTGCTCGCGGCAAGCGCAAGCGCGCCATAGGAAAGCGTGCGGCCGCTTTCCTTGTGCGTGACCTCGCTATTGGCCGTCGTGCAGCTCGCCGGATCGACCTGCCATTGCTTGGCGGCGGCCTGCACCAGCATCGCGCGCGCGGTGGCGCCGGCCGTGCGCAGATGCGGCCACCACGCCCGGATCGAATTGGAATTGCCGGTGGCCTGAATGCCGAACATCGGATTGCCGTAGAGCTTGTCGCTCGGCGGGGCATGCTCGAGCACGACTTGCGCGAAATCGGCGTCGAGCTCTTCAGCCAGAATCATGGATATCGAGGTGTAGACGCCCTGTCCCATCTCGACCTGCGGCATCACCAGCGTGGTCGTCCCGGCGGGATCGATGCGGATCAAGGCGTTGGGCGCGAATTTTCCGGCCGTGTCATCCGGCGGCTGTACCGGTTCGTTCACCGGCGCGGCGCCAACCGGCAGATGAAACGCGATCAGAAAACCGCCCGCCAATCCGCCGGTCAGCAGCGCGCGGCGCGAAACGCCATCGGAAATCTTCTGGGCAATCGCCATGACAAGCTCCTACGACTGACGTTGCGAGGCAGCCTTCTTGATCGCCGCGCGAATGCGCACATAGGTGCCGCACCGGCAGATGTTTCCCGCCATCGCGGCGTCGATGTCGGAATCATCGGGGTTTGGCGTGGCCGCCAGCAGCGCCGCTGCCGACATGATCTGGCCGGATTGGCAATAGCCGCACTGGATCACTTCGAGATCGAGCCAGGCCTTCTGCACCTTGGCGCCGACAGGCGTGGCACCGACGCCTTCGATGGTGGTGACGGCGCGATTCTGCACCAGGCCGACCGGCAGCATGCAGGAGCGCACCGGCTTGCCGTCGACATGCACCGTGCAGGCGCCGCACTGCGCGATGCCGCAGCCGAATTTGGTTCCGGTCATGCCGAGAATGTCGCGCAAAACCCACAGCAGCGGCATGTCCGCCGGCGCGTCGAACGACTTCGGCTCGCCGTTGATCGTCAGGGTGGTGGCCATCAGAACCTCCAATCCGGCAGTCGCCGGACCTAGTGTTCGCACGACGCTTGAGAAAGTGCCGATTGAGGCGATGAAGCAATTATACCCCGGTATGATCCATCAAGAAAACGGAACTATTTTTCTCAATGCCGGCTTGTATTGCCGCCGCCGCCCACGATATTGCGCGCGCGATGCGGCGGTTGCGGCGGACAGCGCGGGCAGGCCCGCTTCCGGCCGAAATAGCGTTTTGCGTTCACGCGTCAGGAAATGGCCGCAGCCATCCGGGCCCGGCGGCGACGCACCCCGATCGTGCGCATGGTGGCGTAGGCGATCAGGAAGAGTGCGGCCTTGCTGACAATCGCATAAACCGACATCACCGCCGACCATGTCACCACGCTATAGTTCAGCGCTACGACCAGGTTGAGCACGGCCGAAAAGAACATCAGACCGGCCCAGACGTAGCCGAAGATGAAGGCGATATCCGGCACGATCTCGATGGCGACGGGGGGCAGATAGCGGTTCATCCAGCCGGGCTTCAACATCACGATGCCGACGATGGTGTAGATCACGCTGGGCTTGATCATCACGAACCGCGGATCGTTGGTCAGCAGCGTCGCCGTGCCCGCGCCCAGCACCAGGAACAGGCTCATCCACTGCATGGTGTCGATCGGCTTTTTGCGCGCGAACTGCCAGCCGATCTGGGTCACTCCCAGCGCCATGCCGAGCACGACAGACAGAGTGATGTTGTGCGTCAGCAGATAGAGCACGAGGAAAAAGAACGTCGACGCCATGTCGAGCAGCAAGAGCTTGCCCGCTTCGAACAGGTTCTTCATGAAAGGCTCAACTCCTCGGGGACCGGCCCCTGTTACACCAGGGATCGCGCCTCGGCGAGAGCCTTACGCGTGCCCCGGATGCTGCGCAGCGCTCTCGGGATCGCGCGTAGCGCGACTCCGGCGGTGCGCTGCTGATCCGGGGTCCACTGGATTCGTCATCCCCTTGGGTCGGCTCTGCGGTGCATCGTGAAGGACGCTGCACCGCGTCCGGGACACGGGGTAGACCCCGTCACACCGTCTCACGATTGCCGAAAGCCCATGCGGAAGGCGCCCCAGTGGCGGCCGCGGACGTGGATCGGCGAGGACAGGTCCTTCATCAGCACGAAATTGCCGCCGCCCATGTCGCGCCGGTAGGTCTGCAGCAAAAACGGTTTTGTGTTGGCCGCGACCTTCTTCACCGCACGATCATTGAACAGCCGCTTGTTGCGGCAATTGGCGTTATTCCAGACCGGATCGGGTCCCTGCGGCAGGCGATAGTTCGGATTATGGGTTGGGAGGTAGCCGCCCCTGGCCCATGCGACGCAGAACACGATCCGGGGGTCGCTCTTCTGGATCGGGTCCTGGATGGCGGGGAGGATGCGGTCGGTCAAGGCGACATAGTCGGTGAGATATTGCTTGGGGTCGGTGCCGGGGATTTCCCGATAATTCTCGTCCATCAATTGATCGAGCCGGATCTCGCCGCGCTCGATCGCGCTCTCGAACGCCGCCGAGATCCGTTTTGCGCTGTCGATCACGACGCGGATCAGCGGACTGTCGGGGGTCTCGACGCCGCTGGTGGCGATCAGCTCGATCAGCCCCTCGGAGGTGTCGAGCAGCTTGGCCACCCGCTGGTCGGCGTCTTTCAGGTCGGTCGACGACAGCACCACGCCCTTGGCGAGCCCGCCGAGTTCGTCGATCACCATGTCGCAATGCGCAAGATTGGAGGTGGCCGCCTTGGCGACGCCGTCGATCTCGCGGCCGACGGAGGTGAAGCCGTCCCTTACGCGCGCGATGATGCCCTGGATCTGGCGGGCGCCGTCGCCGGCGTTCTTGGCCCGCAGCGAGGCGTCGCCGCTGGCGCCGATCAGGCTGCCGACCTGGCCGTCGAGATCGCGAACGGTTTCGCCGATCAGCTGGGTGGCCTGGCGCGTCGCCTCCGCCAGATTCTTCACTTCGCTTGCAACCACCGCAAAGCCCCTGCCGGCGGCGCCGGCGCGCGCGGCCTCGATGGTCGCATTCAGCGCCAGCAGGTTGGTCTGTTTCGCAATCGCCTCGATCGAGCCGGATACCTTGGCGACCTGCGCGAGCGCCGCGCCCACCGCGCCGAGCCGCTGCTCGATGCGGCCGACGGCGTCGATCAATTCGGCGATGTGGGTCACCGCGGTCTCGACCGCGGCGCCCGATTGGGTGATTTCGCCGACCGCCGCGGTGGTGGCCGCTTGCACCGCCTGCGAGGCGCCGGCGATGTTGTGATTGGCCGAAACCATGGTCTCGGCGGTCTTCTGCAGATGTCCGAACCGCTCGGACTGGCTGGATACACGGCCGGCGACTTCCTGCAGGTTTCCGGCCACGTCCGCAAGCTCGACCCCGAGGCCGCCGATCCGGTTGGACAATTGATCGACCAGACGTTCGGCCTCCGAGGGCGCGGCCGCGGCGCGTTCCAGCTCGATGGGCTGCGCAACGGGCATCTCTGGGTTTCTCCGGCTAACTTGTTGGTTCATATCGATCAGGAACTTTCTCGTTCAAAGCTTGTACGCGGTGCGGAATCCGCCCCAGTGCCGCCCCTGGACGCGGATCGGCACGTCGATCTCGCGCATCATCACGGTCCTGCCGTTGCCCATGTCACGGGCGTAGCTCTGGATCAGATAGGAGCGCACATTGCGCCCGGCGGCGAGGCCCGCGGGATCGTTGAAGATGCGGCGGGTGCGGCTGTTGGCGGTATTCCAGGCGACGTCGCCGGGGCGCTGCGGATGCGAATAGACCTTGTTGTGCACCGGCAGGTAGCCGTTGCGGTCGATCATCACGCAGAACACCATGCGCGGGTCCTTGAGCAGGAAAGCCTCCTGGAACGGCGGCAGCGCGCGATCCGCCCAGTCGAGAATCCGGGTCCGGTGCTGCAGCGGATTTGTTCCGGGGATTTCGACGTAGTTCTCGTCGAACATGTCGGCGATGCCGATGGCGCCGCCCCGCACGCCGTCCTCGAAAATTTTCGTCAGCGCCTTGCCGGCTTCCATGGCGCGGGTGACGAATTCGGTGTTCTCGTCGCGGATCGCCCACATCCTGTCGTCGATCTTCTCGCGCCATGCGGCGTCCGGTGCCTCGAAGCGGGCCAGCGCCCCGGCTTTCGACCGCTCGGTGATACGAATCCTGCAGGCGCCGATATTCTCCAGCGTGGCGTCGAGGCTCTCGTTGGGCGGCAGCCGTTCGGCCTCCGGTCCGCCGATCAGGATGCCCGCCATGGAGATCTCGTAGACCGCAGCCTGGATCGGGCCGCGCGCGGTCGCAATCTCGATTCCGATGTTGCATGGCAGCTTCTCGCGGCCGCGGCGGTCGTCGCTTGCGTCCTGGCCCAGCAGCACCGCGCAGCGGGTTTTGAGTTTCTGCGCGAACATCGTGACCGCCTTGCCGGCACTGGCGACGCGTTCGCCATGGGCCTCGGCCTGCCTGGCCGCGCTGTCGATCTCGGCGGCGCTGTCGCCGACGGCGACGATGAAGCGCGACGTGGCGGCGGCGTTGTCGGACATCGTGCCGGTGGTTTCGTTCTGCTCCGCCACCGCGCCGTTGACGTTCTCGAACACCGGGCGGATCGCCTCGATCGCCTGCGCGATGCGGTGCACCGCATCGACCGAGCCCGCGGCATCCCTCTGCAGCGCCTCGATCTTCCTGGTGATCTCCTCGGTGGCGTGCTGGGTCTGCACCGCCAGCGCCTTGACCTCGGTCGCGACCACCGCGAAACCGCGGCCGGCGGTGCCGGCGCGCGCCGCCTCGATGGTGGAGTTGAGCGCCAGCAGCGTGGTTTGCCGCGCGATCTGTGCGATCAGGGCGACGACGTTGCCGATCGCGGCCGAGGATTCCCGCAAGCGATCGACATTGGCGCTGGCTTCACGGGCGGCGTCGCCGGCCTGGTCGGCGAGCTTGCCGGCGTCGCGCACCTGCGACCCGATGCCCTCGGCGGAATAGGTGAACTTCTCGGTGGCCTGCGAGAAAACGGCCGCGGTCGACTGCGCGGCGCTGGTACGTCCGGTCAGGGCGTCGGTGCGCTGGCGAATGGTGGCGAGCGTATTAGCCGTGGCGTCCGCCCCGCCGGCGACCGAATGGGCCGCGCGCTCGAGCTGGCGGGTCATCGCGCCCAGTTCGAGTTCGAGCAATTCGAGGATTTCGCGGGCTGGATCGCTAACATCGGTCGTCAACGCCGGTGCTGCCGGTGGCCGATCAATGGCCGGCGCGGCCGGTTCCGGCGGACGCTTTCGATTCCAACCGAACGCCATGGGCCTCTCTCGCGGGCTTGTCGTGAGGCCGTCATGGTCGCATTTCGACGTGAAGTCATGGTTAACAACTGCCTCCAACGGAGGCAGCTGGCACTACCAGCATACCGAAAACGGCCGCAAATCTTTGATTTTGCCCGGTCAACGGCCTATAACGCCGCGCTTTCCACTCCCCCAAATTCCCTAACGAATCCCCAAGAGAGACCGCATGGCCGGACATTCCCAGTTCAAGAACATCATGCACCGCAAGGGCCGGCAGGATGCGCAGAAGTCGAAACTGTTCGGCAAGCTGGCGCGCGAAATCACGGTTGCGGCCAAAATGGGCCTGCCCGATCCCACCATGAACGCCCGGCTGCGCGCGGCCATCATCGCCGCCCGGCAGGAGAACATGTCGAAGGATTCGATCGAGCGCGCAGTAAAGAAGGCGAGCGGCAGCGACGGCGAGAACTACGACGAGATTCGTTATGAGGGCTATGGCCCGGGCGGCGTCGCCGTCATCGTCGAGGCGCTGACCGACAACCGCAACCGCGCCGCCTCCGACATCCGCTCCTATTTCACCAAGTCCGGCGGCAATCTCGGCGAAACCAATTCGGTCGCCTTCATGTTCGATCGCACCGGCATCATCGAATACGACGCCAAAATCGCCTCCGACGACGCCATGCTGGATGCCGCCATCGAGGCCGGCGCCGACGACGTGGCCTCGAGCGAGAGCGGCCACGAGGTCTACGCGTCGCCGGAGACGTTTCGCGAGGTGGCGAAAGCGCTGGAGGCGAAATTCGGTGAGGCCCGCAAGGCGGCGCTGACCTGGAAGCCGAAGAACACGGTGCCGGTCGACGACGAGAGCGGCGAAAAACTGTTCAAGCTGATGGACCTGTTGAACGAGCATGACGACGTCCAGAACGTCTACGCCAATTTCGAGGTGTCGGACGCGCTGATGGCGAAGATGGGTGGGTGAAGATTTCCGTGTCCCGGACGCGGTGCAGCGCCTGTTCGGCGATGCGCCGCTGAGCCGGGACCTAAATGACCCGGGGTGCTCGTCCGATGCGCGCCGGCTCGGCAGCGCATCGCGGAGCCTGTGCTCGGGCCGCGCGCAGCGCGGACCCGAGTGTGCTGCGCAGCGTCCGGGCCGCGTGCCATTTGGCTTTCGCGGGGAATGACCGCCTGTTGCTATTTCGTTCGTGCGGGTCTGGCGTTAACACTTGGACATGACATCGCCCCCGATTCGCCACCCCGTCCGCATCCTTGGCATCGACCCGGGCCTGCGCCGCACCGGCTGGGGCGTGATCGAGATCGATGGTAACCGGCTGTCGTTCATCGGCTGCGGCTCGGTGGAACCGCCGGATGGCCTGCCGCTGGCGAACCGGCTGCTCGCCATCCACGAGGGCCTTGCCGCCGTGCTCGGCGATTTCAAGCCGGCGGAAGCCGCGGTCGAGCAGACTTTTGTCAACAAGGACGGCGTGGCGACGCTGAAGCTCGGTCAGGCGCGTGGGGTCGCGATGCTGGCGCCGGCGATGTTCGGGATTTCGGTTGCCGAATACGCGCCGAACCAGGTCAAGAAGACCGTGGTCGGCGCCGGCCACGCCGACAAGAACCAGATCATGGTGATGCTCAGGATTCTGCTGCCGAAGGCCGAGCCGAAGTCTCCCGATGCCGCCGACGCGCTCGCCATCGCCATCACCCACGCCCATCATCGCCAGAGCGCCACGCTGCGGCTGAGGGTGGTCGAGGTATGATCGGCACTCATCAATCTCAGCCGTCATGGCCGGGCTTCGTCCAGGCCATCCACGTCTTTCTTCCTGTCAGAGCGCAAGACGTGGATGGCCGGGACGTCTGCGCGAAGACGCGCTTCGCGCTTTTGCCCGGCCGTGACGATCGTGATGCTGCATTCGGATCGCAACCATGATCGGCAAGCTGAAAGGCCTGATCGACTCCTACGGCGAGGATTTCGTCATTCTCGACGTCGGCGGCGTCGGCTATCAGGTGCATTGCTCCAGCCGTACGCTGCAGGCGCTGCCGGCGCCCGGAGAAGCCGCGGTGCTGTCGATCGAGACTTATGTGCGGGAAGATCAGATAAAACTGTTCGGCTTTCGCAGCGACGTCGAGCGCGAATGGTTTCGCCTGCTGCAGACGGTGCAGGGCGTCGGCGCCAAGGTCGCGCTGGCGGTGCTGAGCGCATTGCCGCCATCGGATCTCGCCAACGCGATCGCGCTGCGCGACAAGGCTACCGTGCAGCGTACCCCGGGCGTCGGCCCGAAAGTCGCCGAACGCATCGTCACCGAATTGAAGGACAAGGCGCCCACGTTCGCCAATGTCGATCCGGCGCTGGTACACCTTTCCGGCGCAATCGACGACCAACGCGCGCCGCGCCCGGTGACCGACGCGATCTCGGCACTGGTCAATCTCGGCTACGGCCAGCCGCAGGCCGCCGCCGCAATTGCGTCGGCGTCGCGCAGCGCGGGTGAGAAGGCGGAAACGGCGCAGCTCATTCGATTGGGGCTGAAGGAGCTGGCGAAGTGACAAGTTGGGCACCTGCTGCAAGGGCTGCAACCTTGCTTACCTCGCCCCGCTTGCGGGGAGAGGTCGGCGCGAAGCGCCGGGTGAGGGGGACCCTCCACGAGTCGAACTTGTCGAGAGAGCCCCTCACCCCAACCCTCTCCCCGCGGAAGGGCGGGGAGAGGGAGATGCCGCCGTCTCGTGCTAACGTGCCGGCATGACCACGCCCTCCCGCATCGTCACGCCCGAGCGCCGCGGCGATGACGCGCCCGACACCGCGCTGCGCCCGCAGCTGTTGTCCGAATTCGTCGGCCAGCAGCAGGCGCGCGCCAATCTCTCGATCTTCATCGAGGCCGCGCGCAAGCGTAACGAGGCGCTCGACCACGTGCTGTTCGTAGGCCCGCCCGGACTTGGCAAGACCACGCTGGCGCAGATCGTGGCGCGCGAACTCGGCGTCGGCTTTCGCGCCACCTCCGGTCCGGTGATCGCCAAGGCCGGCGATCTGGCGGCGCTGCTCACCAATCTCGAAGAGCGCGACGTGCTGTTCATCGACGAAATCCATCGCCTCAGCCCCGCGGTCGAGGAGGTGCTGTATCCCGCGATGGAGGATTTCCAGCTCGACCTCATCATCGGCGAGGGACCGGCGGCGCGCTCGGTCAAGATCGAATTGGCGAAATTCACCCTGGTTGGCGCCACCACACGCGCGGGCCTCCTGACCAATCCGCTGCGCGATCGTTTTGGGATTCCGGTGCGGCTGAACTTCTACACCGAGGAAGAGCTGGAGAAGATCGTCACCCGAGGCGCCCGCGTGTTGAAAATCGGCATGACGCCCGACGGCGCCAACGAGATTGCGCGCCGCGCCCGCGGCACGCCGCGCATCGCCGGACGGCTGTTGCGGCGGGTGCGGGATTTTGCCTCCGCTGCGGATGCCGCCTCGATCGATCGCAAGATCGCCGATCATGCGCTGATCGCGCTCGAGGTCGACGCCGCCGGCCTCGATGCCATGGACCGGCGCTATCTCTCGACCATTGCGATGAATTACGGCGGCGGCCCGGTCGGCGTCGAAACCATGGCAGCGGCATTGTCCGAGCCGCGCGATGCGATCGAGGACATCATCGAGCCGTTCCTGATCCAGTGCGGCTATCTGCAGCGCACGCCGCGCGGGCGGCTGCTGACCGCGCATGCCTTCCGCCATCTCGGCCTTGCCGAACCGGCGCGCGATCCGGCGCAGTTCGGTTTGTTCGGACAAAGCGAGGAGGAGTGATGGTGTCGGGCACGATCGAGATCGTCGCGGCCCTGATACGCGATGGAGCGGGCCGGGTGTTGCTGGTGCGCAAGCGCGGGACGACGGCATTCATGCAGCCGGGCGGCAAGCGCGACCCCGGCGAAGACGACATCGCGGCGCTGGCGCGCGAGATCGACGAGGAACTGGGGTGCCGGCTGGTCCACGGTTCGATCCAGCCGCTCGGCGAATTCGATGCCATCTCGGCGCACGAGCCCGGCTGGATGGTACGCGCATCCCTGTACGAGATCGACGTGACCGGCGACATCGCGCCGAGAGCCGAGATCGATGAGACGATCTGGATCGATCCGTCATCGCCGCCCGACGTCGCTCTCGCGCCGCTGACGCGCGACCATGTCCTGCCGCTGGCTTCCCGGCAAACGGGTGCGGTCCGGGCCGTCCCGCAGCAATGACCAGCGCCGATCCTGCAGGCTTTCTGCACAAACCCAACCCAATTCCGCTGCAATTTTCGCTCAGAGATGAAATGCATCACGATTAACCATTCATGATCTCACGCCGCCATTTTCTGCGTTTCATCGCCGGGCTCGGTGGCCTCGGCGCGTCAACGGCGGCGTATGGGTTCGGCGAGCCGGTGCTGCGGCTTCGCCTGACGCGCTACGATCTGTTGCCGCCGCAATGGCCCGCCGACCTCCATCTCAAGATCGCCGTCGTCGCCGACATTCACGCCTGCGACCCCTGGATGTCGCTGCAACACATCGAGGCGATCGTCGACCGCACCAATGCGCTCAATGCCGATATCATCGTCATGCTCGGCGACTATGTGGCGGGTCACCGCCACGTGACGCGTTTCATTCCGCCGAGCGAATGGGCGCCGGTGCTCGCCGGGTTGAAAGCGCCGCTCGGCGTGCATGCGATCCTCGGCAATCACGACTGGTGGGAAGACAGAGCGGTGCAGCATGCCGGGCAAGGGCCGACCCGGGCGCGGCAAGGGCTCGAAGCCGCCGGCATTCCGGTTTACGAAAACGATGCGGTGCGGCTGAACAAGGCAGGCAAGCCGTTCTGGCTCGCCGGGCTCGGCGATCAGCTGGCCTGGTACCCGGCGCGGCGGTTCCGGCCGGTCAATCGCCTTGGCGTCGACGATCTCACGGCGACGCTTGCGAAGGTGACCGACGACGCGCCAATTATTCTGCTGGCCCATGAGCCCGACATCGCCATGCGGGTGCCGTCGCGGATCGCGCTGCAGCTTTCCGGGCATACCCATGGCGGCCAGGTCCGGCTGTTCGGCTGGTCGCCGGTGGTGCCCTCGCGCTATGGCGAGCGGTTCGTCTATGGCCATACGCGGACCAATTGCGACGTCATCGTCTCCGGCGGGCTCGGCTGCAGCATCATGCCGTTCCGTCTCGGCGTGCCGCCGGAAATCGTGCTGGTGACGCTGGGCGGGCCGGCTGCGGTCGTTTCGTAATCTTCGGGAATGAACGGCCGTGCGCTTGCGCGGCAAGGAGATTTTGCGCAAAACGATTGCTTTGCAGGCAATCGAGGGCCGCAAGTGACTTTACCCCATATCGACGGCGAAATCCGCGACGGGCGCCATACCATGCGGATCCGGGTCTATTACGAGGACACTGATTTTTCCGGCATCGTCTATCACGCCAATTATTTGCGCTTCATGGAGCGCGGCCGCACCAATCATCTGCGGCTGATGGGCGCCGAGCAGCACGCGCTGTTCGCCGAGGCGCAGACTGAGGCCCCGGGCTTTGCCTTCGTGGTGCGCTCGATGCGGCTCGATTTCCTGAAGCCCGCGCGGATGGACGATGTGCTCGACGTCGTGACCTGGCCGTTGCAGGTGAAGGGCGCCTCGATCACGCTGGCCCAGGAGGTGCGGCGCGGCGCGGACCTTCTGGTGAAAGCCGAGGTGCGCGTCGCCTTCATCAGCGAAGGCCGGGCGCAGCCGATCCCGAAAGCGCTGCGCACGCTGCTAAAGGCCGATGTGATTTAGCAATCGGGCGATAGGCAACGCGCCATCGACTAACCGGCCGGCGGCGATACAATCCCACTGGATCAAAATCCGAGGCCGACATGTCGCGTCCCCCGCTGCCGCCATTTACCCGAGAGACCGCCGCCCAGAAGGCCCGCATGGCCGAAGACGCCTGGAATTCGCGCGATCCCGAACGCGTCGCGCTGGCCTATACCGAGACGAGCCGCTGGCGCAACCGCTCGGAATTCTTCGAAGGCCGCGCCGCGATCGTAGCCTTCCTCACCCGCAAATGGGCGAAGGAGCTCGACTATCGCCTGATCAAGGACCTCTGGGCCTTCGACGGCAACCGCATCGCGGTGCGCTTTCAATACGAGTGGCATGACGCCGCCGGGCAGTGGCATCGCTCGACGGCAACGAGCAATGGGAGTTCGACGAGCACGGCCTGATGCGCCGCCGCGAAGCCAGCATCAATGATATCGAGATCGCGGAGAACGACCGCCGCTTTCATTGGCCGGGGCCGGGCCCGCGGCCGGCGGACGTGCCGGGATTGGGCGAGAGTCCGTTTTGAATCCCCGGCGTCGTCCCTGCGAAGGCAGGGACCAATACGCCGAGGATTTTCGATTGAAGCGTAGTGTGCGGCGGGCTTGCTTAATCATTTCGGCCCGTGGTTATGGGTTCCGGCGTTCGCCGGAACGACGATTCGTTACGCCGCCGCCTTGTGACGCGCGAGTTCGGCCTTGTACAATTCGAATTCCTCCGCGATCGCCCGGGCGATGCTCGGCCGCGCCCGCAGCCGCTCGTAATAGGCCTTTACGACAGGCCATTTCGAAAGTTCGATCGGCGGCGTCGCCATGGTCCAATTGATCACCGTCACCAGGTAGGCGTCGGCGACGCTGAAATGGTCGAGCAGGAATTCGCGGCCCTTAAGGTACTTCTCGAGATAATCGAGCCGCGACAGGTTCCTCCCCAGAATGTAGGTCTTCACCTCCGGCGGCGCCTTCTTGTCGAGCACCGGCACGAACAATCCCTTGTGCAGTTCGGTCCCGATGAAGCAGAGCCATTGATGCAGCCGGCTGCGTTCCATACCGGGGGCGGTTGCGATGCCGGCCTGCGGAAAGCGGTCGGCGACATATTGCAGGATCGCGGCGTTCTCGGTGAGCACCAGGCCGTCGTCGGTGCGCAATGTCGGCACCAGCCCGAGCGGGTTGACGGTGCGAAAATCCGAGCCGTCGTTCTGGACCAGCTTGGTCTTGGGGTCGACCTCGAGATAGTTGGCGTCCGCGCCGGCTTCGTACAGCGCGATGCGGGTCGCCAGTGAGCAGGCGAGCGGGGAGAAATAAAGGTCCATCACTGTCTCCTTGGGTTGATTTTTATACTGTTCCGCATAATATAATTTGCGTCAAGGAGTTTCTTGCGAAATGGTACAAAAAAGTAAAGGGCCGCCGGCTACCGCCGATAGCACCGCCCCAAAACGCCGCGGCCGGCCGCGCGCCTATCAGCCTGAGGTGGCGATCGGCAAGGCGCTCGATCTGTTCCGCAAGGATGGATATGCGGCGACCTCGCTCGACGATCTCAGTGCCGCTACCGGCATGAACCGGCCGAGCCTCTATGGCGCGTTCGGCGACAAGCGCGAACTCTATATCAAGAGCTATCAGCGCTATCGCGACGATGCGCGGGCGGCGATGCTCGAGATCTTCAGGGAGGAGCAGCCGATCCGAAAGCGTCTGGCGCGCATCTACGCGGTGGCGCTGGACATCTATCTTTCCGGTGCGGAAGGCCCGCGCGGCTGCTTCACGGTGATGACGGCGGCCTCCGAAGCGATATTCGATCCCGAAATCCGCGCCATGGTGCTGGAAGGATTTTCGGAACTCGACAAGGCGTTCGCCGCCTGCTTCCGGCTCGCCAGGGAAAAAGGCGAATTGCCGGCATCGGCCGATCCGACCGTGCTGGCGCAACTGGCCTCCGCGACCATTCACACGCTGGCGATCCGCGCCCGCGCCCGCGTGCCGCGCAAGGAACTGGAAGCGATCGTCAGGGGCGCGATCGATGTGATGTGCGGGCCGGCGAGAAATGAGTCGGGCGCAAGCCCAGCTTGATTTCCGCCGCGCCAGCGCTCGGGGCGTTGGAGATCATCATGCTGTTATCGGGGGAGATGGATTTTCACCCGTTCCGTACATCCACTTCAAGACATACAGGACGACAACCTCGGCAATATATAACAAGATGCCAACAAAGAGGCCGATGCTCAGGTAAGCAGATAAGGCCAAAGCCCCGAATGCCACCACCGCGCCTAGAATTTTTCTCTGTACCCCGAGATTACTAAGTTCGGAGGTGATCGCCAAAGGTGGTTGCACCATCGGATCATCGATGTGGGCGTTCGTCGCTTTAGCCTTGGAGCGGAAAGATGCGATTAGAATTAAAAGAAGAATTACGCTCATGCTGCCCAGCACGATTGAGTCCAAAAAGTAGGAGCCGTACGCAAAGAAAGTGATGACAAAACCAAGTAAAGGAGGCGCAAAAAGAAACAGAATGGGAAATACCACGCGCAAAAGCTTCCGCAGTATTCCAAATAGCTTTTCGAGATAGTTGAGAGCCCTGTAATACTTCCGTAGCAGCGCTTTTGTTGCTTCATCCAACTTCTCAAGGGCGCCGTCCAGCCTTTGAACAAGATGAGCATAGAGTCGGTGCAAGCCAGCGAGAACTTTTTCCGCAACAGAATCGATCCTGCGCAGAGCGCTCCCTATCCTGGAGAAAAGCCGACCAAACATAATTGTCTCAAACAAGTAGTTGCAATTTAGCTATAGCGCAATTTTACTGTGCAAAAACAAAAATGTTTCATTTCTTGGTAGGGAATAGGTTCGGCCGCAAGGTTGTTGAGGGCATAGTCACTACTCTTGTGGACCTCTTCCGTTCGGTTCTGGAGCGGCTCTAACCCGCGAGTGGGGGGAGACAAAGCAGGCACGAACGGCTGCTCTCGTTCTACCTAATAGCCTCGCTTCGGGTCGACGACATTTTCCAAGACCCCTCCCGCCTCGAAGCGCTCGATCTGGCGCGCGACGTATTTCGAAATCTCGTCGGGATCGGTGTCGGCGGCATTGTGCGGCGTCAGCATGACCTTGGGATGGGTCCAGAATGGGCTGTCCGCCGGCAGCGGTTCCTGGACGAAGACGTCCAGCGAGACGGCGCCGAGCGTGCCGTCGTCGAGGCATTGCAGGATGTCCGCCTCGTTCTGCAGGCCGCCGCGGCCGGCATTGATCAGGACCGGCGCTTGAAGCGGGCTGTCGCGGTTGAGCTTTGCGAACACGCCGCGATTGAGGATGTGCCTTGTGTCCGGCGTCAGCGGCAGCAGGCAGACCAGGATATCGGTCCGCCGCAGGAACGCATCCAGTTGCTCCTTGCCGCAAAAACATTCGATGCCGTCGATCTGCCTCACGCTTCGGCTCCAGCCCGAGACGCGAAAGCCGAGATGTTTCAGCGCGCCCGCTGCGTTCGCGCCCAGCGTGCCCAGCCCCATGACGCCGACCGAAATCACTGATGCCGGCCATTGCGCCTTCGGCGCCCACCGTTTCGCGCGCTGGCTGGCCCGCAAATAGGGTTCTTGCCGGTGATGCATCAGCACGTGGAGGACGACATATTCGGTCATCCGCGATGTCAGATCGCCGACGGAAACCCGGACCAGCGGCACTTTCGGCAGGCTCGCATCCGCCATCAGCGCGTCGACGCCGGCGCCCAGGTTGAAAATCACCCGCAGGTTCGGGAACGCGGCAAGTTCGCCCGGAGCCGGCTTCCAGACGGCGGCGTAATGGATTGCGGCGGGATCGAACGCCGCATCGGGCAACAGCACCACCGGCCGGTCAGGGCACACCTCGTCGAACCGCTGCTTCCAGCGTTGCGGCGACCAGTTCTCGGTCCCGCCGTGAATGAGCAGCGCGAGCGCGCCCTTTGCCATTGGATTTCCGCCTTATAATTGCCTGGGGACGTCGACCTTACCGGCCGCCGCCTGCCCTGCAAAATATCTCTTCACCGCTGTCGGCCCCACGCCTACTGAAACGTCCTCGGGCCTAATGGAGACCTTGCGCATGCTCTACGCCATCCTTTGCTACAATGATGAGGACTTTGTCGGTTCCTGGAGCAAGGAACAGGACGCCGCTGTGATGCAGAAGCTCACCGTGGTCCAGGACAAACTCGCGAAACAGGGCCGGCTCGGCCCGGTGGCGCGGCTGTTGCCGACGACCTCGGCGACCACCTTGCGCAAGGACAGTCCGCCGGTGGTGCTGGACGGCCCCTACGCCGAAACCAAGGAGCAGCTGCTCGGCTTCTACATCGTCGACTGCAAGGATCTCGACGCCGCGCTCGAGGTCGCGCGCGACCTTGGCGCCGCCAATCCCGGCGGCGCCTATGAAATCCGTCCCGTTGGGATGCTGAACCCCGGGAGCGCCCTGACGTGACCGACACCGCCTGGATCGATACCGCGCTGACCTCGGCGCGTCCCCAGGCGGTCGGCGCGCTATTACGCTATTTCCGCGATCTCGACACCGCCGAGGAAGCGTTCCAGAACGCCTCGCTACGCGCGCTGAAGAGCTGGCCGCAGAACGGTCCGCCGCGCGATCCCGCCGCCTGGCTGATCATGGTCGGGCGCAATGTCGCTATCGACGATATCAGGCGCCGTCGCAAGCTTAAGCCGCTGCCCGAGGACGAGGCGATCTCCGATCTCGACGATGCCGAGGAGCAGATCGCCGAGCGGCTCGACGGCTCGCACTACCGCGACGACATTTTGCGGCTGTTGTTCATCTGCTGTCACCCCGAGCTGCCGGCAACCCAGCAGATCGCGCTCGCCCTGCGCATCGTCTCCGGATTGACGGTCAAGCAAATCGCGCGCGCCTTCCTCATCAGTGAGGCCGCGATGGAGCAGCGCATCACGCGAGCGAAAGCGCGGGTCGCGGACGCCGGCGTTCCCTTCGAGACGCCGGGCGCGGTCGAGCGCAGCGAGCGGCTGTCGGCGGTCGCTGCGATGATTTACCTGATCTTCAACGAGGGCTATTCGGCCGGCGGCGACACCGCCGAGATTCGCGCGCCGCTGTGCGAGGAAGCGATCCGGCTGGCGCGGCTGTTGCTGCGGCTGTTCCAGAGCGAACCCGAGATCATGGGGCTGACCGCGCTGTTGCTGCTGCAGCATGCGCGCAGCGCGGCGCGCTTCGACGCCAGTGGCGCGCTGATCCTGCTCGACGACCAGGACCGCTCGCTTTGGAACGGCAAGATGATCGCGGAGGGGCTGGCGCTGATCGACAAGGCGATGCGCCATCGCCGCAGCGGGCCCTATCAGGTCCAGGCGGCGATCGCGGCGCTGCATGCGCGCGCGGCAAAACCCGAAGATACCGACTGGGCGCAGATCGACCTGCTTTATGGGACGCTCGAAATCATGCAACCGTCGCCGGTGGTGACGCTCAACCGCGCGGTCGCGGTCTCCAAGGTGAGGGGGCCGGAGGCCGCGCTGGAGATGATCGAGCCGCTCGGCGAGCGGCTGTCGAATTATTTCCATTTTTTCGGCGTGCGCGGCGCCTTCCTGATGCAGCTTGGCCGCAACGACGAGGCCCGCATCGCCTTCGACCGCGCCATCGCGCTCGCCAACACCTCGGCCGAGGCCGCCCACATCCGCATGCATCTCGACCGCCTGATCCGCGACAGCACCCCGCACGGCGCCAAGGCGAAGTAGTTTTTCCTTCTCCTACAAGGGGGAAGGGAAAGATTTCTTCGTCATGGCCGGGCTTGTCCCGGCCATCCACGTCTTCGTCTCGCTGCTGAAAGAAAGACGTGGATGCCCGGGACAAGCCCGGGCATGACGAGTCAATTTTTTTCATCCCCCTGTCGTCCCGCGCCGGCCTTGTTCGTCCTGAAGGCATGCATCACCGATCTCCAGGGAGAGAGCCATGTCGACGATTGCGGCGGAAACGCCGGTTCCAAAACCCGAACGCTTGCTGGGCCGCGTTCTCAGCGGCCTGGTCATTGTGTTCATGCTGTTCGACGGCGCCATCAAGCTGGTGCCGTGGCCGGTGGTCACGGAATCGATGGAGAAGATCGGCTACGGTTCGAGCGAAACACTGGCGCGGTCACTCGGCGTCATCAGTCTCGTCTGCACCATTCTCTACGCGATCCCGCCGACCTCGTTCGTCGGCGCGATCCTGTTGACGGGATATCTCGGCGGTGCGATGGCTTCGCACCTGCGCATCGGCAGCCCGCTGTTCACCCATGTCCTGTTCGGCTTTTATCTCGGGTTGATGGTATGGGGCGGGTTATGGTTGCGTGACGGGAGCCTGCGGACGTTGCTGCCCTTCCGCCGCTGATTTGCCTTGCCGATCATTTCACCGACACGGAGCCTGCCATGCTTGAGATCATTGCCATCATCGCCATCGTGCTCGCGGTCGCGATCGTGATCGTCCTGATCCTCGCCGCGACCAGGCCGGATACGTTCAAAGTCCAGCGCGCGGCCACCATCAAGGCGCCGCCGGAAAAAATCTTCGCCGTGATCTCCGATTTCCATCGATGGGGATCGTGGTCGCCATGGGAAAACAGGGACCCCGCGATGCAGCGCAGCTTCAGCGGCGCCAATAGCGGCAAGGGCGCGGTCTATGCCTGGGACGGCAACAAGAATGTCGGTTCCGGCCGCATGGAGATCCTCGACGTATCGGTTCCGTCGAAAATCGTCATCAAGCTCGATTTCCTGAAACCATTCGAGGCCCACAACACCGCCGAGTTCACAATGCTGCCGCAGGGTGATGCCACCAACCTGACATGGGCGATGCATGGCCCGCTGGTCTTCATGGCGAAGGTGATGCACGTGTTCGTCAACATGGACAAGATGATCGGCAAGGATTTTGAGGCTGGCCTCGCCAATCTGAAACGGCTCACCGAGAACTAACCGGACCTCCCAACCGCGATCATCGGAAGTTTTGTCAGCCAAAGGAGCAAGCGATGCAGGTCAGTCCCTATCTACACTTCAACGGCAATTGCGAGGCCGCGTTCAAGTTTTACGAGAAGGTGCTCGGCGCCAAAATCGTCATGATGCTGACCCATGAGGGCGCGCCGGCCGACATGCCGACGCCGCCGGAATGGAAGAAGAAGATCATGCACGCCCGGATATCGATCGACGGCGAGATCATCATGGGCTCCGACGCGCCGCCGGCGCATTTCCACAAGCCGCAGGGCTTTTCGGTCTCGCTGTCGGTAGCCGACCCGGCCGAGGCCGAGCGCAAGTTCAAGGCGCTGTGCGAAGGCGGCAGCGTCCATATGCCCTTCGGCAAGACCTTCTTCTCCAAGGGATTCGGCATGGGCGCCGATCAGTTCGGCATCCCCTGGATGGTCAATTGTCCGCTCGAGGGGCAATGAAGAAAGGTAGGGTGGGCAAAGCGAAGCGTGCCCACCGCCTTTTAAGACCGCACGATCGTGGTGGGCACGGCGCAAGAGGCGCCTTTGCCCACCCTACGAATCTCTACCGGCAGCTCGGATAGAACGCCGCGAGTTCGCGTCCGCGCAATAGCAAGAGGCGCGAGGTCAATCCGCCGCGGCTGCGGATCCAGCCGCGCACCGCGGCCGGATAGGCCGCAAGCACGGCTTCGGAGGCTTCCGGTTCGGCATACATCCGCCCGCGGCGGTCGATCGAGCGCGCGGCGTGAAATCCGAGGACCGCCCGCCGCGTCACGCAGATCCGCTCCGCCGGCACCATGCTCAGCACCAGCGTGCAGGCCGACAGGCAGGGACCGTCGATCACCACGCGCTCGCCGGAATCGCGCACCCGCTCGAACAGGTCGAGGAACGGGCCGACCTGCCCGCCGGGGCTCGCGAGGATGCGGACCTCGGCCTGCGCCGGCGGCGAGGCGAGGGCGCCCAGCACGACCGCGAGCAGAATTGTCCTGACGAAAGCTGTCCGCATGCTCGACCTCCTTCGATCGGTTCACCCATCAACTAGGTGGTGATGGAGCAAGCAGCAAGAATTTTGCTTACCTCTCCCGCTTGCGGGGGAGGTCGGCGCGCGAAGCGCGACGGGTGGGGGACTCTCGACGAGTCGACCTGCTGAGGCACCCCCACCCCGGCCCTCCCCCGCAAGGGCGGGAGAGGAAGAAGACCTACCCGTTCCGTCGCTCGCCGCGCAGGGTCGGCAAGCCGATGCCGGCGGCATCGAAACCGCCATCGACGGCGAGAATCTGTCCGGTGATGTAGCTCGCGCGGTCGCTGCACAGGAAGAACACGGCTTCCGCCAGTTCCTCCTCGAGGCCGTAGCGATTGAGCGGAATCGCGTCGTGATAGTCGGCGCGGATCTCCGGCGTGTGGACCGCCTTCGCCATCGCGGTCTCGACCGGCCCCGGCGCGACGCCGTTGACGCGGATGCCCAGCGAAGCCAATTCGACCGCGAGCTGTTTTGTCAGGTGCGCAAGTCCTGCCTTGCTGGTGCCGTAGGCCGAACGCAGCGTGGAAGCGCGCACCGCCGAGATCGAGGTGATGTTGACGATCGCGCCGCCGCCATGCTCGCGCAGCAGCGGCACCGCCGCCTTGGTGCAGAGGAACGGCCCGGTGAGGTTGACCTCCAGCACGCGCCGCCAGTCGTCGTCGGAGGTTTCCAGGAGCGGCGCGAACACGGCGATGCCGGCATTGTTGACCAGCGCATCGAGCCGGCCAAACCGCCGTTCGATTTCGGCGAACGCGCTGTCCACGGCGCCGGCATCGGAGACGTCGCAATGCAGTCCCAGCGTGTTGCCGGTAGAGCCCAGCACCTCGACGCTGTTCCAGAGCAGCTCGCCCTCGATGTCGAGCAGCGCCACGCGCCAGCCCTCGGCGAGAAATTTTTTCGCCACCGCCAGCCCAATGCCGCGCGCGGCGCCGGTCACCAGCGCGACTTTTTGCGGGGCAGCGGCCATGGGGGTCATTCCTCGCTGTGATGATCGCGTTTGTCCCTAGCACGGAAGCCAAGGGTCTGCTTTCTTAACCGCACAATGTCAGCAAGACAAAGGACCTGAAATCATGAAGGTCAGCGACATCAGCGCCGCCCCGGCCGAGGCGTGGCGCCCCGGCGTGGAAACCCGCATGCTGGTCTCCGCCCGCACCGGCGCGACGCAATTATGTATCTTCGAGCAATGGGTCGCGCCCGGCACCGGCGCGCCGACCCATTCGCATCCGGTCGAGGAGGTGCTGACCGTGCGCGAGGGCGAGGCCGAGATGTGGATGGAGGAGCAGCGCGTCATTGTGTCCGCGGGCCAGTCGCTGGTCGTGCCGGCCGGGCGCAAGCACGGCTTTCGCAATTCCGGCACCGTGACGCTGCATCTTCACGCGGTGCTGGCGTCGCCGATTTTCGAAGCGACGCCGGAGGGTGCTGCGGAGATGGTAAGAAGGTGGGAGGCGGTGTGAGGTTGAGGGCCGCGGTATGGATCGGCCGAACGTTTCGGGCCTCAGGCGTGATTGCCGTTCCTGTCACCGAGATTCGGGAACAGATACACCAGCGGAAGCGCCAGCGGTCCGATGATGGCAGCGATCCACGCCCATACCTTGAAGCTGCGTCCTCGATGTTCGGCAATTCGACCGGCCAGGTACATCGACAGGATCGAGCCGATGATCAGCAATGCGAGGGTCATGTTGGCGCTCATGGTGCGAATTCTGATGTTGCCCTAGTTTAACAGGGATCACGATCTTTCGATACGCCAAATCCGCGCACAATGATGTGTTCATATCCCCTTTGCCAGGCAAACCCAAAGCCAATCCGGAGTTTCTTCATGTCTCTCAAGCTCTACTACCATCCGCTGTCGTCGTTCTGCTGGAAGACGCTGATCGCCTTGTATGAAAACGATACGCCGTTCACGCCTGTGATGGTCGATCTCGGCAACGCGGAGGAGCGCGCGGCGCTCCTGAAACTGTGGCCGATCGGCAAGTTTCCGGTGCTCCGCGACGAGGCCAGGGATCGCGTCATCCCGGAAACGAGCATCATCATCGAATATCTCGATGATCATTATCCCGGGGCGACCCGGTTCATTCCCGCCGACGCCGACCGCGCCCGGCAGACGCGGCTGCGCGACCGCTTCTACGATCTCTATGTGCATCTGCCGATGCAGAAGGTGGTCGGCGACCGGCTGCGGCCGCCGGGAAACTGGGACCCGTTTGGTGTCGACGAAGCAAAGGCGCGGATCGCGTCATGCTACGGCATGATCGACAAGGAAATGGCGGACAGGCACTGGGCGATGGGTGAGGCCTTCACGCTCGCCGATTGCGCCGCGGCGCCGGCGCTGTTCTACGCCAACCGGGTGGTGCCGGTCGGCGATATCAACAAGAATGTGACCGCCTATCTCGAGCGCCTGAAGGCGCGGCCCTCCTTCGCGCGGGTGCTGAAGGAGGCCGAGCCGTATTTTGCGATGTTCCCGGGCTGACTTTTTCTCCCCTCCCCGCCACGTCGCTGCGCGAAGCGGGGGGAGGGGAGAAGAAAGCCACCTCCGAAATAATTCCGCGCGGCGTGTCGGCAGGCCGATATCCGATTCGTCTTTTCAACAAGCGGCCACAAACGCCAGGTCTGACGAGCCAAATCGAAACGGAGAGCGATGATGCGATTCATGATGCTGATGATCCCCGGTGGTTACGAGACGGCAGCGCCGGGAACCATGCCGCCGGCCGAGGCGGTCTCCGCGATGATGAAATACAACGAGGCGCTGAAGAACGCCGGCGTGCTGATCACGCTCGACGGATTGCATCCGCCGTCGACGGGCGCGCGGGTGTCGTTCGCGACCGGCAAGCCCGTCGTGACCGACGGCCCGTTCACCGAATCCAAGGAAGTGATCGGCGGCTACTGGATGATCGAGGTGAGGTCGCGCGAGGAGGCGATCGAATGGGCCAAGCGCTGCCCGGCTTCCAGCAACGAGACCATCGAAATCCGCCAGGTGCAGGAAATGGCGGATTTTCCTGCCGACATTCAGCAAGCGGCGGCGGGATTTGCCGAATTGCAGGGCCGCAAGAACTGATCGAACCATCAACAAGGGAGATCTACGATGAGCGATACCTATCTGGCCGTTTTCGTCGGCAGCAAGACCAGCGCGAAGTTCGCCGCATGGAACGCGCTGTCCGAGACCGAGCGAAAGGCCAGGGAGAAGGCCGGCATCGCCGCCTGGAAGGCCTGGGTGGAGAAGCACCAGGCCGCGCTCGCCGAGATGGGCGGCCCGCTCGGCAAGACCAAGCGGGTCGGCGCCAATGGCATTGCCGACGTCGGCAACGAGATGGGCGCCTTTACCGTGGTTCGCGCCGCTTCCCACGAGGCCGCCGCAAAAATGTTCGAAAACCATCCGCACTTTGCGATCTTTCCGGGCGAAGCCGTGGAGATCATGCCGGTGCTGCCGATCCCGGGTGGTTAACGGCCGGTTGCGGCCGCGTTCATTCACATGAATGTGGCGCGGCGGCCCTGCCGGGAACCTCCTCGCTAGTGACCTTTGCGCGCGGCTCATGTAAAAGCCTTTCACATGAGCTGGCGCAAGGAAGAGCGCCGCGCCGAGCGCGGCTACCACCACGGCAATCTGAAAGAGGCGCTGCTAAAGGCGGCGCTCGATCTGATCGCGCAAAAGGGCGCGGCCGGTTTCACCTTCGCCGACGCGGCGCGGATGGCGGGCGTCAGTCCGGCAGCGCCCTACCGGCATTTCCGCGATCGCGACGAGTTGCTTTCCTCGATTGCGCAGCGCGGCTTCGAGCAGTTCGAGGCGAGGCTGACGGCGGCGTGGGACGATGGCCGTCCCGACACGGTCACGGCGTTCGAGCGGGTCGGCAAGGCCTATCTCGCCTTTGCCCGCGCCGAGCCGGCGTATTATTCGGCGATGTTCGAATCCGGGCTCCCGGTCGACGTCAGTCCCGCGTTGATGGCCGCGAGCGAGCGCGCCTTTGCGGTGATTCGCGCGGCCGCGGAGCGGCTCGCCGCGCTGGCGCCGCCCGGCACGCCGCGTCCGCCGGCGTTGATGATGGCACTGCACATCTGGTCGATGTCGCATGGGGTGGCTTCGCTGTTTGCGCGCGGCGATGCGGCGCGCCGCAAGCTGCCGATGACGGCGGAGGATCTGCTGGAAGCCGAAGTGCTGATCTATCTGCGCGGCCTCGGCTTCGTCACCGACCGCCGCGCGCCCGCCCAGGGCGGGCAGGCGGCGCCAAAACCGGCCGGACCGCCGCCGGTGCCACCGTCAGGTCCTCCTCCAGGTCCTTGGGGCACCCCAAAATAAATTTGCGGGCGCAGCTTGCGTCGTATTGACAAAAATCCGGAATGAGCCAAGTATGTAAATGTTATTTACATTCACAACGGCGTGATGCCGTCATGGAGAGGGAAATGGCCTACACCGCAGATGTCAATCGCTGGCGCGGTCCCGCTGAAGAGCCCTACTACCGCCCGCATATGCTCGATTCTCCCTGGCACCCCGGCTGGATCGCCGTCACCGTGCTCGGTTTCATCATCTGGTGGCCGATTGGGCTCGCCCTTCTCTTATTCACACTCGGGAGCAGAAAAATGGGTTGCTGGAGTCAGGACCGCTGGTCGAACAAGATGGAGCGGATGCAGTACAAGATGGAGCGGATGAAGAACCGGATGGAGCGCCGCGGCTTCGGCTTTGGCGGTCCGCCCTCGAGCGGCAACCGCGCCTTCGACGAATACCGCGTCGAAACGCTGCGGCGCCTCGAAGAAGAGCAGACCGATTTCAAGGAATTCCTCGATCGCCTGCGCCACGCCAAGGACAAGGAAGAGTTCGACCAGTTCATGGCGCAGCACCGGACCCGCCCGCCGCCGCCGCCCCAGGACGGTCAGCAGCAGGCCTGAGATTTCAAAGCTAAAGCCGCAGGCCGAGTGCCCCGATAACGCCTGATGACAACGAGCCGCCCGTTTGCGAAAGCAGACGGGCGGTTTGCTTTGGACGGGCGTTTCGGCCCGGTTTGCTGGACTGGCGCTGTTCCGGGACGGCCATATACTCTGGAGAGCATTGGCACGATTCAGCGCGCTGCATCGGGGGCTGGACATGGTCCCGGACGGAATCTCATCAGGCGTCGCGTTGTGGCACTCGATCCGGCGCGAGGCCGGACGCGACCATTGCACCTCGAAAGGTGGTAGGCGCAACGTAACCGGGGACTTTTGATTGTGGGACAGGACCAAGTCACCCCGGCCCAAATCATTCGGATTCGCGCTTTATTATCTTGCGCAAGAATACTTCCGTTTCGGAGCGAAACGTTTGAAGCTCAATCTCGACTCCGTCGCTCTCGCCCCCGAAGCCAGCCCAAAGGTATGAACGAAGCTGCATTCTATGATCAAAGTCCTCCTTGCTGGGCTTCTCGGGCTGTACGGGCAGCTGGTATGTGAGCTGGACGGCCGCATCACGTACAAGGCTCTCAGCAAACTCTAATCTCTCGAATAAACCTTCTACTGCATCCCCAAAAAGTGCGACTGCTTTTGGCAAGAACCGTGAGACCCTATCGAAAAAGTCTTGATCAGTTTGAAGCCGTACAAGTGTTGCGTAAGAGGAGCCCCGCCTACCTCTGTCGCTTTCACTTTCGCCGTCGCGAAGTTGCATTGATCGCCATTCGCCTTCAAAGCCGTTGGGGTTACGTATGCGGGCAAACACGTATTTTGATTCGCGTGCTATTGCTAACCCTTCTAAAGCAACATCGATGCGCCGCTCTTCGAGTTGTTCACGTTTCCACCTATCAAAGGATTTGAAGCCACAGATCGCTGCGACACTAGCTGCAACGATCCCTAGCAGCGAGACAACCGGACCTGCGAAATCCTTTAAGACTTCGTAGTGAGCTAAAAACCAATCGTGCACCTGATGCATTTACGAATGCTCTCAACAGCAGTAAGTGCCTACTCCATACCCTATTTTGGTACGGCACGGGTCGCATGCAGCGAAGACTGGTTGGCCGGTCGGTCCCGGCTCGTGCCGTCGCAGGGCTCTATGCCGGGTCCCGCGAATCTTTGTTTCTTTACCCGAGTTGATCCTATCGGGAAACCGGAGCAACTATAGGCCGACCCTGATGCTAAAGCCGCTATTTCAATTCCTAAGTAGAATGATCGGCAAAGCTTCTGCGGCTCTAGGGAAGGGCGTTGGTCACAGTTCACCGAGTCACGAAGAGGTTTTTCTGGCTGGAAACCAAGGCAAAGAACCGTCAGCCGACTATTTCAGGGCCCTCTTTGTATTCGATAATGTAGTTCGTGAATGCATTGCTGTGTCACGACAATACGGTGGCATTCAAGCCCCTTCGACGAGGCATTTCTATGCCTCCGTTCTGTTCACGGCCCTTCTATCGCGGAGCATAAGTCTCATTATACTCGCGCCCCATAGTCCTTGGGCACAAAAGCTCATCGAACATTGGGATTACGCATCGGCGGCTATCATCGTTCGCACAATGATAGAGCTTAGAGCCGCCTTTCATTATCTTTGCGTAGATCAAACGTCAGATGAAGAAGGCCACTGTCGGTGGAATCTCCTGTGTTTGCATGATTGTTGCGCGCGGTTGAAAACGCTTGAGGCCAAGCCTTCCGCGCCTGAAGATGTTGCGGACCTTGAGAGTATGGCCGAAGGTTATCGAGAGCGATTGAAGGCAAACCGGCATTTTGTTACATTGCGGCACCAGCAGCGGCTTCTTAATGGCGGCTCTGCGTACCTTTATCCCATCGAAGATATATTAGAGCGAGCCGGACTTCAAAGATCGACTTATAAATTTCTGAACGTTGTCTTTTCAAGTCACGTACACGGCTTGCCGATGTCGTATTTCCGCATGGCGGAGGAAGAGCGCGGCCGAGGGTTGCCCAGTCCGATCGAGGAAAGCAACACGACAATCTGTTTATCGTTGGCGTCAGTACTGCTCACGGCAACGAGAGACGAAGTGCACGAGATTTTTAAGGGGCTATCGAAGGAGCAGGCGCCTCCGACGTAAGGTGTGGATACTCAATAGAGCATGCTCTTTGAGCGATCTCTGCCGTCTCGTGAGTCGCGGGACGCTGTTACTCACCTGTATAACGAATGTTCCGGCGTACGCCGGTAACTACCGATGCACGAGTCAAATCTAACGTCTCGTACTCTTTGGAGACATCATACGGACCATCTTCCAGGACTGAGTATTGACGCCATTTTCGGCCAAGGTCATTCACAAATTCGACTAGACCCCCGCTCGCGCGGTCGGAATACGTTGGGTACCAAAGAAGGTGGGCGTAGGGGCTGCTAGGCAGTTCGACATAGTGGTTTGTTTGGTAAATCAAGGCGTCTGTGTTGCTATAACTTGTTTTCGACAGGACGTGCGCTAGGAGGCCCAAGACCAAGAGCGGGGGCGCGGACCGAAACCCGTCGTTCACGCAAACAGTGATTCCGCTCCAGTCAGCTAACCCGAGTTCTTGCTTGGTCTCCTTTATCTGACGATTGGCTGAATTGATCATTCTTTGAAGCGGTTTGCGGAGTAACATAAGCAACTCACGCCGCAACGGTTTGGTCCGATCGTCCGGGTCCATGTCAGGATATTTGGCGATAAGTTCGTCAACCTTTTGCAGCGTCTCTTTCGAGTGAGCAAATTCTGTCTGCAGAACCTTGAGTTCTACAATTACCTTTGCGGTCGGAAACATGTAGTCCGCATTTCTAATGCCCTGACGCTTGATATGAGGGCCAACGGGTTCGCCTCCCGCAGTCAGCACGAATTTATTCCAATGTGGCTCGTCAGCGATGCCTCGTCTTTGGCTGTAATCTATCTCTTCCATTGCAGCACTCACTTGGGGGTATGCCACATCTCGACCACCTCCTAATGGACCTGATAGGAGAAGGTCCCGAAGTCGAGGCTTGCACCGGCGAATACGGATCCTTTGAAGCTGTCCGCCGTGATGGTTTTTAGCCCGCGCGGGATCAGTTGCTCCAAGGCCGGCGTAGCGTAGACTCGCTACTTGTCGGCAACTTCGATTTGATCCGCAAGTGTCTCTGTTTCCTTCGCTTGCGTCGCGAGCTCTATCACGGGTGTTTTCATGACTTTCGAGACGCATGACAAGACGCCCTTGAGTGCTTCACTCCATGGGAAGCCAACCAGAGGAATGGTGCCGCCATGGTACCGGGCTTTGAGACTGATCATGAAATCTGTCGTATCGATGACCTGTTCCGGCGTGCAATTTTCGATCGGGCGACCTTCGCAGATGCGCTCTAACCGCTTCTCTTGGATTTTGTCGAGGAGTTGAACGAAGGCGTGATAGAGCTGGGCGGCATCGACGGCGATCTCCTTGTCCTCCAGAATAATCCTCTGAGTCAGCCTGTCGCCAGCCGTAAGATCGAGATCACAATAGTTCGTCGTGGCAGCGAGCTTTGTACCGAGCCGTGAGCCATGTTCTTCGCCGAACCGCTCCGCTTGGTCGAACAGGATTTCATGGACGTCACCCACGGCATTTGACGTCTCGGAGAATTTGTACCCAAAGGCGCGAACGCTCGCAGCTTCATCAAGGGCGTCCACCTCCATCTTCTCGGCTTCAGCCAGAAACCGAATGCCTGAATTGACTACGGCATTAGCCTCCCGGACCCGGCTGGATGCGACGCCCGGGTCCATTTCGAACTCCTCGTACCGCGATGCCAGCCATTTCTTGTAATACTCCTCTAGCAGTCTGCTGAAAAAGCCCTCGTCAGGGCCTACGGTTGATGATTCAATGTATATCATGAATCGTCGGGGGCTCGCATGCGGGGCAGTTTTACGGATCAGGGCGGGTTGTTTTCGTACATCTCGC
>Ga0210388_10000103_pt1 | contig 103654 bp, 94 predicted proteins | sample IncBWC19OmetaG_FD_155485 | JGI IMG/M metagenome (GOLD analysis project Ga0210388, IMG submission 155485) | Forest soil microbial communities from Barre Woods Harvard Forest LTER site, Petersham, Massachusetts, United States - Inc-BW-C-19-O ... | reverse complement strand
GATTCCGTGGTTCTACGGCCCATCGATTCCTTGGATGGAATGACGGCCAGCGCGGTCAGGATGCCGGAGAATCTCCTGGAGAGAATCGTGATGGGGCTGCGCTCAATCGCAAGTATCTCCGGTGTTTTCTATGACTTAACGAATAAGCCACCCGGCACGATCGAGTGGGAGTAAGGTCTACTTTTTCCAGCCCAGAGCACTGAGCGAATCTTCGAGGTACTTCAGCCCCTCTTCGAGCGTCTTCCGGTGCCGCGCATTGCTCGAAGATTCGATTTCACGGAGGACTCTTACGCGTTGCAGCAGTAAACTGTCGCTTTTGCGCTCGATTTCCATCTGTTCAGCGGTACGGTGGGGCATTCGGACCTCTCTGGAATTTTGTCGCGCCTCAACCTGGGATTCTACTGACTTGCTTTCCCAACCGCGCGCCATGCCCACATTATAGCGCTTATTGCTTTTCGCTCGACGGCGGGACTAGGCGTTTGATACGCAGATAGGTCACCAGGTTTCCGTAATGTTCGAAATCGTGGGCGACGTTGAAGTTCAGGATGCCGCTCATGGAGCGTTCACCCTTGCCGAATTTCATCATCATGGCGCCGTTGGCGTCGGTAAGCGAGTCATATGCCGAGTCGCAATAGGCGAACGCCGTCTTCAGCGCCTCGACTAACCCAGCCTTGGTGGTGATTTCTTTTTCAGCTTTCGACGGCTTGTCCTCGCCTTTAGCCGCACCACAGAAAAAATACTGATCGTCTACGAGATGACCTAGTATTGCGCCATAGTTCCGCACATCGGGCGATGGTTTGAAGGCATAGTTCGATTCCGGCATCTTCTCCGCCGATTTGAGAATGTCGGTTTTTACAATCGTATAGAGCCCTTTCGTTTCCTTGCTCATCGGATTCTGCGCCTGAAGCGCGCACACCGAGGCCAATACGAGTAAAGTCTTCATAGAGATTCTCCTTTTAGCAATAGATAACATTCCCGAACCATCTCCCATTCTTCTTCAGCATGGACAACGAGGATCTTGACGTTGAGAAACGCAAAACGTTTGGCCACAATGTCCCGCAACGGCGGACAATTTTCGCCGATGCCGCCGGTGAACACAATTGCGTCCGCGCCGCCAAGCACTCCGGCCATAGCGCCGATTTCCCGGCACAGGCGATGGGCGTAAATATCGAAGGCCAGTTTCGCGCGCGGGTCGCTGGAGTTGAGAATGTCGCGCATATCGCCCGAAATGCCCGATACGCCGAGCAATCCCGACTTCTGATTCAGTATTTTGTCCAACTGATCCGCGCTATAGCCGCGATGGCGAATTAAGTAAATGAGAATCGCCGGATCGATGGAACCGGAGCGCGTCCCCATCATCAGACCTTCGAGGGGCGTGAAGCCCATCGTGGTGTCGATGCTTTTCCCATCGCGTATGGCACAAAGGGACGCTCCATTGCCGAGATGGCAGACGATGAGGCGGAGCGAATCGCTGTGCAACAGCTCCGCTGCGCGGCGCGAGGAGTATTGATGGCTGAGACCGTGAAATCCGTAGCGGCGGATGCCAAGATCGAGCCATTCGTAGGGTCCGGGATAAACGTAGGCGGGCCGCTCCAGCGTCGCGTGGAACGAGGTGTCAAATACGGCGACCTGAGGAACGTCCGCGCCGAAAACGCTCTGCGAGGTGTCGATTGCGTGAAGTTCAAACTTGTTATGCGCGGGCGCGATTTCCGCTTCCTGCGCGATCGCCTCGCGGACTTGAGGAGTTATGCGCGTGGTCTGGCGCAGCTTTCCTCCGTGAACGATCCGGTGCGCGACGGCATCGATGGGTCCGGGGACGGAGCGGAGTGTGGATTCGAGCTTTTCATGCCCTTCGATATCGGCCTGCCACAGCGGCGTCATGGGCTCCGAGGGAGCGTGGGAAAGATCGTCAAGGCGGCATTTCACACTGCTGGAGCCACCGTTGATTGCGAGGATTTTCATGGAAGGAATTCACAGGCTAAAGCCTGTGCCCCCTAGCTGCATTTTCATCTTATAGTTTCACAGGGTTGAGGGTGTGGCACTGCTGCAACAACTCTCATAGGTGGCATAGACTTTAGTCTGTGTCTTTCTAGGCTGGCCACTTCCAGTTTTTGATTTCCGGCATGTCGTCGCCGTATTGCGAGATGTAGATTTTGTGGTCGATCAGCTTGTCGCGCACCATCTGCTTCATGTGTCCAGCGAGATGCTGCAAGCGCGGCACGCGGTCGATTACGTCGCCGGCCAGATGGAAGCGGTCGATCTCGTTCATTACCGTCATATCGAACGGCGTGGTCGTCGTCCCTTCCTCTTTATATCCGCGGACGTGCAGGTTGTCGTGATTTTTTCTGCGGTATGTGAGCCGGTGAATCAGATACGGATACGCGTGGAACGCAAATACAACCGGCTTGTCGGTGGTGAAAATCGCATTGAAATCGGCGTCGCTCAGGCCGTGGGGATGCTCGCTTTGCGGTTGCAGAGTCATCAGGTCCACCACGTTGACCACGCGAATTTTGAGATCCGGAATATGCTGGCGCAGAAGGTCGACCGCGGCCAGCGTTTCGAGAGTCGGAATGTCGCCGCAGCACGCCATGACTACCTCGGGTTCGCCTCCGTTATCACTCGAGGCCCATTCCCAAATGCCGACACCGGCTGTGCAATGTTTGACCGCTGCATCCATATCCAGATACTGGAGAGCGGGCTGCTTCCCGGCGACGATCACATTAACGTAGTTGCGGCTGCACAAGCAATGGTTCGCAACCGAAAGCAGACAATTCGCATCGGGCGGAAAATAGACGCGCACGATGCTGGCTTTCTTATTGACCACGACATCGACGAAGCCCGGATCCTGATGGCTGAATCCATTGTGATCCTGCCGCCACACGTGCGACGTGAGCAGATAATTCAAGGACGCGATCGGCCTGCGCCACGGCACTGTCGATGCTTCCTTCAACCATTTCGCATGCTGGTTGAACATCGAATCGATAATGTGGATGAAGGCTTCGTAGCAACTGAAAAACCCGTGGCGACCCGTTAACAGATAGCCTTCGAGCCAACCTTCGCACATATGCTCGCTGAGCACTTCGAGCACGCGGCCGGTGGGGGAAACATGATCATCGAAGGGAAAAACCTGCGCGACTGATTCGCGATCCGTGACCTCGAACAGCGCTTGCAAACGGTTTGACGACGTTTCGTCGGGACCGAAAACCCGGAAGTTCTTGGATTCGAGGTTTTGCTTCATGACGTCGCGGAGAAATTCGCCGAGCACACGCGTGGCTTCCCCGAAACTCACGCCGGGCTTGGTGACCTCGACGGCATACTGTCGAAAATCCGGCATGCGGAGATCCCTCAACAGCAAGCCTCCGTTGGCGTGGGGATTCGCGCCCATCCTCCGGTATCCAGTGGGCGCGAGCGCCGCGAGCTCGGCAATAAAGGTCCCGCAATCGTCAAAGAGTTCTTCCGGCCGATAGCTTTTCAGCCATGCTTCGAGGATTTTCAAATGCTCCGGGTTAGTCCGCACCTGGTCCAAAGGAACCTGGTGGGCGCGGAACGTTCCTTCGATCTGAATACCATCTACCACCTTCGGACCGGTCCAACCCTTCGGCGAAATGAGCACGATCATCGGCCAGGTGGGACGCTGTTTAAATCCATTCTCGCGGGCGTCCTTTTGAATGCTCTTAATTTCAGCGAGACAGGTGTCGATGGTTTCCGCCATCGCCTGATGCATCGGCTCCGGCTCATGGCCCTCGACGAAATAGGGGCGATAGCCGTAGCCCTGAAGCAGCTCCGTCAACTCTTCGCGGGGGATGCGCGCGAGCACCGTTGGTCCGGCGATTTTGTAGCCGTTCAGATGAAGAATGGGCAGCACGGCTCCATCGCGAACGGGGTTCAGAAATTTGTTCGAATGCCAGCTGGTGGCGAGCGCTCCGGTCTCCGCCTCGCCGTCGCCGATTACGCACGCGGCAATCAAATCGGGATTGTCGAACACGGCGCCGTAAGCGTGCAGCAGGGAGTAGCCGAGTTCCCCGCCCTCATTGATGGAGCCTGGAGTTTGCGAGGCAGCGTGACTAGGAATTCCGCCGGGAAACGAGAACTGCGTGAACAGGCGCTTCATCCCCTCGGCGTCGCGCGTGATGTTCGGAAACATCTCCGTGTAGGTGCCTTCGAGATAGGTGTTGGCAACCATGCCGGGGCCACCGTGGCCGGGGCCGCAGATGTAGATCATGTTCAGCTCGTCGCGTTTGATGACGCGATTCAGATGAACGTAGACAAAATTGAGACCGGGTGTAGTGCCCCAATGCCCGAGCAGACGCGGCTTGATGTGCTCGACTTTTAGCGGCTCCGTGAGTAACGGATTATCGAACAGATAAATCTGGCCGATCGATAAATAATTCGCCGCGCGCCAGTATGCGTCAATCTTGCGAAGTTCGTCGGGATCGAGGGGCATCCCTCAATACTATCGTCCTTCACTCGAAGGAGGCACGATTCCTTTGAGGCGCATATACACACAAATGTAACCGTATAGTTCGTTGGTGTGCCCGACGAGTCCATAGCCCATCGCGAGCTTCGACCGCGCCGCGCCGCGGCCCGAGACCATGGTCACCGCATCGGCGTCGGTCATGTTATCGATCACCGCGTCGCAGGCGGCGAAGGAATCCTTCAACGCGGAAACCACATCGGCCTTGGTCTTGAGAGTCTTCGCGTCAATCGATTTTGGAGTGCCGCTTACCACGGAGCATCCCCCCATGTTCGACACGGCGATGTGCGCAACCCGCTCCTTGAAGGTCTGCATCTCCGGGGTGGGCTTGAAATCGTACTGATCCTCCGGCATCTTTTCGGCGGCCTTGATGAAGTTGGTCTTGACGCGGGTATAGGCGGTCTTCAACTCGGTGCTGAGCGGGTTGGCGGGCTGCGCGTGTAAGGCGGCGGCGAGGGCTACGACAAGCAATGTCCGGTTCATTCGTTTCTCCTTGGAAGTGCGATTCTCATTCTAACCTGATGCGCAAAACGGCTGATCCGCGATATGCTGAAGGATGTAGATGCGTCTGTTTCTCGCGTTGTGCCTCGCCTCGTCAGCGGCGTCCGCCTGTTCTTGCATTCAGGGTGAAATCGGGCAGGAGTTCGCTGCGTCGACCGTCATCTTCCGAGGCGTCGTCAAAAATGTCACCCAACTCTCGTCGCGAGTCGATATGCAGCGCGCGCGTTTCGCGGTGACTTTCGGAGTATCGGAATACTGGAAAGCCAATTTGGGGCGCCACATCACTTTGTATGTAATCGACCCCGGCCCGGACTGCATCGGAGCGCACTTCGAGCCGCGCACGGAATACGTGGTGTTCGCCAAAACGGACAGGGCCGACGATTATCGAACGGTAAACGCATTCTGGTACGGGTGGCTCGATTTATTGCAGAAGGGTCAGGAGTTTTTGACGGTGAACGGCTCGTGCAATCCGACGGCGCCGGTGAAGCATGCGGGGAATACGCTGCGGGCGTTGGGGGCGGGGAAAAAGCCTGGGGATTAGCTACCCCACAAGAACTTCGGTCTTTGTTCTCGATCCCGCAAGAGCAACCAGTTTTCTATCGAACGTAAGAAACGTAGCGTCGTGCCGCTCGGCCAGCGCTAACAAGTATGCGTCCGTGACTTGATTGGGGCCGTGCGCACGCTGCATCCATGCCTCGGTTGGTGCCGCCAGAGATTCAAGGTAAATGTGCAAGGAGTCGCTGGTCATCACCGCAAGGAGAGCAGCCGCCTCGGCGGGCGTCTTCGGACTCGGGTTCGCAGACGCCGTCGAGGAGAGTCGGATGAAGCCGAGCTGCGTAAGCGCGCAGGTAGCCCAACGCTCCCGGCTTCCGTTCATACGCCTAGTAGCGGCGGTGTGGAATGGATGAATGATCCACGACAAGGCAAGCAATACGTTGATATCGAGCAGAAGGAGATTAGAAGAGTCCTTCTTCATCGATAAACCGTTGGATGCGCGACACAGACATCATGGGGGTACCCGGCTTGACGTCGAACACCGGGAATCTTCGCGCTTTGCTTTTCTTTGGGGCAGCCGGCGGCTGCAAGCCGCGGCGGATCAATTTGGAAGCTACCTTTCCCAGCCCTTCCCCGGACGATTGAGAAAATTCTACAACGGCTTGATAGACATCGTCGTCCAGTGTAAGCGTCGTACGCATGACTCTATTTTGATACGCTGATACGGTGATGTCAACCGCATCAGTTTCGCGATCCCAGCGCACCGTCGATCGCCTTCAAATTCTGCCTGGCGTACTTCGCTTCCTCCAAATCCGGATTGATATCGAGCATCGTTCGAAAGTGAATTCCGGCGCTTGCGAGAATTTCTAAGCTATTCGCCTGCTGCGCCTGGTGCATGTAACAGAGCGCGAGAGCGTAGTGGGTATAGGGATCTTTCGGGTCGTACGCCAGCGATTTTTGGCAGTACGCGATTGCTGTGTCCCAGTGCGACTCCTTGCGCTCCGCGTCGCACAGGCCAAAATAGGCGAGGCTGCGCAGATCGCGCCAGGTGTCGGTTTGCGCGGCTCGTTTCTTTTTGCCGATGCCTGCGATATAGCCGAGCACGTAATAATTCAGCCGGCCGGCGAGCTTGCTGTCGAAGTCGCTGAGCTTCAGGTACGACACGTACTCGCCGGTTGATTCCTGCAACGAATTGCTCATGCGCAGGCTGTCGGCCAACCAGAGATGCGCCTCCGCATTCGCCGGCGTGAGCTTGATCGCCGTCCGCGCGGCCTCAATCGCTTGCGGATATGCTTCCTTTAATCGATACGCTTCGGCTGCCAGATAGAACGCCATCGCATTCGAGGAATCGCGCTGCGTGACGGTGTTCAACTGGCGGATAGCCTCATCTACCGCTCCGGTATCGAGCAGCGATCCGGCCAGGCTGACGCGCGCTTCGAGATAATCCGGGTCCAGCTCGATGGCCTTACGAAACGCCGCCTGCGACTTTTCTTCGTCGAATAGAGAATTGTACGCGCGGCCCAAATAGAGGTCGGCCTGGCTGAATTTCGGATCGATCGAGAGGGCCTTCTCAAAATGAACGATGGCTTTTTTGTAGTTGTCGGCGAATCCCTTGTTATAAAACTCGATGCCATGATTCAGCTCATCGAGCGCTGCTTTTGGTCTGCGCCTCGCGATCAGGATTTTGATCGACACCGTCGATTCGCGGCCTGGATACACGATTTCTTCACGCGGCCCGTCGGGCTCGTAGCCCATTTTCACGCCCTGCACGGTGTGATTTCCCGGCTTGAGACCGGGCAGGTGCTTCGGCGAGTCCTTGTTAATCAAGCCTTGCGACACGCCGTCGAGGAACACTTCGACGCCGTCCATGTTGGTTTCGAAAATCAGCGTCCCGTCCTTGGGCGCAGGAGCCTTGCCCGCGCGCAACCCTCCGGGAATGTATGCAAGAATCATGTTCGGATCGAAGCTGCCCCGGTCCGAGGTCGGGTTCTGCTGGCCCTTGGTCACCTCGCGGACGTTGCGGCGCACGTATTCGGCAAGCTCGTCCGCGGTCACGATGCCGTCGCCCGATTCATCGGCCTCGCCTTCGAGTCCTTTCACGACGTAGTAAGTGAAGATGCCGTGGCCGTCGCCCCAGTTCTTGCTTTCGAACGAGCGTTCGCGATCGCGGCTCGCGGTGAGCGAAAACATGGAGCGAGATAGATCGAGCAGGCTCTTGTTCACCTGCGCCAAGTCCGCATCGGGCGAGATCGCGCCGGAGTGGCACGAATCGGTGAGCAGCACTTTCGACTTCGCTTTGATCTTCGACCCGGCGACCGCGCCCAACGTATCCATCGGATATCCGGTGCCGCCGACGTTCGAAGGATCGATGTCGTACGGAGCCAGGTACGCGCGCGCGCCGCTGATAAATCCGTGGCCGGCGAAATAAATCACCACGCGATCCGGCTCCTTGGCAACCGAGGGAAGCCACACCTCCAGCTCCTGTTTCAAATTCGCGAGCGTCGCCTTCGCGCCGATCAGCCGATGCACGTTTTCGGCGCGAAAATTGCCTCCTTCGGGATTGATCAGCACCGAATAGATGGACTCCGCGTCGCGCTCCGCGTAATCGAGCTGCGCTTTGGCGGGAAGATTTTTGTATTTCGCGATGCCGACCACCAGCGCATATCCGCGCGGGATCGTCACGGGAGGCTGCGCAGGCCGGTCCTCTTCATATTTCAGATCGCGCGACTTCTGCTGGCCAGGCGGCTGCTGCGCAAGCAGCAGCGCCGACATATTAACGATGAGCCAGGCGAAGTTCATAGACGACGGGTCCCGTCAACGGCGCGGGCGACGACACCACCGTCGCGCCTTTTTCCTGAATAAAGAGTAACTCGCGCGGCGTCGGCTCGGCCAGACCGCTAAGGTTCTTGGGAATCGCCTCGCCCTCTTTCAACGGCTTCACGCCCGCCGACGTATCCACGCAATCGCCTCGCGATTTGAAAATCGCATCATCGCAACGCGGCCGGAAGCTCAACGGTAAACTCGCGGTCGGCGGAGGAGGCGGCAGCGGACGCACTTCATTGCCCAGCTTGATCGGACTGATCACCCAATACACTATGTCGTGACCCGCTGGACCCGTTACCTTGAACCATCCTTGCACCGCCGGCACGATGTATTCTTTCCCCGCCTCGATGCTATTGTCCGCGCCCGTATCGGCACGAGGGAACAACAACTCATACGCGCCCGACGTCCCATGATTCATCACGTATAAATAGCCCGCGAACGTCGACGATACCCGGAACCGCAACTTATCGCCCGCCGCGAAGACCAGCGCCGAATCGACGGGTTTCCACGCGGAGCCTTCCTGGCGGTCTACCGACAGCTTGATCCTCTGAACATCATCTGGATATGGGTCGGCCCGCAGCAGAACCGCCGTCAGGCAGATTAAGAAGATTCGCATGCTATTTGCCGTGCTTCAGCGCGACGTCTACCACCAGCCGAGCGTCTTCGCCCTTGCTCGGATTCACCACGTAGGTCGCCTTCTCGGTCTTCACGTCGTTGGTGCCGTCGTACTTCAGGCTCATCTCGTCGACCTTTTCGAACACCAGGTCGCGCGACTTTACTTCATCCCGCAGCCGGCTCACCACATCGCCGCCGATACTCGCCGAGGCCATCAGCTTCCGGTCCCCCTCCGCCGACGTTCCGGTAATCGAGTAAATCAGCTTGTCCAGATCCGCCTCCGGCCTGCGCGAAAGCACCAGGAACAGCTTCTCTGTCCCGGACTGATCGTCGAACACGAACTGTCCCTTATCGCCCGCAGGAATCTGCTGCGACACGCCCTTATCGATCCGGTTGTTTCCACCCTCCACATCGGCCGAAGGGAACAACAGCCTCCAGTTTCCGCTGGACCCCTGCATCACGACATACAAATATCCCGGCGTATTGGTATCCACGCTGAGCCGGATTCGGTCGCCCGACCGGAACGTTGAATCCTGATCGACCTCGATAAATTTGCCCGACGCATCGCGCTTCATCACGCTGTAGCGCAGCCCCAGAGGAACGTTGGCCGCGTTCACCACCGGCACGCTATTCTGCTTCGGGCTCGGCGGCGCAGTCTGTTTTGCCACCGGAGGCTTCGCGGGCGATTTCTTGGCAGGCGCCGTCTCCGCCGGCGGAGGCGTATAGAAAAGTTCCCTGGCCTTCAGCCCGGAATCCTGGGCGCACGCCAATCCAGAAAACGCCGCGATTGCAACCAGTGCTTTCATAATTACCTCTATCTTCAGTCTATTCCGCGCGCAAACTCTCAATTCGGGCTCAAAATATATCCCGGACGCGCGTACGTTTTAGCCCCCGGAACCGACACTTCCACCGAAATCGTATGCCGACCGGGGTCCTCGGAGCTGGGATAGTAGCTCAACTGATACGCGCTCCGCAGCTCGACGCCCAGCGTCCCGATCGCTTCCTCCAGTTCCCTTTGCCCATGAAAATGAAGCTCGGTTCCACCCGTCGCCGCAATCACCGGAGATAAAGGATCGCCCTTTGCGTCCTGATGCGCCAGCATCGACGTCAACCACCCGAAATCAGGATTCCCCGGCGAACCGGCTCCGTCTGAGCCTCCAGAAGTGTTAAGCGCATAAATCGAAACGTTTTCCCGCTCCGCCTCCTCTTGCAAACGAGCCCACGTCGCCCGGCTTCCGCGGTCCGTCACGGGACCTAGAAACAGCAGCACCCTGGCCTCCGTCCGCTTGCGTTCCTTCAACATCTCGATCGCAAACATCCCCGCATCCACCATATGCGCGCCACTACCCTTTGCCGCAATGCTTCGAAACGCCTGCCGCACGTCGCCCGATCCGAACGGTTTCAGGACCTTGATATCCCGGTTATAAGCGACCACCGCGGCCCGGCCGGTCGCGCCCACCAGGTGCGCCTCCATAACGCTTCCCACCTTGGATATATAAGGGACTGACCCGCGCCCATCCTGATTCGTCTGGATAACGATGACGACAGAAACCGGCTCATAATCGTTATTCAGATGGATCGTCTGCGGAACACCGTTGTCGAGGACCCGAAAATCCGCCTTCTTTAGTCCCGGAATCAGCCGGTTGTCCTTGGAGAAAACCAGCGTAGGAACCGCAACCATGTGAACCGGCACGCGAATCACCGAAGCGTCCTGAGCGATCAGAACCGCGCCGAGAATCGCAATTCCGCACCACATAGTTGCCGAAAAACCTCTCACATGATCGCTTCCTGCGGTCGCGGCTCGGTAGATACTCATCGCCCGTTCCGAGCCGCGACCACAGGGAGTCGATCTCTTTTCTGACCCTTAGCTAATAATCCTACCCTTTTGCCCCTCTTCGCTGGCCACTCACCTGCTCCTCTTAGGGCATCATGCTGGAAGCAGTCACAGCAAATCTCGAAAAGTACATGGATCTTCTGAGCGCGCGCCAAAAACTTGTCGCTTCGAACATCGCCAATGCCGACACTCCCGGCTATCGGACCAAAGATATTGATTTTCAACAGGAATTCATGAGCATGGTCAACGGCGAGCAGCCCCAGACCATTAACGCCCAGGGCCTGTCGGATAAAGCCGATGGCAACAATGTCAACGTCGACCGCGAGGCTCGGATGCTTGCCGAAAACGCGATGCGTTTCAATGTGGCTTCCGCTTTGACACGCGGCGCGATCAATTCGATCAAGGCAGCCATTACGGGGGGCAGCCAATGAGTTTATTTGCCGCTCTCCAGGTCAGCTCCTCCGGCATGCAGGCCGAGCGCACCCGCGCCGAGGCCCTGGTTTCGAACATGGCCAATTCCGAAACCACCCGCACTCCTGAAGGAGGCCCTTACAAGCGAAAAGACGTGGTTTTTTCAAGCGAATTGCAGGAATCGCCCTTCTCCGCCGTGTTCCAGAACGAACTCGCAACCGGCGTCACCGTGTCCGACACCATCGAGGACAATAGCCCTCCCGAAATGCGCTATTTACCCAACCACCCCGATGCCAACAGCGAGGGCTACGTCGCGTTTCCAAAAATGAACCCGGCCGAGGATATGGCGGATCTTCTCAATACCACCCGCTCCTACCAGGCCAATATCGCCGCCATGACCGCGGTCAAAGACATGATTACTCACTCGATCGATCTTCTGAGGTAATGTATGGCACCCATTGTTCCAGTAACTCTAGCGATGCCGGCGCTCACGAACGTCTCGCCGACGGCCGGATCCCCGGGCGGCTCGGCATTCCAGTCCGTTTTGGGAGACGCCATCTCCAAAGTGGAAAAGTTCCAAAATGACGCGACTGACTCAGTGAACAAGTTCCTCTCCGGCGAAGGAGAAGAATTGCACAAAGTGGCCCTCGCAACGCAGCAGGCGGACCTTTCGATGCAGCTTTTCATGCAGGTAAGAAATAAAGTCGTGACCGCCTACAATCAGGTCATGCAAATGCAAGTATGAATTTCATGAGACGCTCCACAACACGGTCAGCCTCTAATCGCACAAGTTCTAACCAATGAACCAGCTCAAACAAATCTACGACCGTCTGTCCTGGCCCCAGCGTATCTGCATCCTCATCGCTGTAGCGGCGGTGGTCGGAGGCCTCACCTGGGTCAACCACTGGAACGACGAGCGGGACTTCAAGCCTCTGTTCACCGGACTCGCCGATGAGGACGCCGGCGCCCTGGTGGCTAAGCTCCATGAAGGCGGCGTGGAATATCGCCTGGCAAACGGCGGGTCCACCATTCTGGTGCCCTCCGATAAGGTCGCCGAAGCGCGCTTGCAGATGGCCTCCGCCGGACTCCCGAAATCCGGCCGCATCGGTTTTGAGCTGTTCGATAAAGCCAACTTCGGGGCGAGCGAATTTACCGAACAAGTGAATTATCATCGCGCGATTGAGGGGGAGCTGGAACGCTCCGTCGTCTCGATCCGCGAGGTCGAGACCGCGCGGGTTCATCTTACCCTCGCCAAGGATTCGCTTTATTCCGAAGCCCGCCAGCCCGCGAAAGCCAGCGTGCTGGTGAAGCTTCGCCACGCAGCCGCGCTTTCACCGCAGAATATTGCCGCCATATGCCAACTAACTGCCAGCGCCGTTCCCGGGCTCTCCGCCGATCAGGTCTCGCTGGTCGATACCGCCGGCAATCTGCTCAACCGTCCTCGCGCCAACGCCGTCGAAGGCGCGGAGGGTTCCGAAGCAGCGCTCGATTATCGCAAATCGATTGAACAGGGTATTCAAAATAAGATCGCGTCCACCCTCGAGCCTCTGTTGGGCCCCGATCATTTCCGCATCGGCGTGTCCGCCGACGTCGATCTCACCAGCGGCGAACAAAGCGAGGAAGTTTTCGACCCCTCCAAATCCGTGATGACCACGTCGCAGCGCACCGAAGATGGACCCGCGCTGACCACCTCATCAGGCGTACCCGGAGTCGCCTCGAATCTTCCCCATCCCGCCTCGAAACCCTCCACTGGTGTGAGTAACTATGCGCGCCACACGGAAAACATCAGTTATCAGACCAGCCGCATCGTGAAGCACACGCGCCTGCCGCAGGGCGCTGTGAAAAAATTGTCGCTCTCCATTCTGGTCGATCATTCGCTGCGCTGGGACGGCGCCAGGCGCATCGTCGAGCCGCCCTCGGCCGAAAAGTTGAGAGTGATTCACGACCTGGTCGCCGCGGCCACAGGGCTCGACCCGGTGCGCGGCGATCAATTGGTGGTAAATGCATTTCCTTTCGAATCGACGCTCACCGCGGAGCCTTCTACGCCCGCGCCGGGAACCACAACGGTGGTCGCGAATCCCCTTCCGCAGTGGCTCCAGAAATTGATGGCCCAGAAAAACTTCGCGATCATCGCCGGCGCCGGCGCGGGAGCCATACTGGTTCTCGCCGTTGGATTCTTCCTGTTGGTTGCGAAGATGCGCGGCAAGAAACGCGTCGCCTCCGAAGCTGCGGCTCTAGCGATCGAAACAGCCAAGTCGCCGGAGAGAGTTTCGGTTGCGGATGCGCAAAGGAACCTCGAAGAACGCATGGCCGGCCAGGTAGGCGAACAGGCTCGCAAGGATGCGGAAGCCATGCTCCAGCTCAAACTGCCCGAAGTCACGACTAAGAAGACCGAAGTGATCAAGAAACACATTGCGGCCGAGGCCAAAAAGGACCCCACCGCGATGGCCCAGGTAGTGAGGACATGGCTCAATGGTGAATACCAGCGCTAACGAACCGGAGAAAATACCCGGTCTTCGCAAAACCGCCATCCTGATGGTCATGATCGGCGAGGAAGCTTCCAGCATTATTCTTCGCCAGCTCGACGAAGATGAAGTGCAGGAGATCAGCCGGGAGGTCGCGCGGGTGGGCTCCCTCACCTCAGAGGAAGCGGAGAGCGTTCTCGAAGAGTTTTACCAGATGGCCGTCGCTCACGATTACGTGGTCAAGGGCGGCATCGATTACGCGAAGAAGATCCTGGTGGGCGCGTTCGGGCCGGAAACAGCGAAAAAGATGCTCGACCGTCTGATGAAGACGCTGGGCAATGAGACGCTGAGCTTCGACGCGCTGCAAAAAACCGACCCCGGGCAGCTCGCCAAATTTATCCATAGCGAGCATCCGCAGACCATCGCCCTGATTCTTTCGCACCTCAACCCCTCGCAGGCAGCGGGCCTGCTGTTTTCTTTGCCCGCCGAAATGCGGTCCGATATCGCGCTGCGTATGGCCAGCCTGGATCAGATTTCTCCGGAGATTATTTCGAAAATTGCGGGCGTAATCGGATCCAAGCTGAAATCCCTGGGATCATTGAACCGCGAATCGACAGGAGGTGTCCACGCGGTAGCGGAAATGTTCAATCGCCTGGATTCCACCAGCGCCAAGGAAATCCTCGAAAACATCGAGCAGGTGAATCCGAACCTGGTGGAAACCATCCGCCATCTGATGTTCGTATTCGAAGACCTGCTCCTGCTGGACGTCAACGCCGTTAAGGAAGTGCTGGCCAAGGTGGACCGCAAGATTCTTACCATCGCTCTGAAAGGCACCAGTGAGCAGATGAAAAATCACATGCTGCAAGCCATGAGCCAGCGCGGCGCCGAAATGCTGCGCGAAGATATGGACGCCCTGGGCCCGATCAAGATCAAGGAAGTGGAAGGCTCCCAGCAGCAGATCATCGCCGTGGTGCGCCAGCTCGAAACCGAAGGCGTCATCAGCCTGAAGGGCACGGCCGGGGAGCAGTATGTCCTCTAGGGTCCTCCGTCCGGAAGAAGGCGTGCAAGCGTCCCCCATCTCGTGGCGCCCGGCCGGATCTTCCGCCACGCAGACCCGCGACCCGGGCCTGGCCGTGGTGCCCGAATCGCGGGTCACGGAAATTCAGCAGGAGTCCGAGGCTCGCGTCCGCGCCGCTTACGGTCAGGGTCAGGCTGCCGGAGAAGCAGCCGCGCAACAGCGCGCGCAGCAGAAAATCGATCCGGTCTTAAACGGCCTCAACACCATGATTGCGGAGCTGGCGTCCATGCGCAAGCGCGTTCGCGCCGAAGCCGAGGACGACGCCGTCAAACTGGCGATCGCCATTGCGCGCCGCGTGCTCTATCGCGAACTCTTCACCGATCCCGACGCGATTCTCGGTTTGGTTAAGGCCGCCTTCGGCAAATTGAACGCCCGCGAAACACACCGCCTGCGTGTCTGCCCCGCCGACGCCGTCATTGTTCAGGAACATCGCGCGAAACTGCAAATCCCTCCCGGACTCGAGATAACCCCGGACGGATCCCTGACGCAGGGCAGTGTAATTTTCGAGACTTCGCGCGGCGATCTCGATGCATCCATCGAAACGCAGCTCGCCGAAATCGATCGCGGCTTAACGGACGCTCTTAAACGACGAAAATAACGCAAATAACGACCCCCACATGCTCTTAAACGACCTTATTTCGACCCTTTCCGGCATGGAAACGCTGCAATGGACAGGCCACGTTTCTGAGATCGTAGGCCTGCTGATCGCCTCTCAAGGCCCAGCCACGGCGGTCGGCGATTTCTGCGAAATCCGCAGCGCCCAAGGCCGAGCGGTACGCGCGCAAGTCGTTGGTTTCAGAGACGGAAAAGTGCTTTTGATGCCACTGGAAGAAACCGGCGGATTGCAACTAGGCGATCGAGTGATCGCGAGACCAGAAGCGGCGCGCGTCGAGGTCGGCCCGCAACTCCTGGGCCGGGTATTAGACGGCTTCGGCAAACCCATGGACGGCGGCCCCGCGATCGATCCCGAAGCTCTTTATAATCTGTACGCTACGCCTCCCGGGCCACTGGAGCGGGAGCATATCACCGAGCCCTTGGTCACCGGCGTCCGCGCCATCGACAGTTTGCTGCCGTTCGGAAAAGGCCAGCGCATCGGAATTTTCGGCGGCTCCGGTGTGGGAAAAAGCACGCTTCTGGGCGCGATGGCGAAGCATAACTCCGCCGACGTCAGCGTCATAGCGCTTATCGGCGAGCGCAATCGCGAAGTCCGCGATTTTATCGAGAACGAACTAGGCGCGGAAGGCATGAAGCGCAGCGTAGTGATCTGCGCGACCTCCGATATGCCCGCGCCGTTGCGGATTCGCGCAAGTTTTGTGGCTCTCGCGGTGGCCGAGTATTTTCGCGATTGCGGAAAAAGCGTCTTATTAGTCATGGATTCCGTCACGCGCCTGGCCATGGCGCAGCGCGAGATCGGTCTCGCAGCGGGCGAGCCGCCTAGCCAGAAAGGTTACACGCCGAGCGTTTTCAATTTGTTACCGAAGATATTCGAGCGCGCCGGCAACTTTCCGAAGGGCTCCATCACGGGGTTCTTCACGGTACTGGTCGAAGGCGACGATTTCAACGAGCCGATCTGCGACGCGGTGCGCGCGATTCTCGACGGGCATATTATTCTATCGCGCGAATTAGGCGCCATGGGGCATTATCCGGCGATCGATATTCTGAACTCGGTCAGCCGTTTGGCGAGTAAAGTCACGACACCCGCTCAGCGCGAAGCCGCGCGAAAAATCCGCGAGGCGCTGGCGTCTTATCATCAATCGGAAGATCTGATTAACCTGGGCGCCTACGCTTCCGGTTCGAACGCGCGTCTCGATTCAGCGATCCGGCTGCGGCCGAATTTGATGCAGTTCCTGAGGCAACCTCCCGACACTGCAGCGCCGATGGATGATACGTTGAAACAGCTCTATGCGCTGGCGTCGAACACATGAAAAAGTTCACGTTCCCGCTTGGCCGGGTGATGGAGTTCCGGCGGATGCAAGCGCGCGTAGAAGAAATCAAGCTCGAAGGCTTGTACGCCGGCCTGCGCGCCATCGATAGCCGCGAAGCCGCGGTGACCCAGCAGGCGTCGCTAGCGGAAAAAGCGTTGAAATCCCAGGCTTCGGTGACCGGGCATGATTTAGAGCTGTTCAGTTCGTACCAATTGGCAAGGAAAGACGAGCAAAAGCGAATCGACAAAGTCCGAGCGGAATGCCGCAAGCGAATCGAGGCGCAACTGGCAGTGGTAACGGTGAAGCGGCGCGAAGTCAAGCTGCTCGAAAAGTTGAAAGAACAACGGTTCGAGAAATGGGAAAAAGAGATGTCGAAAGAGATCGATCAGCAGGCGGAGGAAACTTATTTGTCGAAGTGGAACGCTCGATAAAAAACCTATCGGCCGCTGATGAACGCAGATGAACGCTGATAAGACATCGATGGCTTAATCCGCTTTGTTGACGCGTGGGGCTCATAAAGATAATCACGCAGAGGCGCAGAGCTCGCAAAGAAACACAAAAGTCTTGGCGAGCTTTGCGCCTTTGCGTGAATTAATCAGGGACGGCACTTGGTCTTGAATCGCTGTCGGTCACGGCGCAGTCGATGTTGCCTTGATACTCCGGAGCACGTCCTCGGCGGTCGACTGGAAACTCCTACCTTGGGGGTTGCTCTTCCAATACAGAAGCATAAGTCGAAACGCCGTGTTTCTTAGAGTGAAATAATAGTTAAACTCGCGCTGACGCTCGCCGTCCTGCTCATCCCTTATAAAATCTGCCTGCACTTCAACAATGTTTCTGGGGCCTCCCTCACCAGGATCCAGGTCAGGCACCTGCCTGATCAATGGGTCTTCGTGGCTATGTCTCAAATTGAATTGGATCCATTCGTCGATCCTTTTCGCATTTGCCATGGGCTGTACGACGGTGAGTGGAACTATGAACAGGTGGGCTCCGTGTTCCGGGAAAAGTCCCTGCGGTCCGCCTTCGCTCCGCTTGTAATTGAACAAGACAGGAACACCAGAACCCGACAGGTCCATTTCCCATTTCGCGGGCACCATCATTTTATAACCAAATTTTGAGTTTACAAACGACTTAGCCTGATCCCCAGCGACCGCCGTCGAGGCGACCACCAAGGCCACGAGTAAAACCTCGAAATACATGAACCCTTACTTCTCCGGCGACCCCGCTCCCGCCCCGACCGCTACTGGAGCTTTTGTGATTTCCTTCGTTCGCTCCTCGATGTGATCTTTCATTTTCAGCAGCGGCACGCCTTCGATCAGCCACTTTGGCGGCTCTTTGTCGCTTAGGCGGTAGTCGAAGAATTCTTTCATTCTTACCGTGTAGTCTTTCATGTTTTCCGGTTTGCGCAGGCCGTGATTTTCTCCTTTATATTGGAGCATCACTACCGGTTTGCCCATGCGGCGCAGAGTGTTGAAGTATTCGATACCTTGCGTCCAATCGACCGCGCCGTCTTTGTCGTTATGCAGGATGATCAGCGGCGTCGTTACATTCTTCGCGTGATACACCGGACTGTTGCGGACGTAGGCTTCCATGTTCTCGGTCGGGCTGCCGGTGAAGCGGCCCTGGCTGCTTTCGAAAATCGGTTGATTGGCCGTGCCGGTGTTCCAGTAAATCGCGTTATACATGGCGATCATGTCGGTCAATGGCGCGCCCGCTATCGCGGCGGCGAACATGTTGGTTTGGGTTACTAAGAACGCTGTCTGATAGCCTCCCCAGGAGTGTCCGTGGATACCCACTCTTTTCGCATCGACCACACCCGTGGCGATGGCCGCTTTTACGGCGGGCAGGACGCACCACACTGCCGACATTCCGGGATCGTTCACTTTATAGACGATATCCGGAGTTAGAACTGCATATCCGTTGCTGGTATACGCGGCGATGTTGAAGCCGTTGTAAGTAGGATGCGGATACATGTTGGTGCTTTGCGAGAGCTTCTCATAGATGTAGGTAATGGTCGGATAGCTCTTGCCTTGCTCGTAGTTCGCCGGCAGATAGAGAGTGCCTTGGAGTTTGTCGCCCTTGTCACTGGTGTACTCGATCAGGCGCGAGCCTTTGCTCCACAGGAAATCCTTCTGCTGCGGATTCGCGTCAGTGATCTTTGGGCCGGGGCCTCCGTTCACGGCGACGTGATAGTCGGGATACTCGCTCACAGTTTCGCGAGTGTACAGGAATACATTGGCACGCTTGGCTTTCATTAACGTCCCGTAGGACGCATCGTCGAAGACCAACGATTGCGCGGTCGCGCCCGGAGCGATCACGGCGACGCCCGCTTTTTTGGTCCATTCGCCGTAGCTGTTGACGTAAATAGGCTGCGCTAAGTCGATCCCTTTCTCATCAGGATCCAGGCGATAACGGGACCGGTAGCGGATTTTATCCTTCTTTCCGTTGACTGTCAGATTCAAACCTGCGCCGCCATGGGCCGGAGCTTTCCATATGTCCCATCCATCGGTCAGCAGCACGGCGCTCGAATCCTTCGCCCAGCCGATGGGACGATGCGGAGGCTTCACCACGTTGTGATCGTCTTCGGTATCCCAGAAAGTCGCGGGGATCTGCTTGGTGATGTTATAGGTCTGGCCGGTGGCGGCTTCGTAGGTGTAGTAAACGCCTTCGCCGTAATAAAGGATATGCGATCCATCGGGCGAGGCTCCCATCACGTAGCGGGCTTTCTTCACGGCCAGCTTGCGCGCGCCGGTTTTCAGATCGATGGCGTAAACATCCTCATAGGCTTGGCCGCTTAGGTGCGAATCCAGCTCATAGTTACGAATGTCAGTGCCATAGGCGTACTTGGATTCCGGTGTGAGCGTTACTACACGCACATCGTCATCGCCCAGGCGCAGGAACTTCTGTTCGGATGGACGATACGCGCAGAGGAAGCTGAAGTTCTTATCCATACTCTCCTGCACCTGCTGCATGGGCTGGAGGCGAGAGTCTTTATAGTGCCAGATGACCATGTCGGGCAAATCGGGAGTGTCATCGGTTTTGGGTTTGGCGTCCGCTTCCTCGGTCTTCGCGTCGGCGCCTTTTTTCTTCGGACGCAGTTCGTGAATACCGAAGGTCACTTCAGAGAGATCGGCCATCCACATCGCATTGCGATTCGGACTCACCGACATGCCTTTGGGGAACGATGTTTCTTTGGATGGATCGAACACGACTTTTTGGAAGCCTCCGTTGGAGGCCTTGCTAAACGCGACGACTGTGTAGAGTTTGTCTTCCCACCCCTTATCCTCGACGCCGCGCATGGTCGCCAGGCCGTCGCCGTTTTCGGTCCAGCTCAAACCTTTATAAGAGGCCTTCGCGTTGTCGAGAGGCATCACTGTACCGGCCGCCATGTCGCGAACTTCGACGCCGTTACCGATTTTGTCCTGCGCATCGATGAGCCAGGCGAGATAGTTGCCTTTCTTGTCGAAAGAGAAGTCGGACACATTGCCGACGTTCATCTCATTGCCGGTGGCCATCTCATAGAGGATGAGGTCAGAGCCGGTGGGTTTGTCGTCGGCGGGCGCGCCTGGAGCCGGCGGCGCGGCGGGAGGACCTGCGGGCGTGGGTGCATAGCGGTGCATTGCCAGCATGGTGGAGCGCTCGCCCGAAAACGCGAAGCGGCGGACCTTTTCGAACTCGGTTTTTTTGCCGGTCGCCAGTTCGACCACAATCACGCGGCTCTGGATCGGCTTCTTGGCTTTCTTGAGAACCTTGGCTTCCTTCGCCGTGGGATAGGCCAGGAACGCGGCCCACTTGCCGTCATCGGAGAGTGCGAGATCGCGCGCGGCCGCCATCGGCGCAGGAGGACCCCCCGCGGGTGGATCGACGCGAGGAATTTCGCCGATGGGGAAATGCTGCTCTTTGCCGTCCTTCAGATTGCGGATGACCACTTCGCTGTTGCCTTCGGCGGGCGAGACGCGGTAGGCGAACCAGATTCCGTCCGGCGAGACCGACTGCGACACGATCCGCTTCCAGGCGAGGATGTCGTTCAACTGGATCGGTCGCTGCGCCGTGTCGGCCGAGGAGACCGCGGCGGCGAATACAAATAGGGCAAGGAGTCGGCAGTGCTTCATACGTTGGATACTATCACTGAAACAGCATCTTGTGCTTTTCCGCCCCAGCGGCATCCGCGCGTGTGGGACCGCGGGCGGAGATCTGCCGCTAAAGCCACCTGCCATTCGGCGCACGCGCCGCATCTCCCTCGGTGATATGCTGTTACGCAGAAACTGGCCAGGAGGCCCCATGAACCGACGAAACTTTCTGATGACGACCGCGGCAGTCGCCACTACTACCACTTCCATGCTCGCCAGCGCCAATAATACAGTCCGAATAGCCGTCGTAGGCTGCGGCGGACGCGGCATGAGCCACGTCAACGCCTGGACGTCGCTCCCGGACGTTGAACTGGTCGCCTTGTGCGACCCCGATCAATCCCATCTCGACCGCTACGTGAAAGCGATTGAGGGCAAGGGCAAGAAGAAGCCCGAGACGTACTCTGATGTTCGCAAGCTGCTCGAAGACAAGAATATCGACGCGATCTCAATCGCCTCGCCGAATCACTGGCACGCGCTCATGACCATTTGGGGCACGCAGGCCGGGAAGGATGTCTACGTCGAGAAGCCCTGTTCTCATAATATTTTCGAAGCGCAGCAGATGGTGCATGCCGCGCGCAAATACGACAAGATCGTGCAGATGGGCAGCCAGAGCCGGTCGTCGGTCGCCTTGAAGGAAGCCGTTCAGAAAATGAATGAAGGCGAATTAGGCGAAGTCTACATGGCGCGCGCGCTGTGCTTCAAGTGGCGCGACACCATCGGCAAGACGCCGGTTTCGGATGTGCCGGCCGGCGTCGATTACGATCTGTGGACCGGTCCCGCGCCGAAGCGGCAGTTCACCAAGAATCGTTTCCACTATAACTGGCACTGGTTCTGGGACACCGGCAATGGCGATCTTGGCAATCAGGGGATTCACGAGGTCGATATCGCGCGCTGGGGTCTGGGCGTGAAGTTCCCGACCAAAGTCACCGCAATGGGCGGCAAATATATGTTCGACGACGATCAGGAAACGCCGAACACCATCAACGCCCTGCTGGAGTTCGACGTCAACGGCAAGAAAAAGCTGATGGCGTTCGATGTCCGCCACTGGGAAAGCAACCACGAAGCGGGCATCGGCGAAGGCAAGCCCGATTCAAAATCCGGCCGCGCCCCCGACACGATCGGCAACACGTTCTTCGGATCGAAGGGCTATCTCGCCATCGACGGCTACACGAAGTATCAAACCTGGATGGGTCCAAAGCAGGAGAAGGGACCCGCCGCGTCGAAGGGCGGCGACCATTTCCTGAATTTCATCGAAGCCGTGCGCAGCCGCAAACGCAGCGATCTGAACGCGGAAATCGAAGAAGGCGCCGCGTCGACTATTTGCATGCACCTGGCGAACCTTTCTTATCGCGTGGGAAGGACCTTGCACTTCGATGAGAAGACCATGACCGTCGTCAACGATCACGAGGCCAACAAGCTGTTCACCCGCGACTACCGGAAACCGTTCGTCGTGCCGCGCATCGGCGGATCAAGTACGAGCGTCACTGGCTAGGATTTTTTCGATCACAGCCATATTCTTGAGCGCATCTTCGAGAGGCACGGGGACCTCCGTGTCTTCGAGGATGGCTCGTGAGAACAATTCGCCTTGAATGGTGTACTGATCGCAGACCGGGAATTCTTCCACTGCGTCATTGACAAAAATCCGCGTCGGCTTGTCCGGCGGCGCGTTGAACGGGATCTCAATCTCGATACGGCCGGTCGTTCCGAAAATGTGCATCTTCTGGTACGGCACCAATTGAGTGGAGCAAGTGAAGCTCGCATGCCCCTGCGGATATTCGAGGATCACCGAAGCGAGGCGGTCGGTCTTAAAGTCCGGGTCGCGATCGAGGAAGGCGTGGACGCGTAGAGGCTCGGCCGCGAAGAGCATTCGAGAGAGAGTGATCGGGTAGCAGCCGATGTCCATGATGCCTCCGCCGCCGATTGCGGCGATGTTGCGGACGTTGTTCGGGTCGCGATTGAAGTAGCTGAAATAGCCGGAAACGACGCGCGGTTCGCCGATGCCTCCGCTGCGGACAATCTCCGCCGCGCGGAGCCATTGCGGATGCGTGCGCGCCATGAAGGCCTCGCCGATCTTGACGCCGGCCTTATCGCGCGCCGCGATCAGGTCCCGAGTTTCGGCGACCGAGAGGCCAACAGGTTTCTCGCACAGCACGTGCTTGCCGGCCTCGGCGGCGCGGATCGACCAGGGGACGTGGAGATGATTGGGCAAAGGATTGTAGATCGCGTCGATGGACGGGTCGGCCAGCAGTTCTTCGTAGGAGCCGTAAGCCTGCGGGATGCCGAGTTGCTCCGCTGCCGCACGTGCTTTGCTCAGATCGCGAGACGCAATCGCAGCGACTTCCAGATTGGAAGCGCGCTGCATGGCGGGAATCACTTTCACGGTCGCGATTTTGGCCACGCCGAGAATGCCCCAGCGAATCCTCTTCATCAATCCGGCTTCTCCTCCGACAGCTCACCCTGCAAGTGCTGCAAGTGCGCGATCGCCTCTTTCACCTTCTCCCATTGCTTGTCGACGATCGCGCGGCTCTCTCCTGAAATGTCCGAATCGATCACGTGCTTATAGTGGGTCCAGGCGGAGTCTTCGCCGGTTTCGCACGCCGAGAGGATCGCTCCTCCGCTCCCCAAGGTCGCCATGGATTTCAATTCCATCCATCCGCGATGCAGGGCCGCGCCGATCGTGCCCGATTCCGCCGGCGTACCGCCGAGCTTTTTCACTTCGGCTTGCAGCGCCCTCACGAACCCTGCGCGCTCCTTGGCATAACCCTGCAACACGGTTTGCACCCTGGTATCTTCCACCAGGCGAGCCGCCTCGGCGTAACCTAGTTCGCCGTTGCGGCAGGTTTCGATCAAGCTGTTCAGATGCGAGATCGTGTCTTCGACAGTCATTTAATCCTCAAGTCTAGCCGGTGGTTCCGGCAGGAAAAACGTCAGGACGTTACCCAATAAATAAATCCCCAAAGCTACTGCCGCCGCCGCGTAGGCGAGCTTCGCGGCCGGCGCGCCGCCCGGCATCGAGCCCTGCAAATGCGTGGTCACGTAGGCCGCTGAAGTCCCTAGCATGCGGCCTCCCACGTTCGCCGCGAAGCCTTCGCCTGTCCCCCGCAAGTGTACCGGATAGACGCGAGGCAGATAATTTCCCCAGAAACTCAATTGGGAAACTGTGCAGAATCCGGCGAAAAACATGCCATATTTGAACAATTCGACGCTCTGGGTGGCGGGTCCGTAGAACACGTAGGGCACGATGAACAACCCTGGGATCAGGAACACGCGCAGCAGGGCGCGGCGGCTGACGATGACCACCGCGAGACCGGCAAGCACGATTCTGCCGGCCAGTCCGCCGAATTCCTGGGCCCCTTGCACGCTCGCGACGATTTTGCCTACTACGCTGGGCCGTTCTTTTGGCGGAACCTTAGCCGCTGCTGCCTGCACCTCCGACAAGCCCGGAGTGATTTGCGGGGCCTGCTGAATCGCGCCGAATGCTGCTCCATAGGCGCAGGCAAATAGCAGCGATGTGACGATGGTTGTCTTGCGGTAGGCAGGCGCGAACAACTCCGCGAAGCTGGGGCGCTTCAGGGTGCCTTCCGCGTGCTTCCTGGCCCACACCGGCGACTCCGGCAGGAAAAAACGAACGATGCCGAGAGGAATCGCCGGAAGCATGGCAGAAAGCAGCGTGTAACGCCACGCCGAATGACCGCCGTAAATGGCAGGCAGCGACAACGCGTAGTGATTCGCCAGATAATTCATGCCCGAAACCGCAATGCCGCCGAGAGACGAAAATGCCTGCGTCCAGCCGAGCACGGCTTCCTTCGCCTTTGGCTCAGGGAATAATTCCGCCAGCCACGCCACCGCCGCGACAAACTCCACGCACACGCCGATGAAACTCATCGTGCGCCAGAACAACAAGGACGGCAGCGACGCCGCATAGCCGGCCGCAAACGCCGAGACGGTGTACAGCACGATGGTCCAGACCAGGATGCGGCGCCGTCCGAACAGATCGGTCAAATAGCCGCCAATGAGCCCGAAAAAGCCTCCGCACAGGGGCGGAATCCAGAACAGATTCGCGGCCCAGTCGCGATACGCGGGCGTGCCGGGCTTCAACCCGCTCAACTCCAACATCGCCGGTTGCAGGATCAGAGGACCCACCAGGATCGCGTAAATATCGACCAGAAACCCAATCGCGGCGGCCGCGCAGATCGTCCATTTGACGGCGTTGGAGATGTGAAAGTTAGGGGAATCGGAGGCGGGCATAGAATTTTCGAGCGTATCACAAACGTTCGATGATAAACTCGCAGCGATAGGGTAGTTCGCTTAGCCGCCTCTATCGCGCTGATCGTGGCTACGGCCGCCGCGGAATGGCCGCGGTACTTGGACGGCAACGGAAAAGGTAGCTACAAGGACTCACCTCCTCCACATCCTCTTGCCTACCTATCGGGACGATCTCAGTCTTCCTCCGGTTTCGGTGACGGAGCGCGGGCGAATCACGGTGACTTACCGCTTCACGATGGGCCGGGCATTTGTCACGAGTCTGCGCTTCGAGCCGTATTCGCAATGATCACACTGCTTCGGCACCTCGTCGCGGCTGAAACCACAATCGGATCGAAGACGGTTCACGCTGAGACGCGGAGGACGCGGAGAAATGCATTTTTCACGCAAAGGCGCTGAGCTCGCTAAGAAGGCAACCTCGGAGCGGACCGCTCCCGGTGGTCGCGGCTCTGTCGGCGATATGGCGGATTCAAGGGCGCCTTAGCGCTCCTTGCGCGTGATCTCTAGCATCCGCACTGTCGAATAGCGTAATTTCGACGACCGCCACCTGCCAATTTTCGGATTCGAGACGGGTCACGCAGAGACGCAGGGGATGCGGAGAAAACATTTTCAAGCAAAGGCGCTGAGCTCGCCAAGAACATCAGACGGCGCGGTATACCAAGCGCCCAGCCGCGAGCTTACGCAGGGTCGCGGGCGGGGTCCGATAGCCTGGTTGCGCTTCGATCCTCTCCTCTTCCTTCGATAGCGGCTGCCACAGGCCACGCAACTCCGGTGCGAACCCTAGTTTGCGATAGAACCAGAATGCTCCGGATTCGATTGCTTCTTCGTTATCGTGCCCGATCTGATAGGGATCGACGGAAAAACTCTTCACGCCGCTGCGCTCTTGCAGCAGCTTTAGCAGCATCGCGTAGAGCCACGCGGTTTCTCCGTCGCGGAAAGTGTAATACAGGTTGAAGCCAACCTCCATGTTTCCATCCCTGATCAAGCCTTCGACGTATCCGGCCGGGACGCCGTTCTTGAAAAACATTCCGCAGAGATAGTCGCGCACAGGGAGCCGGTGAAGGGGGTCCGGGGCGAAGAGAAACACGTCCGTTCCCCGCCCCAGGTCCGCATGTTCGATCCGCGCAAGATTTGGATAGAGGAATCCGTACAGCTCCCGATACCGCACTGCCGATGCGTCTACAATCGTTCCGGCGATTTTCCGCGCCGCGGCCGCATTGAGAATTTTTCTAGGAATCGGGGGCAAGGCTAGCTTCTTCGCGATCAGGTTCGGCTCCCGCTTCAACAGCGGACCGTCGTGATAAAAAATATCGCTGCGCGGTATGCGCAGATGGGATCGCGATGCCATCCCTGGATCCCACCGAACGGGTACTTCGAAGAGGTCGTACATCTCCGGCGACAGATTGTCGAGCAACCATTGCAGGGTGCCCTGCCCTTTTTCGAACCAGCCGCGCCAATTCGGATAAGCCTCTACGGCCCAATCGTCGCGCGAAAGCGGTATCAGCTTTCGCAGGGCGGCCGCTAGCCGTTCGGGATGTTCGAACGCGTCCCAATCGATGACAACCGCGCGCTGGTGACGATCCAGTAAGCTCCGCACGAATTCATGGCTAAAGTTCGTCGATACGACCGTGCCCGCGATCCCCGAAATGTCCGGGTCCGCGAAGGCATCGTGATTGGCAGGCAAGCGGTCTGCGAAAGAAAACAAAATCTGGTCGGCCAGGCGCAATACTTGTGGGCTTTGCGGATACGCGCGGAGAAAGAGGACCGTCTCATGCGCACGGATCAAGTCCGCGTTATTGCGCAATCGCGCGACCTTTAGCTGTTCGAGGAGCGCTGCCGTCCGGTCCGCCGCTGGGGGCCCGAACTGGCCCTTCATACTTATGAATTGGTCCAGCAGCCTGAATGCGCGCACTCGCATCAGTGTAGCGTGATGTTCGGATTCCTGCCCTGACACACGGAGCTGGGGCGGTGAGCCCGGGGATTCGCCAGATCTCTAGTCGGTCTTTGTAGTCGTGCTGACCGCAGGCTTCGACTCAGTCTTTGTTTCGCTCTTCGACGAGTCGCTCTTGGAATCAGACGAGCCTTCCGTCTTCTTACCATCCGAGGATTCCGACGACGCGCTTTCGTGCTTCCCCTCGCCCTTCGCAACCGGGGCGGTAGAGGAGCCCTTCGCGTAATCGGTCTGATACCAGCCGCTGCCCTTTAACTGGAACGCCGAGTGAGAGATCAGCTTCTCCACCTCGCCGCCACACGCTTCATGAGTTTTCAGCGGAGCGTCTGAAAATCTCTGAAGCACCTCGAAGACTTTTCCACACTTCTCACACCGGTATTCGTAAATTGGCATTACTTCTTGATGATCTCGTAAGTCTTCATCAGAATCGGGTCGCCGCCCGTCAATGGATCCTTCTTATTATCCGAGCGCGGAGTAGACGGAGGGGTGTCGGTATCGTCGTCGTCATCCGTTGTCGCCGACGTGTCGAGATCCGCCTGCTGATGATTCGGCGTGACGCCTTTATCCTGGATCGACGAGCCGTCCGGCGAATAATACTTCGCCACCGACAGAATCACCGCGCTGCCATCGTCCATCTGAATGGCCTTACGAATCGACGCGTCGCCGTAAGTCTTTTCGCCCACCAACTCCGCGCGCTTGGTATCGAGCAGAGCCGCCGCCGCGATCTCCGCCGCACCCGCAGTCCCGCGGTTCACCATCACCGCCAAAGGCAGCTTCGTGATAGCCTTCGACGCAGACGCCTGGAAATCCTGCCGAGCCGTTTTCTGTCCCTGTGTGTACGTAATCAAGCCCTTATCGATGAACAGATTCGCCAGCGCGATGCCGTCCTCATCCGCACCCGTCGCACAATGCCGCAGATCGAGCACCAGTTTCTTGGCTCCCTGCTTTTCCAGTTCCTCGATCTTTGCAGCAATCTCTTTAACCCGGCCGGGGACCAGCGTAACCGTCTGAATCAGTCCGATCGGCTGCGCGCCCTGATCCGTCACCAGCTTCGCAGTCAAAGCGGGATAAACCAGCACCGCGCGGGTCAATTCCACCTTCTGTGCTTCCGATTTGCGCGCCCGCAGCACGCTCATTTCGATAGTGGTTCCAGGATCGCCCTGGAACAGCAGCTCGGCAAACGCGAGCGGCATATCGCGCGTCGAGACCCCGGTGATCGACTCGATCACGTCGCCCGTAGCCAGTCCCGCCTTCGCCGCCGGAGACCCGGGCAGCGCGTCCACCACGCCCATATAACCGAACCGCTTCGACACTACCAGGCCGATATCGCCCTTCTTGGTGTCCTTGGTTTTGACGTATTGTTTGTACTGATCGGCGTTCAGATAGCTGGCATAGGGATCGATCGACTCCAGCATCCCGTTGATCGCGCCGAGCGTAACCGCCTTCATATCCGGCTCTTCGACGTATTCCAACTTGATCTTCGATAGCACCTCGCTATACACGCCGAGGTTGTTATAAGGATTGTCGGTCGAAGCGCTGCGCCCGCGCACCGCCCCAAATAACAGGAGCGCAACTACGCAGGTAGAACCAGCGACCACGGAGAACTGAAAACGTCGATTCATAGGCGAAAGCCCTCGTTTATAGGATACCAGAAGCCACGGCTTCAGCTTATTGGACGTGCCAAAGGGACAAATTGCTCTAACTTTCTGCGCGGCCGGCAAGTCCTGCGTTTATAATGAGGACGCTATGCCCAGCGTCCGATTTTTTTCGGCCCGCTTAGCCGTATTGTTGTTCGCCGCCTCCGCTTGGACCGCCAGCGCGCAGAAGGGCGCACCCCCCGGTCCTATTCAGCCATTGTTGAGGGAAGGCGACTCCGCATTTAGGGACGGCGACTACGCCGCCGCGCGACAATCTTTTGAGAAGGCCCTCAAGATCGCCCAGCAGTTGGCAGCGGAGGCTCCCCTCCGATACGAGGTTCTGAAGCGCCTTACCTCCGCCAGCGCGGCAGGTGGACAATTTGCCGACGCCCACAGTTATCTTGACCAGGCGATCCAGTGGCGCGAGTCCACCCTGGGCCCAAAGGATCCAAAAATTGCCGACGATCTGGTCCTGGCGGTGAACCTGGAAGTGCGAACGAAGGAATTCGACCGTGCGCTCGCGACCGCTACGCGCGTCCAGGCCATGCACGCCACAGCCTACACCGCGGACAGCATCCCGGTGGCGGACGATCTGCTGCGGATCGGTCAAATCTACATGCTGCAAAAGCAGCCGAAGCTGGCCGTGCGGCCATTTATCGCCGCCCACGGAATTCGGACCAAGCTGCTGGGCTCGCTCGATCCAGGACTGCTCCCCGTTCTGGACCGCATCAACGACGCCTTCGAAGCCATGGGAGGCGGGAACGCATCCATGTACCGGCAGGCGCTGGCCATTCGCGAGACCCTCTACGGAGTGGACAGCCCGGAGCTGATTTCCACTATCGACGGCCTCGCCAACACCTATTCCAAGGAGCAAATGTACGCCGCTGCCGAACCTCTTTACCTGCGCTTAGTGTCGCTGTGGGAGAGCGTCGGCGGCAAAGACCACCCCATGGTAGCCGTGGTGCTGGATAAGCTAGTCGTCTTTTACGCCAAAGAAGGCGAGATAGAAAGAGCGCGCGAAGCCCTGGCGCGGTCCGTAGCCATTCGATCGCGCTTCCTCGCCGTAGGTCTGTCGCATCAGGCCGCCGACGAGATTTCCCAAAACCATCAGGAGCAAGCGAAGGCGTTATACCACCGGGCGCTAGCGGCGCTGGGTCCCTCCAGTCCCGCAAACGAAGAATTGATCACGCAGATTAAAAAGGCCCTCGCCGATCTCCAGGCACCAGCCACAAAATAACGATTGAGGAAGAAACCGGTTCCTGCGGTCGCGGCTCGTTAGGCTGCTGATAGCAGGTAGCCTCGATTACGAGCCGCGACTACAAGGAGCGGTTTGCCGGAACTTTTCAGCAAGTGTCAGGTGCCGGGCAGATCGAGCCGCATACTGACCGCGATCTTCGGCTCCCTGACATCCGCAGCCGCACCATGTTCGACAATTGCTCCATCGGTCAGACGCGGGATGTCATCCACATTCACCCGCAACCTTTCCCCGCCGCCTGCAGCTTGGAGAAGCGCCGCACAGCCCGTCGCTCCGCGCCAGTCCATCGCCTGTTCTTGATATCTTCGGATGTCATGGGCTTCAGCCGCGCGGGCTGAGATGATACTGATGATTTCTTGGCCATAACAATCCTCCCCCTGCGCACGAACTGCCGGCCGGCCGAAAAACGACTGCCTCAATTTTCGCCCGGCGCAGGTCGTATATACACATTGTATTGCGAGACTGGAGCGATTGCCGTTTTCACCCGTCCTGCCCAAACGAATGAGAAAATAAACCTGTGATTCGATGCCGTCGATTCCTCCATGAATTCGCGTTCTTCGGCGCTCTCCTTGTTCTCTCGGAATCTGCGAAGTGCCAGGAGTGGCTGACCTATAAGCCGAGCTTAAGATCGCAGGTAGTGCGCCTAGCGCGGGCCAAAGCCGAATCGCTGTTGAGCGCCTTTTGCAAGAACATCACCGACACGAACGAGTTTGGCCTCACCTGCGAAAGTCGTCCCCTTGGAATATCATTCGCCGACATCTCAGAAAGCCAATTTCATCCTCAGGGCGTCGTATTCGGTCATTTCCTTAACTCCGGAAGTGAAGAGGCCGCAGTCAACGGCTGGAGCTTCGAAACGCACCCATATCATTGGGGAGGTACGCTCTTATTGACATTACGGGACGGCAAGTGGAGACCGGTCTGGTATATGAGCGGGCTAATTACCCGATCCTGCGAAAAAGCGGAGCGGCCTGACGGGCGAGAACTCCTGATATGTGAGTACGAAGACGGAGGAATGGGGCACAGATATCACGCGCTCAACGCCATCGATCTGCGGCATCCATCCACTAACACACCGCCACTCGCATTGGCCGATTCGTTTGATAGCGATTTCTGCACAATGCAACAACAGGCACTGGAAGCAGTCCGGTGGGGGCCGGAACGGCGAAGTTTTTCCTTCATCGTTCGAACACCGAACTGGGAACTGCTTCCTGAAGGCTATTGCGGCGCCAAACCCCCTAAGCGTCCCAAACTGTCGGTGCAGGTCGAATTTGAGGTCACCGACGAGGGCCTACGTTCGAGGTAGCTCACGCCAAGAGCAGCCTAAGGTTAGGAATACGCTCAAAATCGCTTCGATTATTCGTGGCTAGCAGCGCTTCGAGCCCCAGCGCTGTCGCCGCGATCCAAGCGTCCTGGGGACTCAGCGATCGGCCTGCCGCGCGAGCGTCGGCCCGAAGCGCGGCCCATGCTGTGCATAGCGCATCGTCGGCGTACGTCACGCGAAAACTCATGATGAACCGTTCGAGAAGAGTGCGCCGCTGAGTCCCCCAACCCGCCGAAATCGCGCCCATCCGCATCTCCGCGACTGACATAAAGGAGAGAATCAATTCCGAACCACGCATCGCGTCCACGTAGCGCTGCCCCGAAGGGTGCCATTTGAAGATGTAGGAGGCCACGTCGGTATCGACAACAACCGGGCTCATTCCGGCAGCGGAACCGCGGCAGACTTGCGTCGATCCTCATAAATGGCCGCGACGAAACGCTCAGTTTCATCCTCCGGTCCAGGATCCACGTGCCGCAAGATCTCCTCGATAGAATGTGGCGCCGGATGCGCGACGACGGGCTTCGAACCGGGTTCTCGATCCTTCTCGTTCATCCCGCACCTCCGACCTCAGTTTATCGCACCCTCAGAACGTAAACCGCAACTGCAGCGTGATCTTCCGGTTATACGTCGGCGACCCGCCACTCCCCCCTCCCGGAGGCCCAAATCCCTGTGCCAAACTGATCGACTCGCCGAAATAGGGCGACGACAGATTCCCTACCGGAGGCCCGAAATTTGCGTGATTCAGCACGTTCGACGCCTGCACGCTCGCCGTCAGCGAGTATTTCTTCCCCGCCGTCCCTCCGCCGCCGAACATCATTGGGCCGCCGCCTCCACCGCCTGGAGGTGGACCACCGCCGCCTCGCGGACCGCCGCCGCCACCTCCCGGAGGAGGGCCTCCGCCGCCGGGACCACCGGGACCACCCGGGCCTTGCATCTGCGTGGTTCCTTCTTTATTCACGAACGCCCACGTCCGCGCGATGCGCAGCATCAACGTCTCATTCGCTGGACCGCGGCCGTAATTTCGCTCGATCGCCGTTCCCGGCGCTGGATTCAAATTGAAGCATCCATAACCCGCCTCATACTTGAAGCCAGTCCCTCCGCAGCTCGCCGCCGATACATTGGTCGCCAGCGATGGACGTTCCGCCGCCACTCCGTCGCCGTTCGAATCGATCCCGGTCGTGATGTTGTACGGAGTCCCGCTGTTCATGATCAGAAATGGACTGATGCTGATCCCCCACGGAACCGGAATGTTGGTCCCGATCACCGCGCGGTGACGCACGTCGGCGAAAGTCGAAGGTCCCCACTCCGCTTTCAAATTGTAGACGCTCGCCGGAGCGCCTTCGTTATCGTCGCTGCCGTGCGAATACGAGTAAAACCCGAACAGGAAAAACTTCTTGTAATTCACGTTCGGCGACATGATGAACTGATTCGTGCGGCTCAGTCCGTTCGCCTCCGTCAGTTGCAGCAGCTCCGAACTTCCAAACGGATAGACCCCGTTCAGCGGCGCGTTGATGTTCAACGACCGGGTCAGATGCGCGCCGCGATTGGTCAGGTATTGCGCGCTGATGCGGGCGTATTTGTTGATAGTCCGGTCCACACTGATGCTTCCCTGGTAGGACCGCGGCGCCACGATTCCCGCATACAGCTCCTGCAACTGCTGCGGCGATTTGGTCAATGAAGCGATGGTCGGAATCGCTGGGAAAAACGCCGGATTCATGATGAAGTACGATTCCTGCGTGATGCCGTTATAAAGCTCCGCGTTCAGCGTCGAACTCAGCGGAATCCGGTCGTAAAAGATGCCGAAGCCGGTGCGCAGCACTGTTTTCGCGGGTGTGTTGCCGTGCGCGTCGATGCCCCACGCGAGGCCAAAACGCGGTGCAAAATTCAAACCATCCTTTATATTGGTCTGATTTTCATAGCGCAGACCCAGGCTCAAAGTCAGGTTCGGCTTCATCCGCCAATCGTCGTTCGCGTAAACACCGATATCGAACTGCTTCACGCGCAGCGTGGGCGTCCCTGCGCCGAGCTGAAACTGGGTCGCGCCTCCGCCGATCAGCCGGATCTGCGCATCGCTCAACCCTTCCTGCTGGCCGATCAGCGTCCGCTGATAAACCTGGAGCGCCGTCAGATCTTCGGTCGATCCCACGATCGGCTGATTGTTCCCATCCAGCATCGGACCGGTTCCGCCCAGGAACGTATAAGACCCGTTGAAATCGGTCTCCGAAGTATTACCCAGCAAACTCTCGCGAACTCGCGTTCCAAATTTGAAGGAGTGAACACCCGCAATATAGGTAGTGTTGTTGGTCAGCTCGTAATTATTTTGCGTGCTGCCGAAGTTGCCCAGCGCCGATCCACCGCTGACGAACGATCCCGGCACGTTAATCTGCGGAGTGTCATTGGCCGCAATATTGTTCGACGTGACGTGCTGATATTGAAATCGCGTTTCATTGATGGCTTTCGGATTGATCACCATCGTCTCGGTAAGCTGCACCGTATTTTCCTGATTGGTCGTGTTGTACGCCTGCGAAACCAGGCTGTAGCTGCCGACGCCGTTATCGTCCTGCCCGATGCGCGTGTTCTGATACCGCGCGACCAAGGTGTTCTTATCGTTGATCGTGTAATCCAGGCGGGGCGCGATGGTCATGCGCGTCTGCGGCGTCAGGATGCCTTGATTGATGGTCAAAGGATTCAAATCGCTTCCCAGAGTCGTGGCCAGGATGAACGCATTTTCCGTAATATCGCGACGGTCGAAATCGAGCGAGAACGAAGCCTTATTTTTCTTGATCGGCCCGCTGATATTGAAGCCCTCGAAAATCTGCTTATAAGGAGGCAGCGACGGTTGCAGAAAAAGCGCGCTCCGCGAGTTGAAATCTTCATTGTTGAACTGGAAGAACACCTGTCCGCGAATGGAATCGGTTCCAGGCTTGGTCAGAATTTCAATGCGCCCAAATCCCGGCCGGTCAAACTCCGGCGCGTAAGGATTCGAATTGATCCGGATTTCGCGAATCGACGATTTTGGAGGCAGTTGCCCCCCGGTAAATCCATCGATGTAAATCTGCCCACCGCTCGGCCCTGAAGCCGGCCCCGCCATCGCCTGCAACTGTTGTGCGAGCTCGTCGGGATCGTCCGAAAGCGCTTCCAATTCTTTGGCGTGGAGCACCAGCGCGTCGCCGTTCGACCCCGGATCGGTGGTCACCTGCCCCGCCGTTTCCTCCACATTCACCACCTGCGATTCCGCCTCGATGGTGAGCTGAATGTCGAAAGTCTGGGGCGACGTAATATCGAACCCTTGCTTGGTCCCGACGCTGAATCCCTTGGCGATCACGCGAAGAGTATATTTACCCGGCAACAGAGTCGCAAACGCGTATTGTCCTTTGTCGTCGGAGGTCGCGCGCACCTCCGGACCGGGTCCGCGGAGCTGCACTAAAGCGCCTGGAACCAATGCTCCGGACGGGTCGGTAACGGTACCGTGAAGGCTGGCCGTTTGCCCCTGCGCGATTAAGGCGAAATAAGACACTAAGAGCGCACAAATCGATGTAGTTTTCATGTTTTAAGGTCGTTTATCAGTTCATGATCATGGACGGAAGGTCCAAAGTCTGGAGTCCGCCCATGCCCATCCCGCCGCCACCGGGCGCTCCGCCGCCCGCCCCCCGGCCGCTGGGAACGGTTGCCATCTGAATCAGCATGTCCGCGTTCCCCAGCAGCATAATTGCCGTAATTTCATCGGGTTTCGCGCCTTTCGTGCTCGAAACCACGATTTTCTCCCCCGCCTTCAATTCCTCGAGCTTCGCCGCCGGCATCCGCTCCAGCATTTGCGACATATCCGGCATGCGCGGCGCGCCCGCTGGAGGGCCTCCAGGAGCTGCACCACCTGGCGCACCGCCGCGGCCCATCATCATTCCGGCCATGTTTGGCATTTTTTTGATTTGCGAATCGGCGGTGAGTTTTATGACGAAAGGCTTGTTCGTTCCTAACTCGGCTACGGTAATCGTGTCGGGGCTGACGGCGGTAATCGTGCCGGCCTTGGTAACGAACGTCCCGAACACCACTTCGTCGGCCGTTACCTTGGATCCGTCTTCGCTTTTCACACCGCGGGCGCGCAGTTGATCGCCGATACTCACTTCGTCCAGTTTGCTGATTCCGGCGTCGGCGAATTTCACCGAATCGCTGTTATATCGTCGATAGGAGGTTTTGTCGGTCACTGTCACGGTCGCGATCGTTTCGCCGGTCAGTCCCCGCATCTTAAGGGTCACCATGGTGGGGGTTTTCGCGGTGACTACGCCGGAGATGCCGCGCTTGGTCCAATCCAGGCGATCGGTTTCGTTGCGCTTAGTGATATCGGTTGCCGACATGACCAGGATGCGCATGGCTTCGGCGGTTCCGGCCTTGAACGACACCAGCACGCGATCGCCTAAAGCCATGTCGGTCATCTTCATATCGGCGGCGTTTTTCAAATCGTTCTGGCCGGGGGCGACGCGTTTGAAAATCGTCTCCGGCGTCAGCTTCACGTTTACGGCCTCGGTGTTATCCGGTTTCACCACGACCACTGCGTCCTCTGCCTGGAACGCAGTGATCGAGCCTAGAATCGCTTTCGGCAAGGTCTGGGCAAACGCTGCGGTGCACAGAAACAACAATGCAAGTAACCTGTTCATTACTTCTATCAGACGACAGGATCGGCGTTTCAGACCGTTAAGTTTTGTAAAACGGCTACGCATGGGAGCCGCGATGGGTTACAAAGAAATAGAGATGGCAGAAAAATCGATCCTTCTAGTGGAGGACGACACAGAGCTTTGCGCTCTGATGACCGACTTTTTTTCGCAGCACGAGTTCGCTCTCGAAGCGGCGCATGACGGGCGTAGAGGCTTGTCGCGAGCGCTCGAAGGAAACTTCGATCTGGTGATTCTGGACGGCATGCTGCCGGTGCTCGACGGATTTGAAGTGTTGAAACAATTACGGCGCAGGAGCGCGGTGCCCGTGATCATGCTGACAGCGCGCACCGAAGAACGCGATCGCATCGCGGGGCTCAACGCGGGCGCAGACGATTATCTTCCGAAGCCGTTCGGTCCCGACGAACTGTTAGCACGTATTCGCGCGGTGCTGCGGCGCGCAGGTGCGACCGAGCAAGGAAAAACACATACTTTCGAAATCGACGGACTCACGCTCGATGAGCGTTCGCGCGAAGTTTGGGCGGGGACCGAACGGCTGGACGTGACTTCGATCGAGTTCGATATCTTAGACCTGCTCGCGCGATCGGCGGGCAGAATCGTGTCACGCGATGAATTGACGGCGGTGCTGCATCAGAGAGAATCGAATCCGTATGAGCGGTCGCTCGACGTGCATATCAGTCATCTGCGAAAGAAGCTGGAGCGCGGCGAGATGACGCCGATCCGCACGGTGCGCGGTGTAGGGTATATGTTTACGACAGGGAAGGCCGAATGAGATCCGTCTACGCAAAAGTGCTGCTGTGGTGCTTCGGCACGCTGGTGTTTTCCTTGCTGGCGTTCGCGGTGATCGGCGCGGCGGGCGCGGTACGTGCGTTCGGTCACGGTGGACCGTTCGAAAAGACGTCCACCTGGCAGTTACGGGAAGCTCGCGAGGCCTACGAATCCGGAGGCGCGCCGAAGTTGCAAGACTACCTGGAACGGGTCGATCAACATTTTGGGGCGGAGCATCATTTAACCGACATCGCGGGAAAAGATCTGGTGACCGGCGAAGACCGATCCGCGTGGCTGACCCAGAAGCAGCCCAGGCCTTTGCCATGGCCCTTTGGAATGTTCCGCGATCTCGGGCATCGCGGCGAAGTGCATGTTGCGGTGTCGCCCGCTTCGGCTTCCGTGCCCTACCATTGGACCGTCGTGCTGCGGCCCGGAAATTACGATCCGTGGACTTTCTTGCCGTACTATCTGCTGGTGTTCGTTGCGCTGGCATTGTTGTGCTGGCTGCTGGCGGTGAACCTGGCGACGCCTCTGCGCTCGCTGGCGCGGACCGTCGATCGTTTTGGGCGCGGCGATCTTTCGGCTCGCGTGCACTCTCGCCGCCGCGATGAAATCGGCAACCTGGCGCGCGCCTTCGACGACATGGCGGAGCGCATGGAAACGCTCCTGACCGCGGAGCGACGCCTGCTCCAGGACATTTCCCACGAGCTGCGCACGCCGCTCGCGCGGCTGAGCTTTGCGGCGGAATTATCGCGAACCGCCGAGGATCGGAACGCGGCGACGGCGCGTTTGAAAAAAGAAATCAGCCGGCTGACAGACCTGGTAGGAGCGCTGTTGCAAGTGACGCGCGCCGAAGGCGATCCATCGTCCCGGAATTTGACGGACCTGCCGCTCAATGATTTTCTGCGTGAAGTGGTGGACGATTGCGGCGTGGAGGCCGAGGCGAGAGGCTGCCGTGTTTCGCTTGAAACTTCAGAATCGCTGCACTTCCGAGGCGATCGCGAACTGCTGCGCCGGGCAATTGAAAATATCGTCCGCAACGCGATCCGCTATGCGCCGGAAGGAACGCCGATCGAGGTGAAACTGGCCTCCGATCACGACGACGCGGAAATCTCAGTGCGCGATTACGGTCCAGGCGTGCCGGAAACGGAGCTGCCGAAAATTTTCAAACCATTTTTCCGGGTAGATCAATCGAGAGACTCGTCGACCGGCGGAGTGGGCTTGGGCCTGGCGATCGCGCATCGTGCAGTGACAGTGCATCATGGCACGATGACGGCCAAGAATGCGGGACCGGGGTTGCTGGTGTCGATCGAGCTGCCGTTGCATAGCGAGTAGACCTAATCGTTCCCGGACGGTTTCTCAGCGTGATCGATGACCACGACTTCGACCGGGCCCTTACGCGCCTCCAGTTTGAGTCCCAACTGGTCCTGGACCGCCTCGAAAATCCTCGGGCCTTCGGCGGACAGGCTTTCGTCGATCGTAAAGTCCAGATTGAGATCGTACCGTCCGGTCAGACCGGTCTCATCCAACACCGGATCGCCGATATAACCTCTTAAGGCACCGGCCAGCTGTTTCATGGAGATGTGGTGGGCCTTGATCTGATGCCCTTCCCCGCCTCCAATTTCGGCGTCGCTTCCATCATCCTCGACTTCGCGAAACTTCGGTCCTTTCTTTCCCACAACCAAGGCAAACAGCGGCAGTTCTCTCGTCTCGCGATGGGCCACCACTTTGAACCGGTCCTCTAGCAGAGCCTGAAGCATGCGCCTGGTCTGTTCTTCGGAGGCATCTCCGGACGCCTTGGCCATGATGTCGTACCTGTCGGTCGAAAGCGGGTCCCCTGGTTGCGCGAGCGGATAAACGCGGAGGCCATACGCTTTTCTGATGCAGGCGCGAAGCGTCACGTTGACGTAACGGATTTGCCCGTGCTCGCCGGCCATCGAAACGCGCACAGGGCCGTCGGAAGGCGGGTGCGGCTTGATCGAAGCGACCTCGAATTCAAGCCTTGTGGTTGCAGCGGATTGGGCGTGGAGCCCGATCAAAGCGAGTCCGCCCAGTGTCGACATCCTGAGGAACATGCCGTTTAGACGGTGCCGGCGCGGTACGGTTAGCCTCCGAAATTTAGTCTCCGTCCGCACGCACCTATTGCTTTCCCATAGATCTTGTGTGATGATTCCTATGGTTAGACAATATGAGCGACAAAGCGGATGTTTTGCAGGGCACTCTTGCGCTGATGGTGTTAAAGACTTTAGAGGCGATGGGCTCGCTTCATGGATATGGGATCGCACGCCGCATCGAGCAAACCAGCGGCGATCTTCTGTCGCTCAACTACGGCACGTTATATCCGGCCCTGCTGAAGCTGGAACAGGAAGGTGCGATCTCTTCTGAATGGGGCGTATCGGAGAATAATCGCAAGGCGAAATTTTATAAGTTGACGCGCGCGGGGCGAAAACTATTAGAGAAGGAAACGCGGAACTGGGAGCAGACGGCGGCGATTCTGGCGAGGTTCCTCGCTGTATGAGACTCCTTCGTGGATGGATGCGGCGTGCCGCGGGGCTGCTGCCGAACGCGCGGCGCGAACAGGAATTGGCCGATGAACTGAACGCTCACCTCGCCATGCACATCGACGACAACCTGCGCCGAGGCATGAGCGTAGAAGACGCCCGGCGCGACGCCGTGTTGACGCTCGGCGGAATCGAGCCCACCAAGCAGCTCTATCGCGAACGCCGGACCGTCCCTTTCCTCGAAAACCTGATGCAGGACGTCCGCTTCGCGGTGCGCCAGTTGCGCAAGAATCCCGGATTCACGGCGACGGCGGTCTTCATGTTGGCGCTGGGCATGTCGGCCAGCGTTGCGATCTTCGTCTTCGTCGACGCGGCGCTGATCAAGCCCCTGCCCTATCGGGATCCCGCGCGCCTGATCGTCGTCTATGAAACCGCGCAGCCGTGTCTGCAATGTCCGCTCTCGTATCTCGATTTTCTGGACTGGAAAAAACTCAACACCGGCTTCCAGTCGATGGACGCATTCAGGTATGCCAACATCACGGTGAGCGTTCCCGAAGGCGCGGAATCAGCGGAGAGCTTCCGCGTAACCTCGGGATTCTTTCGCACGCTCGGCGTTGCGCCGCTGTTGGGGCGCGATTTCTACGATGGCGAGGATTCCCTGGCCGCGCCGCACACTGTGATGCTCAGCTATTCGGCGTGGAAGCAGCGCTACGGCGGAAAACCGGACGTGCTGGGAAAGACCGTGACGCTGGACGGCGATCCCAGGATCATCATCGGCGTGCTGGCTCCGGAATTTCATTTCGCCTCCACCGCCGCGGAGTTCTGGACGCCGTTTTATCCCGGCGGGGGGTGTAACTCGCGCCGCAATTGCCGCGCCGCGTACGTAATCGGGCGGCTCAAAGACGGCGTGTCCATCGAAACCGCTCTCGCAAATGTGAAGCTGATTGCCGGGCAACTGGAAAAACAATATCCCGACAGCAACCGCGGCTATGGCGCGATGCTCTTGACTCTCAGCAAATCCATGGTGGGAGACATTCGGCCGGTACTATTCCTGCTGCTCGCCGGCGCCGGACTGCTGCTCCTGATTGCGAGTGTCAACGTCGCCAGCCTGATGCTGGTCCGGTCCGAAAGTCGCAAACGGGAGATCGCCGTGCGCAGCGCACTGGGCGCATCGCGGGCGCGTATCGCGGCACAGTTTGCAGCCGAAGGCTTGGTGCTGGCAGCGGCGGGAACCGCGCTCGGCCTGGCGATGGCGTCCTGGGCCACGCATATTCTCGCCTCTCTCATTCCAGCGGAGAAGATGATCTGGATGCCGTTTCTAAAAGGAATCGGATTGAATGTCCGCGTGTTGGGTTTTTCCGGCGCGATTGCGTTGGTGGCGTCGGTATTGTTCTCGCTCACGCCGTCGCTGCATTTTTCCCTTTCGAAGACGGGCGGGGGGATCGCGGAAGGCACTCGCGGGTCGTCCGGCAGAACGTGGCGCCGCCTGGGCTCCAAGCTCGTCGTCGTCGAACTCTCGACCGCCGTGGTGCTGCTGGTCGGCGCGGGACTGTTGGGGAAAAGTCTTTACGCGCTGCTCCATGTCGAGCTCGGCTTACGGCCGGATCATGTGGTGACCATCGAAATGGCCGCGCCCCAATCCTACGCGGCATCGAACGAAAAGGCGATTGCGCTCGAAGGGCGGATCATCAACCGCATGAAGAATCTGCCGGGCGTCAAATCCGTCGCGATCTCAGACCTGTTACCGGGCCTCTACTGGTCCGGCGACGTGTGGGTGGTGGTCGCGGGAAAACCGGCCCCGCATGTGCACAACAGCGTGGGTGAGCGAACAGCGAGCTCCGGATACTTCACCACGTTAGGCGCGAAGCTCGCGCGAGGCCGCTATTTTACGGAAGCGGAAGATGTATCGAAGCCGCCGATCGCGATCGTCAACGAATCGTTTGCCAAAAAATATTTCCCCGGCGAAGATCCCATCGGCAAACAAGTCGCGTATGAACGCACAGGCCCGCAAGTGCCGATGCAAATCGTCGGTGTCGTGGAGGATGTGAGGGAGCGCCAACTGGATTTGCCCAGCTACCCCGTGCTGTACGTTCCTTTCGTCGATTACGTGGGGACATATTTCTACATCCTGGCGCGAACGTCGGGCGACGCAACTCCCTTGCTGGCGGCCCTGCCGTCGGCCATCCATCAAATCGACCCGAACATCGCGACCAAGGACGCGGCAATCCTGACCGGCCTCATCAACGACTCGCAGTCCGCGTATATGCATCGGTCTTCGGCGTGGCTGGCAGGAGGATTCGCGGCGCTGGCATTGCTGCTCAGCGTCGTCGGGCTCTACGGAGTGGTGGCGTATTCGGTGAGCCAAAGGACCCGGGAGATCGGGATTCGCATGGCGCTCGGCGCGCAGCGCGGCTCGGTGTACGGGCTCATTTTGAAAGAGGCGGGATGGTTGACCGCGGCCGGAATCGGCATCGGCCTGGCCTGCTCAGTCGGCGCGGCAATGTCGATGCGGGGGCTGCTGTTCGGGGTGCGCTCCTGGGATCTGGAAACATTGGCCGGCGTCGCCTTGGTGCTGGGAATTTCAGCGTTTTTCGCGAGCTACATTCCGGCGCGGCGCGCAGCTTCCGTAAACCCAGTGGACACGCTTCATACCGAATAGTTGCGGCGTCGAGTACAATCTCTATTTGACTCGGCGATGAATATTTCCGTAAAAGGCGAGTATGCCTTGCAAGCGATCTTCGACCTCGCCACGCAACCGGTTGGCGAGCCTGTGAAGATTGCCGACATCGCGACCCGGCAGAAAATCCCGCAGAAGTTTCTGGAGCTGATCCTCGCGAGCCTCAAGCAGGGTGGCTTCGTCGAATCGCGCCGCGGCGCCGAAGGAGGCTACCGGTTGGCGCGCCCCGCCGACCAGATCACCATCGGCGAGGTTTTGAAATTCGTCGAAGAGGGCAAGAAGGCGAAGCGCGCCACGCCCGACGCGTTCACCGATATCTGGAAGCGCGTCGACGCGGCCATCTCCGGCGTGCTCGATCGCACCACCTTCGCCGAGCTGGTCCGGCGCTGGAAAGAAATGCAGAGCCGCTATGTACCCAACTGGGAGATTTAATGGTCTATCCGGATAATTCCTTCAGCATCGGCCGCACTCCGCTGGTGCGCCTCAACCGCGTGATCGACGGCGCGCCGGTGACCATGCTCGCGAAAATCGAGGGGCGCAATCCGGCGTATTCGGTGAAGTGCCGCATCGGAGCCTCCATGATCTGGGACGCGGAGCGGAGAGGGATTCTGAAGCCCGGCAAGGAGCTGATTGAGCCGACCAGCGGCAATACCGGGATCGCACTGGCCTTCGTCGCGGCCGCGCGCGGTTACAAGATTACGCTGCTGATGCCGGAGACCATGTCGCTCGAACGGCGCAAGGTCCTGAAGGCGCTGGGCGCGAAATTGATCCTTACAGACGGCGCACTCGGAATGGGCGCATCCATCGAACGCGCAGAAGAAATGGTCGCCACTGATCCGGATCGCTACGTGCTGCTTCAGCAATTTCAGAACCCGGCCAATCCGGAAATTCATTTCAAGACCACGGGTCCGGAAATTTTCGAGGACACGCAAGGGAACGTGGACGTTCTGGTCGCAGGCATTGGAACGGGCGGCACGATTACAGGGATTTCCCGCTATTTCAAGCTGGAAAAACGGCATCCTCTCATTTCGATCGGCGTCGAGCCGGAAGGGAGTCCGGTTATCGCGCAGGCGCTGGCGGGGGAGGAATTGCATCCCGGCCCGCACGGCATCCAAGGAATCGGCGCGGGATTTATTCCCGGCACCCTGGACCTGACCATGGTCGACCGGATCGAGCAGGCGGGTGACGACGAATCGATCGAGATGGCGCGCAGGCTGGCGCGCGAGGAAGGAATCCTTAGCGGGATATCCTGCGGTGCGGCCGTCGCGGCGGCAGTGCGGGTCGCGCAGGAGCCGGAGATGAAGGGAAAAACAATGGTGGTCATTCTGCCGGATGCCGGCGAACGCTATCTAAGCTCGGTGCTATTCGATAATGTCGATTGAGCATTGGGCGTGAATTGCCTGCAAAGACAAAGCGGAGTCATTTCAGGGACGCCAATTCCAGGAGCGGAGATTACTAATATAAGGATTTTATAAGGAGGATAGCGGGCGCTTTCTATGGGTGAAAAGGGGTGAGAGCGCCCGCTGTCGTAACGGGGATTTAAGTTATCTGTATAAACGCAAACGACACCTCGGGGGTTACTGTTTTACGAAAATCTTTTTTATTTTTTTCGGGATAAGCTATTAGACTTAGAATCATGGCCTGGAATTCGCGACATCTTGTTAAATCGCGGTCCAACCATAGGCTTATAGCAGCTCTGAGTGACTCCATTTCGGCATATTCCGAAATGATTGTCGTTGCGCCTACCTATTTGGCAGGGGAAGGAATAGCGCATAAAACCAGGGGAACTGCGGGACTTCATCGGACCACCCTGGTCCAGTTTGCGGCCGAACTGGCGAAGCCGGAAATGGCCGTTCTTGGCCTGGCGCCTCTCACCGCCCTCGGCGTCGAGGCCATCGCCGCCCGTGTGATTCACGCCGAGCGCGATACCCGGCCGTTCGCCTATTTCGAAGCTGTCGCGGAGATGCCTGGATTTGCCAGGGCTCTGGCGCGGACGCTCGGCGAGTTGCGCCTGGCCCGCGTAACGCCCGAGTCGCTCAAAAAGACCGGCGCTCCCGGTTCCGACCTGGCGCGCCTTTTGACTCGGTATGCGTCGGAGTTAGCGGAACGATCGCTCGCGGATCTCGCGCGGATATTCGACCTCGCCGGCAACGCGAAGTCGCACCGCTGGCTCGGGTTGCCCCTGCTGTTTCTAGACACCCCGCTCGATTCTTTGGCGCATCGAGAATTTTTCCGCTGCATCGCCGCCCAGGCGCCCTCCGTATTCGCCGCGGCATCGACGGACCTCGAGGCATTGGAGGAGATCCTTGGCGTAGCGGCCCAGGATCTGGACGAGAGCGAGCCTGAATCGTCGTTGGAACATTTGCGCCGTTATCTGTTTGCAGTATCGCCGCCGCCCTACGCGGATACCGATCGCGCTTTTGAGGTTTTTTCGGCTCCTGGAGAGGCTCTGGAGGCGGTCGAAATCGCGCGGCGTATCCTGGCGTTCGCGGCCGAAGGACTGCCGTTCGACCGCATGGCGATTCTGCTGCGCAGCCCCGATCGCTATCAACCGGTCATGGAGGATGCCCTGCGGCGCGCGAACATTCCGGCGTACTTCAGCCGCGGCACAGCGCGTCCCGACCCCGGTGGCCGCGCATTTCTCGCCTTGCTGGCCTGCGCTGCGGAAAAATGTCCCGCTTCTCGTTTCGCGGAATATCTCTCATTGGGGCAGGTCCCGGAAGACGCTGGACGATTCCCGGAATGGGTTGGCGCGGAAGACGAATTGCTATCCCCCGCGCCCGCGCCGGAGTTCGAAGACAGAACCGAAAAGCCCGCGCCGTCGGCCTGGGAAAAGCTGCTGGTGGATGCCGCGGTGATCGGTGGCAGGGATCGCTGGGCGCGCCGTTTGCAAGGCTTGGAACGCGAATTTGAGCTGCGGCTCTCGGCTTTGGAACGCGAGGACGATGAGGCTTCGCGCCGGCATCTCGCGCGGCAGCTCGAACAGCTTCGCCAGTTCGAGCAATTCGCGCTTCCGTTGATTGAAACATTAGATGCTCTTCCCGCGGAAGCGTTATGGAAGGATTGGCTGGAATCGCTGGACGCTCTCGCCCGGCGCGCATTGCGAAATCCGGAAGGCGTGCTCAGCGTGCTCGCGGAATTTGAACCCATGGGCGAAGTTGGTCCGGCAACGCTCGACGAGGTTGCGGAAGTTTTGGGCGAGCGCCTGGGTTTCCTGCGCCGCGATCCGCCGGACCGCCGCTACGGACATGTGCTGGTTTGTTCCATCGAGGAATCGCGAGGGCAGGAATTCGCGGTGGTTTTTCTTCCCGGCCTGGCGGAGGGGTTGTTCCCGCAGAAGGCCCTGGAAGATCCTTTATTGTTGGACGCGTTTCGAAAAGCCGCTGATCAGAACCTTCCTCTGCGCCACCATCGCGTGGATCAGGAGCGCGTCCGGCTGCATCTCGCCGTGGCCGCGGCGAACGAAAAACTGGTGGTTTCCTATCCGCGCATGGACGTGGCTGAGGCGCGTCCGCGCGTCCCTTCCTTCTACGCGCTGGAGCTGCCCCGCGCGATTCAAGGAAGCTTGCCGGAGTTGAAGAAGTTCGAGGAGCAAACCAGAGACGCCGCGCCCGCCCGCCTGAATTGGCCCGCGCCGAATGACGCGGCGCAGGCGATCGACGATGCAGAATACGATCTTGTGGCGCTCCATGCCAGGGGCTCGGCACAATACCTGGTGGAAGCGAATGATCGTCTGGCTCGGTCGCTGCGCGCGCGCTGGTATCGATGGGAGAGCAAGGGCTGGCGCGAATCCGACGGGCTGATCTCGACCGACGCGCGGGCGCTGGCGGCGTTATCGGAGCATCGTTTGGCGGTGCGCCCCTGGTCGCCTTCGGCGTTGCAGCGATTCGCGGTGTGCCCCTATCAATTCGCGCTGCATGGCATTTACGGGCTTCGTCCGCGCGAAAATCCGGAGCCCCTCGAACAAATGGATCCACTGACGCGCGGAGCGTTATTTCACGCGGTGCAATTCCGGCTGCTCGGCGAATTGAAAATGGCTGAATTGCTGCCTGTCAATTCGGAGCGGCTGGCGCAGTCCCTGGCCATCGCCGACCGCGTCCTGAATCAGGTCGCCCAGGAATTCGCCGATGAGCTCGCGCCCGCCATCGATCGCGTATGGAGAACCGAAATCGAGGATCTGCGAACCGATCTGCGCGGCTGGCTGCAACATATCGCCGTGAATGACGACGACTGGATTCCGGAGCATTTCGAATTTGCATTCGGCCTGAAGTCCCAGGCGGGACGCGACGCGGCGAGTACCAATGAGCAAGCGATCCTCGAGGAAGGGGTGCATTTGCGGGGCTCCATCGATCTGGTGGAGAGGCATGCCACGCGCGGCGTGCTGCGCGTGACGGATCACAAAACGGGAAAAGCGCCGGAGAGTCCTCCCGCGTACGTCGGCGGCGGACTTTTCCTTCAGCCTCTACTCTACGGCTTGGCAGCGCGGCAATTGCTCAGCTCAGACGTTGAGTGCGGGAGGCTGTTTTACGCCACGCAGCGCGGCGAATACAAATATACGCCGATTCAAATTACGGAGCGTTCTCGCGCGATTCTGGCGAAGCTTCTCGCCAACATCGACGGATCGATCGCGCAAGGATTTTTGCCTCCGTCGCCGCAGAAAGAAGCCTGCGGCTATTGCGATTACCGGCCGGTTTGCGGTCCTTACGAAGAATTTCGATCTTCCAAAAAGAATCGCCACGATGAGCGGCTGGAAGCGTTGATCGAAATTCGGGGCATGGCGTGAACCCCAGTCCGCATCTTGAATCCGATGAGTCGGCTCGCGAGCGGATTCGCACGTCGCTCGATGAGAGCCTGATCGTCGAGGCCTCGGCGGGCACCGGCAAAACCACAATGCTCGTGCAGCGCATTGTTGCCGTTCTGGGGGAAGGCAAAACGGCTATCGACAAAATCGCCGCGGTGACGTTCACGCACAAGGCGGCCGGCGAACTGAAATTGCGGCTGCGCGAGGAGCTGGACAAAGAACGTTTGAAGCATCCGAAACTCGAAGAGGCGCTTCAGCGTCTGGAAGAAGCGTCCATCGGAACCATCCATTCGTTCTGCGCGCAGATCCTCCGGGAGCGGCCGGTGGAGGCTCGCGTCGACCCGGCTTTCGAGGAATTGAACGAGCAGGCGAGCCATCGCTTGTATCAAAAATCGTTTCGCGCGTGGCTCGAAAAGGGCTTGGCGCAATCGTCACCGGGTTTGCGGCGCGCCTTTGCGCGGCTGGCCTGGCGCGATTCCTGGGACGCTTCTCCGCCCATCGAACAACTGCAATGGGCCGGGAAAAAACTGGTGGAGTGGCGGGATTATCCCGAGCCTTGGCTGCGTGATCCTTTCTCCCGCGACGAAGAAATCAAGACGCTGGTGCGCATGGCCCGCGAGTTGGCGGAGCTCAGCTCGAAGCCTCGCCGCGTGACCGACAATTTATATCGCAGTCTCGCTCCGGCGCGCGCCCTGGCGGGATGGATCGATAAGGCGGAGAGCGCCGGCGCGCGCGATTACGACGCGCTCGAAGGATTGTTGCTCAAACTTGGGCGGGATCTGGGACGTAATTTCAAAAAGGGTTCCGGCGAATACGGCGGCGGCGTTGGACGCGAAGACCTGGTTCTCCGCTCGGATGAGTTGCGGCGCTGGATCGAGGAGTTCCGAAGGCACGCGGACGCCGATCTGGCGGTGGAACTTCGCGAGGAGATGCGCGGCCTGATTACGGAATATGACGACCGGAAGAGGCGCGCAGGCAAGCTCGATTTCGTGGACCTGTTGATCGCGGTGCGGGATCTGGTGCGCGATAACAGCGACGTCCGGCACTATCTGCAACAGCGCTTCACGCATCTGTTTATCGACGAGTTTCAGGATACCGATCCGCTGCAAGCGGAAATTCTTCTGCTGCTCGCCTCGGGCGACCGGCATGAAACCGACTGGCGGCGCGTGGTTCCGGCGCCGGGCAAGCTTTTTCTGGTGGGTGACCCGAAGCAATCGATCTACAAGTTCCGGCGCGCGGATATCGTGCTGTATCGCAAGGTGCGCGACGACCTGCGGGATCGAGGTGTAGGATTCGTCAAGTTGACGCGCAGTTTCCGCTCCGTGCGAAACATCCAACAATTCGTCAACGCCGCGTTTGAAACAGAAATGACCGGAGATGTCGACAGCGGGCAAGCCGATTGGGCGCCGCTCGAACAGGATCGCCCGGACGCGGAAGGGCGTCCCAGCGTGATCGTGCTGCCTGTTCCCCGCCCTTATAAATCGCGCCTGGCCAAGGAGGCGGTCAACAAATGCCTGCCCGATGCGATTGCCGCGTTTATCAGTTGGCTGGTAGAGAAAAGCGATTGGGGATTCCGCGCGCGCGACGTCGCCGTGCTGTTCCGCCGGAGGACGCAAGGCGGATCGGATCTGACGCGCGAGTATGCGCGGGCGCTGGAGGCGCGCGGACTTCCGCACTTGCTGGCCGGCTCGAAATCGTTTCACCGGCGCGAGGAAGTGGAGACGCTGCGGGCCGGGCTCGCGGCGATCGAATGGCCCGACGATGAGCTGAGTGTGTTCGCGACGTTGAAGGGATCGCTGTTCGCGATTCGCGACGAAGTGCTGCTGCGATACCGGCATGAGCGCAAGCATCTACATCCGTTTCATAAATTCGAGGCGTCGGCTGACCCGGATTTCCGGCAAGTGGAAGAGGCGTTGACTCTGCTCGGCGAGTTGCATCGCGCGCGCAATCGGCGGCCGTTCGGTGCCACCGTGAATGCCCTGCTCGAAGCGACGCGGGCGCACGCGGGATTTGTATTGCGGCCGGGCGGGAATCAGATCCTCGCGAATGTCGCGCGGGTCGCGGACCTGGCGCGCTCCTATGAAATGTCGGGAGGAATTTCGTTCCGCGGATTCGTCGACGAGCTGGCGGCGCAAGCCGAGAAAGAGGAGGCCGCGGAAGCGCCGGTGCTCGAAGAAGATTCCGACGGCGTGCGCCTGATGACGGTGCACGGCGCGAAAGGGCTGGAGTTCCCGGTGGTGATTCTCGCGGACTTGACCGCCAACATCGCCGCGCGTGATCCCGATCAATATGTCGATGGCGAGCGGAGGCTCTGCGCCACGCGCCTGTTACGGTGCGCTCCGCGCGAACTAGTGGAACATGAGCCGGCGGAGAAAGCGCGAGAACAGGCGGAAGGCGTCCGTGTCGCTTACGTCGCGGCGACGCGGGCGCGGGATCTGTTGGTGGTCCCGGCGGTCGGCGATGAGGCGTTTCCCGATGGCGGATGGCTGTCTCCGCTGAATAAAGCGATCTATCCCTCGCGAGCCGACTGGCGCAGATCAGAGGTTGCGCTGGGTTGCCCAGACTTCAGTGCTGCGAGCGTGATCGAGCGGCCGGCGGAATTTCTTGGCGAGGACGAACTCTCGGTTCGCCCCGGGCGGATTCGCCCTCAGCATGGTGAACACGAGGTGGTCTGGTGGGATCCGTCGAAGCTCACGTTGAATGTCGAGGGCGGGCTGGGGTTTCATCAGGAAAAGCTCCTGGCCGACGACGGTGGCGCGAGTCTGGCGGCCTATCGCGCATGGCAAGGCGCAAGGGCCAAGGCCGTCGAAGCGGGCTCGCGGCCGGAACATGACGTTTTTGTCGCGAGCCTGGCGCCCGAAGCACCGCCGGGTGAGGTGATTCCGGTCGAGATTGTGACGGTCGCAAAATCGACTCGAAAAGCGGAGGGCCGGCGGTTTGGCACGCTGGTCCATAACGTGATGCGCGACGTTCCGCTCGATGCCGGCCGGGCGGCGGTTTTGAAGCTGGTGGACTGGAACACCCGGCTTCTAGGATCGCCCGATGAAGAACGGGACGCAGCGGTGGAGGCCGTCGCCGCGGCCCTTGCGCATCCTCTGCTGGGACGGGCGCGAACTGCCGCGAGATGCCATCGCGAATATCCGCTGGTATTGAAGCTCGATGACGACAGGATGCTGGAAGGAATTATCGATCTCGCGTTCGTCGAGAATGACCGGTGGGTGATTGTCGACTTTAAGACCGACGCTGACACCTTGGTCCGGCGGAGTCAATATGAGCGGCAATTGCAGTGGTACGGATTCGCCCTCGCGCAGCTTACGAATATGCCGGCGCGGGGGTACCTGTTGCAGATTTAGTCTCTCCGGCTACTGCGCGCCCCGTGGCCGATGAGACCGAGATCAATGAGCACGGAGACAATGACCGCGACAAGATAGAGTCCCTGGACAGGTTGGTGCGCATTCACAATCCAGGCATACACGATGGTGGTCACGGGCAAAAAAATGAAACCCAAGATGATGAGCAGCAGCGAATGGTAGGCTCTTTCGAGAAAATTCGAGAAGAAGAACAACAGGACGATCGCCAGGCGCGGGAACGCGAGGGTCAACAGCAGCAGCAAACAAGGCATCAGGTCTCCTGGGGAGTAGATACTCGATCGGGCGGAGTGTTTCCGCGGTTAGTGTATGGTACCGGGTGAAACCAGGGCAGCGGCGCCGGGACCCAGGCGGAGCGCGTGCTTCACGTCCGGCCAGAATTCCTGCGCGACCGTCATTGCCATGCCCATGCCGATGCTGATTCCGCCGGAGCGGAGAGCGTCCGGAACATTGACGCCGCCGGGGCGCCAGGTTTGTGCCAGCAGGGGCATCGTGAAATCGCCGAGGAAGCGGCTATAAGCGGGCATCATGGACCCGTTGTCGTTGTGGACTTCAAAGGTGTGCGCTAGGGCGTACATAATACGATCGACGTTGGACTTCTTGTGCGAGTAAAAGTACCGGGGATCTTCGTGATCCACAGCGCGGATGCCGGAACCGATGGTCGCTCTAAGGAAACTCCGTCCGAACAGCGACGCTGCGCGAATACCGAAAGCCGGCGCATTGGATCCCCAAGCGTGGGGAGTGACTTCCGCCTGGTCGATCCCGGTGTGGGCGAGAATCGCCAGCAGACGGGGGCCGCTGAACATTTGCTCCAGGGAGTATTCGTATTTTTGCTTCAGCGTGATGGGTGTGTAAGGCGCGGGAGTCTGACTTGCTTCCTCGTTGGGATTCAGAAGATCGTGCACTGGCGCCACGTCTTTGGCTGGTTCCTGCGGTGTGAGCACCTGGTCAGGTTTAACCTCTTGGGCGAAGCTCGCCGGCCCGCTCAACATTAGCAAACCCGTTGTGAACACAACAGGCGCAACGAACTTTCGAAGCGCACTCTGCACGTGCGGTACTCCCCGTTTAGAACAAATCGCCCTGCGGGCGTTGCATATACTATACGCTCAATCGGCAGAATTTGCACGGCCTTTAACACAGACGGCGATTTTGGTGGAATATCGGTATGCTCGAAAAAATTGTCGATGGACGCACGGATCTGGTGTTCGAATATCTTGCCGAGGGGCACAGCGCGGACGCAAGCGATGAGGCTGGAGTCTCATTGATTCAGTGGTGCGCGTATTACGGCGATGTGAGCGCCATTAAGTTTTTGCTCGCGAACGGCGCGTCCCTGCAAGCGCTGGGAGATAACTTTGGTCTGGCTGGCGCGTGTTTTCACGGACACTGGAGGCTCTGTCAATTCCTGATCGAACGGGGCGCGAGCGTCAATCTTGCGGATGACGAGACGGGGGAAACGCCGCTTCATTCGACTCTGTGCAAGGGCGATCCGGCACAGAACTTGGTTTTGAGGGTCCTGCTCGCAAACGGTGCAGATCCGAATTGCGTTACCAGGGAATCGGCGGAAACGGGCGGCTTCATGCGGGATTGCCGCACGAAGCGGGAGACTCCGTTACATCGGGCGGCGGCGTTCTGCGACGAAGAAGCGATCCAGCTTTTGCTCGACGCGGGCGCCAGGATAGATGCGAAAGATATGAATGGCGATTCGCCGCTCGGGTGGGCTAGTTGGTATTTGCGGCCGACGTCGATCCTTCGAAAGCTTCTATACGGAGATTTTCGGATTCGTCCGGAGCACAAGGGCATGAGCGTGTATCTGCGCGGTGTACCTCACGTCTGACGGACCTAGCGTCGACACTCTCGAAAACGTGGCCGGTGCCGCGGAGGGAGGGTCGGGAACCTGCCCCACCATTCACGGAGGGCGGGTCGGGGACCCACCCTACTGGAGTTTCATCGCGATCGGTGCGGCGAGGCGCATCCCAAACACGAATGTCGCCTGGAGGCGCGCGCCACACCGCGCAATATAATACGGAGGTGAATCACGAGGTCCAGAATCAGGCTCCGCCGCTGGTTGATATCGACCTTTTCTCCACCGATCGCGCGCTGAAGGAGGCTGTGTCGAGAGAGTGCGCCGGTTGGGCATTGGGCGATCTGGCTGCTTACGGGCGCGAGCTTGGTAGCGCGGAAACGCTGGAGTGCGGAGCGCTTGCCAATGCGCATCCGCCGATTCTGCATACGCACGACCGTTACGGGAATCGCCGGGATGAAGTGGAGTTTCATCCGGCCTGGCACCGCATGATGCGGCTTGCCGTCGAGAATGGAGTGCATAGCTCGCCGTGGGCGAATCCTCGTCCGGGAGCGCATGTGGCTCGGGCGGCGGCGGCGATGCTGGCTTCGGAGTGTGAAGCCGGGCACGTGTGTCCTGTTTCGATGACGTATTCGTCGGCGCCGGTGCTGCGGCGAGATCCGGAGCTTGCTCGCGAATGGGAGCCTCGCATTTATTCGACGCGCTACGATTCCTCATTTCAGCCGGCGCCGCTGAAGACCGGAGCGCTGATCGGGATGGCGATGACCGAGAAACAGGGCGGGTCCGATGTGCGCACGAACTCAACGCGGGCGGAGCCGATCGGGAACGGTGAGTATGTCTTGGATGGGCACAAGTGGTTTTGTTCGGCTCCGATGTCCGACGCATTTCTGGTACTGGCGCAGGCGCCGGCGGGGCTTTCGTGCTTCTTTTTACCGCGCTGGACTCCGGATGGACGGAGGAACGCTTTTCATTTGCAGAGGCTGAAGGCGAAGCTGGGGAATCGCTCCAATGCGTCGAGCGAAGTGGAGTTTGACGGAGCGTGGGCCCGGCGGATTGGAGAGGAAGGGCGCGGCGTGGCGACGATTATCGAGATGGTCCACCACACCCGGCTCGATTGCGTGATCGGCGCGGCGGCGTTGATGCGGCGCGCGTTGATTGAGACGCTGCATCACACACGGCACCGGCAGGCGTTCGGGCGCAAGCTGATCGATCAGCCGCTGATGCAGAATGTGCTGGCGGATTTGGCGATCGAGTCTGAGGCGGCCACTCTATTCATGATGCGGATTGCTCGGGCTGTCGATGAGGGAGACCGGACATTCGCGCGGCTCGCCGTGGCGGCGGGGAAATATTGGGTTTCGAAACGGACGCCGGCGCATGTTGCGGAGGCTTTGGAATGCCTGGGTGGAAACGGATTCGTCGAAGAATCGGCGATGCCGAGGCTTTATCGCGAGGCTCCGCTGAATTCGATTTGGGAGGGATCCGGGAATGTGATCGCGCTCGACGTTTTGCGGGCGATCAAGAAAGAGCCGGAGGCTTTGGAGCGAGTGCTGGGGGAAATCCGCTTGGCGAACGATCCGCGCATCGAACGGTTTTTGGGCTCGGTTCGCGGCGACGTTGAGGAAGCGGAGGCACGGCGATTTGCGGAGCGAGTAGCGATCGCACTCCAGGCGTCCCTGTTGGTTCGGTACAGTCCCGCGGCGGTTGCGGACGGATTTTTGGCGTCGAGGCTCGACGGGGACTGGGGCCGGGCGTTTGGAACGCTGCCCAATCGGGTCAATTTTCAATCGATCATCAGCTTGAACTCCTAAAAATGTATCGGGTGCACCCTTTAGCCAGGATTTAACGTCACCTAGCCGAGACGTCCGTTTATTTAGCCCGCAACGGCGAGGGATCGGTCGTGTACCGACGAACATCCACCGCACAAACGCCTATCAGAGCTTGTTCTAGAATTGCCCCTACTGGCGGGTTCCGTTCTCCGGTGATAGAGCACATGAACTCCTTGCCTATAAAGTAGTCGAGAGTATTTCGGGCCGGGGCGGGTGAAAGTGCGATGTGCTTGAAAGCGGGCGGGATAGAATTTCGTTTTTCGAAGAGATCGGACTTGGGAAGGAGGGCAGGTCGGGAACCTGCCCCACTTGGTCAGGCGTGGACGGCGTTGGCGTATTGATAGGTCAGGCGGATATTGAGGGCTCGTTCGATTTTCTTGATATCGCCCCGCTCGCTCTTAGTGCCGAAGGTGGTTGCGGTGCCGCGAGCGCCGGCGCGTCCGGTTCGGCCTACGCGGTGGATGAAGTCCTCGGGAACTTGGGGAAGGTCGAAGTTCACGACGTGGGCGATGCCTTCGACGTGAATGCCGCGGGCGGCGACGTCGGTGGCGACCAGGACGCGGAATTCTCCTTGCTGGAAGCCTTTTAATGCACGATTGCGCTGGCTCTGGGTGCGGTTCCCGTGGATCGCGGTTGATTTGACGCCGCCGGTTGCCAGTTTTTTGGCGAGGCGATCCGCGCCGTGCTTGGTGCGGGCGAAGACCAGGAACGAACCCTTCTGGTCCTTCAGCATGTTTTGCAGAAGGCCGACTTTGCGATCCTGCTCGACTTCATAGACGTGCAGGTCGACGTGTTCGGCGGGCTTGGTGGCCGAACCGACGGTGATGCGGACGGGATTCTTCACGTGATTGTTGATCAGGTGCGCGACGCTCGATTCGATGGTCGCGGAGAAGAACATGGTCTGACGCTCGGTTGGCAGGAGCGTCATGATTTTCTTGATGGTCGGTAAGAAACCCATATCCAGCATGCGATCGGCCTCGTCGAGGACGAGGATGCGGGCTCCGGAGAGCTTCACCAGGCGGCGTTCGATGAAATCGGAGAGGCGGCCGGGGGTGGCGATGAGAACGCGGGCGCCACGGCGGATGGAATCAAGCTGCGGGTGTTCGCTCATGCCTCCGACGACAACTGCGTCGCGAATGCCGGTATGTTTGGCGAGTTTCACGAACGTTTCGTGAATCTGGATGGCCAGTTCGCGGGTGGGGCTGAGGATGACGGCGCTGACGCCGGTTTCGATGGGCTGCTTCAGCAGCGATTCGAGCAGAGGCAGCACGAAGGCTAGCGTCTTGCCCGTTCCAGTTTGCGCCGTAGCCACGACGTCTCGCCCTTCAAGCGCCGGCGGAATCGATTCCGATTGCACGGGCGTCGGAGTTACAAAGCTATTTTGGGCGAGGTTCGCTTGCAAAACGGCGGATACAGGTAGTTCAGAGAAAGTTTTCATTCAGTCTTTTTTATTCAAATCTTACGCGGGAAAGAATCAGCGAGCCTTACAAGGAGAGCAAAGACAGGAGAGAAGGGTAGCGGATTTACTTTCTATACAAAGATAGTATAGCACGCCCGTAATTAATTGCCTTTGGAACCGTCATGTTTCTAGAAAGGCACCACATGTTGAGAATTCTGAGTGGGGTTTTGCTGATTTCCGCGGCCGTGGGGCAGCCCGTATTCGACGTTGCATCGGTTCGTGCCAGCCAGAGCGGCAAGGGCGAAGGGAAGCGGCGCGAGAATATTCAGGCGTCGCCGGGCAGCCTGAGCATGCGGAACGTCACGCTCAAATCCGCGATCCAGTGGGCATATCACGTGATGAGTTATCAGGTTTCCGGGCCGGACTGGATCAATTTCGATCGCTACGACATTTCGGCGAAGGCCGCCGACGGTGCGCCTGACAAGCAGCTCCAGTTGATGCTACAGGCGCTGCTGGCGGAGCGGTTCAAGCTCACTCTGCATCGGGAGACGAAGGAACTGCCGTGCTTCGTGATGGTGGCCGCGAAAGGCGGACTTAAGTTTCATGAATCCGATATAGCGGATGGAGAGCCGGTCGTCAATTCCGACAAAGCCAGCATGAGCGTCGAAGTGAAAGGAGTTCCGGCGGACCGGTTCGTGGATATGTTGTCGACCCTTCTGCATGCGCCGGTAATCAATAACACCGGCCTTTCGGGACGTTACGACGCCAAGGTGAACATCAGCAAGTACCTGTCGGATGGAAGCGGAAAAGAAGGGTCCTTCGATCCGATTTCGACGATCCTGCTTGGGTTGCAGGAGGAATTGGGGTTGAAGCTGGAGTCGAAGAAGATGCCGATCGATTTGTTGATTGTGGATCATGCGGAGAAGGTGCCGGTGGAGAATTGACGCCCGTGGAGTATCGGTGCCGTTCGATCGGATCGGTGGACGGGGCGAAAAGCGGGGACAGCCCGCTCTGTCCACACGGCGTAGAGGCGATGGAGCGCTTTAACAAGGGAGCGGTCGCCTGGGACAGAGTAGGCAGTCCCCGCTTTTCGCGATCTGGCGTTGCGCAGAGAAGGGACCAACCAAGTTACTTAATGTTGGCCAGGGCGGATTTGGGGATTTTGGCTACTATGTGGACTAAGGGGTCGACTACTTCGGCGATGTCGTAGCGCATGGCTGTGCCTAGGACGATGGCGGCTTCGTTGGGCTCTAGTTTGTAGTCTTTTTGCAGCCAGTTCGTCAGGCGCGTGGTGGCGCCGCGGAGGGCGTCGTCGAGCGAGTTGCCGATTCCTAGGGACATCAGGTATTCGTCGTTCTCGGCGCGGGGTCCGCCCATGGCTTCGCCTTTGATCAGGTTGACGGTGAACTCGACTTGCATGGAGGTTTCTAGCGCGTCCCCGGTCAGTTCGCCGTCGCCTTGGGCGGCGTGGCCGTCGCCGATGAAGAGCAGTGCTCCAGGGGCGTAGACGGGGAGATAGAGTGTGGTGCCTTCGCGCATCTGGTTGTAATCCATATTGCCTCCGTAGGAGCCCAGGAAGCCGGTGCGCATCGCCTGATGGGCGGGAGGGGCGACGGCGATGCATCCCATCATGGGCTGAAGCTTGACGGTGTAATTTTTGAGATGCTCGCTGGGATTTTTGAGACGCGCGACGCCTTTGGCCTGATCGATGATCCAACTGCTATCGAAATTGTCTTTATATTTGGTGTCCTGGATGTAGCCGGGGTTGAGGGCGGAGCCGACGGTCCGGTCGCCGCTTTCGGCGGAGTCGCGATTCAGACGGACTTTGTTCAGCTTGATTATGAGAGTGTCGCCGGGGAAGGCGCCTTCGATATAGAAGGGTCCGGTTTCGGGATTGCCTCCTTGGGAGCGGTGGACGCCTTTGGGATCGACGCCGCCGGCATCGACGGTCCAGGTGCGCACGGTGTCGCCCGGGAAAAGGCGGAGCACGGGAGGAATGGCATCGGAGAAGAGGCGATGAAATTCCTTGGGCTCGAAATCGAGGGTGCGGGGAGAGGCGGGCGCAGCGGCGGGACGGCGGGCTACCCATTCGACTTTGTCAGTTTTGTGGAGGAGGGCGGTGCCGGAGATTTCAGCGCCATGAATCGCGCCTTCGAAGGTGCCGAAGGCGTCGCCATTGGGGCGCTTGGCTTCGAAATTGAGTTTATCGCCGGCGAGGGTGCCTTCTAGTTTTAGCTCGTTCAGATTGCCTGTTAGTTTATTGCCTTCGGTTTTCAGGGTGACGCGGGCGTAGAAGGCGTCGCCTAGCGTTTTGGCGGTGAATTCCCAGTCTCCTGAGACGTCGGCGGCGAGGGTGGTTGCAGCAGCTAAGAGCAGAGACGCAAGTATCCTGTTCATTGCCAATGAGACGAAGTTGAGGGGGAAAAGTTCCGGAAATACGTCGGAGCGGTGTGGTTGATGTGCTTCGTGGACGGGGCGAAAAGTGGGGACAGCCCGCTCTGTCCACGCGGCGCAGAGGGGTGGAGTGCTTGGGCGAGGGTGCGGGCGCCTTGGGACAGAGTAGGCAGTCCCGCTTTTCGCGATTTGGTTCTGCGTGGGGAAGGGGCAAAGAACAAAGAAATTTCAGTCGTAGACGCCTTCCAATTGCCATTTTTGAGACTGGCGGTTGAAATTCAGGCGATAGAGGGTGCCGTCGGAGAGGATAAGGTCGAACTCGTCGCGGTCCCAGGCGTCGGCTCGCCACCAATCGCCCGCGGTGCGCCAGGGGCCGGAGATATCGCCGATGGTTCCTTGAATGCCCGGGGCGCGGAGGTGGTCGAGTTCCACGCGCGCATCGAGAGGGGGGCGGAAATGACGGAAAGCCAGATTCGATTCGGCTGCGCCCCATCCGGGACGATAGGTGTCCCGGATCTCCGGGATCTTCACGTTTTTGGGGCCGACCATGGCGCGAATTTTTTGAAGGGTCGATTCCAGGCGCTCGGGCTCGGGTGCGGGTAGGGTGAAGAGATCGTGCTGCAAAAACCGCATGGCGGTTGGGACAGCGCGGAGGATTAAGATCGAGACGGGTTCGCCGGGAAGGTCCGATTCCAGGTTGTGCTGGAGCAGTTTCAGCAAAAATTTGACATCGCGGGTGGGGAAAGGGAGGCGCAGGATGCGCTGGGCGCGGTTCAAGGTGAGGTGCAGTTCGCCCGCGGCTAGCGATTGCGATTTCAGGCTGGCACAGAGCTCGTTTAAGAAGCGGGCCAGCAGAAAAAGAATGGGTTCGAGAAGTTCCAGAGCATCGTCGAGTTCGATGCGCTGTTCATAGACGGTTTCGGCGATGAAGGGTTTTAGGGGTCGGCCTAATGCTCCGCGAGCCATGGTTTGGAGGCGCACTCCGGCTTCGCCCAGGCGATCATGGAGGCCGTTTTCGGGCAGGCAGGCCAGGTCTTCAAAGGTGCGCAGGCCCCAGCGGTCGAGAATTTTCCAGATGGCGGGATCGAGCGGCAGGCAATCGAGGGGGAGAGAGCCGAGATAGCGCATTTCCTCACCTGGAGGAATGATCACGACGCCGGGGAGATTGCGGGCGGCGAGCACGGCGGTATCGGGCAGAGCGGCGATGGCGATGGAGGCACCGGGGGCTCGGACGGCCAGCGCTTTCGCGGTGGAGTGGGCATCGCCGTAAATTCGATGCAGGCCGTCGAGCGAAAAGAGCACGGTATCGGGCGCGACTTGTTCGACCCAGGGGGAGAAGGCGTCGGCTAGTTCGCGAAGTGGGGATGGAGCATTGTGGACAGGGCGAAAATCGGGACAGACCGCTCTGTCCACGCGGCGTGGATTTGTGGGAGTGCTTACGCGAGACACTGTGGTGCCTTGGGACAGAGTGGTCAGTCCCGGTTTTCGCACGCTGTGTGAGATTGCGGAATCAGCCGGCCAGTGAATGCAGGCGAACATGGAATTTCACAGGCTCCTTTCCGGCGGGTTTGCGGGAGGCGATTTCGTATTCCACGCCGCGCAGAAATTTGGCGCTGCGGCGGCGGGTTTCGATGAGCAAAGTGGAGCAGGATTTCGTTACCGGACGATTGGCGAGGACCACGAAGATGGCCGGCGTGGGTTCGACGATGCGGCGGAAGCGGAACCAGGCGGTGGGGGGAATGCGGTTCAGCGCGGAGGGTGAAACGTCGGCCAGATCGAGTGCGATGACGCCGAAGCCTCCACTATGGAGGACGAGGTCGGCGGCGCGCAGGGCGTGCTCGGCATTGCCGCGGCAGCGGATCCAGATGAGCTTTTCTAGGCGGACTCCGTAGGCGGCGGCGGAGGGAGGATCGAAGGAATCGCGGGTGTCGATGAGAACGCAATGCTCGCTGCGGATGGTTGCGGTGGCGAGCAGAGAATCGAGCAGGCTGGTGCGGCCGGAGGAGGGGGGACCGACGATTTCGGAGATGCGGCCGCGGGGGAAATCGATGCCTTGGATACCGGTCGGGAGAGTGTCGGGGTCGGTGGAGTGACGCCAGCCGAGGGGGAGTGCGAGGGCGGTATATTTCGCCATATCTTCGCCTACTGTACGCCCTCCGACGGGGCGGTGTCAATGGAGCATTGGGAATAGTTGGCGAATGCGAGTTTCGGTGGGCTGAAGACCGTACTCGCAGATTTCAAATGCTTCATAATATTGGACTTCGCCTCCTTTTTGGTCGCCATACCATTTAACAAGCGAGGCGCGGACTTCGGGTTTGACGGGGCGGGTTCGGGCTCGCTTCAGCCAAGCTTTGCGCTCGGCGGCGCCTGCGGGGACGTCGGCTAATTTGCCGTCGACCCAGGGCAGCCATTCGTAGAATTGCGAGACGTGGGAATCGAGCGCGTCGACCTTTTTATCGATGACGGAATCGAGGTCCACGGCGATGTCGGGGCGGAAGGGATTGGGGCGCTGAAAATTGTCTTCATAGTAGAGGAAGACGGGATTTTTTCGGAGCGCGGGAACTTCGGGGATCAGGTTCGGCACGACGACCATGTAGGCAGCGTCCTGGACCAGAACGCCGGTGTAGCGATGGTCAGGATGATAATCGTTGGGGCGCGGCGCGAGGACGATGTCGGCGTTCCACTGGCGGATTTCGCGGATGATCTGACGGCGCACTTCGAGGGTGGGCAGGAGTTCGCCGTCGTGATTGTTGAGCACCTCATATTCGATGCCCAGACGGCGGGCGGATTCTTTGGCTTCGGCGAGGCGGCGGGCGGCGAGCTCGGGTCCTTTCATGGTTTGATGACCGGCATCGCCGTTGGTGACCGATACGAATTTCACGGCGGCTCCAGAGGCTTTGAACAGCGCGGCGGTTCCGGCGGCACGGATGTCGCAATCGTCGGGATGGGCGCCGAAGGCGATCACGCGGGTTTGTGCGAGGAGAACGGTCATACTGCTCAAGACTAATAAAAACTTCATCCCGCTATTGTCTATCTTTAATTAATGACCAAGCGCCTGCGCAGTGAAATTTGGTTCAACGATCTGGAAGAGCCGGGCGAATCGGCTATCTATATCGAGAGGTTCACCAACTACGGGATCACGCGGGAGGAGCTGCAATCGGCGCGGCCGATTATCGGGATCGCGCAGACGGGCAGCGATCTTTCGCCTTGCAACCGGATTCATGTGGAGCTTGCGGCGCGCGTGAAAGACGGCATTCGCGATGCGGGCGGCATCCCTTTTGAATTTCCGGTTCATCCCATTCAGGAGAGCTGCCGGAGGCCGACGGCGGCGCTCGACCGGAACCTGGCGTATCTGGGGTTGGTGGAGATTCTTTGCGGCTATCCGTTCGATGGCGTGGTGCTGATGACGGGCTGCGATAAGACGACGCCTGCTTGTCTGATGGCGGCGGCGACGGTGAATCTTCCTTCGATCGTGCTTTCGGGCGGACCGATGCTGGATAGCTACATCGACGGGAAACTGGCGGGGTCGGGATCGGTGTTGTGGGAGGCCAGGCGGTTGGTTGCTGCGGGGAAAATTACGGTGGAGGAATTGGTGGACCGCGTGGTCCGCACGATTCCCAGCGCGGGGCATTGCAACACGATGGGGACCGCGACGTCTATGAACTCGCTGGCCGAGGCGCTGGGGATGTCGCTGCCGGGGTGCGCGACGATTCCGGCTCCGTACGCGGAGCGGGCCAAGATGGCTTATGAAACCGGGAAACGCATCGTGGAAATGGTGCGCGAGGATCTTACGCCGAGCAAGATCCTGACGCGGGCGGCGTTTGAGAATGCGATTGTGGTGAACTCGGCGATTGGAGGGTCGACCAATTGTCCTCCGCACATCACGGCGATCGCGCGGCATGCGGGTGTGGAGGTGAGCCTTCAGGATTGGGAAAAGATCGGGCATGAAGTGAATTTACTGGTGAATGTCGCACCGGCGGGTTACTACTTGGGCGAAGGGTATCATCGGGCGGGCGGCGTGCCGGCGGTGATCGGCGAGTTGATGCAGGCGGGGAAGATCCGTTCGGACGCGGTGACCGTCACGGGGAAGACAATTGGTGAAAATTGCCGAGAGTCGCGGAGTTTGGATCGCGAGATTATCAGAACTTACGAGGAGCCGCTTAAGAAGAATGCCGGGTTACTGGTGGTTTCCGGGAATCTGTTCGATTCGGCGCTGATCAAGACGTCGGTGATCAGCGACGATTTCAGGCGGCGCTATCTATCGGACGATGATTGCTTCACGGTGCGCGCAATCGTGTTCGATGGGCCGGAGGATTATCGGCGGCGCATTGAAGACCCCGCTCTGAACATTGATGAAACTTGCATGCTGGTGGTTCGCGGCGCGGGCCCGATCGGATATCCGGGATCGGCTGAGGTGGTGAATATGACGCCTCCAGGACATCTGGTCAATGCGGGTGTGAGGATGCTGCCGTGCATGGGGGATGGACGGCAGAGCGGCACTTCGGAGAGTCCGTCGATATTGAATGCATCGCCGGAAGCGGCGATTGGCGGGAACCTCGCGATTTTGGAAACTGGGGATCGGATTAAGGTTGATCTTCGAAGGCGAAGGGTCGATGTGCTGCTTACGGAGGAGGAGATCGGTCGGCGGCGGGAGGCGCTCGAAAAAGTTGAGCTAAAAAATGACTCGCCTTGGCAGGAGCTTTATCGGGCGCATACGGGGCAGCTCGACACGGGAGGGTGTTTGGATTTTGCGGTGAAGTATCGGGACTTGCGGAAAGTCGTTCCGCGGCATTCGCATTAGTCACGCCTGTCCGCATGCTTACGCATGGCGGTTCCGTCCACGGACGTACCCTCACGCTGACGCAATGGGGCTGGCCGGAAGGGCTGAATTGCCGGGCGAAGACACAAGTGTCAACGCGGTACAAGAGGCTATTGGGATTCGCCGCGGGCTACTTCTTCCAGGATTCGTGCGGCGCGCGTGGGGTTGAAGACGCCGCAGGAGCAGAAACGGGTCATGTAGCTGGCGGCTTGTTCCGGAGTGCGGCGACCTTCGCGCACCCAATCGATTAGTTTTTTCGCCAGCGAATGGCTCACCATGCCGTGGCCGCACATGGTGGAGAGCATCATTACTTTCGAACCGGGCAATTTTTCGGTGGCGCCTTCGAATCCGAGCGAATAGCCGACGCTGTGCCGATGTATGCCGGCGGCGAAGCAGCATTGCTCGGCTCCATCGATGGAGGTGGAGATGTTGATGCTGAGGCCGAGGTCCGCGTCCTTCACGGCGTTGATGAAATCCTCGGCGGCCACGCGATTATCGAACACGGCGGCAACGGTGGTGGGGCCGGTGAGGCCGTTGATCACGCCTTGCAGATCCGGCGCGGTATCGCGATTCCAGTGCGACGCCGGATTCATGTTCTGCGACGGGCGCAACGCGCCTCCATGGATCGCGTCGCCGAGATTGACGGGCTTGAAGGGGACGGCGAGTTCGAGGAAGCGCTTCAGCTTGGGCAAGGAATCCTGATCGTTGCGGCCCTTGCTGCACATCGCGAAGACGACGTAATCGTCGCGGAAACTATCCGCGTCCCCGAAGCGATGCAGAGTGTTGGTCATTTCACACCCACCGATTCCTGAGACGGTTGCGTCGCGGCAGGATTGGTGATGCGGCCGAGGCCGATATTGGTTTTCGCGCGCTCCAGTTTATAACCAAGCTTTTCGAGGATCGGCGCCACGGCATTTTCTTCGCCGTCCTGGTCGCAGCGGACGCCCACGCCTATCGCGACGATGGTCTGGATCTGCTTTTCGACATCCCAAACCAGGCGCACGATTTCTTCAGCGCGCTCGACTGGAACTTTGATTTCGACGATTGCCGATAGGACTTTTTCATCCAAGATGTCTTCGCGAATGGTGCCGGTTGCAACGTCGGACATGAGCGAGGTTACGGGGTTTTTCTTTTCAAACGCGACGCCGGCTTGGGCTAGCGCGGTGCACATTTTCTGGATGTCGCGGAATCGCGCGCCCACACCGGGCCGGCCGAACTCGATGGTGAAGCCGACTTCGCCAACTTTGACGCGTCCGCTTACGTCATTGGTCTTAACCTCCTCCGTACCGCGGCCGTGCACGCCTGTCGATTCATGCGGAACACGCGGGTCGGAGAACGCTCGGCGGACGATACGCGGCCACGCGAGTTCGTCGGGTTCGAACGCTGCGGTGGGACAGACGTCTGGTTCGGGATCGAAGCGGAGGCGCAGGGTCTGAAATATTTTTCGGACGGTGCGGACGAAAGTCGGATTTAAATGCTCTTGACTCAGGCCGTTGAAACACGCGTAGCATTCGACGCACTCATCGCGATTAATGGTGGCGCGATGGATTTTCTGATCGATGTAGATCGCGCCCATCGGGCAAACGTAGGTGCAATTGCCGCAGGCGACGCATTTTTCCGGGTTGATCTTCATAACCGCCTCAAGCGAGCTCGATCCGGCGGCTCGCATCGATCTTGCCGTACAATAGCGCGCCGATCGCGCACAGCGATGAAGCGACCAGAAACGGCACGTTCCAGCCGTAGACTTTCACCAGATATGCGAGCGCGGCCGGCGATATCGCTCCTCCGATATTACCGCACATGTTCATGACGGACGACACGGAACCGGCGCAATCGCCGCCGATATCGAGAGGGATGGCCCAGGAGACGCCGACCGTGATTTCGAGTCCGAAGAAAGCGATGCAGGACCAGGCGACGCAGGTTTGGGGGTCCATGGTGAGAGTCGCGGGAATGATTCCGACGGCGGCGACGAGGAATCCTCCGACGGCGACGACGCGGCGGGAGCGCTTCACGTTCGACGTTCTGCGCAGGAGAATATCGGAGAGCCAGCCTCCCGCGAGATCGCCGACGGTTCCGGCGAGCAGCGGCAGGCTGGCGTAAAATCCCATGTGCTTCAAATCGTAATGGCGATACTGATTGAGGTAGGTGGGAAACCAATCGAGATACGTTGAGAGGCAGTAGTTGTAGCAGAAATACATGGCGGCCAGATACCAGAGGCCGGAGTTCGAAAGGATCTTTCGCCAGGGGACGGACGATCCTACGTGGCGCTGGGCGCCTCCCGTGGCGTTGCGGACCAGGTCGCGCTCCGCGGGGTTGGCGCCCGCGTGTTCATCGGGTGTGTCGCGATAGTAGAACAGCCATGCAGCGGCCCAGATAACGCCCATGACGCCGAAGGTCAGGAACGCGGCGCGCCAGTTGTAACGGGTGATGATCCACACCACGAGAGGAGGCGTCATGGCCGCGCCCAGACGCGATCCGGCGTGGGTGATCCCTTGCGCGAAGCCGCGTTCGCCGGGCAGCATCCATCGCGAAAGAGAGCGGGTAGCGATGGGGAATGCGCCCGCCTCGCCGATGCCGAAGAGGAACCGGACGATGGCCATGGACGCGGCGCTCCATGCGAAGGCGGTCAGCGATGTGAAGATGCTCCACCAGGTGACGATGACGGCGAGCGCGCGGCGCGGGCCGATACGATCGCCAAACCATCCGCCGGGAATCTGGAAGAGCGCATAGGCCCAGCGGAAGCTCGCAAGGATCCAGCCCATAGTGATGAGCGAGAATCCGAACTCTTTCTGGATCACGGGCGCGGCATTGGAGATCACCACGCGATCCATGTAGGTGATCATGTAGACAGCGACGGTGAACGCGAGCACGACGTAGCGCACTCGCGTAGGCCGCTGATGCATTAAGAGCGAACCCATTAGCAACGATCCATGACGGGCCAGATGGCCTCGACGGAATCGCCTCGGCAGGCGTAGATTCGGTCGTAGAGATTCACGGTCGGGTCGCAATGGGGCGCGATGAACTCGACTCGGTCGCCGAGGTTGAGTTTGGTGTCGAGATAGCCGAACTCGTCGCCACCCCAGCGGTATTTTGCTTCGAAATGGGCGGGGTCGGGGCCGTAGCCGCGATCGGTGGCAAACGCTTTGAAGCCGGCATCAACGGTGACGAACGAGTCATGATTCGCACTGACGACGGTCGCGAGGACGGTCATGGCGTTCTCGAAGTCGATGCCGATGCGGCGGTAGGCCAGGTCCATCATGACGTAGGAGCCTGCCTGGATTTCAGTCACGTCGGGCAGATCGAGATCGATGTCCCAGGACCCGGTGCTGCCTCCGGTGAGAATTTCGGTTGGCCATCCTTCTCCCGCCAGCAAATCGCGAATCTCGGCGGCTGTTTGAAACGCGGTTTGAGAGATATATTTTCGATCGGCTGGAGTCGCGCCATGCGATCCGCTGACGGAGTAGGCTTGCAACCCGCGCAGTCGAAGATACGGACTCTTATCGATCGCGCGGGCAATTTCGAGAGCTTGCTGGGGCGAACTCGCGCCGGTGCGGTGATCGCCCACGTCGAGATCGATCAAGAGGTCAATAGGGCGCTCCGTAGCCGCGTACCACTCGACTTGGCGGATGTGATCGACAATCGCCATCGCGCCGGTAGCCGCGACACGCGCGATCTTCAATGGATCGGCAATCGGAGAGGTGAGCAGGATGCCGCCGATCCCATGCTTGGCCATGAGCTCGGCCTCGGCAACGGTGGCGACGGAGATTCCGCATGCGCCGTGCTCGATTTGACGCCGCGCAATTTCAACGCATTTGTGCGCCTTGGCGTGCGGCCGCAGCTTTTTGCCGGATTGCTTCACCCGCTGCGCCATGCGTGCGAGGTTGGATTCGAGAAGATCGAGATCGAGCAGCAGCGCGGGCGTCGGGACCTGCGTTTTCGTAAGCACGATCCATTATGTATGATGAACCCGTGGCCGCGAACCGAATTTCCGCCCTGCAACCCACCGCGGTGAACTCGATTCTTGCGGAGGCGCGGGTTTTACAAGGACAAGGAAGATCGTTGATCTCGCTGATGCGCGGCGAGCCCGATTTCCCTACCCCCCAGCATATCGCCGAGGCTGCGATACGAGCGATGCGAAACGGACGCACTTCGTATCCGGAGAATCGCGGAGAGAAGAACTTTCGTGAAGCGGTAGCGCAAAAACTGGAGCGCGATAATCACTTGAAATTCGATCCAGCGACCGAAGTGTTGGCGACGACTGGCGCGACACTCGGCGTCTACGCGGCGCTGATGGCGATTCTGAACGAAGGCGATGAAGTGCTGTTGCCAGACCCGATCTACGACGCGTATCAATCGCCGATCAGGATGGCGGGCGGACGCATCAAAGGTGTTGCATCGCAGATTCATGAAGCGCGATTCGTCATCACCGAGGACGCATTGGAACAAGCCTGGTCGCCGGCGGCGAAGGCGGTGGTCTTGAATACACCGTGGAATCCCGTAGGGACGGTGTTGCGAAGGAATGAGCTCGCGATGATCGCGGCATTTTGCGAGCGCCGGAATTTATATCTGATCAGCGACGAGATCTACGAAACGATCACGTTCGAAGGCGCCGTGCATGTTTCGCCTCTGGAAGCAGCTCCTGGACTGAGAGACCGGTGCGTGCTGGTGAACAGCCTTTCCAAGACATATTCGATGACCGGCTGGCGAGTGGGATATTGCGCGGGCCCTGCGCCGATGATTCAGGCGATGCTTCTGGTGCTGGCGCAATCGAGCCGCGGCCCGGCGACGTTTATTCAAGACGCAGCGGCCGAAGCGCTGACCGGTTCGCAGGATTGCGTCGGCGAGATGCGCCGGGAATATGCGCTTCGCCGCGCGCAAGTGATGGAGCAGTTGCCGGGTGTAATCGCGCCGGAGGGCGGATTTTTCGCGATGGTGGACGTTCGCGAATCGGGCATTCCTTCCGATGAGGTACGCAAACGGCTGCTGCATGAACAGGGAGTCGTCGTAGTGCACGGATCGGCTTATGGGGAGGGCGGCGAAGGCACTCTACGCGTCTCTTTTGCGAGTGGCGGCGAAAATCTCACGCGCGGGCTGGAACTTGTGCGCCAAGGGCTCGCGACTTGAACCAAGCCGTTGAGCGCGAGTTGAAAGCGAGCATCGAAGGCGAGGTCCGATTCGATAAAATTTCCCGCGCCCTTTACTCCAATGACGCGAGCGTGTACCAGATTGAGCCCACCGGCATCGTAATTCCGCGGCATCGCGACGATCTGATTCGTACCCTGGAGATCTGCCGGCGTTTCCGCTGCCCCATCACCATGCGCGGCGGGGGAACGTCGCAAGCCGGGCAGGCTATCGGCGAAGGGGTCATTGTCGACACCTCGAAATATTTTCATCGCCTGCTGGAAGTGAATGCCGAGGACCGCTGGGCTCGCGTCGAGCCGGGGATCGTCCTCGACGAGTTGAACGCGCACCTTGCCGCGTTCGGGCTGCGCTTTGCGCCCGACATTTCAACCGCCAGCCGCGCCACTATCGGCGGCATGATGGCCAATAATTCATCAGGCGCGCGCAGCGTGCTGTACGGGAAAACCATCGACCACGTGCTGGAACAGGTGGTAATGCTTTCCGACGGAAGCATCGCGCATTTCCGGGAGATCCAGCGCGATGAGATTCCGGACGACGAATCGCTCGAAGCATCGTGCTACCGCACGGTGCTGCGCCTTGCATCGGAGCATGCGGACGAAATCGAACGGCGATATCCGAAGGTGCTGCGCCGCGTCGGCGGATACAACCTGGACGAATTTGTGGACAAATCGAGGCCTGTGAATCTCGCGAAAATAATGGTCGGATCGGAGGGGACGCTGGGCGTCGTGCTGGAAGCAAAGCTACGGCTGGTTCCGCTGCCGAAAGCCAAGGCGGTGATGGTGATCGAGTTCGCGGATTTGCTCGAAGCCCTGTCCGCGGCGCCCGTGATTCTGCGCCACAATCCATCCGCGATTGAGGTAATGGACAAAGCGATTCTCGATAATACGCGGCAGAATGCGGCGCTCGACCAGATTCGCAAGTCGTTCATTGAAGGCGATCCCGGCGCGACGTTGTGCGTGGAGTTTTACGCCGATCGAAAGGAAGACTTACCGCCCCGGCTGCGCGCGCTCGAAGAGAATTTGCGAGCGAGCAAGCTCGGCTACCGGTATCGCAACGAGACGGATCAGGCTGCGCAAGCCCGCATCTGGAGCTTGCGCGAAGCCGCGCTAGGCCTCTCCATGGCGATGAAGGAAGACGCGAAATCAATCCCCTTTGTCGAGGACACAGCGGTCGCGCCAGAGCGGCTGAGCGAATACATCGCGAAGTTTCTCGCCATTCTGCGCGCCCATGAAACCACGGCAGGGATTTACGCGCACGCTTCGGTGGGATGCTTGCACGTGCGGCCTGTGATCAACATGAAAACCGAGTCCGGCGTTCGCAAGTTTGAAGCGATCGCGAATGAAGTGGCGGAGCTGGTACTCGAATACGGCGGAGCGCTCTCGGGCGAGCATGGCGACGGGCTGGTGCGAAGCCCCTTCTTAAAGAAGATGTTCGGGGACGCGATTTACCAGGCGTTTCGCGAGATCAAGCAGACATTCGACCCGGAAGGAATCTTCAATCCGGGAAAAATCGTGAATGCGCCGCCGATGACGTCGAATCTGCGATTCGGAGCGCACTATAACGCCCGGAACCCGAAGACATTTTTCGATTTTGCCGAATATGGAGGATTCGCGGGTGCCGTCGAGATGTGCAGCGGCGTGGGCGCTTGCAGGAAAAAACTCGCCGGAAATATGTGCCCTTCTTACATGGCGACTCGCGAGGAATCGGATTCAACCCGGGGACGCGCCAACGTGCTCCGGCTCGCGATTTCGGGACGCCTCGATGAAGCTGGACTCGGCGACCAGGGCGTATTCCGGGTCCTGGATCTTTGCCTGGAATGCCGCGCCTGCAAAACGGAGTGCCCGGTGGGTGTCGATATGGCGCGATTCAAAAGCGAGTTTTTGGCCGACTATTATTCGCGCCATGGAACGCCCCTCCAAGCGCGAGTGCTGGGCAACATCGATCGGTTATCGAAGTGGGGCAGCCGGTTCGCGCCATGGTCCAACAGGATGCCGGCTCCGTTCATTGATTCACGTCGAAAGCTTCCGCCGTGGAAACGCGAAACGTTCGCGCGATGGGCAGCGAATCACAAACGATCGCGCGGTCGAGCGGTAACGCTGTTCAGCGACACGTTCACCAATCACTACGAGCCGGAAATCGGCGCCGCCGCAGTGGAAATCCTAGAGCGATGCGGATGCGACGTCAACGTCGCGCGCCCTGCATGTTGCGGACGTCCCCTGATTTCGCAAGGCCTGCTCGACCGGGCCAGAACTACCGCTACAGTACTGGTCGAGGCGCTATTTCCAATCGCGGAGCGCGGAGAAAAGATTTTGTTCTGCGAGCCGAGCTGCTTGTCGGCAGTCAGGGAAGACGCGCCGTCCCTACTGCGCGATGAACTCGCGCGCAAGGCTGGGGTGGTCGCCGGCGCGTGCATGTTGTTTGAAGAATTCGCAGCGAAGCTGGACTTGCCGTTGCGCGCTGGACCGGAGCGAATCCTGCTGCACGCGCATTGTCATCAGAAATCGATGGGGATGCAGGAGTCGACTCGAACTTTGCTCTCGCGGATCCCGTCGGCCAAGGTGGTGGACCTCGATGCGGGATGCTGCGGTATGGCAGGTTCTTTCGGGTACACGCACTACGACGTTTCGGTTGCGATCGCAAACGGCCGCCTGATTCCCGCAGTGAAAGCGATGAAACCTGGCGAAGTGCTGGTGGCGCCGGGAACATCGTGCAGAAGACAGGTCGCCGATCTCGCCCAGGCCGGCGCGCTGCATCCCGCGACGTTGATTCGCAGCCTGCTCGGTTAGGCTACTTCGGTTTCAGCGCAGCGAGTTCCGCGGCACTTACGGTGCCCAGGCCGGGACGGATTTTCTGAGCTTCCGCGATCGGCTCCCATTGGTCGTCGTGCAGGACCCAGAGATTATAGGGAGCATCTCCCGCTGCGATCAGGTTGGAGCACTCCAGCAGAATTGAGTCTCCATCAAAGTTAAAGGAAATCAGTCCGCCGCGAACTTCACCCGCTTTTTTGAAATCGAGTCCGGGTCGCGGCGTGAGCGACAGAACATAACGACCGTGTTCGGGTAGATAGAGCCAGATCAGAGTCCCATGAACGTTGCGCAACGCGATGGAGCCCTGGCGGACTCCGTTCAACGTAACGCCGCGCGGGATCAGGATCTGCAAATCGGCGTCGGAGGCCGCGAAATCGCGGGCGGGGCCCGAGACGGTGGGCACTGGTGGAGCAGAAACCGGCGCGCGCGAAGAGGCCATCGGGACCGGCAGGAAACTGTTGATGCGGAGCGGCGGAATGATGTGAATATCGTCGATCAGTTTCGAGCCAGTGGAGGCGTCAACGAAAAGTTCGATAGCGAGCGGATCGCCGTCATGGATCAGGCGCGGCTTCGGAATTTCGGGAAGCGGCAGCAGGGTCCAATCGAGATTGGTCGATCCGTCCTGATTGAGCGAAAATTTCAGGTTTCCTTTCCCGGCCAGATCCAACGGACTCACGCCCAGTTTACCGAAGGTCGCCCAATAGGCTCCAGGTTGCTGCTGCTCGATGAACAGTTCGTAGCCGAAGTAGGCGTGATTGATATTGTCGAGCAAAATTCGACTGAAAAACGTTGGCCCGTTCCGGGTGCTGCTCTCACGGGGAATCAGAACGTTGAACTTTCGATCCAACCCGGAAGTGGGAGGGTCGGCGCGCAGAGTCGATTCTATGTCGATGCGGCCGGTATCGCGAACAATCGGCGGGCGGGGTTGCGCGGATAACACGGGTATTAACGCCAGATAGACCGTCCGCACGATGTTGTAAAGACGGGTCTGGAATCGCCAGAGGGTACGAAAAACCCGAGGGGAAAAACTCAGGCCTTTTCGATGCCACTTTAGCTGCAACCCCGGGTCGCCCTCCGTCATCTAAACCTATGTAAAATAGAGGGAATCTCGTGCGAACCTGTATTCTTGCATTTTTAGCCGCCCTAAATTTGCCTGCGGCCACTCCTGAGTGGACCCGGGCGAATAATCTTTACTTGCAAACGGAGTATCAACAATCGCTGGCGATTTTGCAAGCCGCGCCGGAGAAAGATGCGGCCGCACTTCAGCTAACGGGGCAGAATTTTTTCATGCTGGGCGAGTATAAAAAGGCCAGCGATTCTTTTGAGAAGGCCGCTGCGCTCGATCCAAATAACGCGAAGCTGACTCACTGGATGGGGCGTGCTTACGGGCGGCGCGCGGAAACGGCAAATCCATTTTCAGCTCCGGGACTCGCGTCGAAAACGCGCCAGATGTTCGAAAAAGCTGTGGAGCTGGACCCAACCGACAAAGACGCGCTGGGGGACCTGCTCGATTATTACCTCGACGCCCCTGGTTTTTTAGGCGGAGGAATGCATAAGGCGGAGATGCTGGCGCAGATGATCCTCAAGGAAGATCCGGCGGAGGGTCATTACGCGCAGGGGCTGGTGGCCGATAAACAAAAAGAGTACGCGACGGCTGAGCAGCAGTTCCGGCGAGCGGTGGAGCTGGGCCCGCGGCAGGTGGGTCACATATTGGTTCTGGCCAGGTATCTTGCCAATCACGACCATGTGAAAGAAAGCGATGCGCTGTTTGAGCAGGCTGCGCGGATGGCTCCGAATAATCCCAGGGTCATGTTCGATCGGGCCGCGACCTATATCAGGGAGAAGCGCGACCTGGACACCGCTCGGAAGCTGCTGGAGCAGTATCTGGAAGCGCCTTTGACACCCGAAGATCCGCCGCGCCAGCGCGCCATGGCGATGCTGAAGCAGCTCGGGTCTTAATGCAGGTTTTTTCGCACCACGTTTTTTCACACGTGGAAGCGCTCCGTTCGAGCGTTGCGGCGCTTCGGGCGAATAAGTTCCGATCATTCCTCACCGCGCTTGGCCTGGTGATCGGCAACGCCAGCGTGATTCTGGTCGTCACGATTTCGCTTACCAGCAGGGATTATATTCTCGAACAGATCCAGCGCATCGGATCGAACTTGATCATCGCCAACTATGAGGCGGGCAATAACAGCGCCACGGCCGCCACCGCCGCGGACTACGTGAAAGTGGCCGATGTGGAGGCCGTGCGGCAGCAGTTGGGTTCACGAATTGTAGCAGCCACTGGGGTGATGAATAATCTCGACCGGATGCGCGTCGAAGGGCACGAGGAAGACATTGCCATTCTGGGCGCGGATCAGTATTATCCGGTGGTGCGCAATCTGGAGTTGCTGACTGGGCGTTTTTTCGACGCCACGGAGGTGGTTCAGAGGGCGCATGTGGCTCTACCGACGGAAAAGCTGGCGCGAAGGCTGTACGGAAGCCAAGCCGGGGCCGTTGGACGCACGGTGAAACTGCATGGCCTTCCATTCACGATCATTGGGACGTTCAAGGAAAAGCAATCGACCTTCGGCGCGACGGAGCTTTCGGGCGACAACATTCTGATCCCGATCACGGTGCTGAAGGATTTTACGCAGATCGAGCGGATCGATCCTTTGTATGTCGAAGTTCGCAATCAGGCGGGGGTTGAGCAGGCAACGCAGGCTGTGCAATCGATTCTCGACAGCCGGCATCGGTCGGGCGCGCATTATAGCGTGATGAACCTCAACGGAATTCTCGACACGGCTCGCCAGATTGCGGCAATTCTAAACGCTGTGCTGATTATCGTGTCCGCGATTGCGCTGGTCATTTCCGGCATCGGGATCATGAACATCATGCTGGTAACGGTGACGGAGCGGACTCGGGAAATCGGGCTGCGCATGGCGGTTGGCGCGGCGCGGCGCGACATTCTGGAACAGTTTCTCGCGGAGGCGGTGCTGATCAGCATGGCCGGCGGGGTCGCAGGGATTTTGATCGGAGTCGCGATTCCGTTGAGCGTACGCTTCTTTACCGATGAGTTCGCGATTCCGATTTCTCCCTTGTCGATCGCGGTGGCATTCACGGTATCGCTTGGTGTGGGACTCATTTTCGGACTGCTGCCAGCCAGCCGCGCGTCGCGCTTGAATCCAACTGAAGCGCTGCGCTACGAATAGCCGGCAGTTAGACTTGAGGTCAGTATGAAACTTTCGGCTATTTTTGTGGTTTTTGCGGTCTGCGCGCGAGCGGAGACCAAAACCTTGACGCTCAAGCAGGCACTGGACCGCGCGATGGAGCAGAATCCCGACGTGCTGTTGTCGCGGCTCGATCAACAAAAGGCGCGAGACCAGATTCTGATCGCGAAGGATCCGTTCTATCCGAAGGTTTATGGCGGAGGCGGCTACGCATGGACCAACGGTTATCCGGTTTCGATCGACGGAAACCCGCCATCGATTTTTCAGGCGCATACCGATATGGCTCTGTTCGATCGCCAGCAGAGCTATAAGGTCGCCGAAGCGAAGGAGGGCCTGCGTGGATCGGCAGTCGATGTCGTCAGCCGTCAGGAGGACGCCGCCTATAAGGTAGCTCTCCTATTTTTCGATGCGGAACAGGCTGCGCATAGTTTCGATGCGGCGTCCAAGCAGATCGAGAATCTGGCCAAGGTAAAGGAACTGATGGACGCGCGCGTGGCGGAAAGGCAGGAACTCGCGACGGAATCCAAACGGGCGAACCTCAATTTGGCGAGGGCGAAGCACACGGCCGACGTTCTGCACGAAAATCTGATCAATGCGGAGATGTCGCTGGCGCAAGTACTCGGGATGGCTCCGGACGACCGCGTGCGGGCAGCCGAGGAGGAGCGCGCAGCCATCGCATTGCCCGTTTCCGAGGACGCCTCCATCGAGGAAGCCTTGGAGCATAGTCCGGAGCTGCGTCGGCTGGAATCGAACATGCAGATGAAGACCCTGGAGATCAAGAGTTTTCATGCGGCTCGCCTTCCGAAACTGAACCTGGTGGCGCAGGACGACGTTTTCGCGAAGTATAACTACACAGCGCAACTGAACTATAAGTTCCGCTACAACAATCCCGAACTGGGCGCCTCGGTGACCATTCCTTTGCTTATCGGCAAAACTGCGCGGGCCTATTCATCGCAGGCGGAAGCAGATGTGGCGAAGCTGCGAATCGAGGTGGCGCGGACCCGCTCGCGAATCACTGCGGATCTCCGCCGCGCCTATCAGGAAGTGAAGAGCGCCCAGAGTTCCCAGGAGTTGGCGCGCGACGATCTCGACCTGACGCGCGAAGAATTGAGCGAAGCCCTGGCCCAATACGGCGAAGGCCGGCTGCCGCTGGCAAGAGTGGAAACGCTCCGGGCGCTCGAAAATGAAAAGTTTCTCGCCTTTTATGTGTCGCGCCAGACGGTGGAACGCGCGCGCCTCAACGTCCTTCGCTTGACGGGAACTCTGTTGGCGGCTCTGAAGTAGAAACCCCGGCGCTTTGAAACGTCGCCATCTCGCGATAAAGGTTGACCGCGGATTCCAGTAATCCGATTCCCAGCGCGGCTCCGGTTCCCTCGCCAAGCCGCATCTCAAGATTCAGCAAAGGACTCGCGTTGAGGAATTCCAGCATCCTCTTATGTCCCTTTTCAGCGGAGCAGTGCGAAAACATTACGTAATCGAGAGCCGCGGGAGCAATCACCCGCGCGACGATAGCGGCAGCGCCGGTAATGAACCCGTCGAGCATCACGAGATGCCGCCTTGATGCCGCGCCGAGTATCAGTCCAGTAATCGCCGCAATTTCGAATCCCCCGAAAGCGGCCAGCATTTCGATTGGATCGGTGCTCCTGTGAAGCGCGAGGGCGCGGCGGACCACTTCGATTTTTCGGATCACGCCCGCGTCATCCAGGCCAGTTCCCCGGCCGGCAGTCTCCGTCGGATCGAGCCCTGAAAATGCGCTGAACAAAGCCGCCGCGGAGGTCGTGTTGCCGATTCCCATCTCTCCCGCGCCCAAAATCTCGCCCTTCGACGCATACGCGAATCCGGTATCAAGCGCGTGTTCAGCTTCCGCCCTCGTCATCGCCGGCTCCCGCGCGAAATTACGCGTTGGCCGGCCGACGCCCATGTCGACGATCACCGGTTCCAGTCCCAAGTGGCGGCACAGAACGTTAATAGCAGCGCCGCCCGAACGGAAATTCGCGACCATCTGGCGCGTGACCTCGGAAGGATAAGGGCTCACGCCTTCCTCCACCACTCCGTGATCGGCACAGAAAACGATCATCGCTTTACGGCTGGTCTGCGGCGCTTCCGTCGCCTGGATCAACCCGAGTTGGACCACCAGATCTTCGAGCCGTCCGAGGCTCCCCGGCGGCTTGGTCAAAGAATCGAGACGGGTTCGGATTCGCGTTTCGAGCGCGGCATCCGCGATCGGACGGATCGAGTCAAGGTTCATAAATTAGAGGACTCGCGAAAAGAATCAGGATGAAAATCTCGAGCAACTGCTCGGTCGCGCCCAGGCAATCGCCGTTCACGCCGCCGATACGCTTGTAGAAATACGACCGCGCGCCACGCACGATCACATATGCCGCGGCCACGATCAACACACCCGCGCGCCACCCCAACAGCATCGACGCGACGACGCCTTGTGCCAACGCGATCACGGCCCCGGTCGTTGTTAAAGAAGACGAAAAAGCGTAGCCGAGCCCGTCGCCCGAAGGCCGCGATAGCCACGCGAGAACCACTATCGCGGCGCGCGGGACCGCCTGCGCAACGATCGCGACCATCAGGATTCGAGTTGCCGGCACATGCTCCAGCGCCTGCCATCTCGCGACCAGACTCAGCACGATCGCGACGCCGCCGTAGGTCCCGATACGGCTGTCTTTGAGGATCGCCAGCATTTTTTCGCGCGTGCGGCCGGCGCGCATCGCGTCCGCGACGTCGGCCAGGCCGTCCTCGTGCAAGACGCCGGAAATGACGGTCCAGAAGGCGACCGTGATCAGGGCCGCAATGGACACCGGCAGCACGAAGCTTGCGGCGATGAACAATCCCGCGCCCGCGGCGCCCAGCATCGCGCCCACCAGCGGAAAGAAAATCGCGGCGCGCCCGGGTGCCACATCTCGTCCGCCGACGGGAACGATGGTGAGGAATGAAACTGCCGCCAGAAACGTCCGCATCACTTTATGCGCATCGCCAAGCCGAACACCATGAAGTACACTTCCTGCGCGATCGCAGCAATGCGCTGATTCAGGATACCCGCGCGGTCGCGAAATTCGCGCGAGAGAGCATGATCGGTCGGCACGATTCCACTCCCCACTTCGTTGGTGACGAAGATAACGGTGCTCCGCGCGCTCCGCGCCGCCATTTCCAGTTTCTCTATTTCGCCGTCGCGATTCGCGAACATCAAGTTCGATAGCCACAGCGTCAGGCAATCGATCACCAGAACGTCGAACGCCGCCTCGGCGACAACTCGCGCCAGTTCGACCGGTTCCTCAATCGTGGCGAATTCCTCGCCTCGCTCTTCTCGATGATCGCGGATGCGCGCGGCCATCTCCTCGTCCCATGCCTCTGCCGTCGCCACAAATGCGCGGCTCCCTTCGATGGCGCGCGCCTTCTCCAGTGCATAGCGACTCTTACCGCTGCGCGCGCCGCCGCCGATCAGGATTACAGCCACAGGCTCCTCCGTTTCGACCGCAGCAGCCAAATGAAGAACGGTCCGCCTACTAACGCGGTGACCACGCCGACGGGAATCTCGGTCGGCGCAATCACCGTTCGCGAAAGCGCGTCGCATACCGCCAGGAACGCCGCGCCCAGCAGGAACGAACAGGGCATCAGTGCCCGGTGATCCGCTCCCAGCTTCAGCCGCAGAGCGTGCGGGACAATCAGTCCGACGAACCCGATAGGTCCGGTGAGCGATGTGACGATTCCTGTCAAGAACGATCCCGCAATGTAGCCTAGCACCGTGTATGTGGTCGTCGAAAGCCCTCGCGAGGAGGCCCATTCTTCGCCCACGGCCAGTAAGTTCCATTGGCGCGAATACGCGATGACCACCATGCAAACGGGGATCACCGCGACCGCCAGCCACGCCAGCGTCGAATAGGCGACCGCGTCAAGGCCGCCCATCAGCCATCTGGAAATGGCGAACGATTGAGAAAACGACGCCAGACTATGCAGGAACAGCACAATCGCCAGGGAGATGCTGTTCATCGTGACCCCTGCCAGCAGCAGCGTGAACGATGAAATGCGCCGGCCCTCAAAGGCGATTCCCAGCACGATCAACAGCGCCGTGCCCGCGCCCGCCAACGACAGCAATCCAATCGCGGGCAGGCCGAAACAGATCGCGATAACGGCGCCCACCGATCCTCCGCTCGAAATTCCCAGCGTGTATGGTTCCGCGAGAGGATCCCGCAGCAGGCATTGGAAAATCACTCCGGTCAAGGACAGCGCCGCGCCTGCCAGCAGCGCCAGTAAGACTCGAGGCAGCCGGGCGTAGAAGAAAATTTCGTGATCGGGCGATGTGCCGGCAAGCGCCCGGCGGAGTTCGATGTGCGAGCTTCCAATTAACGGAGCGGCGACGGCAACGATAAGGAAGATGATCAAAGAGATCCAAACGCTGCGCGTCATGGTCGGATAAGTGGCACAGACGTTAGTCCGTTTGCGCTACAGGTCATACACCAGCCAGCCGTCGCGAACTTCCGAGTGTACGCCGAAAACTCGCTCGATGACAGCCGGTGCCAGCGCTTCCTGGGGTGCGCCGTTCGCGGCGATCCTGCCGTTCTCCATCACCAGAACGCGATCCGAAAAACGCAGCGCCAGGTTTAAATCGTGCGTCACGGCGACCACCAGCAGTCTCTTGGCCAGCGTCGACAGCAATCGGTACATCGCTAGTTGATGCTTCAGGTCGAGAAACGTTGTCGGCTCGTCGAGCAGCAATGTTTCCGGCTCTTGCGCCAGCGAGGATGCCAGGATCAGTCGTTGTTTTTCTCCTCCCGAAAGCGATCGGAAATCGCGCGCAGCGAACGCTGTTGTGTCGGTGGTTTCCATCGCCCGCTCCACCGCGTCGTGATCCCGCTGCGATTCAAACCAACCGTCCGAGTAGGGCGCGCGCCCCATCAGCACAACTTGTTCGGCGGTGAAAGGGAATTCCATTCTCATCGATTGCGGTAGAAACGCGATCTGCCGTGCAAACTCGCCCCTCCTCCATTTTCGAATCTCCACACCCCGGTAAGTGCACGCGCCGCGATAAGGATGGCGCAAGCCCGCAAGAACGCCCAACAGCGTCGACTTCCCTGCCCCGTTCGGCCCTGCAATGGTCACGAATCCGGAAGCCGGAAGATCGAACGTCGCTTCATGCAATCCGTACGAAAGCCCCAGAGCCTTTGCCTGAAAGCTCATGGGAGTCCTGGATGCAGCATCTCGGCAAACGCCTTTGCCGCCTCGATGACTCGCGGGCCCGGCACTACGTACATGTCCGATGCCACGGCAAACACTCGATGCTGTTTTACAGCGGCAAGAGTCGGAATCCGGTTCCACAGCGCGATCACATTGCGCTTGTGTTGTTCCGTGACGCCCACAGTATCCGACATATCGCCCATGTCCACGATCACCTCCGGATTGCGCGCCATTACTTCCTCAAGAGACACCTCCGGATAGGCGGCCTGCGCATCGCCAAACACATTTGCGCCGCCCGCGATTTCGATCATTTCATTCAGATAGGACGCGCGCCCCACCACCACCAGGCCGTCCAAGCGTTCCGGCGACCGCCCGATCACAAACATCATTCGTACGCGCGGCTTGCCTTCCACGCGAGCGCGAATTCTTGCCAGGCCTTCGCGAATCGAATCGCCGAGTTGCGTGGCGGCGCGCTCTGTACCGGTCGCATCGCCCACCTGGCGAATCGACTTATAGATTGCCGCAATGTTCTCCTGATCGACTTCGAGAACATGCAGTCTGAGTGCGCGAAGCCGGTCGGCAAGATGCACCGGATTGGTCTGGATGATCACCAGATCGGGTTTCAAGGCCGCGATGGCCTCCAGATTCGGCGACGTGTAATCGCCGATCTTCGGCTTCGATTGCGCCTCCGGAGGATAGCGGCAGAATCGCGTGACGCCGGCCACGCGATCCCCCAGGCCCAGCGCGTAAAGCAACTCGGTGATGCTGGGCGCGGTCGAGACAATCCTCTGCGGCGGAGCAGCGGCCAGCGCCGCCGTCAACAGAAGGTAGCCGAAACCGCGCCGCGTCGTCACCACGTGATTCGCAAGCCTCCCGTGGCCGAGCGCGACAGAGCGGAATATCCCAGCGCCTCCTGATATTGCTGATCCAGTGCATTTTGGATCCGCACGAACGGCTCCAGGTTTTTCGTCGCCTGATACGAAGCGTTGACGAACACGTACTGATATCCGGGATTGCGATTCACGCCGAACGCGAAATCTTCGTCCTGCCGTTCGCCGACAAACCGTCCGCCCGCGATCAAGGTCCACCTCTTGGGAGTCAGTTCCAGCGAGACCGATCCGGAATTCTTCGGCCGCCGCAACAGCTCCTCTCCGATTTCGCTCGGCGTGATGGAGTTGGTAATTTTCGTATAGAGCTTCGTGTACGCGCCGCGCACCGCCAGAGAGCTCGTAATCCGCAGCGTCGCGGACGCCTCGGCGCCCCGCGCCCAGCTTTGGTCGACGTTCTGCCACGTGCCCGGATACACCGCTGAATCATACTCGATCAGGTTGTGAAAAGAGTTGCGGAAGATCGAGAGCTCCGTGCGCAGCCGCCGCGTCATCCATTCCCGCGACAATCCCGCCTCGTAGCTCTGCGTCGTTTCCGGCTTCAGTGCGGGATTGCCGACATAATATCCTGCCTGCGCGAAATTTTCGAGCAGCGACGGCTCTTTGATTCCCCTGGACGCGCTGAATCGCAGAAATGTTTCGGTGGGCAGCCGAAAAGTGACCGCTCCGCGCGGAGCGAACTCGCTGCCGAACGTGCTGCTTTGCTGATACCGGGCGCTCGCGGTCAGATAAATACGCGGCGTTAAAGCATATTGATCGCTGATGAAGAGCCCGTTATCGAATCTGGAAACGTTGAAGCCCGTAATATCCCCCGCCTGGCGTTCATACTCATAGCCAAACACCAGCGCCCCGCCTTTATGGGTCCAGGTGCCCTGATACTGGACGTTGGTGCGATCGGTGAGCGTCGGGCTGTCGTATGCAAACGGATAATATGTGTACGTGCTGAGCGATGTCCCGGGCGGAGCCACTGTGGTCGACGGTGGAACCAGTCCGACAAAGTATATATAGGGAATCGGGCCGGGCACAGTACGCGTCAGAGCCGCGATTGTGAATGGATTGCCGTCCGAAGTATCTACATCGAGCGTGCTGTTGCGGTGATATCCGAAGATCACTTTCTGCGTGAATCGCTTGCCGCGGGCGTCGTCAAGGCGCACGCTCAACGCCGAATCGCGAACGGTTTCCCAGGCGCCGGTATCGGTGAGGCCGTAAAACACCTGCCCCGGAACACCGGTATACGAATCGAATTCGCGAAACACCGCGCGCAGAATCGTCGAGTCGGAAAAATGGTAGCCGACGTTCGCGGTTCCGCTCGTGATGCGATACGCGTCGTTCTCGAATTCGCCCGTCGAGCGAAACTGATCCGCCGTAAACGCGTAGTCGATGCGCTTCGCAAGGCCGCCGGCAATCGTGCCGGACCAGTGATCGGTCGAAAACGAACCACGTTCATAAAGCAACGATCCATGCGGAATCTGCGCTTCCACGTCTCCGTGCTGGGTGAACATTTGAATCACCGCGCTCGACGCTTCCGCGCCGTAGAGCGCGCTTTCCGGTCCCCGTACCACTTCGAGACGATCCAGGCCCGTCGATGTGAGATGAACGAAATCGAGGCTTCCGCCCGGATCGGTAATCGGAATACCGTCCAGCAGGACCATCGTTGTGTCGCTGTCGCCTCCGCGCGCATACAGATTCGTGAGCCCTCCATTGCGGCCGGTCTGGACGATCGACATTCCGGGCACGTCGCGCAGAAGATCCTGCACGAAAGGAAATTGCCGCGCCGTAAAATCGGCCGAAGTGAACACAGTGGAGGCAACCCCGGCGTCTTCCATCGCAATGGGCGCTCCGGCGGAGGTCACCAGCACGCGATCGCTCAATGGCGCAAGCGCCAGAGTGATCTCCGCGTCCTTGGTATCGGTCAATGCGATGGTTTTCGATGCGAACCCGGATTTTTCAACCGTGGCAACGCAGGGTTTCGCGAACTCAAAATTCCCGCGCGAATCGGTGGTGGAGGTTTCCGTGCCGCAGGCGATTTTCGCGCCTTCGACCGGGCGGCCGGTGGGATCGAGCACCACACCGCGCACAATAGACAACAATAGAAACAGAAAAGGCAACATGAGACGCTCTCCCTCGAGACGGTCTATTTGTTCAAGATCGTCAAGGAACCGGTCTCCTGACTTACGGCTTGGCGACTATCTGGATTCTGTCTTCCCGCTTTCGCAGTGACTCGACCCTGCCGGACTACTTGCCGATTACAGTTGCGGGGCAGTGGCGGAATCTAACCGCCTTCCCGAGCATTCCTTAACACACAGCTAACCTTTGTCAGAGTAGGACGATCGCGCGCCGATGTCAACTCGGTTCTGTTATCCTGTGTCGGATTATGCGCATTTATGGTCTCATCGCCGTTCTTATTTCGCTGATTAACGTCGTTTATGGTCAGGGAAGAAACTACGGCCGGTCGATGGTCATCGCCAAACAAGGCATCGCCGCCACCAGTCAGACGCTCGCATCGCAAGCCGCAGCACAGATTCTGGCACGCGGCGGATCGGCAGTCGACGCCGCCATCGCGGCGAACGCGGTGCTGGGTTTAGTCGAGCCGATGATGGACGGCATGGGCGGCGATATGTTCGCTATCTACTGGGAAGCAAAGAGCGGCAAACTGACCGGTCTAAATGGCTCCGGCCCCGCGCCGCGGGCTCTCTCGCCCAAGCTCCTGACTGATAAAGGCATGAAAACAATGCCCGCTGCGGGGATTCACAGCGTAACGGTACCGGGCGCAGTGGATGGATGGGCGAAGATGCACCAAAAGTTCGGTAAGCTGCCTTGGAAAGACCTGTTTCAGCCCGCAATTGCCTACGCCGAAGAAGGTTTCCCGGTAACCGAGGCAATCGCCGAGTCATGGCATGAATCCCCGAAGTTGAAAGCCCACGAAGAGTCGGTGCGCTTGTTCCTGCCTAACGGAAAACCTCCGGTGGAGGGAGATATTTTTCGCAATCCGGATCTGGCGCGGGCTTATCGGTTGATTGCGGAAAAGGGTCCGGAGGCCTTTTATAAGGGTGAGATTGCGAACGCCATCTTGAAGACTTCGCAGAAGTTAGGCGGAACAATGACGGCCGAAGATCTGGCTTCCTTCTCCGCGGAATTCGTGACCCCGATTTCGACGGATTACCGCGGCTGGCGAGTCTATGAGCTGCCTCCGAACGGACAGGGCATGGCGGCGCTCGAAATGTTGAACATCATGGAAACCACGCCGGCATCGGCCTTTGGATTTGCGAGTCCTCAGGAAATGCATGAGCGGATTGAGGCGATGAAGCTCGCCTATTCCGATCTGCGCCGATATGACGCCGATCCGCGGACTTACGATGTGCCGCTGAATATTTTGCTGTCGAAAGAGTATGCCCGCAAGCGAGCGGCGCTGATCGATCCGGCAAAGGCGAACTGCGATGTTCCGGCAGGGCAGCCGATCGCTAGCGATACGACTTATTTGACGGTAGTGGATAAAGACGGCAACATCGTGAGCTGGATTCAGAGTGTCTCCGCGGCCTTCGGTTCGGGGATCACCGTCGAAGGGATGGGCTTCACTCTGCAAAACCGCGGAGCGAATTTCGTTCTCGATCCCAAGCATCCGAATGTGCTCGCCGGGGGTAAGCGGTCTTTGCACACGATCATTCCCGGGTTCATGGAAAAAGGCGATCTGCACGTGGGTTTCGGCATCATGGGGGGATTCAATCAGCCTTTGGCGCATGCGCAGTTCGTTTCGAATATCGTCGATTATGGGATGAATCTCCAAGCGGCGCTGGAGGCGCCCCGCTTCACGAAACTCAATGCTAGCGGCTGCGATGTGTCGATCGAGATGCGCGTACCGGCGCATACACTGCAAGTGTTGTCGGAGCACGGACATCAGATCCGAATCCGGCGCGAGTACACGCAGGAAATGGGGCGCGGGCAAGCGATCCTGCATGACTCGAAGACCGGCGTAAACTACGCCGCCTCCGATCCCCGGGCGGATGGGTCGGCGGTACCGGAGCCGATTCGATAATCTTAAGAGCTTATGGCGATTGTGGCCGGCGTGGATTTCGGGACGCTCAGCGTTCGAGTGTCGATTGTCGATAGCGAGAAGGGGCGCCTGGGATCGGCGACCGCGGAGTATCCGCTGCACCGCAAGCGCGACGATCCGGACTATGCGACGCAGAGTCACGCGGATCAGCTCCGCGCTTTGACGGAGGCGACGCGGAAGGCGCTGGAAATGGCGGGTGTATCAGGCGATCGCGTCGAGGCAATCGCGCTCGACACAACCGGGTCGAGCGTCATTCCTGTGGATGCCAATATGGCTCCGCTGAACGACTATTATTTGTGGTGCGATCACCGCTCGTGGAAAGAAGCTGGAGAGATCACTCGCACTGCCCACACGGCGAAACTGGAAGCGATCGACTGGTGCGGCGGGGTGTATTCGTCGGAATGGGGATGGTCGAAACTACTGCACTGGCTCCGCCACAACCCGGAAAAACGCCCTCAATTCGCCACCGCTCTTGAAAATTGCGACATGATCGCCGCGGTGCTGTGCGGCGTGGCCGATCCCTCGGCGATATCGCGAAGCGTATGCGCGATGGGCCACAAGTGGATGTTCAACGATGCGCTGGGCGGGCTGCCTCCGGAAAATTTTCTCGCGCAGGTGGACCCGGTACTCGCCGGCGTGCGCGGAAAAATCGGCGGACGTTATGCCACGTCCGATACGCTGGCCGGTCATCTGAGCCCGGAATGGGCGGAGAAACTAGGACTACGCGCGGGTATCCCGATTCCCGTCGGCGCTTTCGATGCCCATTGGGACGCGGTGGGCTCGGGGATTCGCGAAGGCGACGTGGTGAACGTGGTCGGCACCTCAACCTGCATCATGGCGATGGCGAAAGATACGGGCCTGATTCCGGGGCTGTGCGGCGTAGTCAAAGGGTCGATTCATCCGGATTATTTCGGCATCGAAGCAGGCCTGTCCGCGACCGGCGATATCTTCGACGCGATCGCGAGGCGTGCGGGCACAACCGTTTCCACATTAGCCGAAGGGTTGGAGAAATATCGCGCAGGCCAGACCGGTTTGATGCGGCTCACTTGGGATAACGGCGATCGAACGGTTCTGGTAAACGCGGAACTGGGCGGCGTGACGCTGGGCTGGAACCTTACCAGCACCGCTCAGGATGAGCTGTTTGCGGCGATGGAAGGAACCGCGTTCCATACGCGCGTGATTTTGGAGCGGATGGCGGAATACGGCGTGCGCATCGATCGCGTGATCAACGCAGGGGGCATTCCGCAGCGCGGCGACACGCTGAATCGCGTCTACTCGAATGTGTTGAATAAACCTGTGCTGGTGCCTGCGGGCGATGTGACCAGCCTCGGGTCGGCGATTTTCGCGTTTCTTGCCGCGGGAACCTTCCAGAGCATCGAGGACGCCCAAAAGGCGCTTTGTCCGGCGTGGAAGACCTACGAGCCCGACCCGCGGGAAGCGGCTGTTTACGAAAATCTCTTTGCGATTTTCCGCAAGCTGTACTTCGGATTCGGCGAAGGCGATTTTCGCGATGCGCTGCCGGGGCTACGGGCGATTGCTCGCGCGTAGGTCGATGGCCGCCATGACGCGACGGTATTCGCCATCGGAATGGATGGTCTTGGCCGCCGTCTTGATCTCGTCCCGCACATCGGATTTTCCGCTGGAGTGATCCGCAACGGCGACTAGGACGCGAGCTTTTTCGCCGTCGGAACTGATTTCAGCCGCGCAATGGACCGTTTCGATCAGGGAGCGGTTGCTGAGACCGCTCCGGCCGATCAAAGAGGTCAACACACGAGCCTTTTCGCCGTCGGAATGGATGGTCCGGGCAGTCTGAAAATATGCGCGGCGGGTAATGTCGTCATCCTTCCAATAAGCGTCGGCATGAATGAGAACATTCGCCTTCTCACCATCGGAACTCATCGATTCGGCAACCCGCAAGGCCTCGACGAGTGCGTCGCGCTGCTCGCCGGCGGAGGCGGTTGCAGCCATCAGAACCCGGGCGCGCTCACCGTCCGAGTGAATGGACTCGGCGGCACGAAAGAAAGGATGCGGCAGATCGGTGTTGCCGCGGAGGCGCGGCGCAAGGTCGACCAGCACCGCGGCTTTTTCACCGTCGGAATTAATATCCTGAGCGGCGCGCGCCGCGAGCGTCAGCGTCGCGCGGGAAGGATCCTGGAAGATGAAACGGCTCAGGACCCGATGCTTTTCGCCATCGGAGTGGATGGTTCTGACCGCTTCAAAAGTGTAGTCGCGCAGATTGTCTTTTAGCGTGTAGGACGCGAGAAAAACCAGCACCGCTGCCTTTTCTCCGTCCGAGCCCATGCCGCGCACCACCCGCATCACCGACTGAAACTGATCCGCGTTGAGATTCCCGATCGGCACCAACTCGCGGATGTACACATGCTTCGTTCCATCGCTATGAATCTTGGCGATCTCGGCGAGAACCGCATTGGCTCCGCCCTGCTTCAAGATCCGGCGCACCCGTTCCGGCGCATCGATGCCGGATTCGCGCAGCAGATCTGGAAGCGCGGCCCGCAGCCAAGCCTGCGCGTCCGCATCGAATGGCTTTTCGCGGCCATCGACCAGATAGCGGCGCACGACCTGGCCCGAAGCGCCCGGCATAACTTGATACCGGCGCCCTGAAAACCCATAGGATTCTTCGTAGCTGAAGTAACCGTCGGAGGACATCGATTTCACGTCGGTTTCATCGTCGTTGAAATGAACGTCGCCCTGAATCCGCATCTCGCGGTGATGAAGTCCGTCGGTGGTGCGCCAAGTGGTGGTGTGGTTGCTGTGCTCAGACCAGGATGACTGTGGTGCGGCTGGAGCCGGAGGCGCGGGCGGAGCCGGAGCAGCCTCGGGAACTGGAGCGGCTTCTGGAATTGGAGCTGCGGGAGGCGAAGGAGGTTCGGAGCCCATCGGATTCGCGGGCGGAGCCGGAGCAGCTTTGGGAACCGGAGCGGCTTCTGGAACTGGAACTTCGGGCACTGAAGGAGGTTCGGGCGGCGCGGGAGGCTGATCGAAGAACGAGTCCGGCTCTACGGCCGCAAACGCAACGATGCCCGGCGCCCTTACCGCGAAGCAAGCCAGTGCGATCAGCGCGGCCACGATCATCAGTAACCGGGCTTTCAACAACCGCGTCCCTTTGTGGCGAGTTTTATCGAGCAACATTTCAATTCTCCTGGTGAGGTGCGAGCGCTCCTCGGTAGCTGCCGCCGCGACGATGGACGACCGAACGCCGCCAGCGATCTCCACCACGCGCGTGAGACAGGAAGCGTATGGACGAGCTTGCCCGGTTTGCTCGACAACAAAGTCATCGCAGGCGATTTCGCGCTCCAGATCGATGCGCCGGGTGATCCAACGCACCACAGGATGCAGAGCGAACAACGCTTCTATACTCCGTTCGAGGAGGAGCGCAATATCGTCCCGCCGCAGAAGATGCGCGGTCTCATGGAGGCGAATCTGCTCGAGTTCTTCGTCGTCAAGCTCCGTGAGAAGGCGTTCGGGCAGCAGGATCGCAGGTCCGAACAAGCCCGCGGCCATCGGCGAAGCGATATCGGGGGAGATCAGCGCCCGCACCGGCCAGCTTCGCAGTTTCTCAGCGACCATGGCGCGTCCCTTCCGGCGTTCCAGGACTATGTAACTCGCGCTCAGGCGGCATAGCATGAGCGCGGCCGTGATTCCCCAGGCGGCGAAAACAAATGCAGGCCAGGAAACCGCACTAAACTCCAGGGGGAATGTTGGCCGGCGCGAGGCTGGCGGGGTTTCCTTAGAAAGCGCTGCGGAAACGGGCGTGACTTCCATTTCCTCCGCGTGGATGAACTGCGTTTGCGCAGGCGCGGCCAGCGTAGCTGGAACAGATACGAGCCCGGCCGGACGCGGCAGATAAAACACCGGCAGCGCCACGACCATCAGCAAAGTAGTCCACCAGATGGCGTAGCGCGTCGCAGCGTTGAGCGCGCGGCGAGGGGCGATCGACAGGGCGATCCATACCGCTGCCGCTAACGCTGCTCCTAAGATTCCGCCATTAATCAACGCGGCCAGGATCGTGTTCATGCTTCGGCCTCCTCAATCTTCTTCCGCAGCCGGCGCAGCTCTGCTGCATCGACTTTTTTTCCATCCAGCAGATTGAGCATCAGCAGCTCCGGGGAGTTTTCAAAAAAACGGCGAACCAGATGCGTGACGGCGCTTTCGCGCGCCTGTTCGCGGCCCACCAGCGGATGATAGACAAACGCGCGCCCGTCTTTGGTGTGGCGCACGAAGCCCTTCGTTTCGAGGATGCGGAGCGTGGTCAGGACGGTGGAATACGCGAGCGCCGGATTCTGCGGGAGCGCGTCGGCAACGTCCGATACGGTCGCTTGGCCCTTCTCCCATAGCACGTCCATCAACCGCAACTCCGCGTCCGTCAAATTCGGAGATTTCTTTCTAGCCACGCCAGCCTCGCTCTAACACTTAAAGAATTAATAGTTCAACTATACGCGACTCCGCCGGACCTGTCAATTAAAACGTTAATAGTTAGCGGGCGCTCTATTTCTTGGCCGATAAAACACTGTATGCGCCGAGCATCACTTTCGCGGGCGCCTGCTTGACGGCGACCGAAAAAGAAACCGGATCGCTTGACGTTCGCACCCACACGGTTTGGGGCGCGCCTTTTGCGAACTGAATTTCGACCGGCACCTCCGCCGAAAAATCGTTGGCGACGCCGGTTTGGGTGAGCGTTCCCGAAACCCGCAACCCCTTAATACTGCTTTGCAGCTTCAGTTTCGGAACACCGGTCGCGTACACCCAGTTGTCGAAAAACGCATCCATGGTATCGGCTGGTGTGCGCGGCGGAAGGAACGAGGCCGCCAGCGCGCGAAACTGCTCCGTGGTAACCACCCGGAATTCATAGCGTCGGCGCAGCTCGGCGAGCATCTTCAGGAACCGGTCGTCGCCCAGCCGGCGGCGCAGCATATGCATGATCCACGCGCCCTTCTCGTACGTGATCGCCCGCCACGCGTCCGGCATATCGGACGATTCCAGGCGGATGCCCCACACAATCGGACCCGCCGACTCCAGAGTCCGGCCGTCTTCGTCCTTCAAAAGAAGACGGGCGCGGAAATCGTCGAGCACGGCATCCACCGCCCTGGCTCCGTTCTTTTTTTCCAGCCACAGGAGCGCCGAGTAATTCGCCAGCGCTTCCATGAGCCACTCATCCTGATAGCCGGAGATAATCACCACGTTTCCCCACCACTGGTGCGCCACTTCATGCGCCACCATCAAGTCGGAAAAAAAGACCTGCTGATTTTCTCCGCGCACTGCCGCGGGGCGCGACGAAGGATCCAGATACGAGATCGTCGACAAGTACACCAAGCCCGGAAAACCTTGTCCGAACGTTCCCGGAATCGGCGCGACCGTCAAAGTCTTGAGCGCGGGCGGGCCAAAGAGGCTCGAGAAAAATTCGAGCGACGACGAAACGTTGTTCGAAACCGCGTGTAAACGCGCCAGAGGATCGGGCGGCGAGGGGGGAATCGGCGCCTGGAGCGAGTCTCTGCGCTGGGGCGTGAGAGTACGCGTGGGGTCCGCTTGTACGACGCCGGGTTTAGGCTGGAGCGCAACTTCCAGTCCTCGATTCCCATAGATCTCGACGTCGAATCCTGGAACCGAGCCGACGATTCGCTCATAGTTGCCCAGATTGAAGCCCGCAAAACGAATGGGCACGGAGCAGCGGCGGCGGGTGATGCGCGTCTCCCCGTCCGTCCGATCGTCCACCACTTCGCCGGTAGTTACCAGCGTCAGCTTTTTGGGATACCGAAACGTCAAATCGTAAGTCGAAAATTCCGGAGAGCTGCGCGGATACCAAGTGGACCTTGAGCCGACGAAATACACGTCATTGCCAGCCGAGGAAATGACGTCGCCTTCATGCTCGAACGAAACTTCGTGTTCGCTCGCTGGAAGAAGCGGATCGGGCGTCACCACCAGGAGCGCGGTATCGTCGTTGCCGCGAAGCGCGTGTTCACGCACGGAATCGCCCGCGAATAGCTCGGCGGGGGCTCCGTCGACGCGCACCGAAGTCACTTTCATCCGGCCTGCGATTTCGAAGGGAAAGCATCGGAGGGCCGTCTTTCCGACGCGCAGCTTGATGGTGGTCGAAGCCTTCATATGCAGGTTGGCGTCGAGGCCCGCACTGATGGAAAAATGGGTCAGCGCGAAGCCCGGCTCGATCCGCTTGGCCGCCCCAGTGCGGACATTGCGGTCCATAAAGCTGGTCCACAGGTTGTAGCGCAACCGTCCGCCGTGATCCATCAGTTGACCCGCGACGATCTGCTCGCGGGCGCGGGGATCGTACAAGACGTCGAAATTGCCTTTTTCACGGCCCGCCAGTCCAAGAAACGCAAATCCAGTTTTTTTAGGATCGGGCGAAAACAGATCGTCGACCATGCGCAGCTCGAATCCTTCACGGATGTTCGCGAGCGCGGGCGACCATTTCTCAGCCATCAACGCGCCGACCTCAGGAACCTTCTTGCTGCCGCCCTCTTTCTCGACGCGGTCGTGCAGCAGCGCGCCAGTCCCATCGGTGAAGACCATCATCGCCGCGATGATATGCTCGTCCAGATTCGGCGATTGCGTAAACTTCGCCAGCGATTGCCGCTCTCCGCGGGTCGGAGGCAACAGGATCACTTCGCCATCCCCGCCTTCGACGTCGGTGGTGAACACCGCGGAAATCCTCTGCCCGGCGGCAGGCTTGGAAAAAATCAGATAGCCGTCTGTCAGGTAGACGCGAATATCGTCCTTGCGGAAACTCAGGTCGCGCACGCGATAGCACTCTTGGGGATCGAGACCCGCTTCGTGAATCGAGCGCGCCAGTTCCGATGCTGTGGGTCCCGACGCGCGCACTACGGCCGCGGCGCAGAACAACGTTAAGACAAGATCGCGAAACACCTTGTTCCTAGTGTAAGGCCGAAGGCATTAAGCTATAGCCTATGACCCGTCGCAAGTTTGTGCCGGCCCTGGCAGCCGGAGGATCGCTCCTTTCGAGCGCCCAGACCAAGGCGCCTTCCATCTACGAAATCCGGACCATTCATCTGCGCAACACGGCCGACAATCAACGCGCCCGTCTCACTGATTTTCTGCAACACGCGGCGGCGCCCGCCTTCGCGCGAGCCGGCATCGCTCCCTGCGCCTATTTTGCCAGCATGATCGCGGAGGAGACTCCCTTCGTGATGACCATCGCGACCTACGCGTCACTCGCCGCGATGGAGCAGCAACGCGCGAAATTGTCGGCGGACGCCGAGTATAAGAAGGTGCTCGCCGCCTACAACGCCCAGCCCGGATTGAACTACGAAAGAATCGACAGCATGTTGGGGCGAGCCTTCGCGGGGTTCCCTGAAATGATTGTTCCCGCCGATACCGCGGGCCGCTCCGGCCGCATCTTTGAATTGCGCCGCTACGAATCGAACAATGCGACCACGCTGGCGAGCAAGATAAAAATGTTCGAATCGGGCGAGATCGCGATCTTCCAGCGTCTGGGCATGCGGCCCGTGTTCTTCGCCGAAACGATTGTCGGCGCGCGCATGCCAAATCTGGTTTACATGCTGAGCTACGACGATCTCGCTGCGCGGGAAAAGCTCTGGAAGGCCTTTGGAGCAGATCCGGAATGGCAGAAAATTCGCGTCATCCCGGGCAACACGGACGCCGAAATTGTTTCCAACATCAGTAATTCCCTGCTCCAGCCGCTGCCCTTTTCTCCGGTTCGCTGAATGGATGCGAGCGTATCATTATCGAGTGCCATCGAATCGCTGGCAGGCTCGCTGCTCATCGCTTTACTGATCGGCGGGCAGCGCGAGGCCGCGCACCGCGAAACCGGTCATGAGATCACCGGCGCCGCCACTCCTCCGGGTCTTCGCGATTTCCTGATCATCGCCCTGGCCGGCGGAGTTTGCGGTCTGCTGGGAATCCCCTGGCTCGCCGCGCCCGTACTTATCTCGATTACCGCACTGCTCGCGGTATTCCATTATGAAGATCGCCTGGAGCGGCGCGGAATCACCACGGAACTCGCGGGCGTGGCTACCTTCGCGCTGTCCTATCTGGCTGCAGCCCCAACTCCCTCCTTCGCCGAGCCGGTCGCGATCGCCATCACCCTCATCGTTGTCGTGTTTCTCGAAACCAAGCATTACATCGAGAAGTTGTTGCGCGAAACCATCTCGATAACCGAGTTTAATGGCACGCTGGCGTTCGTCGGCGTCGTCGTGGTGATTTACCCTCTTCTGCCGGTCGGCGCGTATGGGCCCTACGCGTTTTTCGATCCCCGCCAAGTGTGGAAATTCGTCATTCTGATCTCCTCGATTTCCTACCTCGGCTATTTCATGGAAAAATTCCTGGGCGAGGAAAAGGGACTCTTCTACACCAGCGTGCTGGGCGGTTTGGCGTCGACCACCGCGGCCACACTCTTGTTCGCCCGCGAAAGCAAGGAGCATCCGCAGGACACCTTCGGCCTATGGCGAGCCTTCGTTATCGCGAACACCGTGCAATTCCCCCGCACCTTCCTGATTGTGATCGCGGTGAGTCCCGATCTGGCCCGCGTATGTGTCTGGCCGCTGGCCGCGATGCTTCTCACCGGAATCTTGGTCGCGGAAATACTGCGCCGCATGCCCCATAAACGCATCGAGCCCGTGCCGATGCAGACCGGAAACCCCTTCCGCATTGTGCCCGCGTTGCGCTTCGGAGCGATGTTCGCCGGGGTCGTGTTTCTGGCGAAATGGGCCGCCGCAACCTTCGGCACGGGCGCATTCTATTGGACCAGTCTGCTGGGCGGCCTGGTCGACGTATCCACAGTGATCGCCCCCGCGGCGGAGTTATTAAAGAGCAACAACATGACCGTAGCGACCGCGGAAATCGCCGTCCTCCTGGCATTGGCGGCAAACGCCGTACAAAAAATCCTGATAGCGGCCACGTCCGGAACGCGGGAATTCGCACTACGGGTGACCGCAGTATTCGTGCTTTGGGCCGCAGTCGGAGCCGGAGCCTGGTTTATTTGCCCGAAGATTTGACCAATCCCGATCCCTACGCTAGGATAGGTGTGCGGGGTGGAGCAGTCTGGTAGCTCGTTGGGCTCATAACGTACCGAATGCTGGCAACTAGTTGAAACCAAAGGCACGAGTGGCAACTCAAGTTAGCCTAAATAACCCTCGGTAACGCTTAATGGGAGTCTAAAGGGAGTGTAAAATCTGGTCATCACGTGGGCCATTTCTACGTTCTTCTGGTCCCCCTCCTCACTGGCTCCACGGAGCGTCTGGCTAAGAACTATCTGGTCATCCTCTGACCAGCACCCCCACTGAAAACCCCGTAGATACGTCCTCTTGGCATCGGAGCACGTCCGGACGCTATCAAGACCCATAATGAACCGGTTTGCTGGGAGTGAAGATCCCTTTGGAATGCCGCTCCGTGGGGATTCTTCGGACGACTTGGACACCAGCACTGCACCCAACCGTAACACCCCGATATGGTCAGCACCTGGATTGTGAGCAGGGGTGCTAGACGAGCGAAGAGGACCAGCACCCCAGAGTGAACACAGCGCTAGCCGTTATGGGGGTTTGTGGAACTCAGAAGCGAGCGCGGTGTAGACGATGTGAAGGAGGGAGATTAAACCCGCAATCTGAACTATGTCGGGTACGGTCAGTTCAAGTACAACACGAAGGCGACGGATAAACTTCTGAATCCTCGCCAAGTTCCGATCTAAGCGATTCAAGTGAGCATATGGAAATAGCTGCCAAGCCTCTCAACGCTTCACATTTTTAAACCGACCCTTCATCCGCGGCGTGCCGGTTCTAAGCGGCGGTAACGGGCACCAGATGAAGAGAATGTGAAAGGACCTCGGATGCAGCGCGGACTCCTTCCTTTCAACGGAGTCGCTTTTATTATCCGCCCACGATTTTTCAACGTCAAGAGGACCTGTGAGCTTGTTGTATGTTTTAGAGATGCCAATTCAGAAATGGGACTATTTGGTCGAGACGCACGACAGCGGAGAGAAACCGGGTTTGCAGGAGAAACTGGATGACTGGGGCGAGCACGGTTGGGAACTTGCAAGTTTTACAGCCGAAACTCAGGACAGGCTTGCAACGATTATCTTGAAGCGACCGAAAGAATAGGCACCAAAATCGGCCTAGCTACGACAACGGCGCGTCCTGCGTCTCGCGCAGGGCTTGCATCTTCGAGGGTTGCTGGAATTGGCTTTGGCGATCTCTTTGCCGAACCAACGGAGGATATCCCAGCCGTGCTCACGAATCGCTTCTGCAGCCGCGTTCTGAAACGGCGTGTTTACTGGTCTCCGAGTCCTATCGAGTATCTCTCTCGGAATTCGGATTAAAACAGGAGTCTGCATTTGTGTTTTGCCTCGGCTCCATTATGGCACGGACTCAGGATAGAATCGAAGCATGGAGACACCTTTCATCGTTTACCGAATGCAGGGCTGGCCGGGGAAATTCGGCATCTGGGTGTTCGACTTAGAAAACCAGCCGGGCATATCATCGCATCCCGGCGCGTTTACCGACGCAGAAATGCGGCGACACTTGGCCATGGAGGAAATTCCGGCACACCAGATCGAAATCAAGATGCGGAAAGCACAGGAAGCTCCTGAGATTAACGCCCCACCGTATATAGTAGCCTAACGCATAAATCTCTTTATGAACCATGACGAAACGTCACATGAAGAGAGCTTACAGGCTAGCATCGTAGGCTACGGCTTGCATCTGAGATTTCCGAGAAGTTGGCAGCCGTGATGCGTTGACATGGGCGATATCGAAATTCGGCATCCTAACCTCCTGGCTCTGCTATATTCAGTTTACCATGCAAAGTACTTCCGGTGGTAAAATCAAGCTATGACGGTCCACAAACAGCAGCAGATTTTCCAGAAGTGGGTGCAAGCTGGCAGGCCGCTGTGCGGTCATCAATTCACTGAGGAACTGGACCATCCGGGTGAAAACCGAATCATAATCTGCAGGCATTGCGGCAGGGACGCCGATACGCCCATCACGATAGACGCTATCCCTGTAGTCGAGCGGTAGCGGCGCAGCGACTATGAAAGCTATGACAGTCACGCTGAGTGAACGCTACGACCATTTCAACGCGCTGGCTTTCGGGAGTTGGCTACGCTCATCCAAGGATGTCGAGATTAGGTTCGTAGAATCATCCGAGATGGTCAATCCACTTAGCAGAGGCGAGTTCACGGCAACGTATGAAGACAATGCATTAGGAGATGTCGTCGCATCGTACAACTTTCGCATATTGGTAAATTCAAATACCCCTCCTGGAGACATCAACTCAGTGCTCCTTCATGAGATGATTCATTCAGAAATAGCCCAACAACTTCACACCGAAGAGGCTCACAACAAGGATATGGATAACCACAGTCCTAGATTCGAGAAACGGGCTGCTGAGATTGAAAAACTAACAGGCGAAAAAATCGTCATGCCTGATGTTGTTGCGAGAGAACTTCATGCGGTCTTTACACGCGCAGGAAAGGCTCAGGAGGGCCGGAAAGCATAAAAATTCTCTCATGCACCCGTTTTGGGTCCGCAAGTGCTTGAAACTTGAAAGTTTCTGCTTTCGCGAGTGAAGGTGTAAGCGTGCACGCCACCCCTGAGACTCCGTCCGTGGGACGACGCGCAGCGCGGCGGGAAACCGAACCTGCAACCTACTGATTAAGAGTCGCAAAAAATGGCATTATTACAGCTTGCGACCAAGTGCTATGAACGGCTGTACAGTGTTGACACTGAATGAGATGCTATTGCTATCTGTTGTTTCCTCGTGAGATGAGATACCCCTGAAATTCAGGAAGAGTCCCACCAAATTCCACACCAACTTTTTCAGACATCCCCGTCTAGCAGCTTTCTGTTTGTTCGCTCTCGGGTATGATTGAAATTGTGTTCGCGGAGGGAAAGGGAAATATGAGTCGCGATCTCAAGCCGTATGCATACATGTGGTCCAGAGATGGGAGCGCTGAAGCGATGTCGGGTCCTGCCACGGGCTATAAAGTTGACCTCGGGGAAACAAAAATCCAGATCAACAATTCCAGCACGCCTGACAGGCCAGACTGGTATTACCGGATCGAGGATAAGAACGGCGAGGTGTGCTGCAATCAACATTTCGCTACCGAGTACGAAGCTCTAGAATCGGCTGAGAAATGCAAGCGTGGAACCAGACCAAGCCTACGGCATTTTCGCTTGACCGGTGACGGCTATGAAGCGTACACGGTCGATGGTTTAACATCCGACGTTGAGGTCACCATTAGCGAGCTAAATCCCAACGATTGGCGATTTAGGGTTAGCAAGGAAGGTCTGTATGGGCAGTGGACCAGTTCCTGTCCGACGAAAGAAGACGCTCTAGCGTCCTACCTCCGCTTTGCCGACTAAGCGCGTTATTCAGTTGTCAAAAATGGGTCCGTCGCGTATTTCTGCATCAACGCTCACGCCATTATCGTAGCTGCGATGGCACACTGTGCGCCTAGCTAGGCGTGCATCGTGCTATCAAGAACATTCTTGATCGTGCTCGGGTGCCACTTTCCGCCCGTCCGTTTGGTGTTGACGCCTGCGTCGTTCAACTGTCCAGCGATCCCCGCCAATGAAACACCGGCTGCCCGTAGTTGCTTGACGCGGGATACGATGGCCTGTTCCTCTGGAATCATTACGAGGGCGACGCCTTGGCGCCGAAAACCAAAAGGTTCATGGTTGAATACCTGCAAATGACGCTTCTTATGCGACAGAGCAGCGCTCGTGCGCTCCGCTATCAGGTTGCGTTCGAACTCCGCGAAGCCTGCCAGCATCGTAAGCATCATCCTGCCCATTGCAGAGCCACTGCTGATTGCGGCTCCGTTGAAATCGATCAGATGCAATGCAACGCCGTCCTTATCCCAAAGGCGTGTCTGCCGTAACGCATCCTCTGCGTCTCGAAACAGCCGATCCAACTTCAATGTGACCACGTGGGTAACGTCGCGCTTTACGGCTGCTAGCAACTGGATACCGGCAGGACGCTCGGACAGTGGCACGCTACCGCTTACTGCGCTCTCGCATAGTACATTGACCAGAGATAGGCCAGCGACCGTACAGTAAGCGCGTAAACGCTCCTCTTGAGCTTCCAGAGACACACCATGATCGGACTGCTGCACGGTGGATACCCGTATGTACCCAATCGCCAGCGTGGAAGAACCGCTATTCCGTTTCATCGATATTCACTCCACAAATCATTGTTTTTGGCGTACAAGCACGGACGTGGGTGTATTTTGACAATCGAACGTTTACGCATGTGCCGTCAAAACCACCGAATCGCACACCCTGCAAACATCCATCACGAACTCACCAGCGATTAAGATCGTTCGATAGTCCTTGGCGTTGCCTTCAGTTCGACATAGACCACACGTGGTGAGCGCAGCACACGCGTCACAGTGTCTCTGCTCCTGACCTGTGGCAGCGTCATGCCACGTGTTGAGTGAGCTTAGCGGTGCTATTTCGTAGCAACGCGTGCAACAAGCCGTTTGTTCGTAGCTCGCTGCGTTCAAGTCAGACTGAGTGTTACCTAGGTTCATATGATAGCGTCACTCCTTTGTGTCGTTGTGCAATCATGCAGGCTATTTCATCGGAAGTCAACACACATATTCTAGTTGTGTCATCAAGGTAGGGGAAGTGTTAGCGATCCTAGGTTAATCGATGACGGTGGGGCGCGGAAACATATTATGGCGACGCGTGGCGTGCTCTCAAGTTTCTTGCGTTTTGCAGACCTGAGCGCACACTATGCGATTCGGTGGCTGGTTCACCCCGGTGGTAGAATACCGCCATGGACGGCACGGGCGGTACTCCTTCAGCGCCAGAACCACAAAGAGGCGAAGACCTCATTCCAAGCGAGGATAGTATTCCTTGGAAGGTGCGACTCGGACCTGCTGGAGTCCGAATTGCCAAGGGTGTCTCGGTTGTTGCGCTTCTTGGCTCTGCATGGGGACTCTTTACGGAGTTCACCCAATTGCGAGGCTGGGTGGATCTACTTGTTTCGCGGGTCGTTCTTGCTTCCTTCTGGATCGTCTTATTTGCAGCCGCTTGGATACTTACACTCGGAAGAAGCAAAAGGAGTGTGCTACTTTTGCGGACCTTAGCGGCACTCGTATTGTCGTTCGTAGTATGGGCTCTTGACGCACGGGCTCCAAAACCTCACACTGAGAAAGAGGTAAAGAACGTTATGCCCAAGCCCGATGTATTGCCCGCACCTGGACCGGCTATCGTTCCGACTCCCACTCCGATTCCGTCCACTCCAAGTAATAAGGAACCTAAGGTTGGAGCATTGTCACCCTGTCCCGAACCATTGAACTGGACTCAATCCCCGCTTGGTATCGGACCGCCCTACTCTCGGCTAGTAACCGTGAAGCTGGCGGGGTCGAAAAGTTTCAGAATGTACACAGATCCAGGCCTTGACGAACTTCCAGAGTCGACGGATTCCACGTTACGCTTAAGTACGAGCGGTACGGGATCACCGATCACGACGACTTTTATCAACTTGCCACCCGAAAGCCTAAGATCTTCGATCTCCATCAGGCTAAAATCTCTATACAAAGTCTCTGTCGTTTGCATCAATAGAGAACCGGAAGCGGATCTTGGCGCAATCTCTCCAGCATCCGCGCCGAAGGTGCAAGGTGATCTCCTTATTGCTGCCTCCCTCATCTCTCCCTCTGATCCAGCAATAGTAGGCGAGAACAATTCGGACAGTGTGGCAGAAGGGATTAGTTGGCAACTCGTGATGTTTCGAACGACAGATCTGGCAGTGTTCTCCTACGTAACAACGAACATGGGCTACATCAAAGGTCACTCAAAAGGAGCACCTCACGCGATGCAGCTTAACTCGTTGCCCCACGCACCAGCGTGGGGCGTGGAGATACCCGGAGGGGGTCAGATAATAGACGGTGATAATGTAATCGGTACGCTTTCTGTTGATTGTGCCTTATGCAAAGGGATTACGCTAGTCGTGAGTTTTATTTGGGGTAAGAGTGGATGGTTTTATCAAACCCCGAACGGGAACGGAAGGTTGCTCGTTCCGAAGGAGATGACCAAGGCCGGTATTACTCGTTTCATCGAATTTTTGAATGATACGAGCCCCATTGCAGAGCGCAGGTTTATTCAGTAACTCCAAGTACGGCAAACCGACTAGCGGGCCGATCACCCTCTCTTGAGCTGCCCAAACGCCCGAGGGTTGAGGAACTGCGGTCGGTGTTCCCTTCAACTGCCGTAACACTCGTAAAGATCCCCTACGGGGAGTGGTATACCGTCGACGGGGTTTTGGACATCACGTACGCACCCAACAGCGGAACGAAATAAGCTCCAGCCCATGAGCATGCTATTGATTCTAAAACACATAGTAGATTTGGAAGCTTTAAATTAGGTGGGTCATGCTACAATTGGCTTATAGGGCAAAATGTCGGCATCCGCACACACCTACGGCGTTGTGAGCACTAAGCTCAGCCTTAAGGTAGCACGGGGTGTACAGGGAAGTCAAGCGGCAGAAAACCTCCGAGTCTGCCGTCAAAATCAATCGGAGTGAAAGGTATTATATGCAAGAAGATACAAACCAACCGGTGGTGGTTCAACCGGCTGAGCCGGAATTTACACCGGTGCAAAAAGAATATATCGAGGGACTGATGCAGGAACGCTTAGCGCGGCAAGCCGCTAACCACAACAGCGATTTGGAAAACGTTAGAGCGGAAGCAAGACGTCAAGTCGGCCTCCAGAGTCATTCAACGGCAGAACATTATGTAGAGCACGAGCGCAACCAAGCAGCTCGCAAAGCGGCTACACGGGCTGGCCTCAGTACCCTGTTTGGTCCAACCTCAGATGCAAATAAGGCTACAGCGCTCTATAAGAGCGATAAAGCCCTGTACGACGCCCTGAGGGCTGAAGCCGTAAAGCTTGGCTTGCTTCCTAAGTAGTTAAGTTTCTCCGTCCCTCATGGGGAACCTCGGACGCGGAGGATGCGCGTTGCATTGTTGTAGTTAGTCATTTGAACTCCTTTTGGGCTGCTGGTAAGTGCAAGCGAAAGCGGACCACTCCAGCAGTCCTTTTTTTGGGCGAGGAATCGCCTCGTGTATTTTATGACCTCGTGGGCACTAGCGGAGAAGCCTCTGGGCAAGTCATTGTTCAGGGACCATGTACGTTCCCGGTGAAAGGGTAGCAGTTACAGGATGTCTGATCCTTAAACTGTTAGGTGACAGCAGCATCCTTATGTGGATGTCAGGCTACACCGTGAAGAACGGTGGCTCTGCTATAGCTGTCAGAGAGGTGAGCGCAAGGACACGTTAAGATCCGGACATTAGCAGAGAACCTGCTATACACCGTGGGGGCGTTCAGATTCGGCCCGACGCTGTAGCAGCTAAAAACGAATGCTACTCCGTGGCTCCATACCTTGAGTGGTTAAGGTGTAAGCGCAGCATCTCTACGGTTATGAGATGCTGTGTCCACTCACCACCCTTGAGCATAGGAGCTACAACGTAGTTATCAAAGGACAAAGGACAAAGGATAAAGGTTATTTACTTATGAAAGATAAGAGAGAGATCAACAGTTAGTGACTCATAGGTTCCTGAGGGTAGTAGTTCCACCCCAACCTTCACAGGTCACTAGCACTAAGCAGGCGCCAGTACTGCCGATTCCCACCAATAAGGTGAAGACCTATCCACCAGTTCAAATGCTATCTGAACTTCTGTATCAGATAACTCGGGAATGTGGTCGAGATGAATACGCCAATGAGTCGCGTGTCTCGTTCTACTCACGATTAGAACCTGTGGATATTTGGTTCAACAGGAGAGGCAGAAAGTTTAAGTCTCGTATAGAGTTCTCCCCAAGGAAGGTGGTTGAGATAGCGAGGAGCAGAGGACCCCTTACACCACCGCTCCGCTCACCTGCACCCGAGATATTCCAATATGCCGCAGCAGCCTAGCTCACAGCTGCCGCCCAGGAAGGAGCAGCGAGGCGTGCTCTACCAGTTGCGCCTATCGCCCCTACCTCTGGCAGCACCTAAAGGAGAGTCCCTAGCTAGGCGTAAGCAGAAGCGCGACGCTCGAAAGCTACGAAGGCGAGTACGTCGCCAGATTGCAAGGGCTGAGGAGTTTGCCGTGCAGCGCTCAGCATTAATTAAGGCGCAGGCAGCGTTGTTGGCAACTCTCGAAGCGGAGAACAGCAAGATGATCGAAAAGCGGGAGGAAGATGAGAATCATAAATAATGGCTGTAGCCGGAGTCAGAACTGCGGAGTTCACGAGCAAGTATGCAAGAGTTTGGTGGTTGTAAAGGACGGCGTGGTTCAGCCGGACATGGAGCGCCAATTCACAAGGGCACTGATACAGGCTTACGAATCGGCAGAGCGTACTGCGACTTTCTACGGTCGGGATGTCGCGGTCGTCGAGCTTATGCCGCAACCTAGGACTAACTGGGCTTCGATGGCGATGGCGGCATAGTCGTCAATGGCACAGTCTGCGCTGGCTTAGGTTTGGGAGGTTTGAGTTAGCGCAGCCGGGATGGAAAGGAGAGAACATTAAATGAAGAAAACAGATAATAAAGAACAGTTAGCTAAGCTATTGCGTGCGCCAGTAACGAGAGAGGTACTCAACTCGGAGGATCAAACTAACCCTCAACCAGTGAGAGGTCCCTCTTATTGTGGAGGTGGTTTGAAGAGACGGAAGCCGATCACCGCCTATAAATTAAGATCAGGTGTCTAGACCTACGACCTCATGGATCTATGGCGAGGCAGCCGTTATTCCAATGCAGTGATGGTCACTTTGTCCGCACCGATGGCCTGCTGTTCGCTGTAGGCCGTCCAGGGATCGTCTAAAGGTACAGTAGTCGGGGGATAGGGTGGTTTTGTTTAGACGGCGTGGAGCCTCGGTAGCCAGGGTAACCACGCGAAAAAGTTGCTCCAAAACCTGTTTTTCGACGCTTGCCCCTCCGTTTTAACCCGGTTTGAGCGGTTTTCAATGACTTCTCCCCTGTTTTTCCTCAGAACAAGCAACTTACAAGCCTTTAACCGGAGCTTCCTCCTCACTTCCGCCCTCAGCCGATCTATTCAACGCCGGTAGTACGATTAGCGCAGCCTAGCAACGCTCAAGCCATGCACTGATTGAAGAATCACCAACTTCCACCCGGCAGCGATTGTAAGGGTTGTATGCCCTCCCAGAGTGGAAATTAGGCCACTTTCGTACTTCCGCCCATATACGGCTAACGCAGGCTGTGCTATCCATCGCGTTGAAGGCGGGTTCGGTCAATGTTTGACCACTAGGGCCGTCTGAGATAATTGGGTTTTGATCGCCTGATCGGGCGTTTCCAGCCGGTTTCAGCTTCGGCAGTCCTTGCCGAGACTACATAGAAGAGTACCGCGAATTTCCCCCTGGTCCTCACTACGCGTGTTCCCTCACCGGAACCGCAGAGTGAGGGCCTTTTTTATTGATAGGAAAGTCGGCCATCCGACTATTCGAAATGAACAGGAGAAGGATATGAATGTATTTGAACCGCTGCTTACTACGCAGCAGGCCGCGACGTTGTTAGCGGTGCATCCCAAGACTTTGCAAAAGTTAGCGCGGGATGAGAAGCTACCCGGCATCAGGATCGGGGACTTATGGCGATTCAGAGCCAGCGATTTAGACGCATGGCTCCGCAAAGAGCCTAATTAATTCAGGGTCGATTTTGCGCACGGGTGGTATATAATCATGTCGCCACTCGTGCCGCAACTCGAAAGGACATTCGATGTTTACGCGCACGCGATACCAAGACGGAAGCCTATCGCTTAAAGCGAGGGAGAAAGGGGGGCAGGTGTGGGAACTTCGTTACTACGAGGCCGGTAAACGCAAGACGGTAACGGTAGGAACGAAGAAAGAGTACGCTACCGAATCTGCCGTTAGGAAATCGGGGAAGATGCAGGCTTTACTTTTGTCAATCAACTCTGATAATCCATCCGGACGAGCAGATCTGCTATTTGGGGCGGTCGTCGCAAGATACGAAAAGCAGGAAATGCCAGAGCGGTATTCAACCAGAGCGGCCTACAAGTCGAATCTGGAAGGGCACATCAAGCCGCGTTGGGATTCTGTGGGCCTGTCGGCGATCAAGCCGGTAGCGGTTGAGGACTGGTTGAACGGGATGGAGAAGGCGCCGAAGACTAAAGCGCACATTCGCGGCATTATGCACGTGATTTTCAATTGTGCCGTGCGGTGGCAGCTGATCGAGCGAAATCCGATTGACCACGTTCGATTGAAGGGAGGGGCAGCTCGATTGGGCCGGTCACGCATTTTGGAAGTGGCGGAGTTCAATCGGCTTGTATCCTGCTCCAAGGAGCCGTTTCGCAGCATGTTCCTGATCGCGGGATGTTTGGGACTGCGTTGTAGCGAAATCGTCGGCTTGCAGTGGTCCGACTTTGATTTTGAGCGGAGCACACTGCTTTTGCAGCGTGGAATCGTACACGGGCGGATTGGGCCGGTAAAGACGCAGGCCAGTAGGGGGGCCATGCCGATTGATCCGGTGCTAGCAGCCGTCCTTTCGGAGCATCGGAAGGTCTGTTTTCCGACAGCCGAGGGGTGGTTGTTCGCTAATCCAGTTACGGGCAGACCGTTTCATCAGGAAGAAATTCAGAAGCGGCACATTCAGAAGGCAGCAGAATCGGCAAAGATCAAGGGCAGAATCGGCTGGCATTCGTTCCGGCATTCCTACCGAAGCTGGTTGGATCAGGTCGGGGCGTCTATGGCGGTGCAGAAGGACTTGATGAGGCATTCCTCGATTACGACCACCATGGACATCTATGGCGCGGTTGTGGGGGACGGCAACCGGCTAGCAAACAGCAATGTGGTGCAGATGCTGATGCCGAAAGTGAGCAGTTCCGTGGATCAGCTGAAGGCTGGCTGATTCAGCAAAAGGGAGTTTTTGGGAGTTTTTCCGGCATTTTCGCGGGGAGTTTGACGGGCTGTTAATCCTGCGCTACCATGATGTTGCGGGGTGGAGCAGTCTGGTAGCTCGTTGGGCTCATAACCCAAAGGTCGTAGGTTCAAATCCTACCCCCGCAACCAAGCCGTTCATCTGGCCTCTGGTAGGCCGCAGCTAATACCCACGGCTCTAGGCTCTACGGCTCTACGCCAAAAACGGGGGCGGAGTGTCCCCGAGCTGATCTAAGAGCATAATACCTTGACCCGCATCCTGTAATTTTGAAAGTTCCTG